>Ga0164242_10004092_pt1 | contig 16433 bp, 10 predicted proteins | sample OricomgcompostMG_FD_108783 | JGI IMG/M metagenome (GOLD analysis project Ga0164242, IMG submission 108783) | Miracle-Growth compost microbial communities from Emeryville, California, USA - Original compost - Miracle growth compost (MG) ...
CAAAACCATACACCGACCAGTCTGTCTTTGTCTTAATAACCTTAGACAGCGCAGCTTTCAGCTCTCCCGGCGTTTCAATGATCAGACCCACGCTACTGTCATATTTCCATTTGGCGGGCGTTTCAACGCCCATCAAATGCAATTCGCTATTCTCACGTGGCCTTACTGATTTGAGAATAAGCTTGTCATCTTCCATATCCATACAAAATGCGTAAACAGTACGGCTATCTTTGCTCCTGGTATATCTTATATGATCTCCTTCTTTCCACAACTCGTTTTCCCGTGGCCGGGTAGCATAAATACCCTTGCCATTAATTTTGAGCCAAGCACCTGTTTCTTTAAGTTGTTCCACTGCCTTTGGATGAAACTTCCCCGTTCCGTCTGGACCAATTGCTGCCATAAAATTGCCTCCTTTTGCAGCTGAATCCACTAAATTCCTGATAATCCATTTTGATCCTTTATAATTATCCGGATGCGGATCATATGAAAAACTCTTACCAAGGGGATAAATAACAAACCAGGGGGTGTCTGTATTTTCCTTATTTCCCGGCACAAAACCTTCCGGAGTATAATAGTCACCATAATTGCCCACTCCACGCGCACGATACATCACATCGGGCCGAAGCTTACGGAGGTGAATCATGGTCTCTCTCAGCTGAGGCCAGACCTCCGGCCCCAACCACTGGTCAAGATCAATCATATCAATCTTACCATAATTGGTGATCAGCTCCTCCAATTGGCTTCGATGCCGCCTCATCATCCTGGCGATCTCCTCTTTTCCTGTGTCTGGCTTGATCACCAGCCCGGACTCACCAAATCTTTCTTTAGGGTTTGTCAGCTCAGGACGCCTGTCTTTACCTAAAACGGCAATTTTCGCAGCATCCGGAACTTGTAAAGGGTGATAATTATACGGTCTAAAATCTGCGTCATGCCAGTCGGGATGCGAAAAGTACAGATCAATTTTAATCCCTTTTTTTTGAGCGGCTTCACAAAGTTCCTTCACAATATCCCGCTTAAACGGTGTATCCATTACACTGTAGGCTTCGTTACAATCTTCAATTTTGGGTCCACCCGGGGCAAGCCAATTGACTCGTTTCTGAACTTTTGTTTTTGTATCGAACAATGAAAAACCATCATGATGCTTGCTGGTAAATGCAAACATTTTTGCTCCGCTTTCCGCAAAAAAATCAACCCACTCCGTTGCATCAAAATCACCCGGGTACCATGACTTATATAACTCCTGGTAAGCCTGCCGTTGCTCAAATGACATGGTGAGATATGGCCAGGATTCATTGGATTGCTGAAGGATCGAATATAAGCCCCAATGCAAACGAATACCGAACTTCATATCGAGGAACGCCTCATAAGCTTCATCAGAGGCCCAAAAATATTCGGATACCGGAATATCTTCCACATAACCGGAAGTCGCCTTATAATGAACATCAGACTTCGGCAGCCGATGTGAAAACTTAGATGGTGCATGCGAATTTTTCCAATGAGGGACTGATATTGAAGAAAATCCCGCCGGAACGATCGATGCGCCGGAAAGAATAGCACTGTTCATTAAAAAACGTCTTCTATCCATGGTCTTTATCTTATTTATATCGTTATCAATTAAATCATATCAAGAAAGTGTCCACAAACCGTCCATAATTACTAATTGCCAAGATGCTGATAGGGCACCTTTTTCAGAAATTCATCCAGGAATTCAAATGTCCCCTTGCCGTTAACCGTATGCGGCCCGTTAAAATATTCTATGCGGGTGCGGCCGGGCAATCCTATCAAATCATAATGCCTCCTGACTTTCGCAAATTCATATCCTACCCATTCATCCTTTGCTACTCCGTCAAAATGGCCACGCTCAACCATAAAAGGTCTTGGTGCAATTAAAGCTGCCATCTCTGCATAGCTAAAGGTGTGGCCAAGATCCCATTCCTGCATATCGTATTCTCCGTTATACATATAGCTGAAAGCATAATCCGTGCTTGCACACTTACGGATCCATTCATTAAAATCACCCGAACAGATCGAAAGCGAATATCCTTCTACTATTGCCGGAACTCTCATGGCGGTCTTACCTCCATAAGAAAGTCCGTAAAAGCCTATGCGCGCAGGATCAACAAAAGGCAATTGCTTAAGCCACTCAACAATTCTCTGGTGCTGGCCTACAATAATAGAGAATAAGGTAAGCCCGATAGGATTTGCCTTTCTTTGCAGTACGCGAAATTTATCCCCGCCTCTATACAAATTACATGGAGCAAATACCACATAACCCTGATCAGCAAGACGTGAAGCAAATCCCTTGTAGAAATGATAATTCTCGGCCTTAGGATCGGTTGTAACCACATCCATAGGAACACCCTCCAGGCCATGCTGACAGACTACAACGGGATATTTCATCCCTGGTTTCAAATTGTTGGGAATAAGCAGGATACCCCAGGCAAATACTTCCGGCCAAACGTCAAGCGCCACTTCATAGCTGGTCCATTTTTCTCCTTTATGCAACAGCCTGGCCCGGGGGTTAATAGGCATAGAAGGAGAAGGAAGGCGGCCTATCTGATCCCAAAATTTATTACGCAAGTCTGATTTCACAGCGCTTTGCTCTCCAGTATCCTTACCCTCCAGTAATTCCCAAAAGTCGTTCTCTCGTGTCTGTTCGCATAAAATCACTTCTTGCTGTATTACCCGTTGCATACCGCGCACCGTACGCTTCTGCCTCATCGTTGTATCAACCCATTTTTCTGACAGGCTTTTCATCGGCGAGATCTCAGAAAAGCTGTCGGGTATGTCTATATTTAATCCACCGGTGAATGACCGAATGGCCTCGTAAGAGTATGGTCTGTTCAGTGTTGACCCTCCGTTGGCATACCATTTAAGATTAACCTTTGCAGTCGGTAAAATCGATACTGCGCGATCAAATTCGGCTTTGGCAACTGAGAATTCAGGAGTTTTGAGGCGGCCCGGGGCCGCGCCAGACCTTCCCCTCACCGGCATCGGCGGACCTGAAATTTCGGGAGCTTTTGATTGCTCTATTATAAGGCGCCTTGGCCAGGCCATCACAGCAACCTCTGCATCGCCAAAATACCTTAACAACCCAAAAACATTCCTATAAATGGGTTCACGCCATACATCTTCCCTTGCATCAAAATATCCACTGACCAAAGCAGATGAAATACGCGTATCAAGGGCTGCCGAGTAAAGTGCCAATTCCCCACCTTCTCCATATCCGGCAATTCCGATAGATACGCTATCTCCATCTTGCCGATTACGCCTATCCATCCAATCAATGGCCGAAAAAATCTTTTGCAGCTCATAACCAATAACATGACGACCAACCTCATATCCCTGCCGGTATATCCACTCCCTATGGGGTTGATTGGTGTATAATTTGAGCTGAGGGTTTCCAGAAAAGCTATCTTGCCTGCTGACCAATACCGGGATCAAAACTTCACATCCCATATCAGCCAGTCTTTGAGCCATGCCGAATCCAGGGCCATTCGAACTTCCGATTCCTGCCAGAGCCTCTGGCTGCGTATCTGCATCTGGCAGCAATATAACCCTCGCTTTGGGTTTTACATTAGGCTCCATGAGCAGCCCTTCAGCCAGAAGTCCTGGGGATCCTTTCAAAACCTGCCACTGAACAGCTTTGATCATGCAATTATCCAGCTTTAATTGAAAGGGTTTTAAGTCGTCATCTGAGAGCAGAACCATCTCCGGATCCGATACGCGTCGATCGACAACTCCCAAAATCTTTCTCAATAGAGCTCTTTGGGATAAAATAGACCTATCAAACGCGCTTTCCGATGAAAAATCTCTTTTCCATAGCTTTTCTCGATTAAGAGCGGTCTCATGGGTCTGGTTCATTAAAAAGCTATCAATTTCCTGAACCATCAAAGACGATAAATCTCCCTGATAGCGTAGTGCCGAGTATTTAAACGGCGCTGAAGCCTGGCCGGTCGCAACGGTCTGCAGTGATATAAGCAAAATAAAACAACCGCTAATTACAACAAAGATCCGGCGCTCGAAACAGCAAAAGCATCTATTAAATAAAAATAGTAATCGAAAAAAAGGAAAATGCTTCATAAAATCGTTGATTAAATCAATAAACTATTCCAAATCTCAACAACAATTCCTTTCTAAGACGGCGCTAATCTCATTAAGCTCCTATTGACAGATTTAAGCCAATCATTCAGTCAATATCCGGAATTCTGTTTTAGATTGTGATTTACATCTAAATCCGATTGTGGGATTGGCCATAAGTAATTATAATCGTGAAAAGTCTTTTTACTGCGAATAAATATGTGCCCCTCATCATCAATTTTATACTTACCTGTATAATTAGCCGGGTCATCGGTAATCTTCATGCCATAGAAATCCCTGTTTAAGGCTTCACTGGCTTTTTTCCATCTTACCAGATCCCAATATCTGATCCCACCTTCGCAGGCAAATTCAACAGCTCTTTCCCTCATAATAATTTCCATCAACTTATCCGGGTTTGTTTCGGAAACAGGCGGCATTGCAACAGATGCCCTTCCCCTAACCTTATTAATCGTTTCATCCAACAAACTCTGTGAAATTGGATTTCCTGATTCAACTTCCGATTCAAGATAACTTAAAAGGACCTCTGCATATCTTAACAGCGGATAATCTCCTCCATATTCGTTCTTGTTCCCTGCGTAATTATGATCCCAAAATTTATTAAATCCGTATCCCGTCACACCCGGACCCGTTTGGGTAGTTGAATCAGGGCTGCCCCTGTATATTCTCCCGTTTACAACGGAATAATCAGGCAATAACACCGTAGCATACAAGCGAGGATCCCTGTTATCAAAGGGATGTTTCGGATCATATAATGTGGACTGGTCTATGGGTTTTCCATCAGTCATTAAAAACATATCCACGAAACTTTGGTAAAAAGTTAATTGAGTATATCCTCCGTACCATCCCGGAGGCGCATCTTGTTGGGTAATCGGCTCGCCAAATTCACTGCCCTGGGTGTATTTCCTGGCAAAAATAATCTCGTTGCTATTATCGCCGGATTCCTCAAAAAGCTCTTTAAATCGGGAATCTATAGAATATCTGTTCAGATCTATTATTTTCTTATAGGTCTCAGCAGCTTCCGACCATTTGTGTGAAGCCATCAAAAGTCTTCCTTTTAACGCAAGCGCTGCACCTTTCTCAATTCTTCCATTCTCTTCGGGAGGGCGCTGTACCGGAAGATCATCAGCGGCTTCCGTCAATTCGTTGATCGCAAAATCCACGACAGAATCCTGTGGCGATTGAGTTACACTATTCGCTTCTTCAAAGGTTAATACCTTGGTAATCAGCGGAACATTTCCATATAATTGAGAAAGCCAAAAATAACTATATGCCCTCAAAAATCTAACCTCCGCGATCATTTCTGACCGTCTGGTTTCGTCCATGTTCACATTGCCGATATTTTCCAAAAAATTGTTAGCACGGGAAATGATCATGTAGTTATAAGACCACATATCGCTTACCTGTGTACTGGTAGAGATAATTCCTCCTGCAGGATAACCTGATCCTGACTCTTTGTTGGAACCAACGTCAGTCCAGTCTGCAGAAAATAGAACACCTACGATATTCCATCCGTTAAAGCTATTCCACCAGCCATTCCACTTATTTCCCCTATATACGCCCATCAAGGCTCCCGTAGCGTCTTTCTCCGTCTTCCAAAAAATACCCGAACTCACCCTGTCTTTAGGGTTTTCAGTTAAAAAATTTTTATCGCACCCAGACAGCGCTATAATGAGACAAATCACCAAAAAAGTAATACCGCTATTCTGTATCAGTTGTCTAGTTTTCATGTTATCGAATTTAGAAGTTAACATTTACCCCAAAAATCCACTGCCTGGTGGGCGGATAATAACTGCTGTTCTCATAACCGCCGGGTAGCATTTCGGGATCCCAACCCTGGTAATAACTGTCAAAGGTGACAATGTTCTGTGCTTTCAAATAGATCCTGAATTGACTAATAAAAGTCTTATCCAACAGTCTTTTTGGTATATTATATCCTATCTGGATATCTTTGATCCTCAGGAAACTCGCATCTCTAATCCAGTAATCTACACTGGAACCGCCCCAAGGGGGATCAATTCCTGACTGAATCTCTAATCTGGGATATTTGGCATTTCGATCTGGATCTTCAGTCGTCCAACGATTATCAACCTGCCATTGCTCAATATTTCCATTGTTATTTAAAGCAAGCTGAGTTCCACTGATCTGTCTCTGATATCCTCCTTGTCCCTGAAGAAAGGCATAGAAATCAAAATTCTTAAAATCTGCGCCAATCCCCATGCCATATGAATACTCAGGGAACGTATTACCAATAACCGTCCTGTCATATTGTGGATCTACTTTTCCATCCGGCTTCCCGTCCGGCCCGCTTATATCTTCATATCTTGGATAACCAGGCTTTGTATCATAAAATTGAGTGGGGTAGTTATCAATATCATGCTGATCGATAAACAATCCATCTGATCTATATCCATAAATGGATGACAAGGGTTGCCCTATAAACAGACCTTGTGCAATATCTTGTTCAACTCCTGCGAGACTTAAAACTTTGTTATTATTTATTGAGAACGTAGGTCGAATACTATAATTGAAACCTCCGATTGAATTCCGATAGGTAACTTCGAAGTCCCAGCCATCGTTTCTAACAGCACCGGCATTCCGTTCGGACACGCCCATACCGAGCACATTAGATACGGTAAGGTGATAAAGTATATTATACGTCTTTTTGTAATAATGATCTAAGGTGATATTGAGTCTCCCGTCAAATAGATTGGCATCCAGCCCTTCATCAATCACACTGGTAGTCTCCCAGGATATATTATTGGAAGGCAATGTGGTCAATGCCACGCCGGGCTTAATAACTTCCGGCAGCCCAATATCATACAACTGATTTAAGTCCAGGGTCTGTTGATAGGGGTAATTCCCGATTTGTTGGTTTCCCAAAAGGCCATAAGAACCACGTATTTTTAGACTTTCTATCCAGGGCACTTTAAAAAAATCCTCCTGGGATATAACCCATCCTACTGAAAGAGAAGGAAATAACCCGTATCTATGGCCTTCAGCAAAACGAGAGGAACCATCGTCACGCAAGTTTGCCTGTAACAGATATTTATCCTTATAAGAATAATCGATTCGCCCAAAAAATGATCTTAACTTGGTAGTATAACCCGTCCCGGAATTTTCATCGTTTGTCGTCGAAGCAGCATTTAAAACGTACAATTGACTATTTATAAAGTCTTCCCTATATGCTCCGAGAGATTCGTTGTCATTTACAATCTGTGATGCACCGCCCAAGATGTGCAAATGATGATCTCCGAAAGCCTTTTCATAATCCATTAATAATTGTAAAGATAAGTTCCGGTTCTGGGATGTAGTGACATTCAGCTGCGACGGCCCCTGAACATCTAGGGTATCCCAATCATAACTTGCCCCGTACGCATCTCCCCTGCCATAAGTCCATTCATAGGCTACCCTACCCGTAACTTTCAACGATTTCACAGGTTCCCATTCCAAGGAAACATTATTCTGAAAATAGCTATTCTTATTTTTATTGAATGACCTGCTGTCAATACCGGCTTCAGCAGTAGGATGCCCCATATATGTACCATAAGTACCATCTGACTTTCTTCCGGGTATAGTCGCCGGGAAGGATACTGCAGCTCTCATTATACCATCTAAACCAGTTACTTGATTTTCCCATAGCATTGCTGGCTCATTGCTATTGTCAAAAAATGTGTAAGATCTAACATCTAACTGCAAATTATCCCGCAGTGAACTGTGCAAATTCAAGCGAAGATCATAGCGATCATAAGATACTTTTTTTACAATTCCGTCTTGTTTCAAATAACCAGCTGAAAATAGATACTGCGTATTTCCTGCTCCTCCACTAAGTTCTAAATTATGTTTAAGCTGCAAGCCGCTGCCTGAATGAAACAGATCATCAGCATGATGCACATTGGGAAACTCATCGGGATATTGTCCTGATTTGAATTTCTCAATATCCTCATCGGTGTAACGACTTCCCAAGCCTTGGTTATGAAGCGCTTCGTTATACATTTCCGCATAAGTCCATGAATCAACATACTGAGGCAACGCCGTTGGTTCATTTTTTCCTACATAGAAATTATAGCTGACTTGCATCTTTTCTTTTTTTCCTCCTTTTGTTTTAATTAAGACGACTCCATTAGCCGCACGTGATCCATATATGGAAGCAGAAGCAGCATCTTTCAAGACTGATATACTTTCAATATCATTGGGATTGACCGAGTTAATGGAAGCCGGGATACCATCGACAATAACCAATGGAGATGTACCAGCACCGCTGAAAGTTCCCAAGCCTCTTACTACAATGGAAGCATCATCTCCACCAGGCTTACCGGAGCTCTGTGATCCGGTCACGCCACTTAATTCACCCGCCAGAAGCTGCGATGCCTGGGTCACGCTTCTTTTATTAAGCTCTTCACTGCCAATTGAAGCTATCGAACCAGTAATATCTATTTTCTTTTGGGTACCATACCCAACGACTACCAGCTGATTCAGGCCCGTCGATGAATTCTCCAATTGAATGGAAAGATTCGTCTGCTCTCCTACGCTAATTTCTTTGGTCTCAAAACCGACGTAACTAATTTCCAAGACAGCATTATCGGGAACCGTAAGGGCAAATCTGCCATTCCCGTCGGTCACCGTGCCCAGTTGTGTTCCTTTAACTTTTATCGTCACACCAACCAAAGGGTTTCCGCTTGCATCTCTCACATCTCCGGTTAATTCCTTCTCCCTGAAAAGCTGCTCTTCATTATAATTAAATACAATTGTCCGATTATGCGATATAATGTTCGCAAAAGCTAAGCGACTTCCCAATAGTAAAATCGTGATATTAATGACTAATATCAACTTTAGCTTAAAGCAAGTAGATAGTGACTTTTCCATATAGAGACCCATTATTGTTAATTAAAAATCAAACCGTCCGGAGTTAAATAATTGCTTTTTATTGGCAAAAAAATTATTGCCATATTGAGCCCTCATAAGAAATCAATCCAGGATTCCGGCAGTCAATTCTGATCTTGGAAATGCCGGTTATTCCTGTATTGATTCTATAGCAAATCTACCCATGTGATCAGCTGTAGTATGCCTTTATTATATCTAAATATTATTAGATCTTAACCACCTTATCTAATCATCGTCAATCAAGAATATAATAAAAGCGATCTTTTATGGAACAAGAGACACTCCGCATCTCACTGGCGGATTAGATGCTTATAAAGACTGTAAATGCAAAATGCAGGCATCAATTACTCAGAAGATATTTGTCAGACAGGCCGCAGGAGTGAAGCGGCCGTAAATCCAGGCAAAGGCAAGGAGCTGGCGCGTTTCCGGCTTCAAAAAGAACAGCCATGCCGGCCGAGGAGAACACCTCATGGTGGCATACAGAAGCCCCCTCGACTCCTTGACATTGAGCTGACGGGAAAGCGCCGGGGAATAATACCGCTGTTTCGAATGCTTCAACGTCCTCTATAAGGTTCGATACTTTTAAACTTCCCTCTACAAAAAGCAAGCAAAGACCGCTCCAGGAGCGGTCTTTACATATTCTATTCCTTCTTTCGGGGATTCGCAGCTTGTCCTACGATCATGCTCCAGGCCAGTACTGCGCTATTTTTTTCTGCAAGAATGCGACACTCCGGCGAAGCTGATCCATGCCCTCCACGCCATCTTCAATGCTGATCCATCCATTGAAGCCTGCCTGCTTCAGCATGGTAAAGATCGCATCATAATCATTCAGCCCCTTCCCGATCTCTCCATGGCTGAGCCTTTTTGCATAGCCAGCAGCAGCACCTTCTTCGCGGCGCAGGTCTTCAAGCGTGCCTTCTTTGAGATAACGATCGCTCGCATGCATGGTTACCACGCGGTGTGATACGCGCCTCAGCAATTCCAGGGGATCCTCGCCGGCCAGGTAGGTGTTGCTCGGATCATAATTCACACCGAAAAAAGGATGATGGATCCTGTCCACCAGCCGGCAAAATATGTCCATCTTCTGGGCAAATTCAGGGTATTCCCAAAAATCATCTTTGTAGTGGTTCTCAATGATGAGCGTAATACCATATTTCTGCGCGTAAGGAAGGCAGGCTTCAATGCATTCCGCCGCCAGCTCAATACCTTCCTCAACGGAAAGCTCCGGCCTGCGCTGCCCGGAAAGCACGCGGCAATATGTTCCGCCCAACGCATACGTCATATCAATCCAATGCCGTTGCTTCTCCATCTCCTTCTCACGAAAGCCAGGATCAGGATGGGTAAAGTCCGGTGAGCAACACATCATGGGGATCGTCATGCCCTGCTCTTCGACCTGGCGGCGAAAACGGGGCCAGTTGTCCTCATCTTTCATTTCGAGGAAGCCGGCATACCATTCCATGCCGTCAATACCGAGCGAAGAAGCGAGGCTGATCCATTCGGAGAGGCGCATGGTGCCTTCTTTACAGAGGGCATGCATAAAAGCTTTGGGAAAAGCAGCAAGCTTGGGCATATATTTTTTGTTTGGTGTGCACGGATCGCTCTTTGTCATTGGCGTAGAGCCTGTAAATAAGCAATGCAGGCCAGGTGAGAATTATGTATATCGCGGTAAATAGACCGGCTATTTATTCCTGCTTTCCTTTCACGACCGGGATCGTTGTTTCATCTTTGGGCGGATTGCGCCCGATAAAAGGGTGCTGCTCCAGGTCCACCACCTGGCCGCTGATGGGACCACTCTCGTCCGCCAGCCAATACAAAGCAGCAACGGCTATCTCTTCAGGCCTCAGGATCCGCCCGGCAGGAGCATACACTGCCGGCAATTCTTTGTACCAGTCGTCTGAGAGTCCATGCTCGCGCTTGCGCTGGATCTCTTTTTCGGTCAATACCCAGCCGGGATTGATCTGGTTCACGCGTACGCCGTTTTCACGGTGGAGCGTATCGCCGAGGTTTCTCGTCAGCGTCATGAGCGCACCTTTTGAGGCACTATAGGCCAGCAGGCCGGGCTCTCCGCTCCACGCATTCACCGATCCGATGTTCAGCACGCAGCCACGTGCAGCAGCAAGATGTGGCAATGCTGCCCTGATCAGGGCGTAAGGTGCCAGCGTATTCACTTCCAGCACCCTGCGGAAAAGCGGCAGGTCTGTCGTGTGAATATCCGACGATATCACTGCTGCGGCATTGTTCACCACGGCATCCAATCTGCCGTAAGCCTGGATGGTCCGCTCCACAAGGCGTTGCGGCGCTCCTTCGTTCGCAATGTCTTCGACGTGCAGGACGGCCTTGTCTTTGCCGAGCTCTTCAACAACCGTTTCCCCCAGCTCAGGCTCCAGCCCGTGAACAACGACCTTCGCTCCTTCTGCTACGCAACGATGAGCGATCGCTTTGCCGATGCCCATGGTGCTGCCGGTAATGATGATGACTTTATTTTGCAGGCGCATGGTCATACAGGTTTGAGCACACTTTTCACCACCTCTCCTTTGTGCATTTTATCAAAGGCCTCGTGCCATTCGGTAACGGGCCAAACACCGCCGATGATAGGTTTCGCATCGAGCTGGCCGCTGGCCAGCAAAGCAATGACCCGTTCCCATATCGGCCAGTTGTGGCTGAAGCTTCCCTGGAGGGTCACATTTTTTTGTACAAGCGGGTCGAGGGAAAATCCCAGTGGCTGCGGGCCCCAGCCAACCTTGGTAATATGTCCATTGGGACGTACCAGTTGAAGCGCGATCTTCAGCGTGGCGCTCACACCAGCCGCATCAATGATGCAATCGGCCCCCAGGCCATCCCTTTGCCGGGACCATTCCGTGGCATCGCCGATGATGACATCACAGCCGTATTGCCGCGCAATGTCGAGCCTATGGCTGTCCTTTTCCAGTCCCACAATGGCAACTTCACCGCCACACAATCTTGCAATGGCAGCACAAAGGATGCCGATGGTTCCCGGGCCAAGCACCACCACCCGGTCGCCGGGCCGGATGTGTGTATTTTCGGCCACAGCGCTGAAGGCAACACAGCAAGGCTCTGTAAGGCAAGCCACTTCAAAGTCAAGGTGATCCGGCACGCGGTGCAGGCAACGCGCGGGCACCCGCACAAAGCGGGTCATGGCGCCGTCCACACCATAGCCAAAACCCTTGCGGGTGGGATCCAGGTTATAGAGTCCGCGACGCGACATAGGGTTATCCGGGTCGATGCTGGCAGCGGTTTCGCTGACCACCCGGTCACCCTCTTTCCAGCCTTTTACGCGGCTTCCTTTTTCAACAATATAGCCGCCGAACTCATGCCCCAGCACCACCGGATAATTTACCGGCCAGCTATGATCGGCAGTCCACTGGTGCAGATCACTGCCACAAACACCTACATTGGCCACCTCAAGCAGCACATCCTCTTCACCAATAACGGGGCGGGGTACTTCGCGTATTTCCACAGCATTTTTCTCAGGAGCAAAATTGACAACAGCAGCAGATTTCATGTATGTTTCTATTTAAAAGCAGGAAATATTTCAATCTTTGACAAGCCGCTCTTTACCAACCGGCACTTCTCCATAGGCGTGCACTTTTTCGCAGATCATCCGCAGCGAGCTTTCGAGATCGCCGTCTGCCGCCCGGAATGCATCCGCATCAATGGTAAGGGGAGCGCCCAACACTACCAGCGGCGCACCATAGGCAGGACAACGAATGGCCTGTTCCAGTGACAGCCCCCCTACTGCCTGCACCGGAATGTTCACTGCCTGCACCACTTCCTGAAGCTGATCCAGCGGGCTGGGCATGCGCTGGCCTCTGGCAGCAATGCCACGCCGTTCGTCATAACCGATGTGGTGGATCACATAGTCACAGCCCAACTCTTCGAGCCATTGTGCACCGGCCACTTTATCGGCACAGACCATGTTATCGCCCATTACCTTTACACCAAAGTCATGGCCGGCCTGCACAACACAACGAATGGTCTCTTCGTGCGCACGGGCCATGACAACGACATGCGTTGCGCCGGCTTTTGCCATCATCTCAGCCTCGAGATAGCCGCCATCCATGGTCTTCAGATCCGCTACAATGGGGATACCCGGAAAGGATGCCCGCAATTTCCGGACGCCATGCAGCCCTTCTGCCAGGATCAGCGGAGTACCGGCTTCCAGCCAGTCAACGCCGGCACGCAAAGCCAATGCTGCCATTTCAAGCGCTTCATCGATGTCTGTCAGATCCAGCGATATCTGGACGATCGCCTTCGTCATATTGCAGGTTTTTTTACCGGTCAGGAAATATCACAAATGAAAGAAAAATAAAAGAAACATGGAAATAATCAAAGAAAATAAAAAGTGCTTTGAACAAATTGCCTGCAATCCGGACGATCGTTGCAAACAATCCCGCCCCGGATCATCGCCATCAGCAGGTGAGAAGCTTTCAATAAACTCCGCAGCTTATGAAAAAAGCTGGTACAAATTTGGCGTACCGGAATAGGGAGTCTTTTGTTCTCGCGACAAAGCTTATCTCTGGCTATCATCATGCCTATGAACATCAACAACCACCCATGAACCTACAACCAAAGAAAGAACTAACAGAAGCAGAAATACAACGGAGCCTGAGATTCGTGATCGGGGACGGTCTTACAACGGAGGCCATGACCGTGCTTACAGGCGGTGCTTTTCTCGTAGCCATGGCATTGCTGATGGGCGCCAATAACTTTGAGATAGGATTCCTGGCTGCGCTGCCCACCTTTACGAATATTTTCCAGCTGATATCCATATGGCTGGTGCGTCGGTTCAACAACCGGCGGCTCATAGCGGTGGTCTGCAGCTTGCTGGCAAGAGCACCGCTGGTGATCATAAGCAGCCTTCTCCTGTTATTTCCCATGTCCACCACCATAGAAGTATTGATATTTTTTCTTTGCTTTTATTATTTGTTCGGCTCTATTGCCGGGCCGAGCTGGAATTCATGGATGAAGGACCTGGTGCCTGAAAAATCGCTCGGCGCCTATTTTTCACGCCGGAGCAGGCTCACACAGACGCTGAATGTGATATTAAGCATCCTGATCGCATTGCTGCTGGACTATATAAAAAAATACTATCCGCAATACCAGTTGTATGCCTATGCAGGCATGTTTGCTGCCGGCGGCATGATCGGCATTACCGGTGCTTTCATTCTTTCCCGTGCATCGGAGCCGCAAGGCGTATTGTTGCATGACAATATCTTCAGGCTCTTGAAACGTCCGCTGAAGGACAGCAATTTCCGTCGTTTGCTCATGTTCAATTCTGCCTGGGTATTTGCACTTAATATCGCCACGCCTTTTTTTACTGTTTTTCTCCTGAAGAGCCTCGGGATCGCTTTATCTTATGTGATACTGCTTGGTATCATCAGCCAGGTGGGCAGCATCCTGACCATCAGGCTATGGGGAACTTTTGCAGACAGGTACAGCAACAAAACGATCATTGCCATCTGTGCTCCTTTGTACATCGGCTGTTTCGTTGCCTGGTGCTTTGTGGGCATTTATACCCATATGTATGTCAATATGGCTTTGCTGGTGCTCATCTATATTTTTACAGGGATCTCCACGGCCGGGATCAACCTCTCGCTCATTAATATCGGCTTAAAGCTGGCACCCAGGGAAGAATCTATTGTTTATTTATCAGCCAAAAATGTGATCACAGCGTTTTTTTCTTCAGTAGCACCGCTGATAGGCGGATACCTGGCGGACTTCTTCACCAACCGGCATCTGAATGTAAGAATAGAATGGGGAGGTCCAAGGGTGACAAAGGTGTTTCGCCTGCTTGAGCTGCATGAATGGAATTTTCTATTTCTCATTGCTGCCCTGCTTGCCTTGGTAGCGCTCGAATTGCTGGTGCCGGTAAAGGAGGCAGGAGAAGTGGAAAAAGAAGACGTGAGGCGCATCCTGCGCAAAAGCGTAAGAGGCAGCCTGAAGGAATACTTTCTCATTGGCCACCTGATCGGCTGGCAGCAGCAGCTTTGGTCCATCATTAAAAAAAGCCTGCCTTATAAATAGCTATACGACCTTACCCTGACCGGCAAGCTGCAAAGATGATACAAACGGGCTTTCCGACTTAGGGAACACAATTGCCATTACATAATATTCCCCAGTACTTTGCTGATATTCTCCACAGTCTGCTCATCTGCCGTTGTTGTTTACACAAACACTACAATTTCTTAACACGGGAAAGAAAAAGAATTCTTCACATAAACAATACATTGCATACTTTCTTCCTACAATAAAGATCAACAATGAATATCTACTCACTCACCTTCCCAAGCGTATTTGAATCATCGTTCGGCAACACGGAGAGCTCGGCCAGGGACCTATTGAACGGCATAAAGATCAAAAGAGACAATGCCTGGTACATGGTCGGCAATCTTGCCAAAACCGGCGGCGTGAGCCCGCATCGCATTACCAATGCTTCCCCGGAAGAAGAAGATTACGATATTCTTTTCAGGTCCGCACTTGTCAATATTCTTGATAAAGTACAGCAACCTATGGTCGTTACCGTGGGATTTCCGTTCTCCACCTATAACGTATATAAGGCTGAAGCGGAGAACTTTTTACGTCAGCGGCATCGCATGGTTGAATATGATACAAAAACCTTTCACACTTCCGGCTGTTGCAAAAAGGGGTTGTTTGAGATCGACAACTACGATGTCATTCCCGAGATCGTAGCCGGTATGATCGGGCTTAAAAAATTATTGCCGGAAGCGCCTTCCTGTTTCATGGCCATCAGTCTCGGATTCGGGACGGTCGAGGGTGGAGTAGCATCGGAAAATGGCCTGGTACATCGTACCTGTTTTAGCTCTCATGGCCTGCAATATGCCGTGGACAACCTTCATCGAGAGCTGAACAAGAAATATTACCTGGAGATGAAAAATGTGCATCAACTGGATGATGCGCTGACAAAAGCGTCTATTTTCATCAACCGGAAAAAAATTGACCTGGCGGAGCTTCGTGGAGAGATCCTGCGGCAGTATTACCGTGAAGTGATCGCTCCGATGCTGCGAAAGTATTTTACAGACCAGGACTTTGAAAGATGCGAAAAGATCTACTTAATGGGAGGAGGAGCTTTTTATCCTGAACTGACAGAAGCTTTTACGGAAGAGTTCAGGGATTCCATACCTATTGAAGTGGCTCCTGAACCTGAAAAGCTGGCCAGCATTGGCTACTTATATAATTCTTATAAGCTGTCTGACAAAAATCCGCACAGGAGTGTGGGCATTGACATCGGGAATGCGACAACCGTTGTCTCCCTGTTCCAGGAAAATACTTTCCCCACTAATTTGAGTGCAGGTGTTTAAATTAAAAAATAAAAAAAAGATCACCGGAAATAACGCCGCTTTTTATATCCCAAAGGAAATGGTGGTACATGGAAACGTTGAGTCTGCCATTCCGGGACGGATAGAAGGTAC
>Ga0164242_10004093_pt1 | contig 16432 bp, 9 predicted proteins | sample OricomgcompostMG_FD_108783 | JGI IMG/M metagenome (GOLD analysis project Ga0164242, IMG submission 108783) | Miracle-Growth compost microbial communities from Emeryville, California, USA - Original compost - Miracle growth compost (MG) ...
CCCCCCCCCACACACACACACACACACACACACACATGCAGTCTATATTGTCTTAAAACCCTAATCTTAGATTATTCTAGATCTATAGCAAATACGAAGCGTCAACCCACCACTCGCTCTTGAACCCATCACCAAGTATGTCCTCAATGTTTACAGGTTGATCCAAGTATCCCGCCCACGTAGCTCGAGGTCCTGTAGTCCCCGGCCCTGAGTTGTTGAACTCCCTGTAATATGTACTATTCGGGCTGTCTTGGCTATTCCAGGGGCTCCAGCCTTTCGCATTGATCACGTCTCCAAGATATGAGTTCTGGAACACGACCCGGGAGTATGGCCCCCACGGCCTTCCCAAGTACGTAGTATTTGGTTCGTTTGTGCCAGTTACTCGGCAGCGGTTGAATATATACCAGGAGTCGTTCTCTTCGCTATCGCGGCCGTTTGCCGTTATGTATCCTGGTCCTACGGTTTCGATGTCTATTCTCTCGAACCAAGCTCTTGATGAGTCGCCAAAGATGAAGTCCACAGCACCGCTGATAAAAGAGTCCACAAAGAGCTGCCTTCCTTCATTTGCGTAGAGAGTGTCTTGATAACCGGTAAAATTGCAGCCGTAGAAGCTTTGCAAGGCCGTTTCAGCACTAACGGCTAGGGCCTGTCCATTTTCCTCTGCAAAGCCGAATGTGTTGGCAACATTAAGGTTGTACACTTTGAGCCCAGAGGTAGCCCATAGCTTCAGCGTGACCGTATCATCGTTGCTCTTGACACCAGGGGATAGTCTAGACTTGTTTTGGCTCAAAGTCACCTCGTTGTTGCGGTACGAGCGGGAGTCGCAGGTGTAACCTTGCAATATAATAGGACCATCCATGAAGCGGACGTAGACTTGCTCATGGTATGTTCCCGGGAAGACGAAGATGACTTGTTCTTCAGTCGTACTGGTATTGAGGGCGTTGGTGGCGTCACTGACGTTGAGGAAACTATTAGGATAGCTTCCAGTGGGATCAACTACTAGGGAGTCATTAGGAGGTCTCGTCCTGGCGTATGGTCCGTCGCATTGGCAATTGCGGGCTGTGGCACCCAGGGTGAGGCCGACGATAGCGAACAAATGAAGAAAATTCATTGTTTCTCACGCGACGGCCCGTATCCAAACAATCGCCGATTGCAATAAAAAAAAATAGTTGATAAGCGAAGAGACGTCCCTGTCATTGGCACTGGATTAGTATTGGCTTCATAACTAGGTATTCTTTCTCGGTGCAAAGCCTGACGAACTGCGGGGGAGGAGATATCCCCCCCAAAAAAAGAATTCAGCAACTAGCAACCAAGCCCGACAAATATCACATTACATCCTTGCCAAGGTGCATACGTCGCAAGGGGTGGGAACGACGGTAAGTTTACTGGATACTTCACCTACTAACTCTCTACTACTGTGATTCCTTAGTGAAGTCACATGAAATGGTTAGTGGATACCTGGAAAGGGTTAGTACACAAGGTAACTCGCCGACTGCCCATTGACCGTTTCTACTAGTTATGTGACAACAAGAGCGGATAACAGGCCGTAGACATTTCTCCACCAATAAGGCAACTAAAGCACCTTTGGTTTAAGGTTGCGGTTATTGCCCTTGAGAAACCTGGAACCCAACATTGCGAAAGCCGCCAAGACAGCTATTAGTGGAAAGAATAACTCCGACTTTTCACCTCGAGTTCGTGATAATATCATGCTAGGGACAGCTTGCCAGAGCAAACATACCTTAGCGTTCAAGGTTGTGGAAACAAGAAATGGCTCACGGTTTACCTTGTGTACTAATAGCGGTAAAATTTTCATTAACAATCTGTCTCGGGCGGCCCATACTTTTATTTGGAGATATATGTTGACATAGTTAAAGAGTGACGTATTCTAGTTAGTACGCAGGATAGCCACTGCTACATTTCTTGCTGCCACCGCTTACCGTGTTATCCGGATGCTGAACACTAGACTGGATGGTCCAAATGAAGATTCGGAATAACGATGGGAGCATGGAGAGTCGTGAATTGCATAAAGGTTCGGGCGGCGATCGTAAGAACGTCACAGTAGAACCTATACTTCCTCACCCGTGCTGTGCCATTTCTCTTTCAAGATGCATCTTCTATTTGTAGCAGTTATTCTTGGAGCGGCGATTGCTCATGGACATGCAGTCCGGCGTGACTGTTCTCATGACAATTGCCTAAGAGCTTTCATAAGGAATGAAGAGACTGCAGGACAATTTTGCAACACATACACCGAGGGTGACCCTATTCCAGCATTCGCGGCCAACTGTGATGATGAAACCTTACGCATCCAAAGCGCCTGTGCCTGCATCGACGGTGACGCATCAACTACTTCAGGAGCAGGAACTGTCACTTCACCAGGAACACCCACCAGCACCATGCCACAGACAACCTTTATCTCCACTACTTCCATAGCTACTACGACTGCACCGGAATGTCACTGTACCGAGTGGTCTCAGATTGCTCCGGCTCAATCGTCATGCATGGACCTCACCATCGACAATATCCATGTCCCTTCGAGATCCGGTATCGTACTGACTGCGCTTCCTACCGGCGCCACGGTCAACTTTGTGGGGAACACTAGCTTCGAATTCACGCCCAGGAACGACTATAAGATGGTACAGATTAAGGGGAGCAACGTGACAATCAGAGGGCAACCGGGGAGCTTTTTCGATGGTGGTGGTCCCCTCTACTGGGACGGCCAGGGGAACGGCGGCTCTCTAAAGTAAGCCTCCCCTGCGATCATAAAGACAGCCTGAAAATGCTGACACGTACCTTTAACAGACCAGGGAATTTCATGAAGGTCCAGATTTCCAACAATTCGCTCATGACCGACATTTACGTCCTGAACACTCCCACTCACGGAATTGACATTGATGGAGCGTACGATTCAGTTTTCCAAAGAATTACTGTCAACAACTCCCTTGGCGACGCCCCCAATGCCATTAGCGGTGGAAAATCGGCGGCTCATAACACCGACGGATTCAACGTCGGCAACGTCGAGAACATTGTCCTCCAAGATTGCAAAGTCTGGAACCAAGACGACTGTGTTGCGCTCTCGATTTCTAACAATGTCACCATTCGCAACATGTACTGTTCTGGAACCCACGGACTATCCATTGCAGGTGGAGGAACTGGACCCAACCAGAATATTACAAACGTAGTGTACGTACAGATGAGCCACTCGCTCTCGCCTGGTACAGACTGCTAACATCTTTTATAGGTTCGCTGATTCAATAGTGACAAATTCAAGCACTGGCCTCCGTATCAAGACTGATTACGAAGGGGTTGGCAGCGTTGTCAATGTCACATACTCTAACATATACGTTTCCAACATCAAGACACAGGGTATAATGATTGAACAGGATTACTACAACGGAGGGCCTAACGGCCTTCCCACGAATGGTGTGATTGTCAAGAACATCTCATTCCACAATATCACAGGTTGGGTGGCGCCCGGCGCGGCTGATTACTATGTCCTCTGTGGAGTGGGCAGTTGCAGCGAGTTTAGCTATCACGACGTGAACATTACAGGGGGGACAGTTGCAGCTAGCTGTAACTACCCATGGAGTGGATGCCCTGGCCCTTAGATAATGGGAAGACTAGCGACTCGTTGATAGTTACCATGTTGCGAGAAAGACTATTACCCTTTGCATGTAACCAGCGTTTGTAACCAGCGTTAGCTAGTGCTAATTGTTACTAAAGGATTGGTTAGGGTACCGGGTTGCCGCTTGACTCAGATTTGCGAGAGGTTAGGCATGGCGAGATCTTTAAGTGAACGACCGAGTGCCGAACCGTATTCCTTGCGAGACTATAATATAGGAAACCTGGGCCTACTGCGTATACATAGTACAACCTTGCCTTGGGTTCGCAGGGCCGGGGTCCTAGGAGTCGCTACCCCCGGTACCGATACTCCACCACCCACTATCTCACCAGCGGGGCGGTCGGGCAGCGCCCTCGTGGAATGTAACCGAAAGGCCGACCTCGAAGCGTCTGGCGAGCCTCTCTTCATCGACTTGGTCAACTAGCTCGGCGTACCGGTGTATACCTCGCTGGCGTCCACTGGATAAAACAGCAGCAACAGCGACGTCCTCGCGACGACGGAAATTTTCAATGTCAAGAATTGAATTATGTATAAGTGTGCTTCCAATCTCAAAGACACAACAATGCCACCCCTGGGCGAATTCTACCCAGCGCAGTAAAATTATTCGTGACTGCTAGATGAGCGTCTTGCCGACTACCGCTGCTTTTCCCCAAACCTCAGTTCTCAAAGAGCGCGTACGGCGCACAAAGACCTCCACAATCGCGCCCGCCTGCCTCAGGGTCACACTCGTCGTGGGGGTTGTCGATGCACCGCAGACCTTCGTCGCACTTGATACCGGCATACCCGCCACAGAAGGTAGGGACGACGCATACTTGCTCGCCGTTCTCGGGTAGGATGACGCACGTCTGGGTAGCGATGCAGATCTTGTTGCAGACGGGGTTGTCGCCTCGGGTCTGAACAGGGGAGGCTGTCGCGAAGGCGGAGAGAAGGAATGCGGGTACGAGAGTGACGAGATGCATTGTGTTATCGGTAGAGCCGAGTTTGCGGTTCGTTGAGATAGTTATTGTTAGGTTAAACCTGGTAGAAGGACGTGTTTGTGAGGAGAAAGATTTGATACCCTCTGTCAAGGGCAGGTCCATTTATACCCTCGCTCGAGCGTGATAAACGAAGCTGCCCATGTCGCCACTTGGTGCTAATTCGGACGGCGTCACTCTTAGAATCTGCTCGGACGGAGATGCACATGCTAGCAGCTTGGCCTTCTATGAATAGAAGCCACAGTGGAAAATAAATTGGGGTGGCTTTCGCTACCATTTTGTTCCGGGCCTTAATTTCTGTCTGTCCAAAAGTACAGCATTGTCTTGCATCACCATCCCACATCGACGGCTCGATTGATTACCCGCTTAGTTGTTGCCACAACACCGGTGCCCTCCGATTCCCCTTTTTGGATCCAAGTAGCTCAACATGCTTACTTTCTCGGTACCTGCAGACTATACCGCAGCTCAAAATTGTCTAAAATCTGGAGAAAATGAATTATTGGCCCACGTTACTCCGAATCTCGACTGTGTAGTCAGTCCTTCTGTCAGTTGGGCACCACGAGACCGCCAATGGTATACCAATACACCGACAGGTTGGCATGTGTACCGTCCCTCGAAATCGACGCTTCCCAATGGTCGCGTTGGTTCTGAGTCTAGGGGCTCTGCTCCTTTCATCACGAAATCGCCTTACGTCATTGGGATATTTATTGGGTGAAGTCTTCTTGTATGTCGTATTCGTACACTGTGTCGAAGTGCCCTTCGATTTCGCCTTGTCGTTGATCGACACCTTGGCTCGATGATACGAGCCACCACGGACCACATGACGTGGCTTACTTCCTCGTTCTGGCGAGGGTGTGATGCCGGGGCTGGGATGTCACCCGGAATGCGGCCCGCACTTGACCAAAACTCCTTGTGCAATCCTACGACGTTACTTGTGTAATTGGCGACACGACACTTTCTCCGCTTTTTTTTTTTTAACTTGCAGGTACGGGGATTATGGATTTGTTTCACAGAAACCATGCTCTATCAATCCTTGGCGTGGAGACTCCGGTTCCGAGGGTATTTGGTAAGACCTCGACGCTGAGGCAAGAGGTAGTCGCTTTGCTTTGTCTTTGTCAAATAATATGTATTTCAGGCCATAGAGATGCCCGATCTCTCGAGAAGATCGTGTAGGACGAGGATGGCGAGCCGGACAGGCTCCTTGCATCATATCCCCTCATCGAGAGTAGCAAGCGCCGTATCAATCGTTGTGCTAGAACAGTACCGTCCGCTGCAGACCTTGGAGCCTTGGGGGTACCGCTTAATCCTAGCAGAGGCAGGGATTGGGCCCGGAATGTGTCGAGACTTAAGGGAACCTAATTCTCAGCCGGAGGGGCGGGATTCTTTCTTGTGACTAAACTTAGGTAGCACTTGACTCATACTTAACGAGGTGATTATGCATCCACATCCTCGGCATCAACAAGTCCATGCATTGTCGTTGTAACTGTTGATTCTTGCAGGTAGTGTTGCCTTTGGAAACTTGGCCGTAAGTGCCCGTAGCAAGCGATATGAGCTCCAGCTAGTGTGCCATTTCTTCTCGCACTGGAATATCCCCATACCAAATCAGAAGAGGGAAAATGGCCACTTGGGCTCAACAGCTCACATGCAGCTTTATGGGCAGGACTTCTTGGAACTTCACTGGGAAGACCAATATCGAACTCCTTATAATGGCTCAAAGGATACGTACAAGCCAAAGCACATGCAACGGTGTAGTCTGTGCGTGGTACCAGCATCCCCTATATTTTCCCCCTATTACCTGTCATGGTTGAATAATCCCGTTCTGATATATTCCACCACCGTGTGGTTCCGTCGTCCAGGTAATAGACGGCCCAGGCGGCGAAGGGCTTGCTAGCCCCACTCCCCCATGATTACCCTTACAGTTAGCTAGAGAATATCTGTCCTAAGCTGAGACTCTATCTGTATCTACGTAGCAGTTAATTATTATTGAATCGTTACTTCCGTTATCTTTTGCGTTGCATTCGTACCAATCCTGGCAACGGTTGGGCCGGTCCTGGAGCCGTCCGCGGCGTGTTTTGTCCATTTGGTCACTTGGTTTTGATCATTGCCCTGGGAATAGCTGGGCAACTTCGCAGCCACTCTAGTTACGTTAGTCAAAGGTTGCGGCAAGAAGATGACCTATTGGCTTTTAGCAACGCATTAGGCCCTCCCGCTGCTACCTTGTCTGGTTTACCTATCCTTGCCAATTTGAGGACTACGTCGGGAAGGAGGGCATAGTATTTGGTGGGCGTGAGAGCTGTCAAAAGAATTAATGCAGCTGCTCACTGTTCCAGCGGGAACCTGGCTCCACAGCTTCCGCATTACTACATGATACCGTCCCCTGGTGCATCTCAGCTGTTGTGGGTCACTGCTGTCTAGAAGTGCTCCAAGAATGTTCTCGTAAGTGACATGATGTAGGAATGGCTGTTTTGTTACTACAAACATTCATACAACACTACCAGTCCCCTTTGTTATCCTCCCCGTTCCTCCCCAGCAAAGTGTTCGCGCGCAACGCGCCGGAGTTCTAGCCTTACTATCCAGCCCGATAGGGGGTGCCCGTGTCGGTGGAGGGAATGCCATTCCAGATATAACCCCTGTCCCACGCCGTGCCTGAGTCCCCACCGCCACAATGCCTAGGGTGTTGGCTGCAAAGAGCATCGTTCCAGCGCTTAGAAACCTTGGGCCTTGGACTGGGCCTGGGCAGCCTTGATAGTAGCCGCAGCGTTTGGGTCAACAAAACCGCAGCCTTGCTTGCCGTTCTGGAACTCGGCGCCGATACCCGAACAGATGCCAGTGCCCTGGCCGTTGTTGGCGCAGCAGCCCTCAATGCAGTCGGCATCGGCGACACAACCACCGGTAGTGAATTGCTGTCCCTTGCCGTTACCAACACCACTGGCGCCGGAGGTGTTGGGGATGGCAATGGCGAAAGCGGTCATGGCGACTGTCGCGGAAGCACGTTAGCAGGGTGCCCATGCACGGGCAGGAGAGCTGGTGTGGACACGTACAAGCCAGAGTAGCAGCGATAGTGATGCGAACCATTTTGAAGGTTTTGGAAGCGAAAGGGTAGACTCCGGAGAAAAAAGGTGTTTGAAAAGCGACGCCTGGTCGTGTGGTTGAATTGAAGATTCGGAGTAAAGACTGGACGACACCGGGCCGTATCGTGTAGCAAATGATGAGATGAAAGGTCGGCTGAGGATGCTGAACAAAGCAAATGCACAGGTCTAACGCTCTTTTTGTACTTCCAGGGCACACTTTGGACACCGACGATCAATGCCACCTTTACCAGGAAGCGATGAGACCGAAACACAAGTCCCTCCAAAATATCAGATGCACGAACGTCAGCGTCGCAGATCCCATTTCGTATCCAGTACTCGCATGGATAAAACTATTTTACTAAACCTGCGCATCCTCAATCTCGGCACTCGTGCCGAGTTCTGCGGTGGATTGACAACAATGTCAATCTGTCGTCCGTCCCATGGTCGGACGAAATTCCAACGCGAACGGGCTGAGGGTCTAAACGAGTTTCAAGGGGGGCCGATCTTGTCGCCGGTTGGTCCCCAAAACAATGGGTCAAACTAAACGGTAGCATGAGCCTGATTTTGATCGCTTCTACCTTCCATTGCCATATGCGGTATGTGTAGTCTCGCCTGTCAAAGTATCGCCCTAATCTAATTCAAACCTGGGCGCCCTCCACGACATGCCTGAAACTTGTCCCCGCGGTCCCGGAGCGGTCTGGAGGAAGCACTTCCACGGAGCAATTAGCTATCAACCAACTACGGAGCTACGGGGCCGCTATGGCCAGTATGCCGAAGCATATCGGCCGCGTGCGTGCGGTGACTCGTCCCGCTCATTATTAGTGCTCGTCGTGACCGAAGCGATTCTGTTAAAGAAGCATAAAGTGCATCTGTGGATTTCCGATTTGGTGTCTGCGCAGTAAGTAGTAAGGACCTAATTCCATATGCTTTTGTTGGTCTATTCTACCTAAACACAAGACGGGTGGCCGTGGTCAGGGCGCGAACGCGCCCATTGAACAGTAGGCTCTGAGACGGCTTGGCGGGTGTCATCCCACATCCAAGCCGCCCACCAACAACACATATCAATGTGGGGTAGACAGGTACCTACCTCGAGGGGGTAAAACTGTGGGTAAGAATCATCTGTCAAAAATTTCTGTCCTACCCTTCATCGCTGCAGCCAGTTCATCTGAATTGGTATACCGCTTGATCAGTGAAGGCTGAACCTGCCGGGGACGTATTTCTCCAGCTCTTGAACGAGTTAGATTCCCCAGTTCAACCATATTAATATTACCAGGGAGTCTCCGTACTAAAGAGAGGCCTCTAATCGAAGTAGGTATTTCCCTGAACGGGTTGTTATTGCAACTAACTCCAACCACCAACCAAGATCCCAATCCTGAGCCGGGAGTCTGCCACGGGAGGCCTGCCCCAAGTTTGAGTGGTTAGAAGGAAATACCAATGACCGAAGCCGACATTGGTTAGATCTTAGAAAACAAGACTCTCGTGATATCAACGGCCGATGCCACTGTCTAATAATTCTGTACCTCCATCTCTGTTGTACAGCATCCAACGAGTACTCGTTCTGATGCCGCTCCCCCGCCAGTTGGCAAACAGCGCGGTCTTCAAACGCAATTTAGACTTCACCCTATAAAATGGAGTTCGAGGACGGGCGTGGATGACGTGTCGAGTTTGACTTCGATACAATACCGAGCTTGTTTCAAGACTAAAAGACAAAATCGACAGAGCGTGCACTTTCTCTAACTACTAGCAACCTCACAACATCTAACCGAACAGTCATTAAGAAGAAACTGGCATGTTACTAGTCGCAATATCGGATGCGGCTGGACAGCATCTGGTATAGCGGTGGCGTATCTAGCGCTCGCATCTCTTTTACTTTAATGTACACTCCTCAAGTCTAAGCCGAATACAACCCAACCCCCGAAGTATCTACCTGTATTTCTCTTAAGGAAGTATCGCCGATACATCGTGGTGCTTCGCCCCAAGGGTAGCTATGTGTATCGACGCGCTGTTTGCAACCTCGCTAGACGACAATACGGTTAGCGGCAAGGATAGCTCTAGCGCAACCGGAGCCCAACAGCAGCGATGCACGGCAGCAGTAGCGTCGGCAACGGCCAAACAAACACCCTTGGAGGGGCTATTGCGAAGCAGGTGCGAATATGGACGCGGCAACCGGAGATGCCGGCCAGTTGGCTACATTTCGAAGGTCGGGAATAGGATTTAGCAAGGCGTTATTAGCGATGTTGCTAACTGTGTCAAAAAGAGATTGTCTCTGTGGACTGTAGGACCTACCTCCAGAGACTATAGGTGACCTATCGCCGATTACGTGCTATACTCAAGTTGGTACGGAGTTCTATCTTAGCCAACGGCCGATTTTTGTATAGTAAAGCCAAGCGCCCACTGAATTCAGCTCCCTTTGGGTCGTATAACACGTCGATCTCAAGGGGGCTTAGGGCGGGCCCTTGAGCCAGGTCCAACAGGTCTAAGAATCTCTCCGAGATGTATAGGATCTAATTGAATGAAGCTGTAACCTTTTGCAATAGGAAGGGATTGATTTAAGCTGGGATAAGGACGAGCTGCAAGAGACTTGAAGGGCAATCAACAGTCTAGATACCAGCATAATTACGCCGTAACTGACTTCTACGCAGTTGAGCCTTGACTATATAACTGTAATAGATACTGGTAATAGATAGATATGGGTCGTGGCGATAACGATAGCCATGAAAAATAGGAATTTCCTGCACAAAAGAAAATAGCTTTTCTATAAGGATGTAGACACGGGCTACTTGTAGTCCTTAGAGACTGGTTCTTCATAGAAACGCTCCCGCCAAAACACGAGTTCCTAGAAGCATGAAGAAGCACAGTATTGTCTGGGAACATAGTAGTCGTTGCCACCGGAATAGAGCATCCTTAGCGGCCTTGTTGACTAGCTGCCCCGTTGTCCAAAGACAGCATTGAGCTACTTACCTAGTTAAGATAATGTCGGGTCCCTCAAGGGTATTGAGCCAACCTTGATTACGCGAGAACGCTTGGTTCCTAGAAACTTTGCTTGCTCCCGTCTTGTCGTCAGCTGTGGATCGACCCCTTCCTGGGATGGAGGCAACCACCCTAGATCGCAGGCTCGACGAAACAAATTTAACAAGGTAGAATAGGTTTCGGGCGACTCGACGGCCCGCGGGAGTTATCTAAATAATTGAGTTGTTTCCCCGGTGGAAGCAAACAACGGTAACTAAACGGCGGCTGGCGTTTCTCCCAGTTCTTAGACACTAAAAGGAATGAAGCGTCTAGGGTACCCTAGTTTACATCCGGTTCGTCATCCTGTTCGTAGTATCCTCGTGGAAGACGGCACTCTGTAGGTCAGAGCGGTGTACCACGACGGTTCTAGAAAGAAAATGTGGTGATATCGAAGGGCAACCTTCGGGCGAGACCTGGAGCCGAGCTTAACAAGGCGACGTGCAAACGATGGTTCGTATGAGACAGCGGGAACGGGAGATGTGTATGCACGGTTCAAACGAATAGATACGGCACTACCACACGGGAGTGGTAATAGCTCGGACCGAGACAAGACATTGCATTATGGCATTCTCACTGGCCAGCTACCAGGGCAATGGGACTTGTCGAGTGGATCGGCCATTTGGCTAGTTTATTTGCCCGACGCCGTGGTTGCAAGAGCACAGAGCCGTGTTTAACTGTTGTTAGGATTGCCAGGGACGGATATTAGTACCTGCAATCCAATTACCCGGCATTCGGGAATTCATCAGAGTTGGGCCTCCCAGGTTCATCGGCTCTGCTACCAACTCCGGACAACGGACATGGGCCCTGTCAGACCTTATAAAGCAGGCCAGAGCCGCCGTAGCGCGCAACTATGGGGAAATATGGAGAAACGAGGGCCCCTCGTGGGGTCCCTGGCTCCACAATGATAGCTGCGGGGTCGAGATTTGGGGTACCTGGAAGTTCGCCCCAAATATCGAACTGCCGAAAGCCTTCCTCTTGGACTTGCTAGTCAGTTGTTTGTAATCCGAGCAACTCCGCATTGCCGCCTGGGTCCCCTCGATCCACTCTCGCTTGACACCGCGGGCCGGAAGGGGGGGTTGCTGTTATCACCTTACTTTGTAGAAGAATAGGCGCAGTTGGAGAACAGCCCGTACAGTACGGATAGGTAGGTAGTCTGGTCACAATCCGGGACTGCTTCAGGCAGCGTCAATTGGGGTTGGGCCGGAGCGCCGGGTACAAGTCGGCCTAAATTTAGGCGCTGTTAAACCCGCTTCATGGCGAGGTCCAAGACGCCGAATGCAAGATGAGGGGGGGTCACTCCGTGTTGGGGCGTGGTAGCCAATGGCATGATCTTAAATACAGCTGATGTGGGCTGACTGGTGGGCATGGCTGGGTTCCAGCCTGTTCGTGGCTGATTTCTGAGGGTCGGCAGATGTCTCCGACAGGGGGGCCGTGAACATCGAATTGGGGGACCCTGTATTAAATGGCGAACGGCCGGCCTGCCCCCAGGCGATCTACCAATACTCGAGAAGCCTGTACTTAATTAACTCGAAGTTTTGCGGTCAAGAGGCTGAGCTGCGCTCTCTCGTCAACTTCAACAGTTGCTAGAACTGAATCACGGGCAAAAAAAGGTTCAACTCCTGACCTCCGATCACACCTCTCTCGACCCCTTGGCACCCGGCGCCAACGTGACATAGCCATGGGAAAAACGGACGGGGCCACAGTCTCCCCAACCCGCGTGGTCCTAGGTGCCGCCGCGGCTTTCGTGACGGCACACTGGATTCTGGTTCTCGTCGGGGCCTTTGTTGTCCGTGCTCTGTATAAACGCTATGCATCCCCTCTCCGCCACTACCCTGGGCCCTTTCTCGCCTCGTTCTCGCGTCTCTGGAAGGTTATCTCGACCGCGTCGGGTAACACCCACCTTGAGCACATCGAGCTGCACCGCAAGTACGGCCCCGTCGTACGTATCGCACCGAACGAGGTATCCCTGTCATCGCCTGAAGCGGCACGTAACCTCTTAAGCGCTGGTAAGCGCTTCCACAAAACCGACTTTTATGGCGTCTTCCCGCCGCCCGAGAACCCCGATATCTTCACCGAGGTCCGGGAAGATGTCCACGCGCAGAAGAAACGGGTCGCAAATGTGCCGTATAGCATGGGGGCGATGCAGCAGCTGAGCCCTTTCATTAACGACACCATCGAGTGTTTCATGGGCAAGATCGACGGGCACATCCTATCGCAGGTAGGCAAGAGCGAGAAGGGTCGTGTGTTCGACCTGGGTGCATACCTGCACTACTTCGCGTTCGATGTCCTGGGCGAGGTTGCGTTCAGCCGGAGCTTTGGATTTCTCCGAGAGGGGAGAGACCTTGACGACGCCATCAAGACGATCGATAAGTCGCAGGCCTACAATGGTATCGTCGGCCAGGTCCCGGAGTTGGATCACCTGCTCCGGAGAAATCCGCTATGGAAGTTCATCCCGGCCCTCAGCACCAAGAACGCGCTCATCACACGTATGGCCCTCGAGGAGATGGACCACCGCCGGCCCTTTGACAAGGAAAGCGCGGGTCTCCTGAGGACTGGAGATGGACGGCAAGACCTGATGGCCAGCTTGATCCAGGGGCATCTGAAGGACCAGGAGCGGTTCGGCGAAGGTGATGTCTTCGCTGTTGCGCACGGGGCTATGTAAGTACCTCGTATCTCAGTTCCTGCGGTAAAGGTGACTGACTTTTGTAAATCAGATTCGCCGGGTCGGATTCAACAGCTTCGACGATGCAATCTTTCTTTTACCACGTGCTCTCTGATGCTAGGGTTTATGAAACGCTCACGGCCGAGATCGAGGCAGCTGTGCGCAACCATACTATCCCGGCCCAAGGTAACCTGTCGTGGAACGAATCCCAGATTCTCCCATACTTCCAGGCGTGCTTGAGGGAGGCGATGCGGGTCCGTCCGGCAGTCGGGCTGAATATTACACGTCTCGTGCCGCCTGAGGGGGTCGAGCTCGACGGCAGATTCTTCGCTGGAGGTACCCGCATCGCCGTCAACGGCTGGGTCCTGCACCGCGACCGCGCCATCTTCGGCAACGATGTCGACGATTATCGGCCTGAGAGGTGGCTCGCGGGAGAGGAGGTAGCCAAGAAGATGGACCGGTACATGTTCCAGGTAAGAAGACCCACTCTCCGTCCCCGGCTTTCCGTTTCCGAAATACTGACATGGGCTTTCTAGTTCGGAGGCGGGAGCCACGTCTGTATCGGCCGCAATCTGGCATTGTTGGAGATCAACAAGGTTATTCCGCGCCTCTTGCGAGACTATCGCTTCCGGCTTGCGCACCCTGGCCGGCCACTGAAGGCCTTTGCTACCTTTTTCGTTGTTCAGGAAGGCCTGGAGGTCTATGTGGAGAAGGCGTCACCGCGGAACTGAGTAATCGAGACCATTCCCCCTGCGGCCAGCGACGGATTTCCTTCCTCGAAAACGCCAAACCCGGTGGACTAGCTAGATAGGTGGTGTGTGGTGTGTGGTGTGGTGCAATTGCGGTCACCATGGTAAAATTGCTCGTGGTGGAGGGGCGGAGAATGGTGGTTCCTTTCCCTGCTACTTCCTCCCGTTCCCCTCACCTAACCTAACCCAGCCACACACCACCCCTGAGCTGTGGGTCCGGAGACGCCAAGATGTAGTACATGTACGGAGTACCTTTACGATATGATTTTACCTCGTGTAATGAGCAGGATTGTGGAGCATGGCCACGGTAGTTAGTCGTCGCAATATATCGTAATGCTATTGCCCTATTGTCCTCTAGAAGTTTGGGGTTGAGGACTGTCTGGATTTTGCTGACATGGAGGTGTTGTCGAGAACATAAGAGTCACACACACAACTGGCAAGTAATGCTCCAGGGGCATGATCCTGATAGGGCAAAGGTGAACATCTCATCCAAGGTCTATGACATAAGGTAAGCACGTATTGTCCATATGGCCATTGGAATGCACGATGGTCATATGTCGATCAGACGACCGACAGACGTGCCATGTCCGATGTGTACCAACCTAAGGCCGTCAATCTACATATGGTTGCAATTTTTCTATTATTTCCACAACTCCTAAACGCCCTGCGATGACGAACTATGAGCCGATGCTAGCCAATCCCGCCAGGCAGGTCCAGCTAAGCGTCCATAGCCTGCTTTGCCGCCTTCTTCTGCTTCTTCAGCTTCGCCTTCCGCTCAGCGATCTCCTTGTCCAGCTTTTCATCGTCCCCCTCGGGGAGCTTCGCCTTCTTCGTAGGGCGGCTCCTCTCCTTGAGCTTCTCGGCCTCGCCATCGGCATCCCCGCCAGCTTCTAGCGACTTTCGCTTCTTCCCGATGTTTGACTTCTCTGCGCCACCTGTGCCGATCGCCTTGACGCCGTCGGCGCCGTCGGCAACGACCTGCGACTGGTCGGCCCAGAGCTCATCCGTTTGCCATAGGGGTAGCGCCGCAGTCTCCGGGCCCTTGAGGTAGATGCTCCGTACGTTGTTCCACTTCTGCGGGACGAAGCGCTCGACCAGGGCCGAGACAATAGCGTGGGCATTCGCAGTCAGTTGTTCCGCGGTCCAATTCGCATAGCCTACCCGGACGGCGGTGTTTGTGGAGGGAGCAAGGTGTACCAGCGCGGCACTCAGCGCAGTTTCGACCTCGGCGACGATCGCTGCCGTCGGGCGAGCATTGACGTTCTCGAGAGGATCTCGCTGTTCTTTCTTGCCCCCCGACCGAAGCACGCGCTTTCCGTCGACCCGCTCCCTCGACGCCATCAGCACGATGGGGATGGGTCTCTTGGTAGTTGTCTTGTAGAACGACTTCCCGAGGACTTTGGGTAGTTGGTTGATGATGCGGTCATCAGCGAGGAAGATGTCATGTTCGCTGTACAACTTCCGTTGCGCCTCGTAAGCCTTGAACTTGGCTTTCAGCTTGTTCAGATCGATGACTCTTGTGATCCTCTTTCTCAATGCCTCGGGAACCTCGTCTGAGCCAAAGATATCCTTGTACGCGCGCTGCGGCGAGGCGGTAAATATGCAAATAGTGGACTCGGGATCGGTGTTGAGTGAGTGAGGGATGAGGATTTTGCCAGGCTGGAGGCGGCGCGAGGGGTGAATGTTCTTCTTCGTTGTTAGAGTCAGATAGATTGGGACCTCGGCTTCGGGCGACTCGGCATCGGCGAGTAAGTTCTTCTTAGTCTCGGAGGCGACTTGCGATGCCTTGGCCGTCTTGATATGTGCGAGCAGCGCTTTTGAAGCTTTGAGGGTCTGGAGGGGTCGAGTTAGCAAGCCTGAGCACGAGAAGGGCGCAAATGGGACGAGTGAGGGTATCGGACCTGCTCTGGGTCTACCGGCGATACCGAGGCATTTGCCAACTTGATTACAGCCGTGGATTTGGCCATGGTGACGAGGAACTGCGCGCTGTCGTCGCTGCCTCAAGATAGCCAGGTTCTACTTGACTTCCGCTCCCTGGCCGTTTTTTTTTTTACCCTCGAAAAATTTCGGACAAGAACAAGAACAGGGCGGGGCTAGGCCTGGGCTTCCACGCATGTGGATTGGATGGATTCATCCCGTCCACGGCGGGCGGGTCCAGTCCATCCCGCTGGATCGGAAGAACGGAAATTATTTATCCGTTGCCACGCCGTAGGTAGGCCCGTGACCGTCCGGGCAGGTCTGTGGCGCGGGGCCGGGGAGGGGATGGCATTAGTCAGCGAAGGCGGGGCTACTTTTGCTGAACCGACACGACCCCCGATGCCGTAAGGAACTGTACTCTGTAAGGTACC
>Ga0164242_10004094_pt1 | contig 16430 bp, 17 predicted proteins | sample OricomgcompostMG_FD_108783 | JGI IMG/M metagenome (GOLD analysis project Ga0164242, IMG submission 108783) | Miracle-Growth compost microbial communities from Emeryville, California, USA - Original compost - Miracle growth compost (MG) ...
TCGTCGTCTGGGCGTTGGTATCGCGGCCAAAGCTGGCGCCCAGCCGCTGCCAGATTTTGACTGCGTCTCCGTCGGGATATGTCCTCGTGCCGCGGAACACCATGTGCTCGATGAGATGCGACCAGCCTTGCTGATTGTCATTCTCCATCAGCGCGCCGACGCCGATCCGCACACGGACGGCGATGCTGCCGGCAGGAATCGAGTCCTTCCGGACGGCGTAGCGTAGGCCGTTAGACAGCGTGCCCGTCACCCAAGCGGGATCCGCGGGAATGTCGCTGCCGGCGTGTTGCCATGAAGTCGCTTGCGCGATCGGTGACGTGCTGGTCCCCTCATGCGTCGCCGTCGTGGTGCCGACCGGCAGCGGCGCTTGGGTCTGCGCCAGCGCTGCAGCTGCAAGCGCCGTTGCCGCAGCCACGCCCGCCCCGCCCAGCAACCATTTTCGCTTCATGCCATACTCCTATGCAGCCCCGGCAAACCTATGGCCCCTATGGTCATGGGATCACCCGTCACGCAATCGCTCCGGCTGGCTTGCCACAAGCTGTATGGCCTGTGCGTTTCGCCAAAGTCGCGCTATCGCCGTGCGGGCGGCTATTCGCCGATCCATGTCCTTGAAAAGTGTTCCAGTCTTGTTCTATCCTTGGCGGCAATGCTGTGATGCCTGAGCTCCTGAAATCGGATTTGGCCGAGCCCCGCCGGGCATTGCGCGAAACGTTCGGCTTTGCCGATTTCCGGGGCGTGCAGGCGCGCGTCGTCGAGCGCGTGCTTTCGGGAAAACGCACGCTGGCGGTGATGCCGACGGGCGCGGGCAAGTCATTGTGCTACCAGCTGCCAGCGGTGATGATGCCTGGCACCTGCGTCGTTGTCAGTCCGCTGATCGCACTGATGCACGACCAGCTTCGCGCGGCCGAGGCGGTCGGCATTCGCGCGGCGACGCTGACCAGCGTAGACGTCAACCGGGCCGAGACGATCGGGCGCTTCCGCAACGGCGAGCTCGATTTGCTCTACGTTGCCCCAGAGCGTGCCTCGGCCCGGCATTTCCGCGAGTTGCTCGGCCGCGCGCCGCTTTCGCTGTTCGCCATCGACGAGGCGCATTGCGTCAGCGAATGGGGGCACGATTTCCGCCCCGACTATCGCCTGCTGAGACCGCTGCTCGATGCTTTCCCGGAGGTGCCCCGCCTCGCCCTCACTGCCACCGCCGACGCGCATACTCGCGCCGACGTGCTCGAACAGCTCGGCATTCCACGGGACGGGCTGGTCGTCGCTGGGTTTGACCGGCCGAACATTCGCTACGCGATCAGCCCCAAGGCCGGCGCGACGCAGCAGATCGCGGAGCTGATCCGCGAAACGCCCGGGCCAGGCATCGTCTATGCTCCCACGCGCGCCGCCGCCGAAAAGCTGGCCGAGCAGCTCGCCCGCACCGGCAGGCCGACACGCGCTTATCATGCCGGGCTCGACCCGGTGGTGCGAGCCAAGAACCAGGCCGATTTCGTTGCGTCCGAGGACATGGTCATCTGCGCGACTGTCGCGTTTGGCATGGGAATCGACAAGCCCGACGTGCGCTTCGTCGCTCACGCCGCTTTGCCCAAGTCGATCGAAGGCTATTACCAGGAGACTGGCCGGGCCGGCCGAGATGGCGATCCGGCGGTGGCGCATCTGTTTTGGGGCGCAGAGGATTTCGCCAAGGCGCGCCAGAGGATTGGCGAGGTCGAGCCTGAAAGACAGGCCGGCGAGCGGGCGCGACTGACCGCGCTCGGTGCTCTCGTCGAGACCGCGGGCTGCCGCCGCGCGATCCTACTCCGCCACTTCGGCGAGAATCCCCCCGAGCGATGCGGCAATTGTGACAATTGCCTCAACCCGCCTGCCGCGCTCGATGCGACCGAAACGGCCCGCAAGTTCCTTTCTGCGGTGTTTCGCACCGGGCAAATGTTCGGCGCCGGCTATGTCGAGGAGGTGCTGACCGGCCAGTCGAGCGAGCGCAGCCTGATGAACGGACACGAACAGCTGTCGGTCTGGGGGATTGTCGAAGGCGAGGAAGTAGCGCTGTTGCGCCCCGTTGCCCGGGCACTGTTGCTGAGGGACGCGCTCAGGACCAATCCGCACGGCGGGCTCGAGTTCGGACCGGCAGCACGCCGCTTATTGAAAGGTGAGGACGTGCTCCGCCTGGTGCTGCCGCCCAAGCGGGAACGTCGGCGGCGGCAACAAGCAAGTGCGGCGGCCAATCCGGTCGGGGATCCGCTGTTCGAGGCGCTTCGCGAGAAGCGCCGTCAACTAGCCCAGGAAGCGCAGGTGCCGCCCTATGTCATCTTCCACGATTCGGTGCTGCGCGAATTGGCGGCGCTCAAGCCGCTGAGCCTTGCGCAGATACGCAATATTTCGGGTGTTGGCGCGAAGAAGCTGGAAGCCTATGGCGACGCTTTCCTTCAGGTGATCCGCAATACAGGATGACCACATTTCTCTTCGCGAAGGCTGGGATCCGGTCAGGCCGGTCGCATCCAGACCCCGGCCCTCGTCGAGGTGGTAAGGATAGAAAGAAGCCGAATGCAGATTCGCCGTATTGACGACCGTATATCGGTCTCCCCGCAAATTGATCCAGCCGACGTCACCGAGCTGGCCACGCAAGGCTTTGCCGCGATCATAAATAACCGGCCCGATCACGAGGAAGCGGGGCAGCCCGAAGGCGAACCGATCCGGCTGGTGGCGGAGACGATGGGCCTCGCCTATACCGCTATCCCGGTTTCCGGCGGCTTCTCGCACGAGCAGGTTGATGCCATGCGTGCCGCGCTCGATGCCGCGGCCGGCCCGGTGCTCGCCTTTTGCCGCAGCGGCACGCGCTCGACCAATCTATGGGCATTGGCCGAGGCCAAGGCGGGCGGCGACCCCGACGCAATCGTCGCAAAGGCCGCCGCCGCCGGCTACGACCTCAGCGGCATCCGCCCCGCGCTGGATGCGCTCTCCGGCACGGCGTGAGCTGAATTCGTATGACTTGGCTGCAACTGGCGGGCTCGCTCGCCGCAATCGTGATTCTCGCCGGCCTTGCGTGGCTGCTTAAGCTTGGCCGCGCTGGCGCCGAGGGTTCGATCGACGATCCTGAGAGCGCGGCGCGTTCGGCCGAGGAAGCGCTCGCCGGCTTCCGCGCAATCGGTGCACTGGTCGGCGACGACCATGCCGCCGCCCTGGTCGCTGGGGCACATGGCCGCGTCGCGGTGGTCAAGCGGCACGGCGCACGGCTCGCCGTGCGCGAGGTGCGCTGGAGCCAGGTTCGGGCGACCCATGACGGGATGCTGATCGAAACCGGCGACCGCCGCTTCGGCGCGATCACCGTGACGGGCATCGACGTGCTCGATATCAGGCGGCTGGCGCCCTCGCTGACATCGGTGTAAACAAGCGGGCATGAATTTGCCCGATCCGGTTACTTACGCGATCCCCGCTTTCGTGGCGCTCGTGGCGGCCGAGATGCTGGTCGCCTGGGCTCGCGACAGAAGCCGCTACGAGGCAAAGGATACGCTTACCTCGCTCGCACTCGGCACCGGCAGCACGATTGCCGGGGTCATCACGGGCGGCGCGGTGTTCGCGATCGCTACGTGGATTTGGCGGTTTCGGCTGTTCGATATCGGCGACCAATGGTGGTGGTTTGTCGTCGCCTTCGTGCTTGACGATTTCTGTTACTATTTGTTCCATCGCTCCGCCCATCGCGTCCGCTGGTTTTGGGCGAGTCATGTCATCCATCATTCAAGCCAGCACTACAATCTCTCGACCGCACTCCGGCAGACCTGGACCGGCTTTATCAGTCTCGCTTTCATATTTCGCATGCCCTTGTTTTGGGTCGGCTTTCCGCCAGCGATGATCTTCTTCGTTGCCGGCGTGAACCTGATTTACCAGTTCTGGATCCATACCGAGGTGATCGGCCGAATGCCGCGCTGGTTCGAGGCAGTGATGAATACGCCCTCGCATCACCGGGTTCATCACGCGACCAATGCGCGCTATCTGGATCGCAACTATGCTGGCGTATTTATCGTCTGGGACAAGTTGTTCGGTACCTTCGAGCCCGAGCGCGAGGAAGACAAGCCCCGCTACGGCATCGTCAAGAACTTGGGCAGTTTTAACCTGATCTGGGCCGCGATCCACGAGTGGGTCGGTATCGCTCGGGATGTGTGGAGCGCGCCGGGGCTCGTCAACAAGTTGGGGTACATGGTCCGTGAGCCCGGGTGGAGCCACGACGGCAGCCGCGACACCTCGGCGATAATTCGGGCGCGTTGGGCGGAACGGGAGGAGGGAGTTGATGCCGCTCGCCTTCATCGTCATCCGACGCATTTCCCCTCAATGAGCCAGCCCGCTTTCTCTTCGATCGCGAGAGGGAGCGACGCGCGAAGTGCGGGAAGGGTGAGGGTGGGCCGCTAACGTCCAGGCGAGGGGGAGATGCACTTGGAAGAAGCCGACATCGTCGTTGTCGGAGGCGGATCGGGCGGGAGCGCGGTTGCTGGCCGTCTCAGCGAAAACGGCAAGTATACCGTCGCAGTGCTCGAAGCGGGCGGGCCAAACCGCTCGATCCGTACGCATTGTCCCGGCTTTATGGCGTTCCAGACGCCGGCGACCAACTGGCAGTTCGAGACGGTACCGCAGCCGGGACTCGGCGGCCGGCGCGGGTATCAGCCGCGCGGACGCGGCATGGGCGGATCGTCGGCAATCAATGCGATGCTCTACATCCGCGGCAATCGCTGGGATTACGACAATTGGGCGGCGCTTGGCGCGACTGGGTGGGGTTGGAACGACGTACTGCCCTATTTCATCCGGTCGGAACACAACGAGCGCGGCGGTGATGCGCTGCACGGCGACGGCGGGCCGTTGTGGGTCAGCGACCAGCATTGGCCAAATCCCGGCGCGCTCGACTTCATCGAGGCGGGCCGGCAGCTGCAAATTGTCGCGAACCCTGATTTCAATGGCGAACACCAGGATGGGCTCGGTCTCTATCAAGTTACTCAGAAAGACGGCGAGCGCTGGACCGCGGCACGCGCCTACCTCGGCGACGGCGAGCCGCCCGAGACGGTTTGCATCCTGACCGACGTGCTCGTCGAGCGGGTGCTGTTCGAGGACAGCCGCGCCTCGGGCGTTGCCTTTCGCCGGGGAGCTGAGGCGCAGGTGATCCGCGCGCGAAGGGCGGTTGTGCTGGCGGCCGGCGTGTTCGGCACGCCGCAGCTTTTGATGTTGTCCGGAATCGGCCCCGCCTCCCATCTCGCCGAGCACGGCATTCCGGTCCGGCTCGATCGCGATGGCGTTGGCGCGAACCTCCAGGACCATATTGATTATGTCGCCAGCTTCGAGACACCCGGCAAGGCGTTCATCGGCCGCTCGCTTGGCGGCACGCTTGAGGTCGTAAAGGCGATCGGCCGTTGGATGCGGTCGCGCTCGGGGATGATGACGACACCCTATGCCGAAGCCGGCGGCTTTCTGACCCTGATGCCTGGCAGCCCCGCCCCCGACGTGCAGTTCCACTTCGTCATTGCGCCGCTCGAGGACCACGGGCGAGCTCCGGTCAAGGCGCACGGCTATTCATGTCACGTCTGCGTGCTGCACCCGGAGAGCCGAGGCTCGGTAAGGCTCGCGGCGAACGATCCCCGCGCTGCACCGCTGATCGATCCCGGATTCCTGAGCGACGACCGCGACATGGAGGTAATGAAGGCGGGCGTCCGCGCGATGTACCGCATCCTCGAAGCGCCGGCGATGGCACGCCACCACGGCCGTGACCGCCATCCGGTCGACTTGGATAATGACGACGCGCTCGAACGGCTGATCCGCGCGAGGGCGGACACAGTGTACCACCCGGTCGGTACCTGTCGGATGGGGTCCGACGAGGCGGCGGTCTGCACGCCGCAACTTTGCGTGCGAGGTGTTGAGCGGCTCTACATCGCGGACGCCTCGGTGATGCCGCGACTGGTCTCGGGCAATACCAACGCGCCGACGATCATGATCGGCGAGCGCTGCGCCGACTTCATTGCCGCCGATCTGCGCTGACGCACGATTGATCGAGATCAGTGCGATTTCCCGGCGAGCTGCTGCAACGCGCGCGGCATTCGCTTCGTTGTAGCGGCGCGTGGGGCGGCGACATGCGCTTCAGCCACCGGAGACTATCATGGGCCTGTTCACCAAGGATATCGAAACGCTCCAGGATCTATTCCTGCACACGCTACACGACATCTATTATGCCGAGCAGCAGATCACCAAGGCGCTGCCGACGATGATCGAGAAGGCGACCGACAGCCAACTCAAACAAGGTTTCGAAACTCACCTGCGCGAAACCGAAGGGCAAATCGATCGGCTCGACCGCGTCTTTTCGATGCTAAACGAGGAGCCGAAAGGCGTCACCTGCCCGGCTATCGACGGGATTATCAAGGAAGCAAACGAGATCGCCGGCGACATCGCCGACAAGTCTGTACTCGATGCCGGCTTGATCGCCGCGGCGCAAGCGGTCGAGCATTACGAGATCACCCGCTACGGCACTTTAATCGCCTGGGCCAAGCAGCTCGGCCACAGCGAGGTGGCCTCGCTGCTAAAGCAGACGCTCGACGAGGAATATGCCACCGACGACAAGTTGACCCGGATGGCCGAGCAATCGGCCAATGCCAAGGCCGAGGCGATCAACGAACCCGCCTGACCCGGCCGCCCCGGCCCGGCGAGGCGACCGCCGGGCCGGGTGCTTGGTTCACTCGACATCAAAACGATTGGTGTCGCCCAGCTCATCATATCCGAAAGCGCAAAGGCGAGCCGAAGGGCTTCGCGACAAAGCGGCGTTCTCGGGCGGCGCGGCTTACCTCGCGAGGGGCGAACTCTTACTCCGCCGCTTCGGCGCGATCGTCGTCGCGAGCGACGTCTTCGGGTAGCGACCAGATCAGATCCTGCTTGGTCAACACCCGGCCGTCGTGGGCATGGACCTGGATCGGCGCAATCGGCCGGCGGTCGCGTGCATCGACCAGCACCGGACTCGCCGGCATTCCGGTTTCCCAGCGCTCGCCCCATTGCCTCAGCGCAATCATCGTCGGTAGCAGCGCCATCCCCTTGTCGGTCAGGTTATAGTCGATCTTCCGGCGATCTTCACGGAGTGCTCGGCGTTCGAGGATACCGTGCTCGACCAACCGCGCCAGCCGGTTGGCGAGGATGTTGCGCGCGATGCCTAGCTCCGACTGAAACTCCTCGAAGTGGTGCAGCCCATTGAATGCCGCGCGCAGGATGAGGAATGACCAGCGTTCGCCCATCGCCTCCAGCGCCGCCGGGAGGCTGCATTCGTTGGCAAGGTCGCGCAGGGGTTCGCGCAGCTTTTCGGTCATCGGATAAGCAGCCTATCGCAAAACGGCCGTTAGGGAAACCGCATATAAGTTTCAGGTTGCAACTCGCAACTGCACAATGTAAGTAGCGATTCGCAACTTAATTTTGGGAGGTCAAGATGATTCGCCTGCTTTCCTTCGCCGCCCTCGCCGGCGCTGCCGCCCTTGTGTCTCCCGCAGTCGCGCAGGCGCGCGGCGCAACTTACTACATTGCCACGCCGGCAGCCGCGCCGGCGCAGGCGAGCTACGTCACGCGCAACGCTCTCTGGTCATGTAATGCGGGCGTCTGCACGGCCGACAAGGCCGCTGATCGCGCCGATTTCGTCTGCCAACGCATCGCCAAGTCGGTCGGCAAGCTCGAGTCTTTCAGCGCGGGCGGCTCGGCGCTCGATGCCGATGCGCTTGCCAAGTGCAACGCTAAGGCGAAATAAGCTCGGTCACGCTCATCCCGCCGATCGCGCCAGCGATCGGCGGGATGAGCGTGAAAGGGCCGCCGCACTCATCAAATCTATTGCATTGCAGCGGCACGCCGCCCGATATGGTTCGCGTGCTCAGGCAATATGAACTGGTCGATCGGGTCCTCGGCTACGATCCTCAGGCCGACGAGGCGCTGCTCAACCGCGCCTACGTCTTCTCGATGCACGCTCACGGCAGCCAGAAGCGCGCGTCGGGCGATCCCTACTTCAGCCACCCGATCGAGGTCGCCGGCATCCTGACCGACCTCCACCTTGACGACGAGACGATCGCCACCGCGATCCTCCACGACACGATCGAAGATACGGTCGCGACCCACGACGAAATCGAGAAGCTGTTTGGCCCGCAAGTCGCTCGCATGGTCGACGGTGTCACCAAGCTCTCCTCGATCGAGGCGCAGACCGAGAACGAGCGCGCGGCGGAAAACTTGCGCAAATTCCTGCTGGCGATGTCGGACGACATCCGCGTGCTGCTGGTCAAACTTGCTGATCGCCTCCACAACATGCGTACCCTCCACTTCATCAAATCGGAGGAGAAGCGCCGCCGCATCGCGCGCGAGACGATGGACATCTATGCTCCACTTGCCGAGCGGATCGGCATGTACGAGTTCATGAAAGAGATGCAGACGCTCGCCTTTCGTGAACTCGAGCCCGAGGCGTACGAATCGATCACCAAACGGCTCGACGTGCTCAAAGAGGGTGGCGGCGATCGCATCGCGAAGATCGGCTCCGGCCTCAAGCTGCTGCTGTCGCGCGGCGGAATCGAAGCCGATATTTCGGGCCGAGAGAAGCATCCTTATTCGATCTGGAAGAAGATGTCGGAGCGGCACGTCAGCTTCGAGCAGCTTTCAGACGTGATGGCATTCCGCGCGATCGTCGATACCGAGGAGGAATGCTATCGCGCGCTCGGCGTAATCCACCGCCGTTGGCCAATGGTGCCGGGCCGGTTCAAGGACTATATCTCGACGCCAAAGCGCAACGGCTATCGCTCGCTGCACACGACCGTGATGCACGCCGACAATACCCGAGTCGAAATCCAGATTCGCACCCGCGAGATGCACCAACAGGCCGAGTACGGCCTCGCCGCGCATTGGGCGTACAAGCAGGACGCGGTGCGACCCGACACTCAGATCAGCTGGATTCGCGACCTCATCGAAATTCTCGACACCGCGGCCAGTCCCGAAGAGCTGCTCGAACATACGCGCATGGCGATGTATCAGGACCGCATCTTCGCCTTCACGCCGGCAGGCGAGTTGATCCAGCTGCCAAAGGGTGCAACGCCGATCGACTTTGCCTATGCGGTCCACACCGACCTCGGCGATCAAGCCGTGGGAGCCAAGATCAACGGCCGGGTCGTGCCCCTGCGCACCGAAATCGCCAACGGCGACCAGGTGCAGATACTGCGTTCCAAGGCTCAGACGCCGCAGCCGAACTGGCTCGGCTTCGCGATCACCGGCAAAGCGCGTGCGGCAATTCGCCGTCACTTGCGCCACAAGGAACGCGACGAGACGGTGGCGCTCGGCCGCAAGATCTATGACGAGATCGTTCAACGGCTGCCCGCCGCGGTCGCCGCCGATGCAATCGACCATGCGATCAAGCGGCTCAAACTGGCCGATGAAGCTGCGCTGATGGAGGCCATCGCGCATCGCACCGTCACCGATGCGGAGGTGATGGAGGCGCTGATGCCGGGCTCGGCCGCCGCCGAACCGGCGCACGCCCCACCGCCGCAATCCAGCGCAATATCGATCAAAGGCCTGACGCCGGGTGTCGCCTATACGCTCGGCGACTGCTGCCACCCGGTGCCCGGTGACCGTATCGTGGGGCTGCGCCGGCCTGGTGAGGGGATCGAGGTTCATGTTATCGATTGTCCGCGACTGGTCGAGGGCGAGGATGTCGATTGGGTCGATCTTGCCTGGGGCGACAAGTCGGAAGGCGGTACCGCGCGCATTTCGGTCGAGGTCAGGAACGAGCCCGGCGCACTCGGCACGCTGGCAACAATTATCGGCGCGCAGCACGCCAATATCACCGCGCTGCGGCTCGATGCGCGAGACACCACCTTTCACACCAACGTAATCGACATTGAAGTCCACGATGTGCATCACCTGATGCGCGTGCTGGCTGCGCTCAATGCCACCGATGCGGTGAACCGGGCTGAGCGCGGCTAGGTTCGGCTTTTAGCTATGCTGAACAACCCCAACCGTTTCAGCTGCGCAGAAACAAAGATTCGTCGCCATGCGCGATACGGCTATCGTCTGGTGCTTCGTCGCGTTCATTGAGGCCGTAGTCGCGTATCACCGCCGCAATCCGCAGCCGATAGTCGCTGAAAATGCCAGCGCGACCTGCCGTTTGCGCAGCGCGGTGCGTGGGACGGGCGCGCCATGCCGCGACCGCCGCCTCGTCGCGCCAGAACGACAGTGAAAGCAGCTTGCCCGGAGTGACCAGGCTTTCGAAGCGTTCGATTGACACGAAGCCATCGATCGCCGCCAGCTCATCGGCAAGTTGCGCTGCAATCGTTAAATAAGCTTCGCGTCGCCCTGCCGCCGGCACGGCCTCGAAGATCACCGCGATCACGGCTTCACCAGTGGCGCATGGGGCGTCGAGACACGCTTCAGGAAGAGCCGTTCCTCGCGCCGGATAAACTGCTCGCGCCGCGCGAAGGCGAAATTATCCCGCCCGACAGGATCGGCGGCGAGCCGCGCGCGATAAGCCTCGTAAGCGGCAAGGCTTTCGACGTCATAGAGTGCATAGGCGCGCGTCGCTGAACCTTCGTGGGGCGCATAATAGCCGATCAGATCGGCCCCACAGCGCGGGATCGCTTGGCCCCAGTTGCGCGCATATTCGGCGAAGGCGTCGGTCTTGAACGGATCGATCTCGTAGCGGATCAGGCATGTCAGCATTTGCGTCTCCGGGTTTCGGCTGGTCTATTCCTTCTAGCATTTGATCTGCGACTATGCTTTGGCTAAGACCAAACTATGAATGACGGACCAATGATCGCAAGAGCTGCCGCACTGATCGGCGACCCTGCGCGCGCCAACATGCTGACCGCGCTCACCGACGGCCGAGCCCTGACCGCGAGCGAGCTGGCGCAGGCTGCTGGTGTCGCATTGCCTACCGCGAGCGGCCACCTTGCCCAGCTTATCGCTGGCGGGCTGGTCACGGTCGAAAAGCAGGGTCGGCATCGATACCACCGGCTCGCCGACGCTGATGTCGCCCGAGTCATCGAGGCCCTGATGGGCCTTGCCGAACGCACTGGGGCGACGCGCATCCGCACCGGCCCTCGCGAGCCGGCGCTGCGCCGCGCGCGCGTCTGCTACGACCATCTCGCCGGCGAGCGCGGCGTCGCCTTGCTCGCCGGAGCGCGGACCTCGGGCTATCTCGTCGGCGATGGCGAGATGATAGTAAGCGCGGACGGCCGCGACGCCTTCTCCCGCTTCGGAATTGACCTCGATGCGCTGGCGCGCAGTCGCCGACAATTGTGCCGCCATTGCCTCGACTGGAGCGAACGGCAGAGCCACCTTGGCGGCGCGCTCGGCGCCGCGGTGTTGGCCCGGCTGCTCGACCAGGGCTGGGCGCGGCGTGAGGCAGGTCGCGTGCTGACCATTACCCCCGCCGGGCTCCGCGCGCTGGCGCTGATCGGCCTCGATTCGGCAGATGACGCCGCCGTTGTCGGGCATTAGAGGGCGTTCGGCACCGACCTGCTCCCCCGCCCGGCCACTCAGTGGAACTCGCCATTGGTCGACAGGGGAGCGGACCGGTGCCGTTCCACAAAAAATGCGCTAAGGAGCGCACCCATGCACCGACCAGCGCTGTCGATCGTCATTCCCTGCTATAACGAGGCGGGCTGCCTCGAAATCCTGCACACGCGCGTCTCCGCGGCGGCGAGGAGCGCGATCGGCGAGGATTACGAGATCGTTCTGGTCAACGATGGTTCGCGCGACGGCACCTGGCCACTCATGCAGCGACTGGCGGCGGCCGATCCGCGGCTCGTTGCCATCAACCTTTCACGCAATCACGGGCACCAACTGGCCCTCACCGCAGGCCTGGACTTGTGCGCTGGCGAGCAGATCCTGATCATCGATGCTGATCTGCAGGACCCGCCCGAACTGCTCTGCGAGATGCGTGGCGTAATGGCAGCTGAACAGGCTGACGTCGTTTATGCCGTACGCCGCAAGCGCGAAGGCGAGACCTGGTTCAAGAAGCTCACCGCGGCTGCCTTCTACCGCGTGCTCGATCGCGTCACCGATACGCCGATCCCGCTCGACACCGGCGATTTCCGGCTGATGAGCCGTCGCGCGCTCGATGCCTTTTTAAGTCTGCCCGAGCAGGCGCGCTTCATCCGGGGCATGGTTGCCTGGGTCGGCTTCCGGCAGGTTCCGTTCGCCTACGACCGCGCAGAACGCCATGCCGGCGAGACCAATTATCCGATCGCGAAGATGGTGCGGTTGGCGCTCGACGCCGTCACCGGATTCTCGACGGCGCCGCTGCGCTTCGCCAGCCACGCTTCGGTGATCCTTGCTGGCGCCTCGCTGCTGCTTCTATTCTATATTGCCTATGGCTTTATCGCCGGTAATCCGGTGCCCGGCTGGACCTCGACCATGCTGGTCGTCGTGGTGCTGAGCGCGATCCAGATGTTCGTGCTCGGCATGATCGGCGAGTACCTGGGGCGGCTCTATGTCGAATCGAAACGCCGCCCGCTTTACCTGGTCGCCGATATCGCCGGCCCGGTCCGCGGCCATGCTACCCTCGGCTACAATGCCGAGGATGTGCGCCACGACATTGAAGAGCCAGCGGCGAAGGCGGCTGAATAAAGCCTGATCTTTCCCATAACGGAAAGGATCATCAGCGCCTTGACGCCAAGGTGATGATCGAAAGTCCCGGCGGTAGCGGCACGCGTCCCACAAGGTGGCGTTCCAGGCCGAATACCTTTTCGAATACCGTATTGAGGGGTTTGGCCGGAGGGGAATCGTCGCTGTCGTCCTTGCCTGTAAGCCTGCCCGCGACGCGAGCGGCGATCGCCGCCGGGAATAACAATGAATTAAACCACCTGAGGCCGTTGTGTTTAAGCCCTGCACGCGCGATCGCCGCGTCGAGCGTCTTCTTGGAATAACGCCGATAGTGATGGTTCACCACGTCGTGCGCGCTCCACATCCATTGATGCGCCGGCACGGTGATCAGGATCTTTCCGCCTGGCTTGAGGCATTCCGCCATTGCCTCAAGCGCGGCAACATCATCCTCGACATGCTCGACTACGTCGAGCACCGCGATAAGGTCATAGCCGCCGCGCGCCACGCCGGTCAGTGCCGGTAACGGAGCGCTGCTGACCGTCTTGCACAAGCGCTTGCTGGCGATAGCCCGCGCCGCTTCGTCGATCTCGATCGCGTCAACCTCGCCGAACCGCGCAAGCATCGGCAGGTTGTGGCCCGTACCGCAACCGATTTCCAGGATCCGAGCGTCCTTCGGCAAGACGCCATAGCGGGCGAGATAGTCGGCGAGAATGTCGCGGCGCGCGCGATACCACCAATGCGTCGAATCGTGCGCTGCCATTCGATCGTAGACGATGCGATCCATGTTAGGCGAACACCCACTGGCGATTGAGTGCGAAGGTGGCAAGCGGCGTCACCAGCACGACTGGGATCAGCGGCGTCCAGGTTGGCTGGTGCAGAGCGCCGGTCAGCAACCACGTGAACACCATGTTGAGCAGCATCCCGAAGCCTTGGACGATCAGGAATTTTGCGTGCTGCCGCCCACTGCTGTCGCGGCTGCCATGTCCCTTGAAGCTCCACGCACTGTGCATCATGAACCCGCAAGCGGCGGCGACCAGAAAGGCCGGCGGCACGGCTGCCACCGCCCATCGGCGCGGCAGCAGGAAATCGGCGAGCGGGAGATAAACCGCAGCATAAATCACGGTCGAGATTCCGCCGACGATAGCGAACCGGATCAGCTGGCTGAGGATCCCGCTGTTCCGCGCCGTCTCGATATGCCGTCCAATCGTCGCCACGCGCCACCTTGTTCTTTGCGCGGGTCGCACTAATGCCCGAATTGGAGCGAGGGAAGCATTTTGAACCAAACCGCCGGCGCCTGGGCCAGCATCAGGCAGGAACTCGATCAAAGCTGGCTGCGGCTGACGCTGCTCGTTTGGCTGCTGGTCAGCGTCTGGCTCCTCTGGCACAACTGGGGCCACGTCTATTGGCTCGCACTCGGCGATACCGACGACAATATGCGGCTGATGCAGGTCCGCGGTCTGCTTGCCGGCCAGGGCTGGTACGATCTCACCCAGTATCGGATGAACCCGCCGCAAGGGTTCAACATGCACTGGACCCGCATCATTGACTTGCCGATTGCCGGGCTAATCCTTTTCTTCCGCTTGTTTACGACAGACTTTTGGGCGCAGCGGCTCGCCTGCGGCATCGCACCGCTGCTGCCGCTGTCCGTGACGATGATTGGGCTTTCCGCCACCGCCCGCCGGCTGATCAATCCACTTGCCTGGCCACTGGTGCTGGTGCTCCTGGTATTCGCCGCCGCAGCGGCGATGCCGCAATTTGAGCCCGATCGCATCGATCTCAACGGCTGGCAGCTTGCAATGCTGGCGCTGATTGCCGCCGGCCTTGCCGACCCGGATCGTTATCGCGGCGGCCTCACCGCTGGCCTTGCCAGCGCCGTTTCGCTGACGATCGGCCTGGAGATGCTGCCCTATTGCGCGGTCGCAGGCGCAGTGATCACGCTGCGCTGGGTGTGGAACCGCGACGCGGCGCCGCGGATGGTGCTCTACGCGCTGACGCTATCCGGCGGCAGCGGGATCGGCTTTGTGCTGTTCGCGTCGAATGCTAACCGTGTCCTGCGCTGCGATGCCCTGACGCCGGTGTGGCTGAGCGCGATGATCGCCGCGGGGCTGCTGTTGTTCCTGCTCGCCATTGTCTCCCCCGGGCGGCGCTGGGTACGGCTCGTGCTGGCGCTGATCTGTGCGGCGGCGATCGGTATCGGCTTTGCTCTCATGTTCCCGCAGTGCCTCGGACGACCCGAACAAGTCTCGCCCGAGGTCGCAAGGCAGTGGCTCGACAATGTCCGCGAGGCCAAGCCGATCTACAAGCAGCCGCTCGACCTTGCCTATCCGCTGGGCGTGCTGCCAATCATCGGCGTCGTTTGTGCCGCGATCGCGACGTGGCGGGCACGTCGGATGCCGACGGTCATACCATGGGTATCGGTGCTTGTCCTGAGCGGCGGCGCGACGGGAATGCTGTTCTGGCAGGTCCGCGTCGGCCCTGACGCTCAGATGCTGGCGGTGATCGGCGTCGCCGCGGTGTTGTGGGTGCTGGTACCCGGTATCCTGCGCCATTCGAACCCGTTCGTTCGGGTGCTCGGCGTCGTTGGTGCGGTCGCTTTCCTGTCGGGCGCGTTTGTCGGCCTGACGATGCCCTACCTCAAGTTCGCCAAGCAGAATGCGAGGACCAAGCAGATCAACCACGCCAGTCGCTTCTGCCCGACGGTTCCGGCAATGGCACCGCTCGACCGCTATCCGCGCCAGGTGGTGTTCACCTTCATCGACCTTGGGCCGCGGCTGATCACGCTCACTCATCACGATGCCGTCGCCGGTCCTTACCATCGCAACGGCGAAGCAATTCTCGACGTGCAGCACGCATTCGAGGGCTCGCCGGAGCAATTTCGAGCGATTGCCGCGAAGCATCACGCGACGCTGCTGCTGGTCTGCCCGAACATGGCCGAATCAACCGTGTACCGCGCCCGCGCGCCGGGCGGCTTTTACGACCAACTGGCGCACGGCGGCCATTTCCCATGGCTCAAACCCTTGCCCCTGCCCCACAAGGACCCGCTAAGACTTTTCCAGATCGAGCCGTCCACTCCCGCTCGTCCCGAGTAGCCCTCAAGCTTTTCGAGGCGGCATGTCGAGCGATACGCGCCTGTGTCACACGATACGAGCTCTCGGCGGGCTTCGCCCCTATCCGGCAGGGCCAAAGTCCTAGCCCAGGCTCCCGCGAATCCCGTCGATCACGAACTGCGCCGCCAGCGCCGCGAGTAGAACGCCCAGCAACCGGGTGATCACGGCCTCGATCTTTTGTCCCATGAAGCGCATCAGCGGTCCCGCTGCCAGTAGTGCGACCAGCGTCAGCAGCAGGATCGCCGCCATTGCCGCCAGGATCACCAGCGTCCGCTCCACGCCGTGGCCGCGCGACATCTGCAGCATCACCGAGGCAATCGACCCCGGTCCCGCGATCATCGGCATCGCCATCGGAAAGATTGACACGTCCTCGTGCTCGGGCGTGTCGATTAGCTTCTGCGCGCGGTCCTCGCGGCGCTGTGTGCGCTTTTCGAACACCATCTCGAGCGCGATCAGGAACAGCATGATGCCGCCCGCAATCCGAAAGCTGTCGAGGCTGATACCGAGCGCGTTGAGTATATCCTCGCCGAAGAGCGCGAAGACAAAGAGGATCGCGGCGGCGACCAGGACCGCGCGTACCGCCATGGCTCGGACGTGCGGCGTCGGCGCCCCGGCGGTCAGCCCGGCGTAGATCGGCGCGCAACCGGGCGGATCGATGACGACGAAGAAGGTAACCAGCGACGAGACGAACAGGCCGGCGAGCCCGCCTGTCGCCATCACAACTGGGTCTCGTCGAGCGCTAGCCCCTCA
>Ga0164242_10004095_pt1 | contig 16426 bp, 18 predicted proteins | sample OricomgcompostMG_FD_108783 | JGI IMG/M metagenome (GOLD analysis project Ga0164242, IMG submission 108783) | Miracle-Growth compost microbial communities from Emeryville, California, USA - Original compost - Miracle growth compost (MG) ...
CACGTGCCCGGCGAGCCCGACACCTGGGAGGGCTGGGAGGACTCCGCCGTCCACCCGGACCGGCTCGGCGGCTACCTGCGCGACCTGGAGAAGCTCTACGAAAGGTTCGGCTACGCCGACGAGTCCGCGCCCTCGCTGTACGGGCACTTCGGCCAGGGCTGCGTACACACCCGCATCCCGTTCGACCTGACCGACGCCGATGGCGTGGCCAAGTACCGGCGCTTCCTGGAGGCCGCGGCGGATCTCGTGGCCTCCTACGGCGGCTCGTTCTCCGGGGAGCACGGCGACGGGCAGACGCGGGGCGAGCTGTTGCCGCGCATGTTCGGCGAGACGATCATGACGGCGTTCGGCGAGCTGAAGGCGGTCTTCGACCCGGGTGACCGGATGAACCCCGGCAAGGTCGTGGCGCCCCGTCGTGTCGAAGGAACCCTGCGCCTGGACGGCAATCTGCGCCTCGGCGGCACCTGGACACCGCGCTACGACGGGCCGCTGCACTTCGCCTATCCGGAGGACGGCGGCTCGTTCGTCCGGGCCGCCAGCCGCTGCGTCGGCGTCGGCAAGTGCCGCCAGCACGAACACCCCGGCGGCGCGGTCATGTGCCCCTCCTACCAAGCCACGCTGGAGGAGGAGCACTCGACGCGGGGCCGGGCCCGGCTGCTGTTCGAGATGTTGCACGGCCACGACGACTCCCCCATCCAGGACGGCTGGCGCTCCACCGAGGTCCGTGACGCGCTCGACCTGTGCCTGTCCTGCAAGGGCTGCAGGTCCGACTGCCCGGTCGACGTCGACATGGCCACCTACAAGGCCGAGTTCCTCGCCCACCACTACGAGGGGCGCCTGCGTCCCCGTCCGCACTACGCGCTCGGCTGGCTGCCGGCGCTCGCGGCCGTCGTCACCCGGGCCCGGCTGCCGAAGGTCGTCAACGCGCTCGGTCACGCTCCGCTGCTGCCCTCCCTCGCGACCCGTGCCGCCGGCCTGGAGCAGCGGGAGATCCCGCTGTTCGCCGACGAGACGCTCCAGCAGTGGTGGGTCCGCCGCGGCGGCACCCGGCCCGGTCCGTGCGGAACCGTCCTGCTGTGGCCCGACACGTTCACCAACACCTTCCACCCGCACATCGGCCGGGCCGCCGTCGCGCTGCTCGAAGACGCCGGGTGGGCCGTCACGATCCCCACCGACCCTGTGTGCTGCGGGCTGACCTGGATCTCCACCGGGCAGCTCGACATCGCCAAGAAGGTGCTGCGCCGCACGGTCGACCAGCTCGCCCCGCACCTGCACGAGGGCGGCCTGGTGCTCGGCCTGGAGCCCAGCTGCACCGCGGTGTTCCGCTCCGACGCCCCGGACCTGCTGCCCGACGACCTCGACGTCGCCAGGCTGCGCGACCAGACCGTCACCCTGGCCGAACTGCTCACCCGGCACACCGACGGGTGGCAGCCGCCGTCGCTCGACGGCGTGCACGCGATCGCGCAGGTGCACTGCCACCAGCACGCCGTCCTCGACGACTGGGACGCCGACCGGGCGCTGCTGCAGGACGCAGGCGCCGACCTCGAGCGGCTGGACTCCGGCTGCTGCGGTCTGGCCGGCAACTTCGGCTTCGAACGCGGGCACTTCGAGGTCAGCAAGGCGTGCGCCGAGAGCGTGCTGCTGCCGGCGCTGCGCGCCGCCGACCCGGACAGCGTGGTGCTCGCCGACGGGTTCAGCTGCCGCACGCAGATCCACGAGCTCGACAGCGGCGGTCGCGAGGCGCTGCACCTGGCCGAACTGCTCGACCGGGCCCGTCGAGGAGCCGCCGTGCCCGGGCGCGACCTCGCGCCCGGCGACCGGCCCGAGTCACCCGGCACCGTGGCCCGCATCCTCGCGGTGACCGCCACGGGCGCAACGGGCGCAGCCGCCGTCGTGGGCCTCGCCGGGGCCGCGCGGGCCTGGCTGCGCCGGCGGGGGTAACGACGGTGCACAGTGCGGCGCGCAGCGGCCACGGCCCCCCGGTCACCCGGGTCGGCACGGCCGCCTACACGTTCCCGACGCCCTACCCCGAGGCGGACGGCACGCTGGAGTGGTCGGCGACCACGGCCGTCACGGTCACCCTGGAGGCCGGCGGCCGAACCGGTCTGGGCTGGACGTACTCCAGCCCGGCCGCGGCCGACGTGATCCGGCACCACCTCGCCGGCGTCGTCCACGGCCGCGGTGCCTTCGACATAGCGGCCGGGTGGGAGGCGATGCACCGCGCCGGCCGCAACGTCGGTGCCGGTGGCCTGTACCTGCAGGCGCTCAGCGCTGTGGACATCGCCTGGTGGGACCTGAAGGCGCGGCTGCTCGACCTGCCACTGGCCGGGCTGATGGGCTCCTGCCGGGACGCCGTGCCGATCTATGGCTCCGGCGGGTTCACCACGCTGACCGACGAGCAGCTGGGCGAGCAGGTCCAGTGGTGGCGATCGGTCGGCTGCACCGCCGTGAAGATCAAGATCGGTGAGGCCTGGGGCACCCGGATCGACCGCGACGTGTCCCGCGTCGAGCAGCTGCGGCAGCTCGCCGGGCCGCACGCCGACCTGATGGCCGACGCCAACGGCGCGTACACCGTGGCGCAGGCCCGCCGCGTCGGCGCCGCACTCGACGACCTCGGCGTGACCTGGTTCGAGGAGCCGGTCAGCAGCGACGACCCTGCGGGCCTGGCACTGCTGCGGGCGGCCCTGCGGTGCGACGTGACCGCGGGGGAGTACGCCGCCGACCTCTACGACGTCCGCGCCCTGCTGCCGGCCGTGGACTGCCTGCAGCTCGACGCCACCCGCTGCGGCGGGTACACCGGATGGCTGCGCGGTGCCGCTCTCGCCCAGGCGCACAACCTGCAGGTGTCGGCCCACTGCGCGCCGGCGCTGCACACGCCGGTCGCGGCCGCCGTCCCCAACCTGCGGCACGTCGAGTGGTTCGTGGACCACGCCCGGCTCGAACCCGTCCTGGTCGACGGCGCACCCGCCGTGCACGACGGGGCGTTGTACCCGGTCGCCGGCGCGATCGGCCACGGCATGACCCTCAACGCCGCGGCCGAGCAGCGGCGGCTGTCGTGACCGGCGGCGCGCGGTCCTACCTCCGGCGCGCCGCCGGCCTGGCCGCCTGGGCGTACGGCGTGTGGCTGGTGATCACCTGGACGGCGACCGCCGAGCAGCTGGTCTTCGGGGCGGTGCTCGCCGCCGCCACGGGCGTGGTGATGGCGCCGCTGGGGGACGTGGCCGGCCCGTGGCTGCTGCTGACCCCGCGTCGCGCTGTCGCGTTCGCCCGGCTGGCAGGGCTGGCCGCGGGCCAGATCGTGCTGGCCAACCTGCGGCTGACCCGACGCATCTGGGCGCCGTCCCGGCCGCTGCGCAGCGGCATGCTGATCGTCCCCACCACGATGCGCACCGACGGGGAGATCGCGGCCGCCGGCCTCATCAGCTCACTCGTCGTCGACAACCAGCTCGTCGACCTCGACCGCAGCCGGGAACAGCTGCAGTACCACGTCGTCGCGGCGCCGGGCGGCGACCGGAGCGAGGCGATCAACGCGCCCATCGAACGACGGGTGTCCGGCGTCAAGAAGGGCTGACGATGACCGACGTGTACGCGGCGGTGTGCATCGCCGAACTGCTGATCGTGGGCCTGTTGCTCATCCGCCTCGCGCGCGGGCCGTCGGTCACCGACCGGATCGTCGCGCTGAACACCATCTCCACCCAGTGCGGCCTCGCGGTGTTGTTCTTCGCCGCGTTCGCCGACCGCACCATCTACCTCGACGTCGCGCTGTGGCTGTCGTCGTTCAGCTACCTCGGCGCGATCGTGTGGGCCCGCTACTTGGAACGAGGACTGCTGTGACGCTCGCTGTGGTGATCATCCTCTGTGCTGTCGGCCTGTTCTTCTCGCTGTCCGGCGTCGTCGGGATCCTGCGGATGCCCGACGTCTACACCCGGGTGCAGTGCTCGTCGAAGACGATCACGCTGGGCGCCCTGCCGCTGCTCGCCGCGCTCGTGGTCGCCGAGGGCCCGGTCAGCCCGTACGGGTCACGGGCGCTGATCGTGGCCGCGCTGCTGCTGATCGTGAACCCGCTGGCCTCGCACGCGCTCGTGCGCGCGGCGTACAAGACCGGGGTGCCGATGTGGTCCGGCGCGGTGGCGGACGAACCCGCCGAGCAACGGGCCAACGACGAGCGAGCCGACGATGACTGAGTTCTGGGTGCTCGACTACCTGTGCCTCGCGCTCGTGCTGGCCGCCGGCGTGCTGGTCGTCGCGCTGCGCAACGTCAGCGGCTCGGTGATGGCGCTGTCGGCCTTGGGCACCGTGCTCGCGGTGCTGTTCGTCGTGCTGGCCGCGCCGGACGTCGCCCAGGCGGAGGTGATCGTCGGCGCCATCGCGCTGCCGGTGCTCTACCTCATCGCCATCGGCAAGATCCGCACCGACGTCCCCGACCGCGGCGAGCTCGGCGAGGAGGACGACGATGACCGGCCGGCGACCTGACCGCTGCCGGGCGCCGGACGCGGGGCACGACCGGCGCGGTCCGCGGCCCGACGAACGGTGGCACCGCCCGTGGCTCGTCGCCGTGCTCGCCGGCGCGACGCTGGCGGTGCTGGCCGTAGCGGCGTTCGGGCTGCCACACGGCACCGGGCCGCTGCCGCAGCTCGCGCGGCACGCGATGCGCATCGCGCTGCCGCGATGGGGCACCACCGAGGCGGTCAGCGAGGTCGTCTACGGCAGCCGCGGGTGGGACACCTTCGGCGAGACCTTCCTGCTCCTCGCGGCGGTCGTCGCGGTCAGCCTGCTCGCCCGGGGTCGCGAGGCGCGCTCGGAGTACGTGGGGGAGGCCAGTGCCGGGCGCACCGAACAGGGCGAAGCCGACCCGGACGAGGGCGTCGACAGCGAGGAGTCCGAGGCCCGCGAGGCCGAACACGGCGAGGAGGAGACGGCGCAGTCCGCCGCGGAGGACGCCGACGACGACCCGCTGGGCGAGCCCGGCCCCGAACGCGCGGTCGGCATGACCGTCCTCGTGCGGGTGGGCGCACGGGTGGCGGCGCCGATCCTGACCGTCGCCGCCGTCTACCTCGCGGCATGGGGTTACACGCCCGGCGGCGGCTTCCCAGCCGGCGCCGCGCTCGCCGGCGTCGCGGTGCTGCTGTACGCCGCGCTCGGGCACCGCGCCGTGCGGACGGTCGTGCGGCCGTCGGTGCTCGAACCGCTGGAACTGCTCGGCGCCGCCGCCATCGTCGCGCTCGGCGTCGTCGGGATGATCCGCCGCAGCGCGTTCGGCGAGAACTGGCTGCCCCTGGCGCCGCAGCAGACCATCCGCGCCGGCGGCACGCTGCAGCTGTTCTCGGCCGCGGAGCTGATCGAGGTCGCCACCGGGTTGACGATCGCGATCTTCGCGCTACTGGGCATGCGGCACGACTGGACGCCCGACGAGGACGACGACTCGGCGAGCCCCGCGCTTGAAACTCACGAGGGGCAGTCGTGATCGTCGGCAACTACCTCGCCGCGGCGGTGCTGTTCTGCCTCGGGCTGGCCTGCGTGCTCGGCCGACGGAACCTGATCAAGATCGTCATGGGGCTCTCGCTGATGGAGAGCTCCACCTACCTGCTGCTCGTCTCGCTGGCCTACCGCAACAAGGCGACGGCTCCGGTGCTGGCCGACCGCCCCGGCCACACGAGCGAGCGCGACCTCGTCCACGGCAACGTGGCCGATCCGGTGCTGCAGAACTTCTGCATCACGGCCGTCGTCATCGGCGTCGCCGTTACGGCGGTCTTCCTGACGGTGGTGGTCCGGGTGGCCCAGCACTACCGCAGCACCGACGCCGACGACATCCGCGAGCTGCGCGGGTGAACCCGGCCGAACTCCTGCCGCTGCCGGTCGTGCTGCCGGTCAGCGGAGCGGTCCTGGCGCCGCTCGCCGCGCGGCTGCACCGGCGGCTGCCGCTGATCGTCGGCCTGGTCGCGCTGCTCGCGGCGCTCGCCGTCCTGATCTATCAGGCGACCCGGATCTACCGCGGTGACGGGCGGATCCTGACGTACTTCTTCAGCAACGAGCGGCCCGTCCACGGCCAGTCGCTGGGGATCGCATTCGTCGCCGACCCGTTCGGTATCACCTTCGCGCTGCTGGTCGCGGGCATCGGCTCGCTCCTGCTGCTCTCCGCGCTGTCCGAGCTCGGCCACCTGGGCCCGCGCGAGCTCGGCGGCCTGGCCTGCCTGATGCAGCTGCTGCTCGCCGCCCTGATCGGCGCGGGCCTGACGGGCGACAGCGTGAACCTGTTCGTGTGGTTCGAGGTGGCGGCGCTCGCCAGCTACGGGCTGACCGGGTTCTTCCTGGAGCGGCCGATCGCGCTGGAGGCCGCGTTCAAGAACCTCGTCCTCACCTCGATGGCCGGGTTCGCGGTCTTCACCGCAGCGGCCATGCTCTACGCCACGAGCGGCGCGCTGAACCTCGGCCAGCTGCAGCGGGCCGGGCCCGGCACGCCGCCGCGGGCCCAGCTCGTGGCCATCGCGCTGCTCGTCGCCGGCTTCGCCACCAAGGCCGGGCTGATGCCGTTCCACGCCTGGCTGCCCGACGCCCACACGCCGGTGCCGGGCGCGGTGTCGGCGCTGTTCTCGGCCCTCATGGTCGGCCTCGGCGTGCTCGCGCTGGCCCGCTACGGGCTGCTCGTGTTCGCCCACGTTCATGCGCTGCTGCACCTGCTGACGGCGCTGGGCGTTGTCTCCGCGGTGCTCGGCGCGCTGCTCGCGCTCGTGCAGGACGACCTCAAACGGCTGCTGGCCTGGGACACCGTCTCGCAGACCGGCGTCCTCGTCGCCGGCTTCGCCAGCCGGACCGCCGACGGCGTCACGGGCGGCGTCCTCCACCTGGTCAGCCACGGGCTGTTCAAGGCGCTGCTGTTCCTGTGCGCGGGAGCCGTCGTGCACGCGACCGGCGTGACGCACCTGCGCGACATGGGCGGGCTGGCGCGCACGCGTCCGCTGCTCGCCGCGGGGTTCACCGTCGGCTGCCTGGCGATCGCGGGCGTGCCGCCGCTGAACGGGTACGCCTCCCTCGGCCTGATCCACGAGGGGCTCGACGACCAGCCGGTCGTCCTCGTCCTCGCGGTGGCCGCGCAGATCGTGACGATCGCGGCGCTCGGCCGCGCCGCCTACCTGGGCTTCTACCGGCGGCGCAGCGAACCGTACGAGCATCTGGAGCCGTCGCGGCTCGGCATGCGGATCAGCCTCACCGTCCTCGGCGCCGGCTGCCTCGCCTCGGGCGTGCTCGCGCCGCAGATCGTGAGCCAGGCTGCCGGCCCGGCCGCCGCCCTGCTGCTCCACCCGGAGAGCTACGCGTCGGCGGCGCTCTCGGCAGCGGGCGGGCGGGTGCCCGCGTCGGGCGTGCACTTCGCGTACTGGGAGCCGAAGACGCTGCTGCTGTCCGTCGGCGAGCTCGTGGCCGGTATCGCGCTGATGGTGACGGTGCTGCGGGTGCCGTCCGCGTCCCGCCCGCTCCAGTGGCTCAGGCGGGCGCACACCGGGTCGGTCAACGACTACGCGGCGTACGCGGCAGCAGGCTTCGTGATCGCAGCCGGAGCCCTACTCGCCTGACCCCCGGAGGGCGGTGCCGCCCGGGTGCCGAACTCAGGGGGTCACGGCGCCGGGAGCTCCCCGGTGAGGACGAGGTCGGCGGCGATGTCGCGCAGCTTGCGGTGTGTGCGTTGACTCGCCGCACGCAGGAGGTCGAACGCCTGCGTGTCCGTGATCTTGTGCCGCTCGATCAGCACCCCGATGGCGATACCGATCTCCCGGTTCGACTGCAGCGCGACCTCGAGGTTCTGCGCGCGCACGTCGGTCTGCTCGTTGTCGAGGGCGATGGCGGCGTGATCGGCGTAGACGGTGGCCGCGGCGAACACCTTCTCGGGGAAGGCGTTGGGGTGGTCTCCGTAGAGGGTGAGCGCACCCAGCGGGCCCGCGCCGAGGTCGAGGCAGAACGCCAGGATCGATCGGACGGGCGTCGTGTCGAGCAGCAGTCGCACGTGCTCGGGCCAGCGGGTCTCGGTGGTGAGGTCCGGGACGTAGATCGTCTCGCACTTCTCGACCGCCTGCCACGTGGGCCCGCCGCCAGCCGCGGCCTGCATGGCCGCGATCCGGTCACCGATGGCGGGGTCGCTCGTGGCCGCCACCGCGGGCACCGCTGTGGTGGACCGGGCGATGGCCGCCCACGGGCACTTGGCCACGACCGTGGCCAGCTCGGCGATCCGCTGGAGGACGGCGTCGAGACCGTTCAGTTGGCTGAGTTCGCGCGCAATGCCGCTGAAGGCCTGCGCCCACGCCAGATCGCTGTCCATGTGCCTGTTCCGCCCCCGCCTCGACTCCTCCAGCGGGCCAGCTGACGGAACGTTGAAACTCTGGTCTCAGGTCCAGCGTCTCGTTTTCAGCCAGAGTACCCGACACTCCTGTAATTACGCCGGCGTCCAGTCGGCGTCCAGCAGGGCGGAGAAGCTGGGTGCGGTCGCTGGTGCCGAGCTTGGGGCAGCCCCGGCTACCGCCGGTTGCCACTGCGGCGTACATGGCCGCGTGCGGCGAATCGGTCTGCCAGGCTGGTGACGTCGAGTCCCTTCGGGTCTTGACTGGTCAGGATCCAGAAGAACGGGGGGCCGGCCAGCGCAGCCGCGGCCTGGTCGAGTTCACCGGCGGTGAGCCCGTGGGCGGCTAGCAGCTCGCGGGCACTGTCGCAGACGACGTCGCGGGTGGCCACGAGCTCGGCCACTGCCGGGTCGTGCTGTGCCTCGCCGACCAGCGCGCGATAGGCGGCACCGGCCGGGGACTGGCCGAGGAACTGGACGAGCCGGTCGACGAACACGGCGGCGTCGGCGGCGAGATCGCCGGAGGCGTCTACGGCCAGCTCCTGTTCGGCGTCGATGACGCTGGCCTCGAACAGGATCTCGGCCTTCGTGGACCACCAGCGATAGACGGTCTGGCGCCCGACACCGGCTCGCTCGGCGATCCCTTTCATCGTCATGGCCGCGTACCCGACCTCGAGGAGCAGGTCGTCGACCGCGTGCAGCACCGCGGTCCGCGCCTGCTCACTGCGTGGGCGCCCGACCTTGGCTGCCTGGTCCACCTCTCCACTATAGCGAGACAGCGTGCCCCGTATCCGTGTTATATTCGAAGCACAGTGACTCGAAATTGAAGGGAACGGACATGCGGGTGTTCGTCACCGGAGCCAGCGGTTGGATCGGCTCCGCGACCGTCGACGAGCTGGTGTCGGGCGGCCACGAGGTCATCGGGCTGGCCCGCTCGACCCACTCGGCTTCCGTCATCGAGGTCAAAGGGGACACCGTACTGCGCGGCGACCTGGACGATCTCGACTCGCTGCGCCGCGGCGCCTACGCCTGACGCCGCCCGATCACCCGGAAGAGACCAGCATGACAACCGCCTCCCCATCCTCCGCGTCCGCTCCGAAAACAGACACGGAGAAGATCGCGAGCGGGCAGAACCTGGTGCTCGCCTGCATCTGTGCCTGCACGATTCTCGTCGTCGGCTTCGTCGCCTCGATCAATCTCGCGGTACCGAAGCTGGCGGCGTGCTCGCTCCACCCGTCGTCGTCACAACTGTTGTGGATCGTCGACGCGTATGTCGTCTTCTTCGCATGCCTGGTCATTCCGGCCGGTGCGCTCGGCGACCGCTTCGGGCGCAAGGGCGTGCTGATGTCTGGGCTGCTCGTGTTCGCTGTCGGCTCCGTCGTGTCCGCGCTGGCCGGCGACGTGCCGGTGATGCTGGTCGGGCGGGCCGTCACGGGCGTAGGCGCCGCAGCCGTGTTGCCCAACGCGCTGGCCGTGCTCATCCACGCCACCGAGCCGGCGCGACGGCCGCACGCCATCGCGATCTGGGCGGCGATGTCCGGCGTCGGCGGCGTCGTCGGCAACGTCGGCGGCGGTGCGCTGCTCACGGCCGGCTCGTGGCGCTGGCTGTTCGCCGCCGTGACGCCCATCGCCGCGGGCTGCGCAGCCTGGGTGGCGACAGTCGCCCCGCGCAGCGAGCGGCACGAGCGCCCGCTGGACCTGGTGGCTGGTGGGTTGCTCACCCTCGCCACACTCGCGCTACTACTCGGCATCGTTGAAGGACCGGACCACGGCTGGGGCAGTGCGTTGGTCATCGGCGCGTTCGTCGCCGCGGCCGTGCTGTTCGCCGCGTGGATGCTGAACGGACTGCGCGCCACCCACCCGCTGCTCGACCCACGGCTGTTCCGCATCCCGGCCCTTCGCGCCGCGTGCCTGGGCATGCTCATCGCTTTCTTCGGCATGTTCGGCTTCTTCTATCTCAACGCTTCGCTCATGCAGTACGGGCGCGGATTCGGCGTACTGCAGACCGGCCTTGCCGTCATCCCGCTGACCGTGCCGCTGCTCATCGGCTCCCGCCTCGTGCCGCGATTGGTCACCCGCGTCGGCGAACGGGCGGTGCTGGCCGCGGCCTTCGCCGTCGTCGCGCTGGGCCTGTTCGGACTGGCCACCGCGATCGATGAGAGCTATCCGATCTACGCGGTGTGGATGGTCGTCGTCGGCTGTGGCATGACGCTGGCGCTCCCGACGCTGACCATCGCGATCTCGGCAGCCCTGCCGCGGCACCAGGCCGGTGTCGCCGGCGGCCTGCAGTCGACAACCCGTGAGTTCGGCAGCGCCCTGGGCGTCGCCGTCATCGGTACCCTGCTCACCGCCCGGTTCGTCCACCGACTGGCCGGTCAGACGCGCGGTGCGCACACGCCGCACACGGTGGCGCAGGCGCTCGCGAGCATGCCGCTGCGGCACGACACGGTCATCGAGGCCTACACCGCAGCCGCCGGCACCGCGCTGAAGATCGTCGCGATCGTCGTGCTGGCCGCTGGCGCGTTGATCATCGCGGAGCTGACCTGGGCGTCGCGCGCGGCCGCGGCACCGGTATGAGGCGAGTATCGCCGTACGACGACAGAGCGACGTCGTCGACGGACGCAACGGAGCGCGTGATGCGTGTAGCTACCCCGCGTGAGCTGGCCTGCTCGTGCGCGAGCGCCGCCACGATCTGCGGCTCAGCCAAGAGACGCTCGCACAGCGGGCTGGGGTCGGCCGCCCATGGCTGGTTGCGGTCGAGCAGGGCCATCCGCGCGCCGAGCCGGGCAAGCTGCTTGCACTACTAGCCGAGCTGGGCCTGAGTGTGGATTTGTCTCCTGACGCAGAGGTCAGCGCGGAGCCCGGTGATCAACCTGTCACGGTCAACCTCGATGAGTTGCTCGGTAAACACGATGCGCGCAGCCTGCCCGCCCAATGAGCAACGCGACCGAGAAGACGCTGATCGTGCTGCTCAACAGCGCGCCCATCGGCACGCTCGATCAGGACCCGCACGGGCAGCTTTCCTTTACCTACGACGAGGACTACCGCCGTCGCAGAAACGCGACGCCACTGTCACTGTCCATGCCGCTCGCGCGCCGCCAGCACGGCAACGACGTCGTCGAGCCTACTTACGCGGGCTGCTGCCTGACAACGAGAACGTGCTGCGCCGATGGGGTTCTCGATTTAGCGTGCCGTGGAACAGCCCGTTTGCTCACTTGCGCAACGTCGGTCAGGACGTCGCCGGGGCCGCCCAGTTCGTGCGCGAATCCCGAGTTGTCGAAGCCACCGCACCCGGCGCAACCGTGCCCGAGGACGAGACCTACATCCCAACCGTCTGCGGGTACTTCGCGGCGACCGTGCCGCCTGGGACGACACCGACGCTCCCAGCCAGTTCAGTCTCGCCGGGACACAGGCCAAGTTCGCGCTATACCGCAGCCCGGACGGGTAGTGGGGCTTGCCGACCGGCCGCAGCGCGACCACCCACATCCTCAAACCGTCGCTGGAGCATCTGGCTTATCAGGAGTCAACGAGCACCTCTGCCTGCGCACCGCCGGACACCTCGGCATGCGCGTCGCACACTCTGAGGTGATGGAGTTCGGCGGCGAGCGTGTCGTCGTGCTGGAGCGCTATGACCGCGTCGTGCTGCCAGATGGCTCCGTGCTGCGAGTACGTCAGGAGGACGTCTGCCAGGCTCTGGCGGTATGCCCGGCGCGTAAGTACGAGCGGGAGGATGGCGGGCCTGGCGCGATCAAGGTGATCGCCACCCTGCGCGAACACATGCCGCCCAGCCAAAGTCGCCCAGCCATCGAGACCTTCTGCCGGGCGTTGGCCTATAGCTGGGTCATTGCCGGGCCGGACGCGCACGCGAAGAACTACTCGCTACTGCTGTCTGGCCGGGATGTGCGGCTCGCGCCGCTGTACGACATCTCCTCAGTCGCGCCGTATCCGAATCGCTTCGACCTACGCACAATGGCGATGGCAATGTCGATCAACGGCAAGTACCGAAACAAGCTGATCACCGGCGACGACTGGCAAGCGTTCGCTCGCACGGCCCACCTCAACCCCGATCAGGTGATCAGTTGGGTCTACGACGTCATTGCCAACGCCCCTGACGCGCTGGCCGATGTGGTGCGCGCTGAGCAGAAGTGGATTGCCAAGCTGGGCGTGACCCGCGCGCTGGTGGACGGCGTGGCCGCAAACAGCAGGCAACTGCTGCGCTGGGTCAAACCCCCGCCTCCCGGCGAACGACGTGAAGACGCGGCGGCAGTGAAGCGCCCGGGAAAAGCGCAGGTCGACCCCTATCGTAAGAGCGACGGCACTGGGTCAGTGGCTACTCCAACCCTCGTTACCGAGGCTGAACTCCTGGACGTCGGCGCCAGCGCACTGGCTTCACGCGGCAGCGGCGAGCATTTCATGGCGGTGATCGGTCGCTGCGCTCCCTCAACCGCCGGGCGCCGCGTCGGGAGAGCGAGCAAGCTCGCTCTCCTCTCGGCTCCTACGGCGGTGGCGGTGGGATTCGAACCCACGGTGGTGTTACCCACACACGCTTTCGAGGCGTGCTCCTTTGGCCGCTCGGACACGCCACCGCCGGACAGGCTACCAGCGGCGCGTAGCGAAGAAATCGGCGAGGAGCTCCGCGCACTCCGCCTCGCGCACCCCACCGATCACCTCGGGCCGGTGATTGAGCCGGCGGTCCCGGACTACGTCCCACAAAGACCCGACGGCGCCAGCCTTCGGATCCCAGGCCCCGAACACCACCCGGCTCACCCGGGCCAGCACGAGCGCCCCCGCGCACATCGTGCACGGCTCCACGGTGACCACCAGGGTGCAGCCGGTCAGCTGCCATGACGCGAGCGCCGCGCCAGCTCGCCGCAGGGCCAGCACCTCGGCGTGTGCCGTCGGGTCGGCGGCCGCCTCACGCTCGTTGCGGCCAGACGCGATGACCGCACCCGACGCGTCGAGCACCACCGCGCCGATCGGCACGTCACCGGACTCGGCGGCCGTACGCGCGACGTCGAGCGCCGCGCCCATCGCGTCCGACCACTGCGCGACCGGGTCAGCCACGCAGCTCTTCGAACTCGGCGCCGCAGCCGGCCTTCTCGCACACCGCGACGAGCAGGTCGATCGGCAATGTCCCCTCGTGGGCGCATAGCGCGAGCAGCTCGGACGCACCGGTTCCCAGGTCGTCGACGATCTCGGCGTCACCCAGCGGCGCGGACTCGTGCGTGGCCGGCACGTCCTCGATGAGGTCCTCGGAGTCCTCCACGACGTCGTCCACGGCCTCGTCGAGGTCCTCGGCGAGGTAGCCGGCAACGGCGTAGGAGTCGGCGGCGTGCGCGTCGGAGAGGAACGCGCGCGGCTCCTCACCGTCGTCGTCCAGCCGGACGATCGCGGCGTACTCGTCGTCCTGCTCGAGGACGACGAGCCGGACGTCGCCCGTGGCGTCACGCAGGACATCACCGATGTCGGCGACCGACTCGCAGCCGTCCAGCGACGCCTCGGCCACCTCCCACGACGTGCCCGTACGGGTGAGCAGCGCGGCGAAGTACGACATCACCTACCCGCCCACGCGGCCTCGGTGGCAGAGCCGAACTCGTCGGTGATGCCGATGCGCTCGACGATCGCGTCGAGCATCTCCTCCGGCAACGCGTCGAGATCGTCGAGGATGTCCTCCATCTCGTCCTCGCTCAGATCAAGGTCGTCGAACAGTTCGAGGTCGCCGACGGGCCACACCTCGTCGAGCTCGTCGTCGGCGGGCGGATCCTCCCCGAGGCGGCCGATCGCCTGCTCGGCGAGGGGGAACTCGACGGCCGCCGTCAGGTCCGACAGCAGCAGCGACACCCGGGTGCCGTCCAGCCGCGCGATGACGAAGAACTCCTCCTCGACGCACGCGACGACGAACGGCCCGCCCTCCGGTGGCTGCGACCGCAGCGCCGAGAGCAGCACGCCCAGGTCGTCGAGGACCGCCGGCGGCAGCGGTTCGACCCGCCACTGCGGCCCTTCCCGGAAGGCGGCCACGGCAAACCCGCGCTGCGCCATCTGCCTCACCGCCCTTCTGCGCTCACGACCCGGCACGACGCCCCCGATCCTGGCAGGTATGGCCGCCACTCGGAAGTCGGTTCCGCGCACCGCTCCGCAGTCGTGACGCTACGTTCATCGCGTGACTCAGGACTTCACCCGTGTCGCCGTCCTCGGCCTCGGCCAGATCGGCGGGTCGCTGCTGCACGCCGTGCGCGCGACGGGCGTCGACGTGGTCGGCTACGACGTCGACCCCGGCACAGCGGAGGCGGCCAGCAGCGCTGGCTTCCCCGTGGGCCCGTCCGCCGAGGTCGCGGTGCACGGCGCTGACCTCGTCGTCCTCGCCATGCCGCTGCCGCAAGTGCCCCAGGCGCTGGACTCGATCGACGGCCGTCTCGGGCGCACGGCCGTGCTCTCCGACGTCGGCACGCTGAAAGCACCGGTGCACGCGGCCGTGCGCGAGGCGCTGCCGGACGCGACGTTCGTCGGCGGCCACCCACTCGCCGGCGTCGAGGAGACCGGCTGGGCGGCGGCCGCCGGCACCCTCTTCCGGGACGCGCCGTGGGCGCTGACCCTCGAGGACGACACCCCGCTCGACGCGTGGCTGCGGTTGGCCGCGCTGCTGTGCCGCCTCGGTGCGCGCCCGGTGCCCACCACCGCCGCCGAGCAGGACGCCGCGGTGGCCCGCGTCATCGGCCTGCCGCACGTGCTGGCCGAGGCCCTCGCCCTGACGGGCCTGGCCGGGGGGCCGCTCGGGCTGTCGCTGGCCGCGGGCTCCTACCGCTCGGGCTCCCGCGTCGCGCGCACCCGCCCCGACCTCGTCACCACCTGGTGCGACGCCAACCCCGCCCTCGTCACCGCTCTCGACGACGCCATCGAGCGGCTCACCGCTACCCGCAACGCGCTCGCCGAGGGGGGTTCCGTGCGTGACCTCGCCGTCGCCGGGCACGACGCGCGCGTCACCTGGGAGCGGCGGCACGTGGCGCCCATCGAGGTCACGTCCGATGCCGACGCGCTGCGGACGCACGGCCGCGCCGGCGGGTGGATCACCGCGGTGCTGCGCGACGACGACGGCGTGCGGCTGCTCGGCATGCGCCCGGCCTGACGGGTGGGTGGTCGAAGCACCCCTGGGCGTCCCCTATGATGGGACCTGTTTCCAGCGGAGATAGCATGAGTCGGTTCGCCGCCCTCATCGTCTAGAGGCCCAGGACGCCGCCCTTTCAAGGCGGTAGCACGGGTTCGAATCCCGTTGGGGGCACGCAGTACCGTTCCACCGGAGCTCCGGCTCCACGCCTTGAAGAAGTTCGTCGAGGCCCCGTAGCGCAGCTGGTTAGCGTGCCGCCCTGTCACGGCGGAGGTCGCGGGTTCAAGTCCCGTCGGGGTCGCCATGTCCGAACCGTCGCCACGTCTTCTCGTGGCTGCCCACGGCACCGTATCCGCGGCGGGCCGCTCCACCATCGAGGCGTTGCGCAGCGCTGTTGCGGCTGCACGGCCCGCCGTCCAGGTCGACCTCTGCTTCCTCGACGTCGCCGATCCGCGCCTGCCGGACGCGCTGGACGAGCGTCCCACGGTCGTCGTCCCCGCGCTGCTGACCACCGGCTACCACGTGCTCACCGACATCCCGGCGGCCGTCGCGCCCCATCCAGCTACCATCCTGGCCCGGCATCTCGGGCCGCACCCGCTCCTGATCGACGCGCTGGTCGATCGGCTCGGCGACGCCGACGCGGCGTCCACCGTCCTGGTCTGTGCCGGGTCCTCCCGGGCCGAGGCGGTCGCCGAGATCGACGCCGCCGCTGCCCTGCTCGCGGCGCGGGTGGGTAACCCGGTCACGGTCGCGACGATGGGCGACGACCTGCCCGCCGTTCTGGCCGCGATCGACCAGCCGTTCCGGGTCGCTACCTACCTGCTCTGCGAAGGGCACTTCGTCGACACGCTGACGGCCGCCGTCGCCGGACGGGGCGTGGCGAGCGCTCCGCTGGGCGCACACCAGGCCGTCGTCGAGCTCATCTGGCTGCGCTACGACGAGGCGCTCGGGGTGGTCCGGTAGAGTTCTGCGGGTTCGCGGTGCGTGCGCCGCGTGCG
>Ga0164242_10004096_pt1 | contig 16426 bp, 15 predicted proteins | sample OricomgcompostMG_FD_108783 | JGI IMG/M metagenome (GOLD analysis project Ga0164242, IMG submission 108783) | Miracle-Growth compost microbial communities from Emeryville, California, USA - Original compost - Miracle growth compost (MG) ...
CACGCCGGCCGGGTGCACGCCGCCAACGACCCCGAGCGGGCGCTGCAGATGTTCGGCGCGCACGAGTTCGGGCACAAGATCGATCCGGGGATGTACTGAGATGACCCTGACCAGGGACTCCACCCACCGCAATGCGTCCGTGAAGGGCATCGAGCTCAGCTACTACGAGTCCGGTGCCGCCACGGAGGTCGGTGGCGGTCTGCCGCTCGTGCTGCTGCACGGTGGCGGCCCGGGCGTCTCGGCCTGGTCGAACTTCGGGGCGGCGTTCGCGCACTTCACCGATCACTTCCGGGTGATCGCCCCCGACCAGCCCGGCTTCGGGTGGTCCGACAAGCCGCCGGTGGAGGGCAACTACTACCGGCACTCCGCGGACCACGTCGTCGCGCTGCTCGACGAGCTCGGCATCGAGAAGGTGCACCTGCTCGGCAACAGCCTCGGCGGTGGGGTGTCGATGCGGCTGGCGCTGAGCCATCCCGACCGCGTCGGCCGGCTGGTGCTGATGGGGCCGGGCGGGTTGAGTCTGAACCTCTTCCACGCCGATCCGACCGAGGGCATCCGCCGGTTGATGGAGTTCTCCGGCAACCCGACCCGCGAGGCACTGCGCGCCTTCGTCTCCACGATGGTGGTCAACCAGAGACTGGTCACCGACGAGTTGATCGAGGAGCGCTTCGCCGACGCCACCGCCCCCGGTGCGCAGGAGGCGATGGCGGCGATGGGGTGGTCCTTCTTCAACCCCGAGACCGCCGAGGACGGGATGCTCTGGCGCGAGGCGTACCAGCTCCGGCACGAGACGCTGCTGACCTGGGGTCGTGAGGACCGCGTCAACCCGCTCGACGGCGCTCTGGTGGCGCTGAAGACCATTCCGAACGCCCACCTGCATGTCTTCCCCAAGTGCGGGCACTGGGCCCAGATCGAGGCAGCGGAGGAGTTCGCACAGGTCGCGACGGCGTTCCTGGGAAGGTACGGCAACGGGCACGAGGAGGGCGCATGACGATCGATGTGAAGTCCATGGGCTACATCCGGGTGGCCTCCACCGACCTGGACGCGTGGCGTACGTTCGCGGAGAAGGTGCTCGGCCTGGCGGCGACGAGGGGCCCCAGCGCGGACAACCTCTACTACCGCATCGACCAGGTCTCGGCCCGTGTCATGGTCTTCCCCGCCGAGGTGGACGAGCTGTCCTGCGTCGGCTGGGAGCTGGCCGATCACCAGGCGCTGCAGGACGCGCGCGAGCACCTGCAGAAGGCCGGCGTCGCGTTCGAGGACGGCACCGTCGAGGAGCTCGCCGAGCGCCGCGTGCAGGAGCTGATCCGCTTCACCGATCCCTGGGACAACGTCTTCGAGCTCTTCCACGGCATCAGCTACGAGCGTCGACCGGTCGTGCCGCCGTACGGCGCCACCTTCGTCACTGGGGACCAGGGGATGGGCCACATCGTGATCCCGGTGCTCGACGACGTCGAGGCGCTGCGGTTCTACACCGAGGTGCTCGGCTTCCGGCTGCGCGACTCGATGAGCATGCCGGGCGAGTTCGTCGGCAAGGAGCCAGGGTCGAAGGTGTGGCTGCGCTTCCTCGGCGTGAACCCCCGCCACCACAGCCTGGCGTTCCTGCCGATGCCCAACGCGAGCAAGTGTGTCCACGTCATGCTCGAGGTCGACAAGCTCGACGATGTGGGCCGGGCGCTCGAGCGCGTGCGCAAGCACAAGGCGCCGCTGTCGGCCACGCTCGGTCGCCATATGAACGATGAGATGGTCTCGTTCTACGTGAGGTCGCCCGGTGGCTTCGACGTCGAGTTCGGCTGCGAGGGGCTGCAGGTCGACGACGACCGCTGGGTCGCGCGCGAGTCGACCGCGGTCTCGTATTGGGGCCATGACTTCGGCGGCGGCCAGTAGGTCCGCGAGAATGGCGCGCATGGAGGATCGAGACGACCCGGTGCCTGACGGGATGAGTCCTGACGCGCGGGAGACCTGGCCGAGCAGCGAGCTGATCGAGTCCTGGCTCGGCCGGATGTACGACTTCCAGCTCCGCCCGGGCGAGGACATCGAGATCTCGGCGGACGATCCCGAGGCGATGGCGGCCGCTCGAAGGTTCCGCGATGTGCTCGGCCGGTTCGGCAGCGGGGTCACGGTCGTCACCACGATGAGCGGGGAGGAGCCGGTCGGGATGACGTGCCAGTCGTTCTGCAGCGTCTCGCTCGACCCTCCGCTGGTGCTGTTCAGCCCGGCGAAGACCTCGAGAGCATGGCCCCGGATCCGCCAGTCGGGACGGTTCTGCGTGAACCTGCTGGCCGCCGACCAGACGGACGTGTCCAACCAGATGGCCTCGCGGGGCAGCGACAAGTTCGCCGGCATCGCGTGGCATCCCTCGCCGCGGACGGGCTCGCCCGTGCTCGACGGCACGCTCGGTCACGTCGACTGCACGGTGCACGCGGTGTACGAGGCCGGCGACCACTACGTCGTGATCGGCGCGGTCGAGGAGCTGCACAGCACCGACGCCGTCGACCCGCTGCTGTTCTACGAGGGTCGCTACCGCACCCCCGCCCCACTCCCGGACTGACCCGCGCGCGATAACGAAACTTGCCGGTAACAACTATTCCGGTCGTCGGCGGCGCGCCTTCGTAGCGCCGACTCGTCTCGGTGTGGTAGCCCTGAATGCGGCATATCGCACGCCGATGTTTCGGGAGAGGGTGGTTCCAGTGGCAACGACAGAAGTCGGCAAGGTCACCGCAGCGGGCGACGATCCGCACCTCAAGAAGGAGTTCGGCACCGTCGGGCTGCTGTTCACCGCGATCGGGTCGATCATCGGCTCGGGCTGGCTGTTCAGCTCGCTGCACGCCTCACAGCAGGCCGGACCGGCTGCGATCATCTCGTGGGTCGCCGGCACGATCATGTTCCTCTTCATCGGGTTCGCGTACGCCGAGCTCGGCGTGATGTTCCCCCGCAGCGGCGGTGTGGCTCGGTACCCCCACTACGCATGGGGCTCCTTCGCGAGCTACTCGATGGGCTGGGTGACCTGGCTGGCGTGTGCCGCGGTGGCCGCCGTCGAGGTGTCCGCGGTGCTCACGTACGCGACGTCCTACCTCGGCTGGCTGGAGAACGACAACGGCACCCTGACTGGCGTCGGCCTGATCATCGCCATCCTCTTCATGGGCCTGTTCGTGCTGATCAACTACTTCGGCGTCCGCTGGTTCTCCCGGATCAACAACATCCTGGTGTGGTGGAAGCTGATCATGATCGTCCTGGTGATCATCGCGGTCGGGGTGAGCTCGTTCCACTGGGGCAACTTCAGTCTCAACACCTCTGACGGCAACGGCTTCATGCCGCACGGCACCAAGGCGATCTTCGAGGCCATCCCGGCGACCGGCATCGCGTTCTCCTTCCTCGGATGGCGACAGGGCATCGAGCTCGCCGGCGAGACCGACAACCCGAAGAAGAACGTGCCACTGACGCTGATCGGCTCGATCCTGATCTGCGGCGTCCTCTACATCCTGCTGCAGATCGTGTTCATCGCCGCACAGGACCCCGACCAGTTGAAGGTGCACGGGTGGAGCGACCTCGGCAACGTGATCCAGACCGGCACGCATGCGGGCAACTTCAGCCCGCTCGCCACGCTGGCGACGGTGCTCGGGATGAGCTGGCTGGCCGGGCTCCTCTACGCCGACGCGTTCATCTCCCCCGGTGACACCGGCCTGATCTACACCAGTGTCACCGCGCGGATGTCCTACGCCATGGGGCGCAACCGGAACGCTCCGGCGCTGCTGGCCAAGGTCAACGACAACGGCGTGCCGGTGCCCAGCCTGATCCTCGCCTGGATCGCGGGCTGCATCTTCTTCCTGCCGTTCCCGAGCTGGCAGGCGCTCGTCGAGGTGGTCACCTCGCTGACCGTGCTGTCGTTCGGCAGCGGCGCGATCGCCCTGCTCACGTTCCGCAAGCAGATCCCCGAGCAGGAGCGCCCATACCGTCAGAAGGGCGTGTGGATCATCGCCCCACTGGCGCTGCTGTCGACGAACCTGATCATGTACTGGGCCGGCTGGGACCAGGTCTGGAAGATGATGGTCGCGGTCCTCATCGGGTACGTCCTGCTCGTGGTCTTCCAACTGACCGACTCCAAGAAGCGGGCGCCGCAGCTGGACTTCAAGCACGGCTGGTGGGTGCTGCTCTGGTTCGCAGGGATCACCCTGGTCAGCTACCTCGGCAGCTACTCGGGTGCGGACAAGGTCGAGGCCGGCCAGGCCGACTGGTACGGCTTCAACGGAGGCATCCTCGCCAACATCGTGCTCACCGCCGTGGTGCTCGGGCTCGCGTGGTACTGCCAGCTCCCCGGCGACCGGGTCCGCGAGATCCTCGAGGAGTCCGACGCAGAAGGCGAGATGGGCGTCTGAGGCGGCGCTCAGCCGAGACGGGCGATCGCATCGGCGATCGCCAGGGTGCGGCGGGCGGACTCGACGTGCAGATTCTCCACCATCTTGTTCTTGTAGGTCACCACGCCGCCGGTCGAGGACTCGAAGGCCTCGATGAGGCCGCGCGCGTCGGCGACCGCCTGCTCGGATGGCGCGAAGCCGGCGTTGGCGGGCTCGACCTGGGCGGGGTGGATCAGCGTCTTGCCGTCGAAGCCCAGCTGGCGGCCCTGGTCGACCTCGGCGAGGAAGCCCTCGGCGTCCTTCACGTCGTTGTAGACGCCGTCGAGGATGGCCACGCCCGCCGCCCGGGCGGCGAGGAGTGAGAGGGTCAGCGAGGTCAGCAGGGGCGCGCGGCCGGGCACGTGCTCGGCGTAGAGCTCCTTGACCAGGTCGTTGGTGCCCATGACGAGCACGGCGAGTCGGTCGGAGGCGGTGGCGATGTCACGGACGTTGAAGATGGCCTCGGGGGTCTCGACCATGGCCCACAGCTTCGTACGCTCGGGCGCGCCTGCGGCCTCGATCGCCGCGACGAGCGAGCGCACCTCGTCGGCCGTGTTCACCTTCGGCACCACGATGCCGTCCGGCCCGGCCTGGGCGGCCGCGCGGATGTCGTCGTCGTGCCATTGCGTGCCGATGCCGTTGACCCGGATCGTCAGCTCGCGGTGGCCGTACTCGCCCGATCGGACCGACGCGGCAGCCGCCTCGCGCGCTGCGGACTTGGCATCGGGCGCGACGGCGTCCTCCAGGTCGAGGATGAGGCCGTCGCACGGGATCGACTTGGCCTTCTCCAGCGCCCGCTCATTGGAGCTGGGCATGTAGAGCACCGATCGGCGCGGCCGGAACCCGGCGCTCATGCGCCGACCTCGATGCTGTCGTACATCGCCTTCAGGTCCGGGTCGATCGCCGCGAGCTGCTCGGCGAGCTCGACCATCACCTTGCACTGCTTGACCGAGGCGTCGTCCTCCATCTTGCCGTCGATCATCACCGCACCGGTGCCATCGCCCATCGCGGCGATGACCTGGCGGGCGTGCGTGACCTCCTCGACGCTGGGGGAGAAGACCTTGTTGGCGATCTTGATCTGCGCCGGGTGCAGCGACCAGGCACCGACGCAGCCGAGCACGAACGCGTTGCGGAACTGGTCCTCGCAGCCGACGGTGTCCTTGATGTCCCCGAAGGGACCCCAGTAGGGGAAGATCCCGTGCATCGCGCACGCGTCGACCATGCGCGCGATCGTGTAGTGGTAGACGTCCTGCTGGTAGATCGCGCGGTCCGCGTCGTACGCGAATCCGCCGTCCTCGGTGCGCGGGGCGTCCTGGCGGACGAGGTATCCGGGGTGCGGTCCTCCCACGCGGGTGGTCTTCATGCGCCGGTCGGCCGCGAGGTCCGCCGGCCCGAGGGAGAGGCCCTGCATGCGCGGCGAGGCAGCGCAGATCTCCTCGATGTTGGCCACGCCGCGGGCGGTCTCGAGGATCGCGTGGATCATCAGCGGCTTGGTGAGCCCGGCCTTGGCCTCGAGCTGGGCGAGGATCCGGTCGACGTAGTGGATGTCCTCGGCCCCCTGCACCTTCGGCACCATGATCACATCGAGCTTGTCCCCGATGGCGGGCACCAGCGTGGTCAGGTCGTCGAGCACCCAAGGGCTGTCGAGGGAGTTGATGCGCGTCCAGAACTGGGTGGGCCCGCTGGCTGAGCCGAGGTTGGCGGTCTCCTGGCCGATCCGGACCAGCCCCGCGCGCGCGGTCTCCTTGTTCTCCGCCTTCACCGCGTCCTCGAGGTTGCCCAACAGCACGTCGACGGTGCCGATCATGTCCGGGACCTTGGCCGCCATCTTCGGGTTGCCCGGGTCGAAGAAGTGGATGGCCCGGCTGGGCCGGGTCGGGATCTCGCGCAGCGGAGCCGGGGCGCCGACGGCGAGAGGGGCGAAGAAGTCCTTGGCAGTACGCATGGGCCGGAGGCTAACAGCGGGGCTCGGGCGCCGGTATGACGCAGCCCACGACGTCAGCCGGCGCTGACCACGCCCTCGTGGATGTGCAGCACCTCGTCGGCCTCCGCCGCGGCCTCGGGGTCGTGGGTGGTCATCAGCACCAACGCGCCCCTGGCTGCCTCGACGCGGAGGGCTGCGGTCACCCGCAGGCGGTTGGCCGCGTCGAGCTCGCTGGTGGGCTCGTCGACCAGGACCAGGCCGGCCCGGCGGGCGAGCACCCGGGCCAGCGCGACTCGCTGCTGCTGCCCGCCGGAGAGCTCCTCGGCGAGATGGTTGCCGGAGTCCTCCAGCCCGACGATGCGCAGCGCCTCCGCGGTCCGCGTCGTGGCGTCGAGCGGAGGCACGGACGACGCCAGCAAGGGCAGCCGGACGTTCTCCTCCGCTGTGAGCGCGGTGGTGAGGGCGTGGCCGTGCGGCATCAGCGCGATGTCGGTCCTGAGCACGTCGTCCGGGGTGATGGTCTCGCCGCGCCAACGCACCGTGCCGCCGGCGGGGACGAGCGCGCCTGCGAGCGCCCAGAGCAGGCTGGTCTTGCCCGCGCCCGAGGGGCCGACGACGGCGACGTACCGCCCCGCGTCGAGGGCGAGTGCGAGGGGGAGCAGCGCCCGGGTGTCGCCGTAGCGGACCTCGAGTGCCTCGGCGATCAGGTCAGCCATCCTCGGCCTCCTCCTCGGTGGCCGCCGGAGCGAGGAGGTAGCCCTCGGGCGTCGGATGCAGCCGCAGCAACGTGCCGGGCGGCAGGTCGGCGAGAGCGTGTGCGGGGAGAGGGACGAAGCCGTCGGCGGTCACGATGGCGTACTCCTCGCCGCTGCGACCCTCACCGCCGATCCGGCCGTCGCGGATCGTGACGGTGCGGGGCAGCCGATCGGTGATGTCGGGATCATGGGTGACCAGCACGATCGTGGTGCCGTACGCCGCGTTGATCCGGTCGAACGCGGCGAGGACGAGCTCCACCGCCTGCTGGTCGAGGCGGCTGGTCGGCTCGTCGGCCAGGATCAGCCCGGGCCGGGTCGCGGTGGCGACCGCGATCGCGGCGAGTTGGCGCTTGCCGGGTGGCACGTCAGCGGGTCGGTCGGCGATCGCGTCCGCCAGGCCGAACTCGGCCAGCACCTCAGCGGGTGTGGGCAGTGCCTTGCCCGCAGCCCGTGCCGCCCGTTGTGCGAAGGCTACGTTCTGGGCCAGGTCGAGGTAGGGCAGCAGGTTGCGATCGGCGCCCTGCAGGATCAGCGAGACCGAGGTCGCGCGGAGCTCGTCGAGCCGGGCGGCGGAGATGGTCGTGATCTCGTCGGCACCGAGGTGGATCCGGCCCGCGCTCGGTGTGAGCAGGCCGCCGAGGAGGGTGAGCAGCGTCGACTTGCCCGCGCCGGAGGGTCCGAGCAGTCCGACGAACTCGCCCGGCGCGATGTCCAGCGTGACCCCCGAGAGCGCGGCCACGTCGCGTCCCTCGGTGCGGTAGATGTGCACGAGATCCTTCGTGGACACCGCGAGTCCACGTGTCGTGCCGGTCGCGGAGTGGGTCACGGTCCCTCACGCAGCCTCTCGAAGCCGGCCCGCTGGGCCACCGCCCGCACGAGCAATCGGGCGGCGAGCAGCAACACCACGAGTGTGGCCAGGGCGGTCACGAGGATCACCCACGGCACCGGAGCGAGGTCGAGTGAGGTGAGCGGTGGTCGATGCGCGAACAGCGGGACCTGGTCGATCGCGAGCCAGGCGGCGATCACGCCGGCTCCGGTGCCCACGATCACGGCGATCACCACGGTGGTCGTACGCGCGAGCATGCCCGCGCGGAGCAGCTCGCGACGACCGATCCCGTTGAGCTGCAGCGAGGCGAGGTCGCGGGCCTCGGCCCGCCACCCGGTCACGGCGAGGACGATCATGGCGAGCAGGGTCACGATCAGCGTGATCACCCCGATCACCAGCGCGAGCGAGAGGCTCCACGTGGCCACGGACGCGTCGTAGACCCCGCGCTGGGCTGCGACCGAGTTCGTTGCCACGACCGTCACGCCGGCCTTGGTGAGCGCGTCCACCACGGTGTCGCGCAGGTGTGCGCTGTCGTCGCGCAACCAGACCTGAACCCCGTCGGAGGGGTCGACCGCGGCGGCGCGCGCGAGTGTCTCGAGGTCGACGACGATCGTGCTCGCGGCCGCGGTCGGCAGCCGTGGCGCAGCCTCCAGCACGGTGACCGGATGCATCTGCCGGTCGATGCCGAGCAGTGCCGGCGTGCCCGGTGAGGGCGGATGCCGCACACCGATCGTGAAGGCGGGAAGGCTCGTCGGCAACCAGGCGCTGGTGAGGGCGACGCTGCTGGCGCCGCCGGTGGAGATGTCGAGTGTCATGCCGCCGCTCGCGTCGGCCCGCGGTGTCAGATGGGCGGCACCGTCGCCGGCCCAATCCGTCCAGTCGTCGGTCGCGCCCCAGCGTGTCGTGGTGCCACCGGACCTGATCGCGCCGAGGTGCAGGCGCCCGGCCCAGCTGACCCCGGGGGTCGAGCCGAGCACGACGGCGAGCAGCGTGCACCCCCTCGAGCAGTCGAGCGAGGCGCGCACGGTGGTCGTGCCACCGTGGCGGAGGGTGCCAACCGGGACCGTGGCGGTGCTCTGCCCGTCAGCGCGCAGGATTCGCAGGCCGAGCTCCACCGAGCGAGCTCCCGGCGGCATGGCCGAGGTGTCAACGGTGAAGGAGATCCGGTTCGCGGTGATCTGCAGAGGGGAGCCCGTGTGGGGGACGAGCCGGGCCCACGGGAGCGAGCGGGCATCGTGGTCGAGCAGCGCGATCTGGGGGAAGTGGCGCGGGTCGACCGCCAGCGTGCTGGGCGCCGTGCTGTCTCCCAGCGGGGTGACGGAGACGACCGGCGTCGCCCGGGTGCCACCGGGATCGGCGGACGCCAGCGCCTCCAGCACCGGGGTGAGCGATCCGGTGGCGACGGTGAGGACGCGGGGTGCGCCGACGACCTGCTCGGCGACCGACTGACGGTTGTCACCACCGACGGCCCAGGCGTTGGCGAAGAACACCAGGAACGCGGCCGCGAGGGTGACCATGGTGATCGTGCGGCGGGCGCCCGGTCGGCGCGCCGCCTCGAGCGCGGCGAGTCCGCGGACGAGCCGACCCCGATCGAGGGAGCGTCGACCCAGGGACGTGGCGAGCGGGGTGACGAGATGGCTGAGGAGCAGCCCGGCGAGAAGGGCGACCAGCGCAGGTCCGGCGAGGGCGAAGTCGCGGCCGAGCCCCCCGGCCGCGAAGGCGATGGTGCCCGCGGCGGCGAGGGTGAGCAGCACGGTGTCGAGAGCGGTCCAGCGCCAGCGGTGCCGCGCCGGGACCTGACGCAGCAGCCGATCGACAGGCTGGTGGGCGAGGTTCCGGGAGGTCAGGTAGGTCAGCGCGGCGATGACCACCGCCGCTGCGGCGAGCGCCGCCCAGAACGTCGCGGGAAAGACGAAGGACGACGCCGGGATCAACGTCGCTCGGGCGAGCAGGGAGGCCAGCACGCCGCCCACCCCACCCAGGGCGACACCGGCCTCGACGACGGGCAGCAACTCCCGGAGCAGAGCCCGCGTCGTCGCCCGCCTGCTCCGCCCGCGCAGCCTGGCGAGCGCTACGTCGGGGCGGCGCTGGTCGGCGGCGGCATCGAGCACCTGCCAGAAGACCACGAGCGTCAGCAGCACGACCTGGAGCATGAGCAGGGGCACCGTCCGCGCGGCCTGCGCACGCTGGGTGCGTACGTCCTGGACGAGGCCGCTCAGGTCCGCGTCGATCGTGGTCGTCCCGTGGGAGTGCTCGCGCAGTCGCTCGCTGAGACGGGCGATCTGGCCCGGGAGCGCCAGGAAGCTGTCGACATCGACGGCATCAGGATCCATCGGATAGGTCGCCGTGCTCGTGGTCGAGGGCAACGGATGCGCCGGGTCGAGGAACGTCCTCTCGCCGGTGAACCAGTCGTCGTGGTTGGTGCCGGTCTCGCCCGGCGTACCTGAGATCCCGACAGGGTTGTCGAGCAACCAGAACCGGCTGAGCGTGACGTGGTAGGCACCGACGATGTGCAGCGGGATCGTCGGCGGGGCGCCGTTGTGCTGCGTGATGCCGGCGATCGCGATCGTGCCGCCCACGCGAATGCCGTGCAGCCTCAGATCGGCCTCGCTGACCATGATCTCGCCACTGCCCCGGGGGCAGCGTCCCCGGACGATGCTCACGTGCGCGCACTGTCCGGGCATCTGCACCAGTTGGCCGGTCAGCCGCATGGCGGGGTTGTCGGCGTGCGCGAAGCGGCGCAAGACGGGGGAGGAGTAGTGCCGGCTGATCGCGTGCGGCAGGAGCTTCGCGAGCTCCTTCGGCTCCGCCGCATTGAACATCTCTCCGGACCCGGCGTCGATCGCGCCGTGGGAGGAGATCTGCAGGGCCGTCGTCAGCGGTGCGGCGTTGACGATGTCCAGCCGGGTCACCGCGTCGGCCATGTCCGCGCTGTAGAGCGGGGCGAGTGTGGTCAGGGCGGTGGCGGCGCACGCCAGCATCGCCAGCGCGAGGGCCTGCACCGGACGGTGGCGCAATGCCCGAGTCGTTTCGTCACCGAGGAGTCGCATCGGGGACCAACTTAGGGATATCTCCCGATGCGCGCGACTACCTCAGGCCCCGAGGGTGGAGGAATGTTGCCGTGCCAACAGGACCCCGACCTGTTCTTCGCCGAACACCCCGCACAGCTCCAACAGGCAAAGGCGCTGTGTGCGCAGTGCCCGGTGCGCGATCTCTGCCTCGCCGGTGCACTCGAGCGCCACGAGCCGTACGGCGTGTGGGGCGGGGAGATCGTGGTTCGTGGACAGATCGTGGCGTCCAAGCGGGGCCGCGGCAGGCCGCGTACGTCGACGCGCACCCACGCGGCCTGATCGGGAACCATCACGAGCAGGTCACGGCTGCGTGTCACCCATTGCATGTGACTGCGGTCACCTATATGTTCGGGCGCGAAACATACCCAGCTGAGCCGGAAGGCCAGCGATACGGAAGGCGCGAGGATATGCGGAAGACCACGGCCACGCTCGCCTCGCTCGGCGTGGCGGCAGCACTGACCCTCAGTGCATGCGGCTCGAGCGACAACGACAACAAGAGCTCGTCCGGAGACAACGGCAACGGCGGTCAGTCCGTGACCGCCGCCTGCAAGCTGGACAGCCCCCCGCAGAGCGGTGCGAAGATGCCCTCCGCCGGCGACCTCGGCAAGGCGAGCGGCAAGGTCGGTGTGATCCTGCCCGACACCACGTCCTCGACGCGCTACACGTTGTACGACAAGCCGCTGCTGCAGAAGTCGCTGACCGCCGCGGGCATCACCCCCGACATCCAGAACGCCGAGGGCAGCACCTCCAAGTTCGCCTCGATCGCGCAGAACATGATCGGCGAGGGCGTCAAGGTGCTCATCATCGACTCCATCGACGCCCAGTCCGGCGCCGGTGTCGAGAAGGCCGCGGCCAAGGCCGGCGTGAAGGTCATCGACTACGACCGCGTCAACCTGGGCGGCACCGCGCCGTACTACGTGTCCTTCGACAACGAGGACGTCGGCAAGCTGCAGGCCCAGACGTTGGTCGACTGCCTGGACGCGCAGGGCGTCAAGAACCCGAACATCATCATGATGGACGGTGGCACCGACGTCGACAACAACGCCGTGCTGTTCAAGAAGGGCGCGCACGAGGTGCTCGACCCGCTGCAGGACGCCGGCAAGCTCAAGATCGTCAACGAGCAGACCGTGAAGGGCTGGGACGTGAACAACGCGGCCCCGGCATTCCAGCAGGCGCTCACCGCGGTCAGCGGCACCGAGATCCAGGGTGTGGTGGCCGCCAATGACGACATCGCCAACGCCGTCATCGGCGTGCTGAAGTCCAACAACCTCGACGGGCACGTCGTGGTGACCGGTCAGGACTCCGGCACCGAGGGTCTGCAGAACATCGTCGAGGGCAAGCAGAGCATGACGATCTTCAAGAACGTCAAGCTCGAGGCCAACGCGGCCGCCCAGCTCGCGATCGCACTGATCCAGGGCAAGGACCCCGCCTCGGCCGGGATGACGCTCAGCGACTTCGCCGACCCCGAGAGCCCAGCTCACAAGATCAAGGCGCTGCTGCTGCCGGCGCAGGTGATCACGCAGGCCAACGTCACCGACGTCATCAAGGCCGGCGCGCTCACCGCGGCGCAGATCTGCAAGGGCATCGAGGACTCCTGCTCGAAGCTCGGCATCTCCTGATCTGCCGGACGCCTGCCGGATGCGACCCATCCGGCAGGCGTCCGCACATCGCCCCCGACCCCACGAAGAGGTGTGGACCGTGAGTGAACCCATCCTGGAGATCTCGAAGCTCAACAAGAGCTTCGGGCCCGTCCACGTCCTGCACGACGTGGACTTCAAGGTCTATCCCGGCGAGGTCACCGCCCTGGTCGGCGACAACGGCGCCGGCAAGTCGACGCTGGTCAAGTGCATCGCCGGCATCAACGGCTACGAGAGCGGCGAGGTCACCTTCGAGGGGAAGCGGGTCGTCCTCGACGACCCGCGCGTGCCGACCCGCCTCGGGATCGAGTTCGTCTACCAGGACCTCGCCCTGGCCGACAACCTCGACATCACCCAGAACATGTTCCTCGGCCGCGAGATCCGCCGGTTCGGGTTCCTCGCCGACGGCGAGATGGAGCGCAAGGCGCGCGAGGCGCTGGCCAGTCTCTCCGTGCGTACGGTCTCCTCGGTGCGCCAGGTCGTGGCCAGCCTGTCCGGTGGCCAGCGGCAGACCGTGGCGATCGCGAAGGCGGTCCTGTGGGACTCCAAGGTCGTCTTCCTCGACGAGCCCACCGCCGCCCTCGGCGTCGCGCAGACCCGACAGGTCCTCGACCTGGTCCGTCGTCTCGCCGACCAGGGTCGCGGGGTCGTCCTCATCTCCCACAACATGAACGACGTCATGGAGGTCGCGGACCGGGTCTGCGCCCTCTATCTCGGCCGGGTCGCCGCCGAGGTCAGCGCGAAGGAGACCTCGACCGCACAGATCGTCGAACTGATCACCTCCGGTCGCAGCGGGGACCTCGGTCTCGCGCCGGCGACCGTGGACAAGAGCATCTGAGGGGGTTGCGATGAGTACCACCACCGGCAGCACCGCCGAACGCGCCAGCGAGTTCTCCCTCGACGTCGAGCGACGCGACGTGCGCGGCGCCATCCGCGAGTGGATCGACCGACTGCGCGGGGGAGACCCGGGCGCGTTGCCGTCGATCCTGGGCATCGTCGTCCTGGGCATCATCTTCAGCCAGGTCAGCTCCCGGTTCCTGACCTCTTACAACATCGGCAACCTGCCCGGTCAGGGCGCCTACATCGCCGTGATCGGCCTGGGTCTCGTGTTCGTGCTCCTGCTCGGGGAGATCGACCTGTCCGCGGGCACCACGGGTGGGATGGCCGCAGGGTTCGCCGCGCGTGCGGTGTTCTCCGGCGATCTGCACGGGGCCCTCGATGCCGGCGTCTACTGGTCGCTGCTCGGCTTCCTCGTGGCTGCGCTGGCGCTGGCCGTGTGGCTGCGCACCTGGAGCGGCGCGGCGGTGATCCTCATCGGCCTCGTCGTGATCCTCGCCAATCTCGACAAGCACGTCTTCTGGGCGATCATCGCGGCGGTCGGCATCGGCGCCGCGGTCGGCGTCTTCACCGGGTTCCTCGTCGCGAAGGTGCGGATCCCGAGCTTCGTGGTGACCCTGGCCCTGTTCCTCGCCTGGCAGGGCGTGCTGCTGTTCGCCCTGAATTCGCAGTCGATCAACACCTCGAACTTCGACCTGTGGAACGGGCTCACCCAGAAGAACCTGTCGCCGACCTGGTCATGGGTGTTCACGATCGTCGTCCTCGCGCTCTACGTCGGCTACACCCTGATCAAGTCGATCACCGCGCAGCGTGCGGGCCTGGCCGCGGACACGCTGCAGCTCGTCGTGGTTCGGGGCGGGGTCGTGTCGGCGATCGGCATCGTGCTGACCGTCCTGGCTAACCGCAACCGCAGCTCCAACCAGTACGGCCGGATCGAGGGCATCCCCTGGGCGGCGGTCATCGTGGTCGTGCTGATGATCGCGTGCAGCATCGGGCTGTCGAAGACCCAATGGGGCCGACACCTCTACGCCACGGGTGGCAACGCCGAGGCGGCTCGTCGTGCAGGCATCGACGTCGACCACGTACGCGTCTCCGCGTTCATCCTGTGCTCGTCCTTCGGCGCGTTCGGTGGCATCCTGCTCGCCTCGCAGTCGTTCTCGGTCTCGCTCAACCTCGGCGCCGGCAACATCCTGCTGTTCTCGGTCGCCGCGGCGGTCATCGGTGGCACCTCGCTCTTCGGCGGTCGCGGCAAGCCCCGTGACGCCGTGCTCGGTGCGCTCGTGATCGTGATGATCCCCAACGGACTGGGCCTGAAGGCGAACCTCGGACCGCAGTACCAGCAGGTGATCACCGGGGTGGTGCTCCTCGTGGCCGCGTCGGTCGACGCGATCTCGCGTCGCCGCACGGCGAAGGGCTGAGCCGGGTCCGATGCGCGCAGTCGTCCGGCCGGATGCGATCCGGGGGCACAACCTGTCCCTGGCGCTCTCGCACGTGCACCGCGATGGCGAGGTCACGCGGGCCGCGCTCACCCAGCGCCTCGGGCTGAGCCGGTCGACCGTGGGCGCCCTGGTCGCCCACCTGACCCAGCTCGGCTTGGTCGAGGAGGTCGTGCCCAGCGGGGGCTCCGGCGTGGGACGCCCGTCGCACGTCGTGGTGCCGCACCATCAGGGCCCGTTCGCCTTCGGCGTCGACATCGACCTGGCGTCGGTGACGGTCGCCGCGATCGGTCTCGGCGGGCAGATCCTCGCGCGGACCGTGGTCGGCACCCAGGACGGTGACGTCGCCACCCAGCCGGACCCCGCGGACGTGGTCGATCGGGTCGCGGGCGCGCTGGAGCTCGTGTGGAAGCAGGGACGCCCCGGTGGCCGCCCCTGCGGCCTGGGGATCAGCGTGCCCGGCACCGTGGATCGGCACACCGGCCGGATCGGCGACGCCCCCAACCTGGGCTGGCGCGACGTCGCCCTGGCCGAGATGTTCGCCGATCGGGTGCCGGATCGGATCCCGATCGCCCTCGGCAACGACGCCGATCTCGCCCTTGTCGCGGAGCACCGCCGGGGGAGTGTGCGTGGCTGCGAGGACGCGGTCTTCCTCATGGGCCGTGGCGGCGTGGGCGCCGGCATCATGGCCTCCGGCCTGCCGCTCAGCGGCCGGGACGGCCACGCCGGCGAGATCGGGCACAACCCGTTGGACCCGTCGGGACCCGAGTGCCACTGCGGCAAGCACGGCTGCCTGGAGCTCTACCTCGGCGAGGACGCGCTGCTTCGCGCCGCCGGACACGAGGGGGAGGGCGGCGACGGTGTCGGCCGCGTCTTCGCGGAGGCCCGCGACGGCAACCGCCGCGCCCTCGAGGCGGTCCAGGGGGTGGTCGATCCGCTCGGGCGCGCGGTCGCCTGGCTGCTGAACACCCTGAACCCGGAGAGGGTCGTGCTCGGCGGCACGCTCGCCGACGTGTTCGAGCTGGTCCGTGCCGAGGTCGCAGCGGCGACGGCCCGATACTGCTTCGACATGCGCGGAGACCTCGGTCTCGTCGCGCCCGCGCTGGGGCGGGACTCGGCGCTGTACGGTGCTGCGGAGGTGGGCTTCGCCAAGCTGCTCGCCGACCCACGCTGATCACGGACGACCGGGGGAGCCATGCACGCGGTGATCGGTCGCACTGCGGCCGCGACGCTGCTGGCGGGCATCGCGCTCTATGCCGCCGCGTGCGGTGGAGCGGACGACGCTCGACCGTCGACAGCGCAGCTTGAGAAGGCGCTCTCGTCGGGGCCCGGCACGGTGCTCGGCCAGTCGATCTCGAGTGTCTCCGCCGACGCGCCGGGATGCGTGGCGAAGGTGCTCCACGACTCCTCGCTCTCGGACGCTGTGCTTCGAGCGATCGTCGCCGGGCACCCCGACCCGTCCCTGGGCTCCGCCGATCGGGCGGACTTCAAGGCGATGCGGCCGCGGATCATCGACTGCATCCCCGAGCTGCGCTACTGAACCATC
>Ga0164242_10004098_pt1 | contig 16424 bp, 11 predicted proteins | sample OricomgcompostMG_FD_108783 | JGI IMG/M metagenome (GOLD analysis project Ga0164242, IMG submission 108783) | Miracle-Growth compost microbial communities from Emeryville, California, USA - Original compost - Miracle growth compost (MG) ...
CACCTCCTGGCCCACGGCGAGACGGTGCTGCACCTGATGAGCGGGCGCGAGTCCCCCGCCACCCTGGACAAGGGCGCCGTGGTGCATCCGGACCACAGCGTGACCTACCCGCAGACCACGCCGGAGTCGGCGTGCCCAAGCAACTGACGCCGGTCCCAACGCACGCCCCGCCCAAGGCGAGAACCCGGACGAACCCGACCCCGCGGCGTCGGGCGCTGTCCCAACTCCGGTGCTTTGCGCGGGCTCCGGTTCAAACCAGCCGTTTCAACCGGAGTACCAACAAGTAACCGGAGTTGGGATGCTCTGAACGCCCCGGACGCGACGGAGCAACCCCAGACGCGCCGAGAGCGCCACCCCACGGGGTGACGCCCTCAACGGAACTACTACAGAGAGGTTCAGCGCGCGGCCGTGCCCTCCTGGTAGTCATCGGCCTGCTTGATCCAGGAGAAGAGCTTGCGCAGCTCGCGGCCCGTGGACTCGATGGAGTGGCCCTCGCCCTTGGCGCGCAGCTCCTTGAACTCCGGGGCACCGGCGGCCTGGTCATCCATGAAGCGCTTGGCGAACGCGCCGGACTGGATGTCGGCCAGCACGGCCATCATGTTCTCCTTGACCTCCGGCGTGATGACGCGCGGGCCGGAGACGTAGTCGCCGTACTCGGCGGTGTCGGAGACGGACCAGCGCTGCTTGGAGATGCCGCCCTCCACCATGAGGTCCACGATCAGCTTCAGCTCGTGCAGGACCTCGAAGTAGGCGATCTCCGGCTTGTAGCCGGCCTCGGTGAGGACCTCGAAGCCGTACTGGACCAGCTGCGAGGTGCCGCCGCAGAGCACGGCCTGCTCGCCGAAGAGGTCCGACTCGGTCTCCTCGGTGAAGGTGGTCTCGATGACGCCGGCGCGCGTGCCGCCGATGCCCTTGGCCCACGCCAGCGCGATCTGCTTGGCGTCCCCGGTGGCGTCCTGCTCCACGGCGATCAGGTCCGGCACACCGCGGCCGGCCTCGAACTCGCGGCGGACCACGTGGCCCGGGCCCTTCGGCGCGATCATGATGACGTTCACGTCCTCCGGCGCCTTGATGTAGCCGAAGCGGATGTTGAAGCCGTGGCCGAACGCGATGGTGTCGCCCGCCTTGAGGTGGTCCTTGATGGACTCCTCGTAGACCTTGGCCTGCACCTGGTCCGGCGTGAGGATCATGATGACGTCGGCTTCCTCGGCCGCATCCGCCACCGAGAGGACGCGCAGGCCCTCGGCCTCGGCCTTCTCGCGGGACTTGGAGCCCTCGGCCAGGCCGACACGCACGTCGATCCCGGAATCGCGCAGGCTCAGCGCGTGGGCGTGGCCCTGCGAGCCGTAGCCGATCACGGCCACCTTCTTGTTCTGCAGGTAGCTCAGGTCCGCGTCGTCCTCGTAGTACATCTGCGTCACGTCGGTTTCCTCATTCCTTGTGGTTGTTCTGCTTGTGCTGCCCGACGCCGCTGGGTCGGGCTGGTCTTGATGGTTCAGGTGGTGCGCCGGGCCTTGGCGCGCCGCGCCGTGGTGCCGGGCCGGCGGGTGCCGGCCGAACGCCGTCGGGCACTGCCCTGCTGCTCAGGCGGAGACGGCCCGCAGGGCCCGCTCCGACATGGACTTGTGCCCACGCCCGATCGCCAGGGTGCCGGACTCGACGATCTCGCGGATGCCGAAGGGTTCCAGCACGGCCAGCAGGGCCTGGATCTTGTCGGAGGCGCCGGTGGCCTCCAGGACCACGGCGTCCGGGGAGACATCCACGACCCTGGCGCGGAAGAAGTCCGCCGCCTGGGTGACCTGGATGCGGGTCCCGGCATCCGCCTTGACCTTGATGAGCACGTGGTCACGCTGCACGGAGTTGTCCTGCGAGAGCTCCACGATCTTGATGACGTTGACCAGCTTGTTCAGCTGCTTGGTCACCTGCTCCAGCAGGTCCCCCTCGGCGTCCACCACCACGGTCATCCGGGAGAGCCCGGCCACCTCGGTGGGACCCACCGCAAGGGAGTCGATGTTGAACGCCCGGCGGGCGAACAGGCCGGCCACGCGGGTGAGTGCGCCCGGCACGTCCTCCACGAGCACGGAAAGGGTATGGCGAGCCATGGCTCAGTCCTCCTCGTCCCACTGCGGGGTCATGCCCCGGGCGATCTGGATGTCGTCGTTGCTGACGCCGGTGGGGACCATGGGCCACACCATCGCGTCCTTGGAGACCACGAAGTCGATGATGACCGGGCGGTCGTTGATCTCGAGGGCCTGCTGGATCACCGCGTCCAGGTCCTCCTCGCGCTCACACCGCAGGCCGGCCGCGCCGTAGGCGTCGGCGAGCTTGACGAAGTCGGGGATGCGCACGGAGTCCTTGCCGGTGTTCAGTTCCGTGTTGGAGTAGCGGCCGTCGTAGAAGAGCGTCTGCCACTGGCGCACCATGCCCAGCGAGGAGTTGTTGATCACCGCGACCTTCACGGGGATGTTGTTCAGCACGCAGGTGGCCATCTCCTGATTGGTCATCTGGAAGCAGCCGTCGCCGTCGATCGCCCAGACCACGCGGTCCGGCTCCCCCACCTTGGCGCCCATGGCCGCCGGCATGGCGTAGCCCATGGTGCCGAGGCCTGCGGAGTTCAGCCACTGGCGCGGGCGCTCGTAGCGGATGAACTGGCTGGCCCACATCTGGTGCTGACCGACGCCGGCCACGTACACGGCGTCCGGTCCGGTGAGCTCACCGATCCGCTGGATCACGTGCTGCGGGGTCAGCGCACCGTCCGTGGCGGGGGTGAAGCCGATCGGGTAGGTCTCGCGCAGGCGGTTCAGCGTGGCCCACCACAGCGTCAGGTCCGGGGCCAGGCCCTCGTCCTTGCGGCGCTGGTACTCGGCGTTCAGCTCCGGGAGCACCTCGTCCAGGGAGCCCACGATCGGCACGTCCGCCACGCGGTTCTTGGAGATCTCCGCGGGGTCCACGTCGGCGTGGATGACCTTGGCACCGGGGGCGAAGGACTTCAGCACGCCGGTGACGCGGTCATCGAAGCGGGCACCGAGCGTGATGAGCAGGTCAGCCTGCTGCAGGGCGGCCACCGCGGTGACGCCGCCGTGCATGCCCGGCATGCCCACATGCAGGTCATGCGAGTCGGGGAACGCGCCGCGGGCGGTCAGCGTGGTGACCACGGGCGCGCCCACGGTCTCCGCGAACTCCTTGAGCTGCTCGGACGCATTGGCCTTGATGACGCCGCCGCCCACGTACAGCACGGGACGGGAGGAGGCGGCGATGAGCTTGGCCGCCTCACGGATCTGCTTGGCATGGCCCTTGGTGACCGGGCGGTAGCCGGGCAGGTCCACGATCGGCGGCCAGCTGAAGGTCATCTGACCCTGCTGCGCGTCCTTGGAGATGTCCACGAGGACGGGGCCGGGCCGGCCGGTGGAGGCCAGGTGGAACGCCTCGGCCAGGGCGCGCGGGATGTCCTCGGCGCGGGTGACCAGGCGGGAGTGCTTGGTGATCGGCATGGTGATGCCGACGATGTCCGCCTCCTGGAAGGCGTCGGAGCCGATCAGCGGGGAGGCCACCTGGCCGGTGATCGCCACGATCGGCACGGAGTCCATGTGGGCATCAGCCAGCGCGGTGACGAGGTTGGTGGCGCCGGGGCCGGAGGTGGCGATGCACACGCCCACCTTGCCGGTCGCCATGGCGTAGCCCTGGGCCGCGTGGCCCGCGCCCTGCTCGTGCCGGACCAGGATGTGGTTGATGTCCTCGGTCTCCAGGAGCGGGTCGTAGAGCGGGAGGATGGCACCGCCGGGGAGGCCGAACACGTCGGTGACGCCGAGCTCCTCGAGGGAGCGGACGATCGCCTGCGCACCGGTCATGGGGGTGGGAGGAACGCTCCTGCCCTGGCCGGGGACCGCATCCAGGGACGGGGAGCCCTTGGACGCGGCGGACACGGCGCGCGCCACCGTGGACGGGGTGGCGCTCGGTGCCTGTGTCATGCGGATACACCTACCTTCACAGCGTGCCGTACCAACCCCTTGCGCGTGAACCCCGGTGCGTCCAGGACCCTGCGCGCGTTCTGCGGGGCGGGGACTGCGTGTCCCCCGGCCACCCTTGCGAGGCGGCCGTGTGCTGCCACTGAATCAGGCGGTGTGACGTGGAGCAAACGTACCGATGAGTCGTCTCACTATGTGGACCACGGGACGTAACATGAACTCACGATGTGGACTTGGAGTGGCTGGTGCCCTTGCGTGCCGCGGCCTTGCTCGAGTCGGCGCGCGCGGGCTTCTGGCCCCAGCCGTAGCCCACGTGCAGGTGCGGCGTGCCCACCAGCGTGGAGAGCGTGACGAGTGTGTAGCCCTTGGCCTGCAGCTTCTTCACGATCTGCGGGACGGCCTTCGCCGTGGAGCCGTGGATGTCATGCATCAGCACGATGTCCCCCGGCTTGGCCGCGCTGGCCCGCTTCACCGTGGTGGCCGTGTTGCGCGTGAGCCAGTCCTGCGTGTCCACGCCCCAGAACGCGAGCGCGTGGTGCATCGCCGCGCGCTGCTGCGGGGTCAGCGCGCCCTTCGGCGGACGCACGAACGTGGGCGTCACGCCCGTGAGCTGGCGGACCCGCGTGTCCACGCGGCCCACCTCCTGCTCCACCTTCTTCTGCGGCAGCGTCGAGAGGTTCAGGTGGTCCCATGTGTGGTTGCCCAGCTCCATCCCGTCCCGGTGCTCGGCCTGCACCAGCTCCGGGTACTTGTCCACCTGCTGCCCGATCAGGAAGAACGTCGCCTTGGCCCCGCGCGCATTCAGCGCCTTGAGCACCTGTTTCGTGTCGGGTCCCGGTCCGTCATCGAAGGTCAGCGCAACGCAGCGGGTCTTGGAGCAGTCCACGTCATGGTCGGAGACGGGCTGGCCGGAGACCGGGGCGTCCGTCGGGGCGCCCTTCTTGGTGCCGTTGTTGGTGCTTCGGTCTGTGCCCGACGCCGCGGAGGAGCCTGCGCTCGCGCCGTCGCCACGGGTGCCTTGCGCGTCGGTGGACGGCGCCGTGCTCGACGCGGTGGGCGGTTCGGCCGTGGAGCCGCCCGGCCCGAGGGGCCAGTGCGGGAGCTGCCCCGCGCCCTGGCCACCCTGGGCTGGGAGCTGACCACCCGACGTCGTGCGCTGTGTGGCCTGACCGCTCTGGGCGGCACCGTCCGTGGGCGCGGCCGGCGCGCCCGAGACCGTCCCCGTGCTCCCGCAGCCGGCCAGCGCTCCCATCGCCAGCGCGCCGGCGGCACCGGCGGCGATCAGTCTGGACACGGAAGGGGTACGGCGGGGAAGGAACAGCATCGTTGCCCACGCTAGGGGCGGGCGGCGGGCGATCTCCAGCCGGGCGCGCGCGTGTCAGGGCACTGTGATGCGATCGAGACCGCGACGCACCGCGGCCCCGGGCCTTCGCGTGGACTCACCCACACGAGGGACCGGGGCTGCGGCGCCCGTGCTGCTACTTCACAGTCACGGGGACCGTCACCACCGTTCCGGACGGATCCGCCGTGACCGTGAGCGTCCCGGAGGCGTTCACCGGGACCGTGATGGTCGCGGCACCGTTGCTGACCGGGGCGGTCACCGTGGTGTCACCGATCTTCGCGGTGAGCTCGGTGTTGGCCGGGACGCCCTTGGACGTCAGGTCCAGGCCCGTGAAGCTCAGCTTCACCTGCGTGCCGGCGGCCACCGGGCCGGTCGGCAGGCCCGTCACGGCCACCCCGTGCCGCGCGTAGCTCGGGGCCACCGGGCTGTGCTCGGTGAGGTAGTCGATCCACGCGTCGCGGTCCACCAGGCCGGAGTCGCGGGTGTTGCTCCCCTGGGCGAAGGCGCGGAAGTTGTCCCCGCCCTGCAGCAGGAAGCTGAAGGAACCGATCCGGTAGTCCTTGGCCGGGTCGATCGGCGCACCGTTCACCGTGATGGAGGTGATGCGATCGCCCTGCGCCCTGGAGGCGTCATAGGTGTAGCTGACGTTCTTGGACAGGCCCAGCTGCAGGTACGGGCGCGAGGGCGTGGTGCCGTCCGCCGTGGTCTGCCACTGCTGCTCCAGCGCCTCCTTGAACTGCGCGCCCGTGAGCGTGGTGGTCCAGAGGTTGTTCAGGAACGGCAGCACCGCGTTGGCCTGGGCGTAGGTGATGTCGCCCTTGGCCAGGTCGGCACGCAGGCCGCCCGGGTTCACCACGCCGATCTCGGCGCCGCCCCGGTCCTCGGAGGAGAGCGTGTCCACCAGCGCGTCCGCCACGAGGTTGCCCAGCGTGGACTCGGAGGCCCGGTCATCGCGCGCTCCGTCCTTGAACGCGGTGGTGATGTCCGCCGAGGCCTCGCCGATCTTCTGGCTGCCGACCTCCTCCGCCTTGGCCAGCGCGGCGTCGGTGATCTCCTTGACCTTCGCCACGGCCGCGTAGTCCTTCACCAGGGTGGCGTCATCGGCGGTGCTGCGGGCCACGTTGCGGTTCACGATCGCGGTGGTGGCCTTGGTCTGCTTGTTGTAGTTCAGCACCACCTGGCCGATGTGCTCGCCGTAGGAACCGGTCTGCAGCACGGGCCGGGTCTTGTTCTTGGCGCCGGGCACCGGGGCGTCCCACGCGTACTGCGCGTGCGTGTGGCCGTTGAAGATGACCGAGACCTTCGGCGACGTCTTCTGCACGATGTCCTTGAACGCGCCGCCGTGCTCCAGGGCCTCGTCCAGGCTGGCGCCGGTCGCCACGCCGTCGGAGGAGCCCTCGTGGTACTCCGCCACCAGCACGTCCGCCTCGCCGTTGGCCTTGTTGCCATCGGTGAGCTGCTTGGCCACCTTGTTCACGGCGGCCACCGGGTCACCGAACTTCAGGCCGGTGATGCCACCCGGGGACACGAGCGTGGGCGTCTCCTGCGTCACCGCACCGATCACGCCCACCTTCACACCGTCCACCGTGATGACCCGGTAGCCCGGGAGGATGGACTTGCCGTTCTTGGTCACGTTCGCGGCCAGGTACGGGAAGTCGGCCTGATCCGACACGCGGCCGGTGAGGTCGTCCTGGCCCTGGTCGAACTCGTGGTTGCCCACCGCGGAGGCCTTCAGGTCCAGCGCGTTGAGCACGTCCAGCGTCGGCTTGTCATGATCCACCGCGGAGGCGAAGAGGGACGCGCCGATGTTGTCCCCGTCGGAGAGGAACAGGGTCGAGTCCGGGTAGTCGGAGCGCAGCTGTTCCACGGTCCCGGCGAACTTCACGGTGTTCTCGTCGATACGGCCGTGGAAGTCGTTGATGTTGAGCAGGTTGAGGCGCTTGACCTGCTTGGGGGTGGGGTTCTTGCCCTTGATGCCCACGATGATGGGGTCGTGGTCGCTGGAGCGGTACGGCCCGTCCGCGTAGAGGTTGCGGGCGTTGTAGTTGTAGCGCGAGTACTCCAGGGCCACGGACTCCACGGAGTTGATGTTCCACTCGTCCGCGCGGGTCACGTGCTGCTTCGCCGCCGGGGAGGCGAAGACGTAGTCCAGCGAGCCCACCCCGCCGTCGTAGGTGTAGGTCTCCTTGCCCGTGGTGGCGCCCAGGGACGTGAAGCCGGCCTTCTGGATGGTGGTGATGGGATCCTCGGCCGCGTAGGAGTTGAAGTCGCCGATCATGAAGAGGTTCTGCGTGTCGGCCTTCTTCTCCATGGCACTCGCGAACTTGACCACGGCCTGGGCCTGGCGGGTGCGGTCCCCGTTGTAGGCGCCGCGGCCGTCCTTCAGGTCTTTGTTGTCTCCGGCGGCCTCGCCCGTGGAGTCACCCTTGGACTTGAAGTGGTTGGCGATGACCACCAGATCCAGCCCCGTCTTCTTCACGGTGAAGTGCTGGGCCAGCGGCTGGCGGGCGTTGGCGAAGGCCGGGTCATCCAGGATCACCGAGTCCCCGGTGGGGGCCACCGAGTCCTTCTTGTAGATGAAGCCGGTGCGGATGACGTCCTCGTTCTTGGGGACTTGGTTGGGCGAACGCACGTAGTCCCACTTGCCGCCCCGCAGCGAACGGGCCGAGTTCAGCGCGTCCACGAGCTGCTTCAGGGACGCGTCACGGTCCAGGCCGAAGCGGGCCGAGTTCTCGATCTCCTCGAGGGAGACCACGTTGGCGCCGAGCGAGTTGATCGCGGAGACGATCTTGGACTGCTGGCGCTGGAAGCTCGCCTTGTCCCACGCGCCGCGGGCGTCGCAGCCGCTGGCCACCGTGATGGGGTTGCCGTCCTTGTCCGTGTACGCCTTGCAGCCGGTGAGGTCGGCGCCCAGCGTGGTGAAGTAGTTCAGCACGTTGAAGCCGGCCAGCTTGATGTCACCGCCCACGTTCTTGGGCGCTGCCGTGCGCGTGTTCTTGAACTTGGCCGGCTGCACCGTGGCCGCGTTGGACGGGGTGAGCTGGCGGGTGGGCTGGAACTTCCACGTGGAGTTGCGGTAGTCCAGCACCACGGGCTTGGTGAACTTCACCTTGGCGCCCACTCGCACCGGGTCCGTGGTGGACAGGTACGGCAGCGGGGCCGTCTTGGTGGTGTTGAAGTTGATGCTGGAGCCGTCATCCAGCGTGACCTCGCCCGCAGCGCGCGCGGCGACGGCCTTCTTGTAGGCGGCGGTGCCGGGCAGGCCCTTCACCGTGGGGTTGTAGAACGGGGCCGTCCCGGCCGCCAGGCCGATCTCCCCGTAGTAGTTGGTGTCGTAGTTGTCGCTCACCGTGAAGTCACCGCGCGGGGAGAGCAGCATGCCCTCGTACCGCTCGCGGGCGGCATCCGTGGTGGGGTAGGCGACCTGGGCCGGCTTGACCTTGCCGATGCCCTTCTTCTTCAGCTGGGTGACGGAGCCGTCCTTCACCGACACCTCGGTCAGGCCGTTGAACTCGGAGACGGAGCCGGTGACCTCGACGTAGTCGCCCTCGCGGACCTGGTTGACGGTGTCCGGGGAGTACACGAACACGGCGTCGGAGGCCTTGTGCGTCTTCTCGTTGACGGCGCCGCCGGTGCCCGGGGTCTGGATGTAGTACCCGTTGAAACCGCCGGTGGGATACGTGGCCGTGACGATGCCGCGCGTGGTGACGTTCTTGCCCACGTACGGGGAGGTGTCGGTCTTGCCCTGGATGGCGTCGATCGCCACGTCCTCTGGCGTTCCGGGATCCTCGGGGGTGCCGGGATCGCCCGGATCGCCCGGGTCCCCGGGGTCGCTGGGTTCCGTGCTCGAGTTCTGCGGGGTCACGTCCGTCACGGAGTGCAGGTCCACGGCGTTGGAGTCCGTGTCCTTGAAGTCCGTCCGCGTCAGGGAGTTCGGCACCGAGTTGGCGCCGTCCACGGTGGCGGCCTTGGTCTCGAAGGTGTTGGAGGTGCCGTAGCCGAGCAGATCGGTGACCTGGGCGTTGCCCGTCACGGATCCGGCGGGCAGGGTCAGCGCGGAGGTGGTGTGCGCCAGGACGAGGGTGCCCGTGGTGCCGGAGGGGTTCAGCGAGGAGCCGAGGTTCTGGTCCGGCGTGGGCAGATCCGCGCCCGTGTCGCCGTTGCCCTTCATGGACACCAGGAAGTAGCCGTGGGCGGGGATGCTCCCCTTCAGGGCCGCCACGGACGGCGAGCCTGTGGAGGCCGCCGAGCGGTACTGCAGCGAGGAACCGTCCAGGCTCACGGCCTTGGAGCCGGGGTTGTACAGCTCCACGAACTTGCTCTTGAACGGCGCGTTGGCGCTGCCGCCCTTCAGGTAGGCCTCGTTGATGACCACTCCGGTGCCTGCCGTGTCGGCGAGCGCGGGGGTGATGGCCATTCCAGACGCGACGAGTCCGGTGCCCAGCAACGCGGCGAGCGCGAGTCTGGTCCCGGTGCGGCGGGGTCCGCCCATGGTCCTTGTCCCTTCGTGACCCTGTTCGTTCCAGGGGGTGCGGATGGTGAGTGACGGCGGCGCGAGGCTGCCGCGAGCCAGCCCACAGCACCAGGGTGAGGCGTGAGGGGGCTCACGATGAACGCTAAGCGAACAGCGTGAGGTTGGGTAGTGCCCGATGCATTCCCTTCCCCTGCACCGTGATTGGACGTGTGAACGTCCAATGGACGTTCACGTGAGAAGTTGCGGGGATCTGAGGGGGCCGGTCAGGGGACGAGCGCACCCGGGCGACCCCACGGCGTCGGGCGCACCCGGGGGGCCCCACGCCGTCGGGCACTGTGCTCCCCCCGCCTCTCCCACTCCCCCGCCTCCTCCCGCGAGATTCCCCATGTGCCAAGCCATTGGCGCGACACATGGGGAATCTCGCGGGGAAGGGAGGAGCGTCTCCCCTGCCCTGTGATTGGACGTGTGCGCGTCCAATGGACGTTCACGTGAGAAGTTGCGGGGCAGATGCAGGCAATGCACGACGGCGGGTGGCCGCCTGCCGCTGCGTCCTTCAGTCAGTGCCGCTCAGTGGCCGGCGAGGTCGCGGACGCGATGCTCCGTGCCCGTTCCCTCGACGGGGAGGTAGGCGACCAGGCGGAGGTCGGGCGCGTCCTGCGGGACCAGGTTGGCCTGGTCGAAGATGAGGTCCCCCACCTCGGGGTGGATGAACTCGCGGCGGCGGGAGGAGAAGCGCCCGATCGCGTGCTCGTCCCACGCGGTGCGGAACGCGGTGGAGGCGTGGCGCAGGTGCTCCACGAGCCGGACATGTTCGGGGCCCGAGACGCGCTGTCCGGTCTCGGCGCGGTACTCGGCCAGGAACTGCCGGCTGGTCAGCTCCCAGTCCGGGAGCATGGCGCGCACGTAGTCGTCGGTGAAGACGAAGAGGAGCAGGTTGCGTTCCTCCGGGGGCGCGGTGGCCACCCCGGGGAAGAGCCCCTCGTAGGCGTGGTTCCACGCGGCGATGTCCCAGTGGGCGGTGAGCGTGAACGCCGGCGCGGGATCCAGCATGTCCAACACGCCCTGCACGTGTTGCGGTACGGGTGCCGGTGCCACGGGGACGGGCCGCGGCGCGGGCGTGAAGCCGGCCAGCCCCAGCACGTAGTCGTGCTCGGCCGCGGTGAGACGCAGGTTCACGGCCACCGCATCGATCACCTGACGCGAGGGGTGGATGTCCCTGCCCTGCTCCAGCCACGTGTACCAGGTGACGGAGACGCCGGAGAGGAACGCGATCTCCTCGCGCCGCAACCCCTTCTTGCGTCCGCGGGGCAGGGCTGGGAGGTCGTAGTCGGCCCGATCGGCCGCCTCGCGCTGGCGGCGCAGGAACGCACCGAGTTCGTGCCGGGCCGCGTCATGCGCGGCCGGGCCACCGACGGCGCCACCAGCGGCCCCGGCGCCCCCCGGGCCGACCCCAGCGGACCCCGCGCCGCCCACCGATCCCGCACCTGCCGCGCCCTGCGCGCCCATCCTGACCACCCGCCGTCGTGCACTGGAAAACAGACCGGAGAACCCGGCACCTGAAAACTAGCACTCTCACTACTAGTAGTGTCACCGTCTTGGGGTCGCGACCGTCCGGATGGTTACCTCAATGCATGCCCATGCTTCGTTCCCGCACTGTCACCCACGGCCGCAACATGGCCGGAGCCCGCGCCCTGATGCGTGCCTCCGGCGTCGCCAACTCCGACATCGGCAAGCCGATCATCGCGGTGGCGAACTCCTTCACCGAGTTCGTTCCCGGCCACACGCACCTCGCCCCGGTGGGACGCATCGTCTCCGAGGCCATCCACGAGGCCGGCGGCGTACCGCGCGAGTTCAACACCATCGCGGTCGATGACGGCATCGCCATGGGGCACAACGGCATGCTCTACTCCCTGCCCTCCCGCGACCTCATCGCGGACTCCGTGGAGTACATGACCAACGCGCACTGCGCCGACGCCCTGGTGTGCATCTCCAACTGCGACAAGATCACCCCCGGGATGCTGCTGGCCGCGCTGCGCCTGAACATCCCCACCGTCTTCGTCTCCGGCGGCCCCATGGAGGCCGGGCGCGTGACCCTGACGGACGGCTCCGTGCGCTCGCTGGACCTGGTCAACGCGATCTCCGACGCGGTGGATGAGAGCATCTCCGACACGGACATCAACCTCATCGAGGAGGCTGCCTGCCCCACGTGCGGCTCCTGCTCCGGCATGTTCACGGCCAACTCGATGAACTGCCTCACCGAGGCGATCGGCCTGGCCCTGCCCGGCAACGGCTCCACCCTGGCCACCCACACGGCGCGCAAGGCGCTGTACGAGAAGGCCGGCTCCACCGTGCTGGACCTGGTCAAGCGCTACTACGAGGACGATGACGACTCGGTGCTGCCGCGCTCCATCGCCACCGAGAAGGCCTTCGACAACGCCATGGCCCTGGACATCGCCATGGGCGGCTCCACCAACACGATCCTGCACCTGCTCGCCGCCGCGCAGGAGGGCGGGGTGGACTACGACCTCTCCGACATCGACGCCAAGTCCCGCGTGGTGCCCTGCCTGGCCAAGGTGGCCCCGAACGTGGCCTACGACAAGACCTTCTACATGGAGGACGTGCACCGTGCCGGCGGCATCCCCGCCCTGCTGGGCGAGCTGCGCCGCGGCGGCCTGCTGCACACCGACGTGCACTCCGTGCACTCGCCCAACCTGGAGCAGTGGCTGGACGACTGGGACATCCGCGGCGGCAAGGCCACCGAGGAGGCCAGCGCCCTGTGGCACGCCGGCCCCGGCGGGAAGCGCTCCTCCAAGGCCTTCTCCCAGTCCAACGAGTGGACCTCCCTGGACACCGACCCCGAGCGCGGCTGCATCCACGACGTGGAGCACGCCTTCTCCAAGGACGGCGGCCTCGCCGTGCTGCGCGGGAACATCGCCCCGGACGGCGCCGTGGTGAAGACCGCCGGCGTGGACGAGTCCATCTGGACCTTCGAGGGCCCCGCCGTGGTCTGCGAGTCCCAGGAGGAGGCCGTCGAGAAGATCCTGAACAAGACGGTCAAGGAGGGCGACGTGGTGGTCATCCGCTACGAGGGCCCCAAGGGCGGACCCGGCATGCAGGAGATGCTCTACCCCACCTCCTTCCTGAAGGGCCGCGGCCTGGGCAAGGCCTGCGCGCTCATCACGGACGGGCGCTTCTCCGGCGGCACCTCCGGCCTGTCGATCGGGCACATCTCCCCCGAGGCGGCCTCCGGCGGAGCCATCGCCCTGGTCGAGGACGGCGACCTGATCCGCATCAACATCCCGCAGCGCCAGCTGGAACTGCAGGTCCCCGCGGACGAGCTCGCCGCGCGCCGCGAGCGCCTCGAGGCCACGACCGGCTACCGGCCCGCCTCGCGTGAGCGCCAGGTCTCCGCCGCCTTGCGCGCCTACGCCGCGATGGCCACGAGCGCGGACAAGGGCGCGGTGCGCGACGTCGCCGCCCTGGACCGCCTGGCCTCGCTGCCTGCGCAGGTCTGAGTCCGCTTCCCGGGGCTCGCCCGGCGCCTTCGCACGGTGCCCGACGCCGTGTGGTGACCTTGCGATCGCGAGGTCACCACACGGCGTCGGGCACGTGTTTGTGAAGCGCCGTTGCGCGCATGTCGCAAAGGTCACCGATTCATGACGGTTTGTGCGCTTTCGGGTGTTTCCCAGGCCCGCGCGCGTAGGGTTGAGGGCATGGAGCCGCACACGCAGACCCAGGATGCCGACGCCAAGCTCAAGCAGCGGCTGCATCGCGTCTTCGATGAGCAGATCCCCAACTTCGGCGGCTACAACCTCGTCTACGCCTCCGGCGACGCCGGTGCTGGGGGCAGCTACGTGATCGGCTTCCGCTCCCAGCCGCTGGAACTGGTCGTGGCCCCCGTGGACGCCCGCACGCACGAGCCGCTGGAGCCGGCCACGAGCATCGACCTGACCAACGTCTCCCACCTGGCGCAGCTGCGTGAGGCCGGATTCGAGTTCGGGCTGAGCACCGGGCGGGTCTTCCGCTTCGACGTCTCCCCCGCCCCCATGCTCTTCCTCGAGACCGAGGACGGGCGCGAGGCCGTGGAGCTGGAACAGGCCGACGACTGCCGCGAGTTCCGGGAGTTCCTCGAGGGGTTCATGGACACCCTGGACTCCATCACCACTGCCGCCGAGTGATCTTCTGCACAACCGGGTGACCGGATGTGCTTTCCGGGGCCGAGCAATGGTAATGTTGCTGAGTCGCCGGGACGCCGCAAGGAACCCGGTGGGCGCCTCTAGCTCAATTGGCAGAGCAATTGACTCTTAATCAATGGGTTCCGGGTTCAAGTCCCGGGGGGCGCACTTCCTGGAAGGGGCTCCGCCGCACGGCGGGGCCCCTTCTGCGTGCCGGACGCCGCTTCGTCACCCAGGCGCTCCCCGCACCCTCCCTTTCCTTGCCGCGGGACTTCTCATCTGCCACGCCATTGGCGTGGCAGATGACCAATCACGCGGAGTGGTCGCGGTCGCGATCACGCGCCGCGGGGCCGCCTGGATGCCGACTCAGGCGAAGGCCACCCACACGCACAGGGCGATGAAGATGACCTGCTCGCCGCCGCGGACCAGCACGCGGCGTAGGTACGTCCCGTCCCGGTCCCCCAGCAGGTGGGCGTGGCGGACGTTGGCCGGGAAGACGGCGATGAAGAACAGGGCGAGGCAGATGGCCGCCGCCGTACGCGTGGCCGGGATCAGCAGCCCGATGGCGCCGAGCACCTCCAGGATGCCGGCCACCCACACGAGGGTCAGCTTGGCGGGGAGGGCCTTCGGGACGATCTTCACCATGCCGTTGCGGACGGCCGGCACCAGGCGGCCCGAGGCACCGGCCAGGCAGATCACCACGAGTGCCGTCACCGGTACGGAGACGAGGGGGACGAACGGACCCCACGCGGCCAGGTGCAGCACGAAGGCCACGACGAGGGCGGCGACGGTGGCGGCGAGGATCATGAGCGTGGCTCCTTGATGCTGGGTCTGACGTCTGCTGCCGGTCGGGGCGGCCCGCGCTGGCGCGGCACCGTTCCTTGTGTTCCGGGCTTGCCGCGACGTTACCGCACAGTAGCTAACCGTCGCATTGCTCAGGCGCGAGAGGTACAGCAGGATGAGCCCATGCGCACGGGAGCCAAACTGCAGATCAAGCCGGGCATGAGCGTGGCCGTGATCGGCGCGCCGGACCTGGACCTCGAACTCGACGGAGCCACGATCACGCCGGACACAGGTGCGGACGCGGTCATCGTGTTCGTGCAGTCCACGTCCAAGTTCGCCGTTGCCGATCCCGCAGTGCAGGCCGCCTCCGAGGACCGCCTCGCGTGGGTCGCCTACCCCAAGGCGGGGCAGCTCGGGACGGACCTGAACCGGGACTCCCTGGCGGAGCTGATGCGGGCCAAGGGCGTGCGTCCCGTGCGCCAGATCAGCCTCGATCCGGTGTGGTCGGCGCTGCGCTTCCGGCCGGGCACCCCCGATTAGGACCGGGCAATCCGTCCGTGTATGATCGTGGACGTTCTGCGTCACGGACTTCCGCGAAATGCAGAGCGCGCGCCTCTAGCTCAATTGGCAGAGCAATTGACTCTTAATCAATGGGTTCCGGGTTCAAGTCCCGGGGGGCGCACCCACGAGAAGGGGCCCCGCCACACGGCGGGGCCCCTTCCGCATGCCCAGCGCAATCCGCGGCCCGCGCGCCCTCCGGTCGCCGCCGCCGTCGTGCATCGCCTCCGAGCCCAACCTGCCCTGTGATTGGACGTCCGAACGCCCAATGGACGCTCACGCGAGAAATTGCGGTACGGGGGCGAGGGGAAGCGACGCGGGCAAGGTGCCGCGGGGGCGGTCGTGTCGGAGGGGGCGCCTAGCATGGGGGGAACCGCGAACATTGGAGGAAGCATGAGCACGCGCCTGCAGCCCGGGGACACCGCCCCGGACTTCACCCTCACCGCAGCCGACGGCAGCACCGTGTCCCTGGCGGACCTGCGCCGCGAGCACGAGGTGATCGTCTACTTCTACCCGGCCGCCTCGACGCCGGGCTGCACCACGGAGGCCTGCGACTTCCGCGACAACCTCGCCTCACTGCAGAGCCAGGGCTACGCGGTGGTGGGCCTCTCCCCCGACCCGGTCGCCAAGCTCGTGAAGTTCGTGGATGAGGAGTCCCTCTCCTTCCCGCTGCTCTCCGACGAGGACCATGCCGTGGCCGAGGCCTACGGCGCCTGGGGCGAGAAGAAGAACTACGGACGCACCTACATGGGGGTCATCCGCTCGGCCTTCCTCGTCGACGAGGAGGGCAACCTCGCCGAGGTGTGGCCGAAGATCACGCCCAAGGACACGCCGAAGAAGCTGCTCGCGGCGCTGGGGTCCTGAGGGCCGGGGTGGGGGGCGCCGCCGCCCGTCTCACGCCGGGCCGCCCCGGGGCGTTGGATCTCCGGTGACGCTGCCTCCGTTCCAGACGCTGCTCGACGAGCACGCCGACGACCTCTACCGGTTCCTCGTCGCCTCGGTGGGGCCGCACGACGGCGCCGACTGCTTCCAGGAGACGATCGTCGCCGCCCTGCGGGCGTACCCCGAGCTGCGTCACGCCGAGAACCTGCGGGGCTGGCTGTTCACGATCGCCCACCGCAAGGTCG
>Ga0164242_10004099_pt1 | contig 16423 bp, 18 predicted proteins | sample OricomgcompostMG_FD_108783 | JGI IMG/M metagenome (GOLD analysis project Ga0164242, IMG submission 108783) | Miracle-Growth compost microbial communities from Emeryville, California, USA - Original compost - Miracle growth compost (MG) ...
GGCGGATTGAGGAGAAGGACCCCCGCCGCAAAAAGCCCGACCATTCGGTCGCGCCGCACCGTCCGGCGCAGCATGTCACGCCCCGCTTCCGCGTCGGAGCGTCGGGCGGGCGCCCGTTGCGGGCCTGGACAACACCTGCGCCACACATTCCGTCACGTCGCTGATGGCGAAGGGCTTTGTGATGTAGGCATCGGCGCCGAGCGCCAGGCCGGCCTGCTCGTCCGCATCGCGCCCCTTCGCCGTCAGCATGATGATGCGAACGCCCGCATGCCCCGGATTGGAGCGCAGCGCGCGGCAGACCTCATAACCATTGGCCCGGGGCATCATCAGGTCGAGCAGGACGAGATCGGGCTTCTCCTCCTCGACCGCGTCGAGCGCCTGGCGGCCATCCGTGGCTGTGCGCACGGAATGGCCCTCGCGCTGCATGAGGAAGCTCAGGGCGCGCAGAATATTCGGATCGTCGTCGGCGATCAGCACCGAAGCCGGCATGCCGTTCTTCCTCACAGTCCTGGGCGGACCCGAGGCCGAATGTCCCTTCGAGGCCGCCCATCTTCCGGAGCGACTCTAATCCTCTTGTTTTTGCATCACAAGCCGCGCAAAATCGCACAAAACGACACCTGCGATCGAGGGTGAGGCGACGTGGTGAACAGGAATGCGGCGGTCTCGCCGGCGGGGGGGATGGCACTGAAAGAGGAGAGCGGACCTTCCACCATCTCCCGTCCGCGCATATTGGTCGTTGAAGACGATTCCGATATCGGCGGCCTGCTTTCGCGTGAACTGGGCGCGCTCGGCTACACGGTCGACCGGGTCGAACTCGCGGAAGAAGCCCTCCTTGCGGCGACCGCGACCGTCTATGCGTTGCTGATCGTCGATCTCGGCCTGCCCGACCGCGATGGGCTGGATCTTGTCCGGGAGATGCGCAGACTGCTCATCGAGGCGCCGATCCTGATGCTGACGGCACGCCGGAAAGTCGAGGACCGCGTCCTCGGCCTGTCGAGCGGCGCCGACGATTATCTGGTCAAGCCTTTCGCGATTCCGGAGTTCAGGGCGCGCGTCGCAGCGCTCTTGCGGCGCCCCGCCCGGATGCGCGACAATCGGTTTCGCGCCGCCAACATCGTCGTCGATCGGGATTCGCTCGAGGCGCGGGTCGGCGGCGTCGGACTTCCGCTTGCCCGCAAGCAGTTCCAGCTTCTGGAGCTGCTTGTCCGGCGCAAGAACCACATGACGCCGAAGCGCATGATCGAGGAAACCCTCTACGGCTTCAACGACGAGGTGTCTCCCAATTCCATTGAGGCGCACATCTATAAGCTGCGCAACGTCCTGAAATCGGCCGGCGCGGAAGCGACGATCGAGACGCGGCGCGGCATCGGCTATCGCCTCGTCTTGCACGGCGATAGCGTGGAAGGATGAACGGCTGGAAACCTTGTCCGGACAAGACCGCGCTCGCGCTCCTCGATCCCGACGGATCGTTTCTGGAGCGGCTGCAGCAGGATCGCGAGGCATTGAAGGCCTTGCTTGAACGCCTTCCCGAAGAGGGTGGCGACAGGAAGACAGCCCTGACAAAGCTTGAGAAGCTTGCCCATCGTTTGGCGGGGGCTGCCGGGACCTTTGGTCATGACGCGATCGGCGAAGCGGCGATGGCTTTGGAGGATTGCGTCGCCGAAGCGGCTGTCGTTCCGACAGCCCCGCTGATCGACATGGCCATCGAAAAAGCCGGTCGCCTTCACGGATTGCTCAATAAGGCCGTCGAGGAAACATAAGCTTCTCAAGAATTCAGGTTCAGGTCAGCTTCAGATCAGGTTTTCGTCAGCTTCATAGCCTTTACTGCAAGTTCGGTGGAGGAGCTGATCCGGCAGGTTCATGGGCTGCGCATTCTCGCGGCCCATATGGCGCAACCGGAATTTCCTCCAGTGGCTATTGGCGGGAGCCGGCGCAGGTCGCTGGCATGAAAAGGGAGGAAGATGATGTCTGACATTAAGAAGGGTTGGAATCGCCGCGAGGCGCTGATGGCCGGCGTCGGATTTGCCGGAGCGACAATGTTGCCCTTTGGCGTGCCGACGCTTGCCTGGGCCGACGACAAACCGGCAATGGGTACCTGGCCGGCCGGCTCTCAGGGCGATACGATCTACATCGGCGCCGCCGTGCCGCTGACCGGCACCTACGCCTCCTCGGGCGAGGACGAGCGCAAGGGCATGGAACTCGCAGTCGAGCACATCAACACCAATCACGAGCTGATGAAAGCGATCGCGCCGAAGGTCGATAGCGGCCTTCTCGGCAAGAAGGTGAAGTTGCTCTCCGCCGATTCGGCGGCGAAGCCGAACCAGGCGGTGCAGGCGGAACAGACCTTCATCAACCAGAACAAGATCGTCCTGATGACGGGCTCGACCTCTTCGGCCGTCGCCGTCGCGCTTAACAAATTCGCCCAGCGCGAAAAGATCCTCTACGTCGCAGCGATCTCCGGCTCGAACGACACCACCGGAAAGGATTGCGTGCGCTACGGCTTCCGCCAGTGCTTTTACGGAGAGACCGCGGCCAACGCGATCGGTCCGGTGCTGGTGAAGAATTTCGGAAAGAACAAGAAGGCGGCGTTCATGACGCCGGATTACACCTACGGCCATACGGTGACGAAGTCGGTAAACGACTATCTGAGCAAGAATGCGGGCTGGCAGATGGTCACGAACCAGGTGTCGCCGCTCGGCACGCAGGATTTCAGCCAGTATCTCACCAACATCGCCAATTCGGGCGCCGAATTCCTCATCAACGTCAATTGGGGCCGCGACGCCGTGCTCTCGACCCAGCAGGCGAAGCAATTCGGCATCCTGCCGAAGATGAATCTCGTCATTCCCTATCAAATTCCCTTCCTCGCCAAGGAAGTGGGGCCGGACATAACGGCCGGCGTCTTCGCCGCGACCGACTTCTGGTGGACTATGGCCGACGACCCGAAATACCCGTTGGCCAAGCAGTTCGTGGAAGCATTCCAGAAGAAATATAATTATCGGCCGGAATGGGGCGCCGAGAACGCCTATGTCAGCTTCGCGCACTGGGCGCGCATGGTCACTGAAGCCGGCAGCTTCTATCCGCCGGACGTCATCAAGCAATACGAGAAGGGCGAGACCATACCCTCGCTCGTTGGAGATGTTCACTACCGGCCCGAGGACCATCAATGCGTCCGGCCCGTCGTCATCGTCCGCGGCAAGGCCAAGAAGGATATGAAGAACGACGAGGATTATTGGGAGGTGCTCGAAGTCGTGCCGGGCGAGGGTCTCATGCAGAAGCCTGACGCCTTCGGCTGCAAGCTCGGCGACTACACCTGACAGGCGTCGCCCTCTGTTCCCGCGGAACGGAGGGCGCGTCGTCGGCAGTCTTCCATTGCTGGCAGGCCTCGCGCTCTCGACCGCGCAGTTGAGAGCGCGATGAATTATGATATCGATGGGATGATGGCGGCATATCGATCCGCGAGCGGGGCAGGGACAGCGTGGTAAACTGGGCGAATTTCATATCGCAATGCTTCAACGGGCTGGTGCTTGGGGCGCTTCTGGCGCTCATCTCCTCCGGCCTGACCATCATCTACGGCACGCTCGGCGTTCTTAACCTCGCGCATGGCGCGATGTTCATGCTGGGCGGTTATGCCGGCTGGCTGGCCTACACCTATTCCGGCTCCTTCATTGTCGCGCTGATCGCCGGCTCGCTCTTCGTCATGCTGGTGGGCGTGGTGACGGAACGGCTGATCATCCGCCATTTCTACGCCCGGCCGGATGAGGACCAGCTTCTCGTCACTTTCGGCCTCGGCATCGTCTTCGTCGAGACGGTGCGCTTCTTCTTCGGCAGCCTGTCGAAAACGACGCCGCCGCCCGCCTTGTTCCAAGGCATCACCAATCTCGGCTTCATGTTCTATCCGACCTATCGCCTTGCCGCGCTCGGCATCGTGGCGGTGGCGCTGCTCGCCCTTTATTTCGTGCTCTACCGCACGCGCATCGGCATGATCGTGCGCGCCGGCATCGAGGATTCGGTGATGGTCGATTCGCTCGGCATCGACGTCTACAAGATCTTCATGCTGGTCTTCGGCATCGGCGCCATGGCCGCCGGCTTCGCCGGCATCGTCAACGCGCCGGTCGTCTCGATCGCGCCTGACGTCGGCGAGGCTATCCTGGTGCAGACCTTCGTCGTTGTCGTCATAGGAGGCGTCGGCTCGTTTCCCGGAGCGATATTGGGTGGGATCATCGCCGGAGAGATCATCTCGATCACCTCGATGTTCAATCCCGGTTATTCCTACATCATGCTGTTCGTGGCGATGACGCTGGTGCTGGTGCTTCGCCCGCACGGGCTGCTCGGCACTGCCGGTCGTGAATAGGCAGTTCCCCCCATGCTGAAGCAACGCCCCCTCCTCGTCGAAGCCCTGACGGCGCTTGCCTTGATCGCCGCTCCTTTCGTGCTGCCCTATCTCGGCTTCACCCCGACCACGATCAATCGCATTCTCATCTGGGGTCTGTTCGGGATCGGCTTCGACATATTGTTCGGCTATACCGGCCTGCTTTCCTTCGGCCAGTCCGCCTTCTACGGCACGGGCGGGATGGTGGCCGCCTATCTTCTCACGGTGGCGGGCTTCCCCTATGTTGTGCCGTCCGTCATCATCGGCGCGGTTGTCGCGGGCATCATCGGCTACCTGGTCGGCCTGATCGCGCTCAGACGCACCGGCATCTATTTCGCCATGATCACCGTGGCGATCGCAGAGGTCTTCTTCTTCGTCGAGTTCAACCCGCTCTCCAATTATACCGGCGGGGAGAACGGACTGCCCGGCGTGCCGACCCCCAGCGTCCATCTCGGCTTCACCACGGTGAACTTCGACACCAACTGGTCGATGTACGCTTTCCTCGCCTTCTGGTATTTCATCGGCCTGGTTGTCGCGCTGCGAATCGTGCGCTCTCCCGTCGGCGCGATCCTTTCGGCCATCCGCGACAACCCGCTAAGGGCGCAGGCGCTCGGCCATGACATCCATGGCTATAAGCTTACCGCCTTCGTGGTCGCCGCCGTCTATGCGGGCTTTGCGGGCGGTCTGCTCGGCCTCATGCAGGGCTTCATGCCGCCCGACGCCTTCATGTTCGACACGTCCGGCCAGCTCGTGATGCAGACGGCAATCGGCGGCGCAGGCACCTTGTTCGGCCCGCTGATCGGCGCCACCGTATGGCTTTATCTCAGCGATTTCTTCCAGACGACGCTGCATCTCGGCGCCACGTGGAAGCTCGTCTTGGGCGTTGTTTTTGTGCTTCTGGTCTGCTTCCTCAGGCGCGGCATCGTCGGTGCGCTCGTCGATCTTTATCGACTGGGGACGGGCGGACAAAAGACGGTTGAGCCGATCGAGGCGCCCCCGCCGTCCGTCGCTCCGCCGTCTCCAAGCGCCGCGGCGGAAGCCATGCCGGCGCGCTCGAGGCCGACCGACCACCAAGCGGGCCCGATCCTGCAGGCGACCGGCCTGACCAAGCGCTATGGCGGCGTGGTCGCCAACAGCGATATCGACTTCACGGTCGACCATGGCGAGATGCGCGGCATTATCGGTCCGAACGGGGCGGGCAAGAGCACGTTTTTCAAGATGCTGACTTGCGAGGTGCCGCCCAGCGCCGGCCGGATCGTGTTCGAGGGCCGCGACATCACCGGCATGGGCGTGGCCGATGTCTGCCAGCTCGGGCTGACCAAGAGCTATCAGATCAATCAGCTCTTCGAGCGGCTGACAGTCAGGCAGAACCTCACGATCGCCGCGCTCGGCGAAATCCGAGGCAGGTTCAAGCTTGACCTCTTCCGCAGCCAGCGGAACGTGGAAGGGCTGGACGCACAGGTGGAGCACGCGCTCGCACTGGTCAATCTGGTCAAGCGGGCGAACACGCCGGTGTCTGAACTCGCTTATGGCGAAAAGCGGCGTCTGGAGATCGGCCTGGCGCTCGCCACGTCGCCGAGCCTGCTTCTGCTCGACGAACCGCTGGCCGGCATGAGCCCGCAGGAGCGCGTTGAGACGGTGGCGCTTTTGAAATCGATCGCCCGCGGCCGCACGATGATCATCATCGACCACGATATGGATTCGCTTTTCGAACTGGTCGAAAAAGTCACGGTCCTGCAGGAAGGCCGCGTCCTGGTCGAAGGCACGCCTGCCGAAATCAAGACCAACGCGAAGGTGCAGGAAGCCTATCTCGGCGGCGTCCATGGAGAGATGGCATGAGCCTGCTCGAAGTCAGCGGATTGAACAGCTATTACGGCGACAGCCACATCCTGTTCGACGTTTCGCTCCGCGTCGAGAAGCATGAGGTCGTCGCGCTTCTTGGCCGCAACGGCGCCGGAAAATCGACGACGTTGAAGAGCCTGATGGGGGTCGTGACGCCGAAGACCGGCAGCGTCAGGCTCGACGGCGTCGAGCTTGCCGGCAGAAAGGCGCACGCCATCGCCCGGCATGGAATGCAACTCGTGCATGAGGATCGGCGCATATTCGGGAGTCTCAATGTCGAGGAGAACATCATCCTCGCCGGCCTGACCGCCGGCAATAAATGGCCGCTCGATCGAATTTACGGCATGTTCCCGCGCCTCAAGGAGCGGCGCACCAGCCGCGGCACCGATCTTTCCGGCGGCGAGCAGCAGATGCTGGCGATCGCGCGCGCATTGGTTCGCGATCCCAAGATCATCCTGCTCGACGAGCCCTTTGAAGGGCTCGCGCCGGTCATCGTGCGAGATCTCGTGCGCGCCTGCCACGATCTGGCCGCGTCCGGTCAGACGATCGTGCTGGTCGAGCAGAATCTCGCCGCCACGCTGGCGCTGGCAAGCCGTGTCTACATCATCAACAATGGCCATATCGCGCATGAAAGTCCGGCGGCCGAGCTCAAGGCTCAGCCTGACCTTCTTCAACGTTATCTCGGCGTTTGACCGGGATCTTTAGCCAGCCTGCCGATTGCCTGCGCCTGGCCGCGCTCCCTACGAGTTCAATGGATGCTGGCGAGACAGACCGGCGTGTGTCCCGCCTGGACGAAGCCGAGCGCGCGCGCCGCGGCTCTCGAAAGATCGACGATACGCCCCCTTATGAATGGCCCGCGATCGTTGATCCTGACGACGACAGTGCGACCGTTCCGCTTGTTGGTGACTTTGACTTTGGTTCCGAGGGGAAGACTGCGGTGGGCCGCGGTCATGGCGTGGGGGTTCATGCGCTCTCCGGAAGCAGTCCGGCTCCTCAAAGCATACCAGGATGCGCCGCCGCATTGGGCCGAAGCTGGCATTGTCGAGGCCCCAAGAAGCATTCCCGCCGCGAGCGTTGCCGCCGCGAGCGCATTATTTCCATAAGTCATCTACGAGTTACTCTCCGTTACAAAACGGGGAGGTGGGTAGAGGCGAAATGGGGCAGCAAATGCGGCAGCGGGCTGTTTGTTCCATGGCAATATTACACGTTTCGATTCGCCATGTAATATTTGTAATGACGCCCGGAAAATCGCCGCGATGCCGCACGCGGCCGGCGCGAAGAATCAAAAGCTGCTTCAACCATATCTTAGTAGGTGGGTAGTTTTCCAACAGATACTGCCGGGTCGCTGCCATATACTTCTCGTTCGGTTCGACGATGGTGGCTTGTGCGAGGCGCATTCGTCGCCGATTTCGTGTCACCGCGCAGGCCGACACGCTCTTGCCGCCCCTCTCCGCCATGCTATGGTCGCCGCGCGAGTCGCGGGGACGAAGGATGATGTTCGAAAATAGCCTGGCCGGTGTTGTCGCCGCGGTGGTTCTCGCCGCCTCTGTTGCGGCTTGCAGCGATATGCGCGCCGACGTCGATTCGGAAGTGGTCAATTCGGTCCGTTATGACGAGGTTCCCTGCAGGACCCTGATCTCCGAGAGGGATGCCCTGGTCAAGACATATGGCTCGCCGGAGGGCCTGCCGGCCGACCAGCAGCCGGGCGTGCGGCCGATCCTGAAGCAGCAGCCGACGGGGCTCTTCGCGGTTCCCGATTTCCGCAGCACGGCGACGCGCGAGCGCAAGAAGGCCTACGGAAAAATCGAGGCGATGGACCGCTCGATCAACCGCCGCCAATGCGGCAAGCCGAAAGCACAAAAGAAGGGCGGCTTTATCTAGCGCCTCGGCTTTGCGAAACAGCCGCTGATCTCGAGCGTTTAGCCGGAAACGGCTCTGTTGCTTGGATGGCGCGGCTTCGTTTGATAGAGCGCCTGCCGGGCAAGCTTGCACCGGACATTATCGAGACGCTCGCTTCCGCGCGCCGCCATCGCCCATTCCGCTCCCCGGCGGCATCGCCGATGTGATGCGGGGCGAACACGCATCCACAGGGACAGGAACGGGGGAAGGAACAAGGGCGGAAAGTCCCGCGTTAGCCTCCAAAGTTCCGACGAGGAGCCGCGAGCGCGATTCCCGCCTTTCTTGCCGGACACGCAGCTGACAAGGAGAACGAAATGCGACCCTCTATCATACTGCTTGGATCGGCGGTCGTTCTCACCGCCGCCCCCGCTTTTGCCCAGAACGCTAAATCGATCGATCCGCAAACGACCTGCAGCGCCACGCCGGGATCGAAGAACAGCGGCCCGAAAAAAGAGGAAAACGACGCTTCGTCGGGCCTCTCGAACAAGCTTGCCTCGTGCGGCGGTGTGCTGAAGCCGCCCGCCGTCGGGGACAATATGGCAAAGCCGACCCCGAAGACGGGCAAGTCACGCATCATCAAGCCAAACGACCTGCCGGGCCAACAATCGCCCGGCGGCCCCAAAACGAACGAGGACTAGGCGACGGCTATTTATCGACGCCGCCCCAGATCGCTTCCGCCGTCCGCACCACCAGTTCGAGCTTTCGCTTCTGGTCGTCCTCGGTGATGCTGTTGCCCTCCTCGGTCGAAGCGAAGCCGCACTGCGGCGCAATGCCGAGCTGGCTGATATCCGCATATTTCGAGGCCTGGTCGAATTTGCGCTTCAAATCGTCGAGTTTTTCGAGATCGCCCGCCTTGGTCGTAATGAAGCCGGGCATGACCCGCTTCCTGCCGCGCGGAAGAAGCCTGAGCGGCTCGAGGCCGCCTGCCCTTTCGGTGTCGTATTCCATGAAATAGACGTCGATGCCGGTCTGGTTGAAGATGGCGTCGGCCGCCGGATCGTAGGCGCCCTCCGCCACCCAGGTCGACTTGAAGTTGCCGCGGCACATATGCATGGCGATCAGCATGTCGTCGGGGCGGTCCGCGATCGCGTCATGCATCATTCTGGCATAGGCGGTGATGAGATAATCCGGATCGAAGCCTTCCGCCTTCTTCTGCTCGCGGATCTTGGGGTCGCAGAGATAGGCGAAATAGATGTCGTCCATCTGCAGATAACGGCAGCCGGCATCGTAGAAAGCCTTCACCGCCTTGGCATAGGTTCTGGAGAGATCCGCGAACAGCACCTCCACATCCTGATATTCCTTCGGATGGATGTCGGCCTTGGCGGTGCGGAAATGGCAGACGCTCGGCCCGGGGATGGAGATTTTCGGCGTGACCTTCGCGACGCTCGCCAGATAGCGGAAATGCGCCAGCATCGGATGATCATCCGGAAAATCGACTCTGTCCGTGATGGTGGGGAAAATCGGACGCAGCGTGACCCCATGGAAGGCAACGCCCTTTTCCGGCTCGCGCTCCACAAGCTCCACGCCCGTCAGCGCGCCGATGAAATCGTAATGCCAGAAGGAGCGGCGATATTCGCCATCCGTGACCGCCAGCAGACCGGCGTTCTCCTGCATTTTCACCACATCGCGAATGGCGGCGTCCTCGATCTCGCGCAATTCCTCGGAGTCGATCGACTTGTCATCGAAATATTTCCGGCGTGCATCCTTGACCGACTGGGGGCGCAGCAGACTGCCGACATGGTCTGCGCGGAATGGCGGCGTGGCGATTGTCATCTTCTTCTCCCTAATTCGAAATACGGCTTGAGCTGCCAGGCCGTGGACCCATAAATATCATCGGAAACGAGCCGATCGCCTGATATGATGGCGAACGAGGAGAGATCAGCAATGAAGCGTTCGCGTGTCAACCGGATCATGGAAGAGGCCGACGCGTTCATCCGCTCCTTCGGCTATCGCCTGCCGCCCTTTGCTTACTGGTCGCCCTCCGAGATGCGTGAGCGTGGCGCCGAAATAAGCGGCATCGTCGAGAACGGCCTGGGCTGGGACATCACCGATTACGGCCGCGGTGATTTTCCCAAGCTCGGCCTTTTCCTGTTCACAGTCAGGAACGGCAACGCCGCCGATCTCGCGACGGGGCGGGGCATGCTCTACGCCGAAAAGATCATGATCTCGCGCCGCGACCAGCTTTCGCCCATGCACCGTCACGTGATCAAGGCGGAGGACATCATCAACAGGGGCGGCGGCACGCTGGCGCTGAAGCTCTTCATGTCCGATGCGGAGGGTGCGATCGACAAGCGGGCCATGGTCGAGCTGCGCACGGACGGGGTTGCCCGGACGCTCGAACCGGGCGGCGTCCTGCGCCTCGAGCCGGGCGAGAGCGTGACGCTTCTTCCCGGCGTCTGGCACGCTTTCTGGGCGGAGGAGCAGGACGTGCTGATCGGCGAGGTCTCCACCGTCAACGACGATCTGACCGACAATGTCTTCGCCGAGCCTGTCAGCCGCTTTTCCGATATCGAGGAAGACGAGGCGCCGCTGCATCTCCTCGTCTCCGATTACGCCAAGTGGATCGGCTGAACCGATCGGCGGAACGAGGACCCGCCCATGTCCGAAATCGCACACATCGCCGCAACGATCTTCCGCCGCGCCCATCATGACAAGAGGATGCTTGTCGCGATCGCGGGCGCGCCGGCATCAGGAAAATCGACGCTCGCCGATGAGCTCGCGGCGACGCTCACCTCGGGAGGCCAATCCGCTATCGTCGTGCCGATGGACGGGTTTCACTTTGACGACGCCGTGCTGGCGCGACGCGGCCTCCGCCAGCGCAAGGGCGCGCCCGAAACCTTCGATTTCGCCGGATTCGAATGCCTCTTGAAGCGCCTTGCGTCCGAAAGGGGAGAGATCGCCATTCCGGTCTTCGACCGGTCGATGGAGCTTGCCCGCGCGGCGGCGGACATTGTCGCGCAAGAGCACAAGATCGTTCTTGTCGAAGGCAATTATTTGCTGCTTGACGAGGCCCCATGGTCGGGATTGCGGCCGCTTTTCGATTTCACCATTTTCCTCGACGTTCCGCGGGGGGAACTCGAACGCCGGCTCCTGCAGCGCTGGCGCGACCATGGCCGCGCCGACGGTCCGGCCTGGGTTGCTTCCAACGACATGCCGAATGTCGACCGCGTCATGGCGAAACGGCTTCAGGCGGATCTGGTCGTCAGACCGGTATCGGGGGGAAAGTAGGCCTCGGCGTCTTCAGTCCCGATAGGTGGAGCCTTCCTCGTCGAGGATAAGCTTGAGCTGGGCAAGATGGCGCGCGGCCGAGGCGACCGGGTAATTGTCCATCTCTATGCCGACCTTTTCGGCCACGGCGTCGGGAAGGACGCGAAGCGGCTTTCCGGTCCACAGCGCCTTGATATAGGTCTCGCAGGCGCGTTCGAAATAATAGAGCCTGTCGAATGTTTCGGCGACCGTGTCGCCGATGACGAGCACGCCGTGATTGCCCATCACCATGACCTTGACTTTAGGACCGGACAGAAGGCGCGAGCAGCGCTCGCCCTCCTCCTCGAAGGCAAGACCGCCATATTCTTCATCGACCACATGCCGCCTGAAGAACATCGCCGAATTCTGATCGATCGGCGGCAGGGTCGAATCCGCAAGCGACGCCAGAACGGTTGCATGCACCGAATGGACATGCATGACGCAGCGCGCGTGCGGGCAGTTGCGATGCAGCGCCCCGTGCAGGCCCCAGGCCGTCGGGTCCGGCGCGTCGGGCCGCTCCATCGTCTTCGGATCGTTGCCATCGACCAGAACGAGATCGCTCGCCTTGACGCGCGAGAAGTGCATCATGTTCGGATTGATGAGGAATTCCGTTCCGTCCTCGTTGACGGCGAGCGAGAAATGGTTGGCCACCGCCTCGTGCATATTGAGCCTCGCCGTCCAGCGCAACGCGGCGGCCAGATCGACGCGCTCTTCGTAATAAGGCAGGTTCGACCGGCGCTCGGAAAGCTGCGTCACGCTCATTCGACAATTCCTTTATCCACGGAAGGCTTTTTCTTTACGCCGAAAAGCCGCCGGCCGCCAGGAACAGAAAGCCACAACCGAGCAGGAGGCAAAGCGGCGAATAGAATTTCACGTCGAGGGTGGCAAAGGGCTCTCGGGGTGTCAATCGCCGCCATTGCGGCGTGAAGCCCAAAACGCCCCTCGCAAGAAAGGTGAGGCCGATAACAAGCGCCACCAGAACGAGTCCTTCCGGCGGAAAGGGCGTCGCGAAGGCAGAGATGATCGCCATCGGCCAAAGCGTCGTCAGGAGAAAGCAGGCGGCGACGGCGAAACATGCCAAAGGCGACGGCATTTCGTCCATGCCCTCAAACCCCACGACCGCGCCTGCGCAGGAGGCGGCATCCCGGCCAGGCCATATGCCGCCGATGCCCCAATAGACATGCAGCGCGGTTATCAAAAGCAGGACGGCCGAAAGGAGCGATGCAAGCACGATCATGGCGGAGATACCTCGACTGTCGCGTTCATGCCATATTGCGACGGTGGCGCAAAGGATCGCGACGGCACCTTTCGACCTTGGGCCCGCGGCCAGGATGCGACGGGACGAAGATCGCGGCGTCGATTGCTGCGCAGTCCGGCGTTCCGCCTTTCCGGCTCAATTGACGATCGCAGCCGCCGTATCGTTGACGACCGGCCATAACTCGATGACGCCACGGAAAATCATGTCGAGCGCCACGTAGACGATGACCAGCAGGCCGATATAAGCGATCCAGCGGTGGCGATGAAGCAGCTTTGCGATCAGCGAGGCCGCGAAGCCCATCAGCGCCACCGAAAGGACAAGTCCCGCCGCCAGCACGATCGGATGATCGCGCGCCGCCCCCGCCACCGCGAGCACGTTGTCAAGCGACATGGAAAGATCGGCGACCACGATTTGCCATACCGCCTGGCCGAAGGTCTTATTGGTCCCCTTCTCCTTCTGCCGGGCTTCGGCGTCCTCGATCGCATGGTGGACTTCATCCGGATCACAGGGTGTCTGCCGAAGCTCCCGCCACATCTTCCAAGTGACCCAGAGAAGAAGAATGCCGCCCGCCAGGACGAGGCCGAGAATGCGCAGGAACTGGGTCGCAAGAACCGCGAAAAGGACGCGAAGCACGGTCGCCGCGAGGATGCCGATAAGAATGACCTTGCCGCGATTGGCCCTGGGCAGGCCGGCCGCCGCGAGGCCGATAACCACGGCATTGTCACCCGCGAGCACAAGATCGATGGCGATAACCTGGAAAAAGGCGCTGACCGCTTGCGGCGTAAGGAAATCCATAAAGGGTCAGGCTCTCACGTCACCCGATGAATTGCAGATTCGGCGGGCGAAAAGACGTCAGCATCGCAGGCCTCGAATTCCACCGGTCGACCTCCCGCCTTCCGCCCCCATTCCGCATCTAAGGATTGATCCCGCTGGGAACAAGGTGAGCGTTCACCGGCGGGGCGTCCAGCGGGCCGCCGACGGGAGAGAAGGACAGGCCAGTCCGAACATGATTTCGGCGCGAATCCCGGAGAAGTCGCGCCGATCGCCTGGTCCGAATTTTGGCCGCCGCCGAGCACAGCGCCGCGACGGCTCGCCGCCGCTGGGGGTCAGTTCACTCAGCCGCGGCTTGCGGCATGCGTAACGAGCTTGGTGTTGAGATAGGCCTCGACCGCTTCGCTGCCGCCCTCCGACCCGTAGCCGGAATCCTTGACGCCGCCGAAGGGGACTTCCGGAAGCGCCAGGCCGTTATGATTGATGGTCAGCATGCCTGCTTGAACCGAGCGCGACAGGATGTCGGCGGTCTCGCCCGAGCCCGTAAAGGCGTAGGACGCGAGGCCGTAGGGAAGGCGGTTCGCCTCGGCTATAGCCTCCTCACGGCTGTTGAACTTGGCAACCAGCGCCAGCGGGCCGAACGGCTCCTCGTTCATCGCCCGCGCCTCGACCGGAACATCGGTCAGGACGGTCGGCTCGAAGAAATAGCCCTTGTTGCCGATGCGCTTGCCACCCGTCGCCAGTTTCGCGCCCTGATGCACGGCGTCCTGGATCAAGGCCTCCATCGCCGGGATGCGCCGCTCATTGGCAAGCGGCCCCATGGTCGTTCCCTCCGCGAGGCCGTCGCCCACCTTGATGGCCCTGGCGAGGGAGACGAGCTTGTCGACAAAACGGTCATGAACGCCTTCCTGGACGAGGAAACGCGTCGGCGCGACGCAGACCTGGCCGGCATTGCGAAACTTCGCCGCGCTTAGAACCGTGGCGGCGCGGTCGATATCCGCGTCGTCGAACACGATCGCGGGGGCATGACCGCCGAGCTCCATCGTCGCGCGCTTCATGTGCTGACCGGCTAGCGCCGCCAGATGCTTGCCGACGGGCGTCGAGCCGGTAAAGGAGATCTTCTGGATCACCGGGTGGGGGATCAGATATTCGGATATCTCCGCCGGCACGCCATAGACCAGGTTGATCACCCCCGCCGGGACGCCGGCATCGACATAGGCGCGGATAAGCTCGGCCGGCGAGGCCGGCGTCTCCTCCGGCGCCTTGACAATGATGGAGCAACCCGCAGCGAGCGCGGCCGACAATTTGCGCACGACCTGATTGATCGGAAAGTTCCAGGGGGTGAAGGCGGCGACGGGGCCGACCGGCTCCTTCATCACAAGCTGGCTGACGCCCGGCTGACGGGCCGGAACGATGCGGCCATAGACCCGGCGGGCCTCCTCGGCGAACCATTCGATAACGTCGCCGGCGGCAAGCGTCTCGCCGCGGGCTTCTGCAAGCGGCTTTCCCTGTTCCATCGTCATGAGACGGGCTATGTCGCCGGCGCGCTCGCGCATCAGCGCGGCAGCCTTGCGCATGATGCCGGAACGCTCATAGGCCGACATCTTGCGCCAGGTCTCGAAACCTCGGGCCGCGGCTGCGAGCGCCTCGTCGAGATCGGCGCGATCCGCGTGGGCAACCGTGCCGATGCGCTCCTCCGTTGCCGGATTGAGCACCGGAACGGTGCGGCCGGAGGAGGCTGGACGCCAAGCGCCGTCGATGTGGAGAAGGGTGTCCGGATACATTGTCTTTCCCTGCTGATGAGAGCGGCAGGCATCTGGCGATGCACTGCCACCTAAGTGAATGTCGTTGCGTTGGCGCGCCCTGTCGCAGCACGAACGCCGCCCTTCATATTGGCATATGGAGAGGCCGCGTCCACCTCTCCGGCCAAAGATTGTCTCTCCTTGCGCCCGTAGCGGGCGGCTCAGTTCTCGTCAAACGACGATTTGCAGACGTCGATCCATTCGGCTCCGGTCAGTTCCGCCAAGCGCAGCGGCGTGAGACGAACCGCCGCATTGGTGGCGCCTGCGGCGGGAACGACTTCGTCGAACGCCTTCAGCGTGATATCGCAATAGATCGGCAGCGCGCGTGGCAGGCCGAAGGGGCAAACACCGCCGACCGGGTGGCTGGTCGCCTCCATCACCTCTTCCGCGCCCAACATCCTGGGCTTCGCTCCGAACCGGTCCTTGAACTTGCGGTTGTCGAGCCTGGCGACGCCGCTCGCAACGAGCAGCATCGTTTCGTCGCCTGCGCGCAAACAGATCGTCTTGGCGATCTGTTCGGGCAACACGCCGTGGGCCTCGGCGGCAAGCGCCACAGTCGCCGAACTCGCCTCGGTCACGAGGACGGGAATTTCCGGTGCATGAGCGGCGAAAAAGGCGCGGACGGATTCGAGAGACATGCCGGTTCAGTAGCGCGCCGTGCTTGATCTGGCAATTCGCAGGGCTGGATTTGGGCAAGTTTCCAGCCCGCTATGTCTCGTTCCGGCAGAGTGAGCGGAAGCACGTTCGCGGATGGCTGGATCGCGGCCTCGGCTGAAGCACGGCCGATGACGCGAAAGGCTCGCGCTGCTCTTGCGGAAGATCGGCCGCCCGTCCGATTGAGCGTTGAAGCGCCGCGGCAGATCGTCTATGAAGCTCGAGCTTCACGGATTGCTGCCGTGAGCGGATCGGAGCAGGCATCTCCGATGCACCCGTAGCTCAGCTGGATAGAGCGCTGCCCTCCGAAGGCAGAGGTCACAGGTTCGAATCCTGTCGGGTGCGCCATCTCTGCCATTTTTGCGTCGACATCGGGTTTCACCGACCGGCTCCGCTATCCTACCCTGTGCGGATGCCTCGCTCGCCTATCATCAGTCTATTGGACCGGGATGTCAAAGGGCGTGGTCCTGCTGGCCGCCGTTGGTCATCGATCGTGTCCGGGACTGCACGTATCGGCGTGGTGGAGAACCCATCCATTTCTTGAACGCCGCCCCGAACGTGCTCTCGGACTCGTATCCGAAC
>Ga0164242_10004100_pt1 | contig 16418 bp, 14 predicted proteins | sample OricomgcompostMG_FD_108783 | JGI IMG/M metagenome (GOLD analysis project Ga0164242, IMG submission 108783) | Miracle-Growth compost microbial communities from Emeryville, California, USA - Original compost - Miracle growth compost (MG) ...
AAGGCTTTTACTGTGCTTGTCAATGGAGAGATCTAGTTCGTATTTTATTTTTGAAAAACAGTCCAAAACAATTTTTCTTTCACGTTCGGACAAATGAAGTGCTTCATTCGATTGATAACCAAAAAAAGAATAATCCTGAATATGCCGTCCAAGGGGGGTTCCATGTATTAAATCTGCATGGAAGACCAAGGCATACCCTTTCGGCTGATAGATTTCCCTGTTGCTGTTCACACCTGCCACCTGTCCCGGTGCAAGAAAAACGAGCGTTCCTTCCTGATAATCATAAGTGTTCCGGCCGTACACCAAATCACCGCATTTTACATCCTTCAGAAAGATAGTATAAAACCCGAAAAACATACGCGAACCCTGGCGGGGATTTGCCTTTGATAAGTCAACAACGCTCACCAAAGGGTGTAGCGTTTCATTGTTGTTGAATATGTTATAGCTATTGATTGTTTCAAATCTTAGCAAATTATCCATATCAGTATTATTTATCGATTCCAAAATTACTGCTTTATTGTTGCATTTTATCGTTATACACCACTGAATCAGTAATATTGGTAGATAAACCCGTAATCGATATACCATGTAAGCCAGGAAAGAATAAGACCTTTACAATATAGTGTGTTATTTCATTTTATTGTATGAAAAATCGCTTCAATAAAGAAACTAATGAAAACTATTGATTGCGTTTGTTTTACTCGCTTCTTCCTCCCTTCAAGCTTAACAACCTGGAATTAACGAACTGATCGTACATACAGTTTCAGGGGTTTCGGGGGTTTTAGGCGGAATGAGTGAAGACCGGGTCGCTATTTTTAACGGAATTCTATATGCTGCTCCTCCGGTTGGCGTCTTTTTGTTCGGCAGTGGTTCACAACCTGACTTTTCCGGAGTGCAGTTCGCTAAGCAGGGCATCATTTTAATGACCTTCAATTATCGACATGGCAGTATCTGATTTTTCGCCGGAGATCCTAATGGAAAGGGATCGCCTGAATGGCCTGTTTATGATCCCCAAAAGAGTGAAATTCCCGAGATCAAACACGATGGCGCGGCAGTGGATGAATTCGATCCAAGGAAAGCGAGGTTGGACATGACGGAAAGGGTGATGGAATGTTGCACAAGTAATCAGCAATATTGGTAGATAAATCCGTAATCCATATAATATTCAGGTAAATAAAAGGACGGACCTTTGCAGTAATAAAAATACAAACCATGCAAACCATAACATTAAACAACAGCATCGAAATGCCGATTCTTGGATTTGGTGTTTTTCAGGTCAAGGATTTAGCGGAATGTGAAAGAAGTGTAGTTGATGCCATCGAAACCGGATATCGACTCATTGATACGGCTCAATCTTATGGAAATGAGGAAGCTATTGGCAAAGCAGTGAAAAAAAGTGACGTCCCAAGAGAAGATTTGTTTATCACCACCAAGCTTTGGATACAATCCAACGGTTATGAAGGAACAAAAAAAGCCTTTGAAAATTCGCTGAAGAAATTACAACTAGATTATTTGGATTTGTATCTCATTCATCAACCATATGGTGATGTATACGGCGAATGGCGTGCCCTGGAGGAACTATATCGACAAGGCAAAGTCAAAGCCATCGGCGTCTCCAATTTTGCACCCGACAGGCTTATTGATTTAATTATCCATAACGACATTGCCCCGGCAGTCAATCAGATTGAAGTAAATCCGTTCAATCAGCAAATCGATGCACAAACATTTTTAAAGGAAAATCAGGTTCAGATTGAGGCATGGGCTCCATTTGCCGAGGGAAGAAACAATATCTTTAAAAACGAGCTATTACTAACAATTGCTGCGAAATACGGGAAAAGCGGCGCCCAGATAATTCTTCGCTGGCTTATGCAAAGAAGAATTGTCGTTCTTTCAAAATCCGTTCGCAGAGAAAGAATGTTAGAAAATCTCAATGTATTTGACTTTGAATTAGACGCCGAAGATATGAAAGCGATCAAAACGCTGGACACAAAGACAAGCAGTTTCTTTGACCATCGCGACCCTGCAATAGTAAAATCGCTGGGCCAAAGAAAATTGGATGCTTAAACAATTTTGAGAATTACTCATAAGGTTATGAAACAAGTCCTGTATTTAATGATTTTATCACCGGTCATTCTATCCAACAGCGCGATGGCACAAGAGGTGTCCCTATTTAAAAAGGGCGACATAGCTACCAATACGGATGATTACACAGGAGCTATCTGGCTCAATGTGTTAAGCAGTGCTGATAGCGCCTTCATTTCAACATAGATGTTGCCACTTATAAGCCAGGTTCCAAATTAGACTACCATAATCATCCGGGCCGACAGGCTCTTCTTATAACAGAAGGACTAACTATTAACATGAAAAAGAAAGCCAGCGCAAATCGTTCATAAAGAAGATATAATTAAATGTGAGTCGGGGGTCGAGTCTCGGCATGCAGCAAAATCAAATCGTAGCTTCGAATACATTGTATTTTCTCCTGCTCAAAAAGGGAAAAAATCTGTCTTCAGCGGATAACACATGTGAAATATAATAGTATAAAATAAAAATTTATTTATATTAAAATTTCTCAATTGTAAACCTTAAAAATAACAAACATGAAAGCAAAAATCCTCGGACTGTTTCTATTAATTGTGGGTGTGCAATCGTCCTACGCTCAGCCAACCGAAACAATTAAAACTTCTACGACTAACACACCTGAACAGCAGCAAATCATCAACCTTTCAAAACAGAAATGGGATTGGATGGCAAACAAGAATGTAGATTCATTAAATGTGCTGTTTGATGACAGATCTATGTTTGTTCACATGGGAGGAAGCTGGGGAAAAGCCCAGGAACTTACTACCATTAAAAGCGGTGGCATATGGTATAAGAAAGCTAAAGTTTACGCAGTTATAGTTAACATCTTTGATAACACAGCTATCCTTCTGAATGACATTGACTTGCAGGCTGTAGTGGGCGGTCGCGAAGTTACAAATGCTTTTATGGTGACTGAAGTATACATCAAAGAAAACGGCACATGGAAAATGGGCTCACTCACCTTTTCACATCTTCTTAGACCGGTTAAGATGAAGAACAACGATAATAACAATAATAATGAGCATTAATGCAAATATAGAAGGCCATGAAGGAAATAAAATATTATAAAAAGCTGATTATATCTGCATTTGCGATTATGATGGGTATTAGTCTCTTGACCGATCCGTTACTCGCACAGCAGAAAAATGAAGCGGAGTCATACCCTGTTGGAAATCCACTGGGTCTTCCAGGAAATCCAGCTTCAGATGGGCGTTTTGAAGCGATCACATCAAATGTTAAAGTTTATGGAGGCATCAATTCTGCAGAAAGCTGTTCATATGATGCTGAGAGCGGTCTCATTGTGGTACTAAATCGCGGTTTACCACAATCTGTACAGACGAATGATGCCTGGGTCTCCCTCATTAACCATGATGGTTCTGTACATACGATAAGATGGATTGGCGTTCAACGTGCAGATGAACGAAAAAAATTGTCTCCTCCTCTTATATTAAATGAGCCGTTCGGTAGTGATATCATGAATGGTATTTTATATGTTGCCGACCGCGATGGTGGTACGAGCAAAGAGGATCCAAGCGTTGCCGTTATCCGAAAGTTCAATATGCAATCGGGAAAACCAACCGGCCAGGTTCGGATCGAAGGTGCAGGGTGGATCAATGATATCGAAGTTAAGGAAGATGGTACCATTTACGCCACAGAAACGGGTGACTTTTTTACAGAAAATCCAAATCCTGGAACATGGAAGATCTGGAAGGTTACACCCGCAGGTGAGGTAACGGTTTTCGTGCAGGGCCAACCGCTCAATGCACCCAATGGCATTGCTTTCGATCCTCAAGGCAACATTGTTGTCGTCAACTTTGGTAACACCCAAGTGCTGACATTCTCTCCGGATGGTCGGTTAATGAAGACTGAAAACGCGGTACAAGCTGGCAGTGATGGCATAGTGATCACGCCGGATGGAACGAAGTATGTATGCAGCGTAGTACATGGAGGGGTATCCCGCATTCGTCCCGGTGCACCCGTCGAGCTGATCGCAAGTAACATTCCGGGCGCCGCTTCGATGTGTTACGATTCAGGAGCCAACCAGCTTGTAGTCCCAATGAATCAAAACAACGGCCTAGCATTTGTGCCACTCAAGTAATTGCTCACGCTAATTTAGCATCCGTTTTACCCAACGCACCATTCGATATTAAAAATATCAATAACATGAATACTAAAAACATCTGTACCAAAGGTATTAAAATATGCACGCCTCCTTTGTCCACCACTTTGCTTCTTATTGCGGTGCTGCTGCTGGCAGGATGTTTAGAGCCAGGCCACATAAGCTCGACCGCTAAGATCGTGTGTGCTCCTGACAACGGTGGTATCACGCTGCCGGACGGATTTTGTGCGACGCTCGTCGCGGATAGTCTCGGTCCCGTGCGCCATATCGCTGTAGCGCCCAACGGCGATGTCTATGTAAAAACACGTGGCAAGAAAGGCGGTATCATTGCCTTGCGTGACACCACCGGCGACTTCCTGGCTGATATCGTCAAACGCTTCGGTGATACAACTGTAAGTATTGGTTTCCCATGGGAAACAGGTATCGCTGTTCACGACGGATATCTCTGGGCTTCGAATACCGTGTCTGTCTACCGCTGGCCGATACCCGAAGACGGTTCGCTTGTTCCCAAGGGTAAGCCGGAGATTGTCGTCAGTGGTTTCCCGGCACAGCAGACACACGCCTCTAAGTCCTTCACCTTCGACGACAGCGGTTATCTGTACGTGGCCGTCGGCGCCCCCTCGAATGCGTGCCAGGTAGAGGAGCGTGAGAAGGGCTCTCCGGGGATGGATCCCTGTCCAATCTTAGAGCTTCACGGCGGCATCTGGCGCTTCCGAGCCGACGAACTGGGACAGACACAACAGAGTGGTACACGTTATGCCACGGGACTGCGTAATGTCGTCGGCCTCGACTGGAATATTCCTGACCATGCACTTTATGTCATGCAACACGGGCGCGATCAACTCCACCAACTTTATCCTGATCTCTACACAGAAAAGGAAGGCGCCGAGCTGCCAGCCGAGGAGATGCTACGTCTGACTGAAGGCGCTAACGCGGGTTGGCCGTACTGCTACTATGACTGGCAGAAAAACAAGAAGGTGCTTTCTCCTGAATATGGCGGTGATGGTCAGAAAGTCGGCCGTTGTTCTCTGTATCTTGATCCAGTGGCCGCCTTCCCCGGCCACTGGGCACCTGACGACTTACTCTTCTATACCGGTAAACAGTTTCCCGAACGCTATCAGGGTGGCGCTTTCATTGCCTTTCACGGCTCGTGGAACCGCGCACCGCTGCCGCAACAAGGTTACAACATCTGTTTCATTCCCTTCAAAGAAGGAGTCGTATCTGGTGATTACGAGACTTTTGCCGATGGCTTTGCCGGGATGGATACGATTTCCGGCCCTGGAGCGGCGAAATATCGCCCAGTGGGCCTGGCGATGGGACCCGATGGAACGCTCTATATCTCCGATTCTGAAAAGGGTCGTATATGGCGCGTGGTATATACCCGAAAAGCGGATAAAGAAGGAACGGTCAGGGAGAAGGAATAACCGTATTCCATATCAACAGGCAATCCACATCATTTATAAAACTTTAAAAGTTATGAAATGTAAATGGTCCTTCACTGTGCTGTTATCCATATTCTTCGGACTTGTATCCTGCTCGTCAAAATCACAAAAAAGAATCACTGAAGGTGTTAACAAGGAAAATATTTTGATCGTGTATTTGTCCCGGACAAATAATACAAAAACAGTTGCAGAAATGATCCATCATTTTCTCGGAGGTACTTTGGTAGCGCTTGAATTAGAGAAGCCATATCCGAAAAACTATCAAGCCACGGTACGACAGGTCGTTCATGAAAATGAAATAAATTATTTGCCGCCACTTAAAACAAAAATTGACAGCATCCAAAATTATGATGTTGTATTTGTCGGTTTCCCAACCTGGGACATGAAATTGCCACCACCGTTAAAAAGCTTTTTGCATCAATATGATTTAAGTGGAAAAACAGTAATCCCTTTTAATACCAATGCAGGATATGGCGTTGGAAGCAGTTTTGAAACGGTAAAAGAACTATGCCCCAATAGCACAATATTGGACGGTTTTTCAACTAAAGGTGGTGTGGAAAGAGATGGTATCTTACTTGTGATGAAAGGCAAAAAAGGCAAGCAAGTACAAGTGGAGATAGAAAACTGGTTGAAGAAAATAGGTTTCATCAATTGATAAAATAAGCAAAATGAACATACTGATATTAGCGGGAAGAATCGGAAGATTACTGGCGTACGACTCCTTGCACAGACATCAGAGAACCTGGTTCTGTATGCAAAAAATGTGGATACGCGATTGAAGGAAATAAACAGAGAAAGGGCAAAAATCGTCAATGGAGATTTTAAAGACATTGATACCTTAACCAAAGCAATGGCCGGCATTGATGTGGTTTACATCAATGACATGGGTGACAACCGGTCAACTCTGACCATTATCGAAGCTATGAACAAGGTAGGTTTGAAACGTGTGATAGCAGCTTCCACTCTTGGTATCTATGATGAAGTCCCCGGAGCATTCGGTAAGTGGAACAAGATGATGATCGGCGGCTCTCCCCGTATGCAAACGCAAATAGCTTCTGCCCGGGCAATTGATGAATCGGGATTAGATTACACGTTGCTTCCCCTGAGCTGGCTGTATGACCGGGAAGGCAGTAAAGATTATAGCCTGACCCAAAAGGGCAAACCGTTTAAAGGTGCTCAGGTTACGAGGAATGCTATTGCGCAATTGATCATTGATATTATTACTGCTAAAGATGACGGCTTCATAAAGAAAAGTTTAGATGTAGGCGAGCCCAATACGGATTGGAGCAAACCTTCGTTTTACTAATTGTAAGTTGAAGTAACGAGCATAGCAAAATTGCTGTTGTCCGACAGAGAGGCGTTTACCATCGGAGCGGATCTCCCAGTTGACAGCGGAGCTACAGCATCTTATTTCTACGGACCGCCTCAACTCAAAAAAGATTAAGACAATAGATACGTTCATTTCTGCCATTCCCATTAATGGCTTTCATGTCACTCCTGAATGATTATCAGGTATATATAAAATAATATATGATTAAACTATTTAAATTAATGCTATTTGTGATAGCTATAACGATGACGACCACCGCAATTGCCCGATCGGATACAAGCCAAAATTTAAGCGCGAAGCAACAGGCAATTGTTCGCATTGCTGCAATTACCGCAAAAGGCAATTTACCAAAGCTAAAAATAGAACTGAATGCAGGGATTGAAGCAGGGCTTACTGTGAATGAAATAAAAGAAGCATTGATACATATGTATGCTTATTGCGGATTTCCCCGCAGTATCCGAGGATTGCAAACATTTATAGAAGTGCTTGACGAACGCAAGACAAATGGCATTACTGATAAAATAGGCAAAGATGCTTCACCCATCAATGAAGAAGGTAGCAAATACCAGCGTGGAAAAGAAATTCTAGAAGCGCTTACCAAAAAGCCACAATCCGACACGCTTACAGGCTATTCAGCATTTGCGCCGGTAATAGATACATTTCTGAAAGAACATTTATTTGCCGATATATTTGAAAGGGATGTTTTAACTTATGCTCAAAGAGAATTGGTAACGGTATCGGTGCTCAGCAGTATTGGTGCTGTAGAGCCTATGTTGCGCTCGCATTTGAATATTTGTCTGAATGTAGGCTTAACGGCAGGTCAGCTACAACAATTCGTAAGAGTTATTAAATCAACTATTGGAAAAAAGGAAGCGAACGTAGTACAAAAAGTTTTGGACGAAGTATTGAAAAACAAGAAGTAAGATTTAAATATGAAAAAAATAACATCAATAACCGTAATAGCAATAGCAACATCAATAGCAGCTTCAGATGCGATATATGCACAATCAACTCAAAAAGGATATCAACAAAACGCATGGACATTGGTATATGAAGGAGCTATTACGGCAAACGTCAAAGGAAAAGTAAACATTCATCCGGTTTCTTATAAGTTGAACGGAAATGACATCGCTGCCAATGTTTATACCCCGGAAAATTACGATTCAACAAAGAAATACCCGGCGGTTGTCATTGCTCATCCCAATGGTGGAATTAAAGAGCAGACGGCCGGATTATATGCGCAGCGTTTGGCAGAGGCAGGCTATATAACCATTGCGGCCGATGCAGCCTATCAAGGAGCAAGCGGCGGGGAGCCCCGTCATACCGATAAGCCTCAATTCCGGACAGAAGATATTCATGGTATGGCTGACTTTATCAGCCGGTATCCGGGCGTTGACGCTGACCGTATTGGCGCTTTCGGCATATGCGGCGGCGGTGGTTATACTTTAAAAGCAGCCCAATCGGATAAACGATTGAAGGCGGTGGCGACGCTAAGTATGTTCAATTCAGGAGAGGTAAGACGTAATGGTTTTCAGAACTCCCAGGTAAAGACTATTCAGGAACGTTTAAAACAAGCTTCGGATGCCCGTACACAGGAAATAGCGGGTGGTAAAGTTCTCTATTCTGGTGTGGCGAGCATAACCGATGAAGAAATCGCTAAAATTCCTACCGATCTATATCGTGAAGGGTACGTATACTATTACAGAACCCATGCACATCCAAATTCAACCTTTCTATACACTACGAGCAGTCTAATGGATCTAATGACCTGGGATGCTACCGCAGGTATGGATCTGATCAATCAACCCCTTTTGATGATGGCCGGGAGCAAAGCCGATACAAAATATATGACAGATGAAGCATTTCCCAAAGCTATCAATGCAAAAAGCAAAGAACTTTTTATTATTGATGGGGCCACGCATATACAAACCTATTGGAAGCCAGAATATGTAAGTCAGGCAGTAAATAAATTGGTCAAATTTTATCAAGCCAACCTTTAAAATTTAGCACGATGAAATATAATTTTAAATATATCCTACCGCTTGTCATTGCCTTTTTTGCAGCTTGTAACAACAATCAAAAGGCGGAAGACACAAGCCAACGAAATGCTCTTATTTTTCCACAGGGTGAAAAAATTACAAATGACAATTTTATGGGGACGGCCTATCTGCAAATGCTGGTAGAAGCGGATAGCCTTAACCCGACATCAGTTGGCAATGTGACGTTTGAGCCGGGAGCCAGGACTAAATGGCATTCGCATCCGGCAGGGCAAATATTAATAGTAACCGATGGTGTTGGTTACTACCAAGAAAAAGGTCAGCCTAAAAAAATACTTCGTAAAGGCGATGTAATACGATGCCCACCAAATATCCCTCATTGGCACGGAGCAAGTGCAGACACCTCGTTTGTCCAGATCGCCATAACAGGGAGAAACAGCGGCCCAACAAAGTGGCTGGGAAAAGTTGCAGATGAAGAATATAACAAACAACTCCAGGCTGCCACCAGTCTTAAAAATAAAGGGAAAAATGATTGAAAATTAAGCAGCTGTATAGAAAACATTATAATCAGTGATCGTGTTAAAGTTTATGGGTTTTCTCATCTTCATGAATTTGTATAAAAAAACACATTCTCGGAAAGATCTAATCATTAACTTGTCTAATCAAGAGTATTGAAATAAAATAATGCAAAAACGCGTCAGCCGGAAAAATTAACCAATAAAAATAAAAGGAATGAAAACAAGAATATTAGGAAACAGTGGATTAGAAGTTTCTGCCCTGGGCTTGGGTTGTATGGGAATAACTTTTGGCTACGGGCCTGCCACAGACGAAAAGGATGCGATAAGCTTGATCAGAAATGCGTACGATTTAGGTGTTACTTTTTTTGATACTGCCGAAGCATATAGCAAGGGCGTCAATGAAACATTGGTAGGGAAAGCCGTTCAGCCATTCAGGGATAAAGTGGTGATTGCTACTAAATTCGGGTTTAAAGACGGGGATTCGAGTAATGGACAGGACAGCCGGCCAAAAAGGATCCGTCAGGTAGCAGAAAATTCGCTGAGGTATCTACAAACGGATTATATCGATTTGTTTTATCAGCACCGGGTGGATACCAATGTTCCTATTGAAGATGTTGCAGGTGCCATTCAAGATCTGATCAAAGAAGGTAAAGTCAAACATTGGGGCTTATCCGAAGCTGGTGTAGAATCCATTCGCAGAGCACATTCCGTTCAGCCCGTGGCGGCGCTCCAAAGCGAATATTCTTTATTCTTCCGGGAGCCGGAAAAGGAAATAATTCCAACCCTCGAAGAATTGGGAATCGGCTTTGTGCCGTTTAGCCCTTTAGGTAAAGGCTTTCTCACCGGCACTATCAATGAAAACACCAAGTTTGACAAAAATGACTTCCGCAATATTGTACCTCGTTTTTCAGAAGAAAACAGAAAAGCAAATCAGGCTTTGGTAGATTTATTAAAATCAATTGCAATAGAGAAAAATGCTACACCTGCGCAAATTTCCTTGGCGTGGTTATTGGCACAAAAACCTTGGATTGTTCCCATTCCGGGAACGACAAAACTGCACCGTTTGCAAGAAAATGTTGGTGCAGTAAATGTAGTTTTATCAAAAGATGATTTACAAAAAATCGAAGGTGCTTACGCTAAAATTGAAATTGTCGGTGCAAGGTATCCACAACATCTTATGAATAGAGTGGGAAAATAAATAAACAGGAAAAAACCCAACTAAAATAAATCATGAAATGAAAACATCAGAAAATCAAAACAATACCTCCATTTTCCCATTAGGGAACCCCGGACCTGCAGAATGGTTTAACGGAGAGGTCCACGTCCAATCATTAGTGGCTCCCGAACAAATGGAGGAATTATACAACATAGGACAAGTAACCTTTAGCGAGGGAGGCAGAACACACTGGCATACACATCCCAGAGGCCAGATATTACTGGTGACTGAAGGTAAAGGATGGTACCAGGAACGGGGCAAATCTGCTCAGAGGCTTAAAAAAGGAACAACGGTAGCTATTCCCAAAGACGTAGAGCACTGGCACGGGGCATCCGCGGATGCTAAAATGGTACATATCGCCATTTCAAATATTGCCGATGGTCTCAGTGTAACATGGACTACACCGGTAACCGATGAAGAATATGCAGCAGTGAATAACCAATAAAAGTATGAGTATAATCGCTTATTCCCTGCATGGAAGCCAGGAATTTTCCATTGGCAGTAAGTCAAGCTCAAGTGAACAGACCACCCCCAAAGAGGGTGGTTTCCGAGAGCGGGCGTAGCCTGCTCCCTGAATCTTCCTGCTTCCTACTTCCGCTTATGTCAGACAGTTCCACAGGCTCACCAGTGCGTTACACACCTGCATGTATTAAAAAATATTTCGTCAACGCGTAGTACAGAATATTCAGCGCGGGATGCTCATCTCTCGCTACCAATGCTCCGCACCCCGGACATATCCACTCCCACTCGCTCAGCTTCAATTCATGATATTGGTACATCACCGCCTACACCTAGCCGCTGATTATCTGAGTGGAGATTTTATGCAAGAGGTCAACTCTTGTATGGGCAATCTTTTCGTGTATAGCAACCACCTTTAAGCTTTGTCTGTTCCTGCTATTGGAGCCTTTTACCTTTCTCGAAAGATGCCTTTGGGCTGACCTCAATTGTTTTTCATATTTCTTTAAATGGTGGCCGTTTTTAAACCTGATGCCATCGGAAGTAACAGCAGAATCTTTTAACCCCAAGTCAATCCCATGGGTCTTACGCTCCGGCAAAGAGAGCCGAGGAAGAGCTATATTTATCCCGGTGAAGCCATATTCATCCAACTATTCTTGCATAGAGGTATGTATAATGTAAGAAAACCTGAAAGAAAATAAGAAGAAGGTCATTCGAATACGATCGTCTTGTTACCACTAATAAAGACCTGATCGCGGGCAACCAATTTCAGCGCACGATTCAATACGGTTTTTTCAACTTCTTGCCCGGCTTCCACCATTTGAGCAACGGTATAGGTATGGTCAATCTTAATGGTTTGCTGAGAAATAATAGGTCCGGCATCGAGATCCTTGGTTACGAAATGGGCAGTAGCACCAATAAGTTTAACGCCTCTTTCAAAGGCCCGCCGGTACGGATGAGCCCCTGCAAAGGCAGGCAGAAATGAATGGTGAATATTGATAATGCGATCGGGGTAATTGGCTAGAAAGGCAGCGGATAGGATTCGCATGAATTTTGCCAGCACCAGGTAATCGGGCTTGTATTGATCCAATATTTGTAAAATCTCGGATTCAAAAGCTTCGGGCGATTTCCCGTCATGCGATACGTGATAAAAAGGGATGGAAAAGCCTTCCGTAAATGCCTGCAAATACCGGTGATTCCCGATGACCGCTACCACATCCGTTTCCGGCGTTTTAAAGAAATTTCTGGAAAGGATATCGCCCAGGCAGTGATATTCCTTGGTAACCAACACCACCAATTTTTTGGGATTGGGTGGATTGATGATAACCGAAGCATTCTCGGGTAATTGCTGCCGAAGATCGTGTAACAACAATGCCTTATCCGAAAGTACGCCGCTTGAGGCAATGCGGGCAAAAAACAAGGATGCGTGAACATCCACATATTCCCGCATGGCTTCGATATTCAGACCATAGTCGGCTAGTACCTTGGCGATGGAAGCCACCAGCCCCGTTCTGTCTTTACATTGAATGAGAATGAGCGTCTGTTGCATGTATAGTAGAATCTTAAAAAAACCGTTCCCTTCGTGTTTTTCGCTGACTTACCTTCGAAGGAAGATGCCGAAACTTTCCTGATGGGCCATCTCCCCTATTCACCATGATCGATTAGGCCAAAACGGGCCTTCAATCAAGACCGGCACCAGCAATGAGCAGAATAAGCGCATAAATGTAGGCAAAAATATTAGGACCTTATGTGAATCAAGGCCTGGACGGCACGGACCTGGCAGCTAGTGGGCACCCGCAGGACCTTGGGACATACCGATACTGGCCTTCCATAAGCGAACCTTATAGATTGCTACCGGCAGTAGATTATACGGTGAAGAATAAGAGTGACGCTTGGGAGATGTCCGCGCTATTGCCTTTCATTTTAGAAGCGAACCATCGGGTGTGCATAAAGCTCCTCAATGGAGCCTATAAATAGATATCCTTTTTATGCGTTAATGATTTACCCGATTTAGTTCTTCCTCAGAGCCGGTATTCCATTTTCGTTTAACCTTCAGCGCCTTGTCACCAAAGTTGCGGCTATAGGTGAGGGATAGATTCCGGTTCCAGAACTTATAAGACCTTCTGACGTCGAAATGTTGTTCAGGCATATTATTATCCAGCGTAAAGACGACCGGGCCCAGCAAGTCCCTGATTGCAAAACTGAGGGTCCCGTTATCCTTAAACTTCTTACTACCCCCTATACCGATCATACCATAGGAGCTTACCTTTTTGATTCCCGAAAGCTGAGAAGAATAATAAAAGCCCTTCAATTCAAAGGAATAACCATGAGGAAGCGTAAAATCCTGAATGGAATTCAGGCTATAATTAAAACCCTTATCCCGGATGGGCGAACCATTATAATCGGCCGTGACCTGCTGATAGTTGCCGGACAAGGTATTTTGCATATTCCACCAGTTGGTGACCGTCACGGGAATAGAGACGCTTAAGGCGACATAGTGGGTGGTGCCTAGGTTATCCACAGTGATCAACTGCTTATTGGTGGCGATATCCACTTGATTCGTTCCGGAAATGGTATGGGCCTCATGGGTATAGCTTGCCCTAATCACCAAGCTTTTAATTAAATAGGATATCTCTGCCGCATCCGAAATGGAAGGTTGCAAGGCGGGATTCCCCGTCATAAAGGTGGTCGGATCCAGAAAAATGGCAAAGGGGGCCAGGTCATCGAAAGAGGGCCGGCTGATACGCCTGCTGTACGACAAGTTAAGCGTGCGGCGTTCATTGAACTTATGGGAAAAATACAGAGTCGGAAACAGCTCGCCGTATTTACGGTCCACAATATTGAGGGTTTGCTGTGTCCCCAGATTTGAAGTGGTATATTCAAAGCGTAGCCCCCCTTCGAGGCTCGTTTTCTTGGAAAGATTCATGGAAAGGGAGCCGTACAGCGCACTGGTGTTTTCATTCAGGTAATACCGGGCAGACATATCGGGCTGAATTTCCTTGTTATTCAGCACCTTTAAATCATTGGTAAACCGGGTAATAGAAGACTTGGCACCCGCTTCGAGCTTTAGCTTCTTCCCTATTTTGCCTTCGTAATCTGCTGAAAATACCCAAAAACGGATAGGCGTGAGCTTTCCGCTCTGCGCACTGTTACTAAAGAGAAATTCGTTTTTGGGGTTGTAATACGAATACAGGTATTGATTAGGATTATTATCTCTGAAGTAAATATAGTTAAGATCCACAGTTAGTTTCTGGTCGCTGGAGAAATGATGTTCCATATTCAGATTGGCCATCAGATTTTGCCAGTGATTGATTTCCTGGTTCTTGGTGGTGATGATAGTATCAACGGTGCTTCCCGTTCCCACGGTGGTATTATTCACGGACGTCATCTTCCAGCGGCTGTTAAAGCCATTGACCATAGCGCCTATAGAAGTGGCCGAATCGATCTGATAGGTTGCTCCGAACCGGAAATCAGCATAGGGTGTTACGGCATCGCGATGATTCTCCGTCTTCGTGACGGTAACCTCCGGTGCGACGCCGGTTTCCCTGTAGTTGGTCCAAAGCTGTTTCTCTTTTGTGCGGGTATAGGATAAGTTCCCAAAGAGGCTCCACTTCCCGCTGCGGTAATTAAAGTTGAATCCGGCACCGGGAATTTCACCATAAGGATAGCTCATCGTCAGGTTGTATGAGCCGTTAAACCCCATGTTGGGATCATTGCTCATGACGATATTAATATATCCCGCATTCCCTTCCGCATCATACTTGGCGGGTGGCGTCGTGATTAATTCTATCTTTTCAATATTGGATGCCTTCATGGATGCCATCATTTGAAAAAAGGCTTCCATGGGCATGTACTGTTTCTTCCCGTTAATCATTAAAACCACACCGTCTTTTCCATTTACGGAGATACTTTTCTCCTGGCGATCTACCTGTACGCCGGGCGATTTTTCCAAGACATCTAAGGCGGTGCCGCTGGCGGCCATGGGGCTGCTTTTTACGTTGATTACCAGCCGGTCGATCTTTTGCTCGAACAGGGGCTTTTTCGCATGCACGGTTAGGCCGTTTAAGTTCACGGACGATGCCGACATTTTAAGGGTACCGACATTGATATCTCCGCCGGGCGAGAGGGTAAAGACCGGAGTATATACCGGTTGATATCCCGTAAACAAGGTCTTGACGCGGTAGTGGCCGGCTGGCACGTCCATAAACGTAAAAGCTCCGGAAGAAGTGCTCACCATACCTTTTACCAGGGATGAGTCTGTTGCCTTTAACAATAAGATATTGGCATCAGGAATGGGAATGCCTCCGGCATCCGTGAGGTTTCCGCTGATCCTGGTTATTTTTACCGACGAATTTGCGTCCGTCCTAACGGTCTTTTGCTGGGCCATAGCGGCATAACAAAGGCCAAAGGCCAATATACCGGTTAGAAAAATGGGAATTGTTTTCATGCTGTGCGGTTTAAGATAGCGTACGGAGCGTTTTTTCTGAGAACGATGGTATCCCGGCTAAGCCATAACTCACGGGCCGGATGCCCGAATGTTCGATTAGCGACGGGAGTTGGTTGTATGCATGCCTAAGTATGCCTGTCCTGGATTAGCCTTTTATCAGACGGAAACGCCCAAGGCCGCCATGCGGCCATTTTTTGACGAAAAATAAAAGGCAACCGTGTAAAGTGATGACGGTATCATTTGGGTTGATTTGGTTTAAGACAAATAACAGCACTAAGGTATCTGGGAGAGAAATCTTGTTGTGAGGAATAATTGAGCAAAAAGTGGGAAATTTAAAGCATCATACTCCTAAATGAGCGATGGAGCAGTAAAAAAAGCAAGACGGGCCAGGAACTGTTAAATGCATGTCGACCCGCGACCCCTTTCCGCACCGATCGACTGCTGAAGAAGCCAATAGTCCGGAAAACGCCACATTCGAGAATGCGGCTAACCGCATAAGTTCAATTTTTAAGGATATTATGAGCCCCGTATGGGGAAGGACCCCCAAATAATTAGATTTCTTCCGGAACCAGATCCCGCTCACATGGTGAATGAGATGCTGCGACGGGCGTATCTGTGCATACAATCTGCCTAATCCCTTCATCTTTTCAGAAAACCTGGCGCTGAGGCTTATCTTTCCTTTTCCTATACTCTGGGCTCCTCAGGAGAATAATCATCATAACCTTCCCATTGGCAATCCCGCGACTGCCTGCCTTAACAATGTCATCTATCAGCTTTGGGAGCGTTGTCTCATTGCTGAGTGTTGGGAAAAAGC
>Ga0164242_10004101_pt1 | contig 16416 bp, 9 predicted proteins | sample OricomgcompostMG_FD_108783 | JGI IMG/M metagenome (GOLD analysis project Ga0164242, IMG submission 108783) | Miracle-Growth compost microbial communities from Emeryville, California, USA - Original compost - Miracle growth compost (MG) ...
CAGCAGTTCTTCGATACCCGACGCCATCACCTGGGGGGACTGTTTCATGGCGGTGATGGCGTCGGGCCTCGCCATCAGCGTGGCGAGCCCGGTGTTGATGAGATGGGTGGTGCTGCCAAGGCCACCGACCAGGCTGATCAGCACATTGGCGACGATATGGGCGTCATCGAGCCGCGCCGCGGGATCGTCCGGCGTGACCAGGGCACCGATCAGTCCGTCTCGGGGCGCGATGCGCTGTGCCGCGATCTGGACGGCGAGGTAGGTCTCGAACTCGGCGAGCGAGCGCGCCACCGCCAGCGCCGCCTCGGGGCTCTGATGGAAATTGCCGATCAGATCGGCGAAGTCGTCGGACCAGCGCTTGAGCCGCCGCCAATCCTCGATCGGCAGGCCGATCAGATCGGTGGTGATCATCGCCGGCAGCGGCTCGGCATAGTGTTCGAGCACATTCCATTCGTCGCCGTCGGGCATCGTCGACAGAAGCTCGTCGCACAGTGCCTCGATACGCGCGTGCAGCTGCTGCATCCGCCGCGGCGTGAAGGTCGCCGCACAGGCAGCGCGGACCTTCATGTGCATTGGCGGATCCATGAACATCATCATCCGCGCCATCACCTCGGCCGCGGGCGCGAGCATCGGCAGACCCATCGCCTCGAAGGTCGCGGCGCTCGGCGTGCGCGCCGACAGCCCTTCCTGAAACACGCGAACGACATCGGCATAGCCGGTGACCAGCCAGGTATGCAGATAGGGGTCCCACACCACGCCGCCGGCGCGGTGGACCTCACGATAGAAGGGATAGGGATCGTCGCGGACTGCGGGATCGAGCAGTCGAGCGAGACTGGGTGGGCGCGGCGGCGCCGTCATCGCCGCGGTCATTGCGCCGCCTCGCCGAGCATCGTCGTCACCCGGCCGGTGGGCATCCGGGTGATCTGTTCGAGGATCTGGCCCTCGATCGCCGCGGCAAAACCGGCGATCGTCGGCGCGGCGAACAGATCGCGCAGCGTCAGATCGACGCCGAACGCCTCGCGCGACTGGATCACGACCTGCGTCGCCAGGATCGAATGGCCGCCAAGCAGGAAGAAATCGTCGTCGGCGCCGATCGCGTCGATCCCTAGCACACCCTCGACGATCGCAGCGAGGCGGCGTTCGGTGGAGGATTGCGGCATCCGCTTGATCTCGGGCGTGCCGCCGTCGATCTCGCCGGGCACCGGCAGGGCGGCATAATCGACCTTGGCGTTGCGCGTCAGCGGCATGGCGTCGAGCGCGACGAACGCCGCCGGCAGATAGGCACGCGGCAAGAACTGCGCGAGAAAATCGCGCAAGTCCGCCGCGCGCGGCACGATCGGCCCGGCGGGGATGAAGTAGGCGGCGAGATACCGGTCGCGCCCGGCATCCTCGCGCGCCACCACCACAGCCGAGCCGACGCCCGGATGACGCTGCAGCCCGACAGCCACCTCGTCGAGCTCGATGCGCACGCCGCGAATCTTGGTCTGGTTGTCGATCCGACCGCAGAAGGCGAGCTCGCCCGATGGCAGCCAGCGGCCGCGATCGCCGGTGCGGTACATCCGCGCGCCGGGGACAGCGGCAAAGGGATCGGCGACGAAACGCGCGGCCGTCAGCTCGGGCTTGCCGCGATAGCCGCGGCCGATGCCGGCGCCGCCGATCCAAATCTCGCCTTCCGCGCCGTCTGGCACCGGCCGGCGAAACTCATCGAGCAAATAGATCGCCGCGCCGGTGATCGGCCGCCCGATCGTCGGCAACATGGTGTCGGTCGACTCGTCGCGCCGCGGCACCACGCCATAGGTCGCGATGATCGTACATTCCGACGGACCGTAATTGTTGACCAGCTCGAACGGCAGGCCGCGGCGCGGATAGGCGCGCAGCACGTCGCCGCCGGTCAGCATCAGTCGAACGGCGGTGTCGTCAGGCCACTCCATCTTGAGCATCAACTCGGTCATCGTCATCGGGATGGTGGCAATCGTCACGCCTTCATCGAGCAGCCACTGGCGCATCAGCTCTGGCGATGTGCGCACGGCTTCGTCGACCAGCGTGATCGTCGCGCCAGCGGCGAGATACGGCCAGATTTCCGAGATCGAGACGTCGAACGTCAGCCCGATCGCATGGCTGGCGATGTCGTCGGGCGTGACGTCGAACGCCTCGTCGGTCCAGACGAGGAAGTTGATCAAATTGGCATGGGTGATTTCGACGCCGTTGGGGCTTCCGGTCGATCCCGACGTGTAGACGATATAGGCGAGATCGTCGCGGCGCGGCGGCGGCAGATCGGCGGGCGAGGCTGGCTCCACTCTGTCCGCCTCGTCGCGCGAGACGACCAGCGACTCGGGGAAATCCACACGCCGTTCGGCGCTCGTCACCACCGCCGCGGCGGCGCTATCCTCGACCAGGGCGCGCCGGCGAGCGGCGGGATCGGCCGGATCGAGCGCAAGATAGGCGCAACCCGCGTTGAGCACCCCCAGCGTCGCAACGACCTGCTCGATCGATCGATCGAGGCAGATCGCGACGACCGAACCCGGCATGACGCCGAGGCGCCCGAGATGCGCCGCCAATGATCGCGCCTGGGCATCGAGATCGGCATAGGAAAGCGTGCGGCCGGCCTGGCGCAGCGCGACGGCATGGGGCCGCGCGGCGGCGACGCGCCCGACGATCTGATGCACCCCGGCACAGCAAGCCGCGATATCGCGAACGGCGGGGAAAGGCAGGCGGATCGAAACGGCGTCCATCGGTCGTCATGCTCCTCCGAATCTCGAGCGATCACGGACTGGAAGGAGAAGGCGCCGGACGATGTCGCTCCCGCAGCTTATCGTGCGCCGGCCCATCACCAGGCCTCCCGCGCACTGTCGCCACCGAAGATCATCGTCCACTCCGCGCCCCAAAAACGAGCGGAACGCACGCGAGAACGTCAGAAGGTTACGCCATCTCTTGCCGATGAGGCGCCCCACCGCGTGCAATCCGACGAATCGGAGCTTCTCCCGAAAGTTTGCGACCCCCGGTGATCGCTTCCTCTATGCGCCTCAAAGTATAAATGACGAACTGCAACGGTCAATCACGGCATATCTACTGATATTCTAGAATATTACTTAAGTAGTTTATCATAATCCTATTTGTATATCGTATTGCGATAAATTGAACCGCCACAATTCTCTCACTGCATCTATACGTAATTTTACTAGTCTCGATTTTGGGCAGGATTCGGGTAGATTATGGGAACTGCCGCCCCAGTGCGGCACTCTCGCGAACGGGCCGCCTTATAAGAACAAGAATGATGGGCGAAACGAGCGAGGGCCTCTCCGCCCCTCGCCAAGAACGGGGAAGAGCCATGAACCACAACGATCATATCCGGCTGACCGGCCGTGAACGCGCCGTACTTGAACTGGTCGTCGATGGGCTGCCCGCCAGGGAAATCGCCAGCCGCCTCGGCATCACGCCCCGAACGGTCGAGTGCCATGTCGCGCAGCTTCGCCTGAAGACGGCGAGCCGCAACCGGGCGCATATGGTCGCGGTGGCAATCCTCGAAGGGCTGGTGCCCACGCTCCCGCAGGCCGCTTGACCGTCGATGCGACGGAACACCCCGGCACCTCGGGGCTGAGGCCGCCTGCGAGCAGAAACTGTCAAGGACTTGGCGATGAGCGATCAGCCGCAGGGCGCCGACGCCAAGCCCCGCGCACCCACCGCGCGCATCGTGCGCATCATGATCGAGCAGCAACCTTTCGAGGTCAGCGTTTCGACATCGGATGACATGCAGTCACCCAAGCCGTCCGATTTCCCCCTGGTAGTCGAAGTCAACCGGGTGACGCAGTCGCTCGAAGCCCGGCGTGCCCGCTATGTCTCGTCCGCCGCCCTCGCGGCGCCCGACTCCGGCGAATCGGCCCATGCGAGCCCGGCGCTGCAAGCCGTGCTGACCGACCGCGAGATCCAGGTGCTGAATGAGCTTGCCAAAGGCGCCAGCAATAAATCGATCGCGCGTAGCCTCGGCATTTCGACCGGCACCGTCAGGGTTCATGTCAAGTCGGTGCTTAGAAAGCTCGCGCTCGACAATCGTACTCAAGCCGCCGTTTGGCTGACCACGGCCAACCTTGAAAAGAGATAGTAATCATGCTGTCGTCAAAAGGCTCTACCCCAAACAAGGTAGAGACTCGCGACGAACTGGCAGGTATGATTAGGATCGTTATGAATTTTTTGTTATAGCGAGTCCCACAAAGAGCCTGCCGTACTGTGGCAGCATAGGGTTGCATCAGAGAGAGGACATGACCGACTGATCAAACGACCCAAGGGGAAACCCAATGCCAACTGGTAATGAGCACCGACATCTGACCGGCCGAGAACATCAGGTTCTCGCACTCGTCGTAGAGGGCCTTTCGGCGAAAGAAATCGCCTATCGTCTCAGCATTGCGCCGCGAACGGTGGAATGCCACATCGATCATCTACGAACAAAAATGCGCAGCAGGAATCGCGCTCAACTTGTCGCGATTGCCATGCGATCGGGGCTCGTCCCGATCTTGCGATCCGCATAGTTCCCGCAACTTATTGCTGCCTTCGCGGCCTTGTCATTCGGTTCGACAAGGCCAGCGTCGGCGGCTGCGCCGATCTGCCGGCCGACTGCCGCGCAGGTTGTCGGCGGGTACGTGTTTCTTTCATTTTATCGCAAATACGCACACACCTGTCGTGAAAATCGACGAGGCCAATTGCCTTCACTGAAGCCTTGTGGAAGGCAGTCGCGCATCAAAATAATGGCTTCCACCTGGCAAGTCTCGATGTCATCACATCGATGATTACGCAGGATTAGCCGGAGCGAAAGCAGTCATTAGCTGCGTCGTTTCCCAATTTTCCTTAACATCTTTCCTTGCGCCTTTCATCAACGATTGGCCGTAACACCATTTCCTCGCCAATAACAGGCGATTTCAAAGGGTCGCATCCATGAAAACTCTGCATCCGGCAAGCGCCGTCGGCGCATCTATTCTGCTCGCCTGTTTCGGTCAAACGGGTGCCCAGGCTGCCAACCACCGCCACCATCACAGTGCGCCGATCACGGTCGTTTCGGCGCCCGCTCCCACGCCGACGCCCACGCCCACCGCCACTGCTACCGCGACGCCCTCTACGCAGACTGCCACAGCGACAACCACCAGCACCGCCACGCGAGTCTCGGTATTCGTCGGCAACAGCACTTCGGACTTGAACCAGTTCCAGAGCTGGCTGGGCCGCGGTGTCGACGCCATCGAACTACACGGCGATCATTCGAGCTGGTCTGCGCTCAAAAGCGGATTCAGCTGGCAGGCGGGCCTGTTCAGACCATACAGCACCGACATCATCTGGTCGGTGCCGCTGATCCCGACAGGGGCGACGCTCGATGCCGCGGCAACTGGCGCCTATGACGCCAATTACAAGGCGCTGGCGCAGCAGTTTCTTAGCCAATGGCCCAATGACAAGCAGATCTACATCCGTGTCGGCTGGGAATTCAACGGCAACGGCTGGTTTCCCTGGTCCGCGGTCGGCAAGGCGACGCAGTACAAGAACGCCTTCCGCCACTTCGTCCAGGCGTTCCGCTCGGTATCGAGCACGCGCTTCAAGTTCGAATGGACGCCCAATGTCGGCAACGTCGGCATGGATCCGACCACCGCCTATCCCGGCGATGATGTGGTCGACGTGATCGGCATGGATTTCTATTACGACACCAAATGGCTGGGCACCGACCCGACCAAGGCGTGGAACACGATGGTCAGCGAGAAATGGGGCCTGCAATGGCACCAGGACTTCGCAGCCCAGCACCATAAGCCGACCGCCTATTCGGAATGGGGCGTCAATTCGGACACGGCGGGCCCATACCTGCAGCTCGCCGACCAATGGTTCACCAGCCACCACGTATTGTTCCAGAACTATTGGAACTCGAACTCGAACTTCCGTGCGGAGATGAGCAACAACCAGTATCCGCACGCCGCGGCGACCTACAAGGCGACCTTCGGCAAGAAGGCCAAGGTCGGCGCAGTCGTGGTTCCCTGAGCGGGGATGAGACGCCGGCGCGGCTTCAGCCAAAGGCCGAAAGCCGATGCCGGCGTCGCGACTCGGACGATGCCGCAATTTCAGGGAGGCAGCGGGTGTGCTGGAATCACCCGCTCGGTAGGCTGAGAGCGATTCGAGCTGCGAACGGCGACACCCACGCGCCACCGACGGCCCAAACCGGCCGCTCCGGAAAATGCAGATGCTACCGCAGCCCCGTGAACCGGTGATCGCCGGTCCACGGCGAATGGCCGTTCCGGATACCGATTAAGCCCGCATCGTCCTTGCAAGGAGGCGAGGAGCCGGAAACGACTCTCGCGATCGACCGACGGCAAAGCAGCCTCAATGCGATCGCATTGGGCATGAACACCGTGATTGATGCCGCGAACGCCCATGTCACGCGACGAATACCATATAATGGTATATTATTTCGCATAATGTTGACACCGGTTGACCGAAGTTATATCGGCCCCTGGGAAACGAAGAACGGCGGCCTTCATGCGCGCCGAAACAGGCCGTTGAATCGGCACGATAACAAGGAGGGAGATATGGAATTGGCAGCACGTCTTCGGTCTGCATCGAGCTGGCGCTCGATCGTTCTGGCCGGCCTCGCAACATCGCTATGGACCGGGCCCGCCCTGGCCCAGACCGCGACCAGCAATGACTCACAGCCGGCGGATCAGGCGGCCGGTGCGGCTCAGGCAGGGCCCGACATCGTCGTCACCGGCTTTCGGCAGAGCGTCGCCTCGGCACTGAGCGCAAAGCGGCACGCATCGGGCGAGATCGACGTCATCAAGGCCCAGGACATCGCGCAATTCCCCGACAACAACCTGGCCGAATCGATCCAGCGCGTTCCCGGCGTCTCGATCACTCGTGTCGCCGGCGAAGGACGGAACATCAGCGTCCGCGGCCTCGGCCCCGGCTTCACCCGCGTCCGTATCAACGGCATGGAAGCTCAGGCGACGGCCGGCGGCTCGGCGCAGGGCGGCGGCATCAACCTCGGCCGCGGCTTCGATTTCAACGTCTTCGCTTCCGAGTTGTTCAACTCGGTGACCGTGCGCAAGACGCAGCAGGCGGAGGTCGACGAGGGATCGCTCGGCGCCACCGTCGATCTCGATACCGCACATCCGTTCGATTATCACAAAACGACCGCGACGGTGGGTGTCGAAGGCCAATATAACGACTTGCGCGGTCGCGTTGACCCGCGTCTTGTCGGGCTGTTCTCCACCACGTTCGGCGGCAGCAACTTCGGCCTGCTGGTGTCCGGTGCCTATAGCGAGAGCCACAAATACGAGGACGATCAGGGCGGCGCCGGCGGCTGGGACCAGGTGAGCACCAACGGCGGCTTCTGCTCGCCGATCGGCGTGACACCGATTAACCCATCCGCGGCGGACGGCGGCACGGCCACCCAATGCTCGCCCGATGTCGATCGCGTGCCGGGCACGCCCGACAATATCGACGCCTACAACACCGCGACCGGCAATGGCGATCCGGCCAGCGTGCATAATGCCCACCTGCCGCGCTATGGCCGGATCACGCATTTCGAGCGCCGCCTGGGCCTGACCGGCTCGCTGCAATGGCAGCCGAGCGACCATACGCTCGTCACATTCGACGCGCTCTATTCCGACTATAAGGAAAACCGTCGCGAGATGTACCTGAACGGCATTTCGTTCAGCCGCTCGCTGTCGAGCAACGGCAAGCCCGAAACCAGCGTGCTCGATGCCGAGGTCAACGACAAGGGCGACCTTGTCTACGGCGTGTTCGACAATGTCGATGTACGCTCGGACGACCGCTTGGTGAAGGAGGAGACCAAGTTCCAGCAATATACGTTGAAGTTCCACCAGGACCTGACCGACAGCTGGCGGATCGACGGCCTGATCGGCACCTCGTCGTCGCGCTTCAGCAATCCGGTCGACGCGACCATCTCGATGGACGCGATCAACAGCGACAATTACAGCTATGATTACCGTGGCAATTCGCGGCTGCCGATCATCACTTATGGCTTCGACGTCACCGATCCGAACCAATATACGTTCCAGAGCGGCAGCTCGATCATCCGGGCGCGCCAGTTCTTCGTCAACAACAGCTACAAGACGGCCCAGCTCAACAGCACGGTCGATGTCGCCGACGGCTTCCAGTTCAAGTTCGGCGGCGAATACAAGAGGTTCAAGTTCAAATCGACGCGCTTCTCGCGCAACACCAACGAGGCGACCGTTCCCGATCTGCCGAACGGCACGACGCTTGGCGACCTGACCGATACCATCACCGGCTTCGGCAAGGGCATGGGGCTGCGCGGCGACACGCCGACTTCGTGGGTGACGCCCGATCCACAGGCCTTCATCGATTTGTTCGACGTCTATTCGAACACCGGCCTGTTCGAACTCGGCAGCGTCGACAACAGCCAGGCGCGCGGCAGCGATCGCGGCATCGTCGAGAAAACCAAGGCTTTCTATGGTCAGGTCAATTTCCAGACCGACGCGCTTCCGGTGCCGATCCGCGGCGACGCCGGCGTGCGCTATATCGATACCGAACAGCAGGCGCAGGGTTACCAGGTTGCCGGCGCCGATCCGATCCTGGTCACTACGCATCGCAGCTACAGCCGCTGGCTGCCGTCGCTGAACGTCACGGCGGAACTCAAGCCCAATCTGTTGCTGCGCTTCGGTGCATCGAGGGTGCTCGCGCGCCCCGACCTCGGCAGCCTTTCGCCGGGCGGCACGATCCTCGCCCAGGGCAACAAGTCGATCTCGTTCGGCAATCCCGATCTGCTGCCGATCGAAGCGAACACGCTGGATGTCTCGGCGGAATGGTATTTCGCCCGCAATTCGGTGTTCGCGGTCGCTTTTTTCCACAAGAACATCGAAACCTTCGTCCAGACGCTGAAGCGCGACATTCCGTTCAGCGAGACCGGGCTGCCGGTGTCGGTGCTCGAAGGAAGCGACGCCAAGCCGTCGGATATCTTCACTGTGAGCCAGCCGGTGAACACGCCGGGCGGCCCGCTCAATGGCGTCGAGGTCAATTTCCAGTCGGACCTGCCGCTGCACTTCCTCCCGCCGATTCTCGATCATTTCGGGGTGCTGACGAACTATACCCACGTCACGTCGAAGATTAACTACCTGCTCGACGCGACTGGCCTGAACTCGGTCGATGCCGACCTGACGGGCCTGTCGAAGAACGCCGCCAACGCGACGCTCTATTACGACAACGGCAAGCTGAGCCTGCGTGGGTCGGTCGCCTATCGCAGCGGGTTCCTGAATGGCGTGCCGGGCGGCAATACCGGTAACGACGTCAGCGGCACGCATTCGATCACGACGGTCGACGCATCGTTTTCCTACAACGTCAACGCACATCTGCAACTCAAGCTCGAAGGGCTCAACCTGACCGACACGTTCATCGATCAGTATCAGGATTCGATCCGCAACAGTTCGTCCGATTACGAACACACCGGCCGCGAGATCAATTTCGGCTTCCACTACAAGTTCTAGGTCCTCCCCCTGGGCCGGGCGTTCCGTGCGCCCGGCCGCCTTTTTGGAAGCCCGCTCCACCTCGGTAGAACGGCCCTGAGTCAAGGGATCGACGTCATGCCGTTTCGCACTTTCCTACTCGCCACCAGCCTGTTTTGCGCCACCGGCGCGTTGGGTGCGACCACGCCGCCTTCAACCGCGAACCGCGGCCTGCTGTTCAGCCTTTCGGGGCAGCACGGCACCACCGCCGAAAAAGCGGGCGGGATGGCCTCGCCGATCTTCTCGCACGGTGTCCGCACCATCCCCGACGGCGCCATCGGGCCGGGCCTGTCGATGGACGACGCGCTGACGCTGGCCTGGTCGGCGCCCGGCAACATCTACGCCGAACGCGGCACCCTTTCCTTCTTCTTCCGCGCCCGCACGCCGCTCAGCGCAACGCCGTTCACGATCTTCCGTGTCGGCGCCGCCGACGGCACGAGTTGGGACATGACGTTCCTCCGGATCGACTGGAACGGCCACGGCTTCGACGCTTTCGTGACCGACGCCAGCCTGGCGCGGACCCGCGTTCATTATGTCATCCCGACCGTCCCGGCCGCCGATCAATGGGTTCACATCGCCTTTGCCTGGGACGAGGCGCAAGGCGTCACCCTGTGGATCGACGGCAAGAAGGTCGCGTCGAAGCAGGCGCAGGCCGACTACGACATCGGCCTGTTCGGCTTCGGCCCGTTCCAGCGCATCGTCTCGCCGCATCAGGTGCAGAGCGGCTACAATTACATGCGTTCAGGCGACATCGACGAAATCCGTATCTACGACCACGCGCTCGACGATGCCCAGGTCGCCGCGCTTGCCCGGCATCAGCAGCCCGAGGTTCCGCCTGCTGCACCGCGCAGCCTGACGACGACGGCGACCGCCGACGAATGGCGGCTGCGCTTCGGTTGGGACCGGATCGCCGGCCCCACCGACTATGATCGCGGCGCAGCGATCGGCATCCGCAAGGTCGAGTTCAGCGACACGCGCGACCAGAAGGAAAAAATGTTCCGCGGGGCCGATGGCATCCGCGAAACGACCTGGCCGGGGGTCTACAACCGCTCGCGTTTGCCGGGCCGCGACGACTATTTCGAGCTGCCCGACTGGAACGTCTATTCGACCGGCGGCAAGGATTACACGCTCACCCTGCCCGACGAGCCGTGGAATCATATCGAAATCATCGGATCGGCCTACGGCACGCTGGCTCTGAACAACGGCGATAAAATTCTCGATCGGCCCAAAGGGGCCGAACGCACGTCGACGCAGCTCGCCGGCTGGCATCGCGGCGGCGTCCTCGATTTCCACAACATCGCCCAGGAAACGCCAATCCAGGAAATCGGCGCCTACGACGTTACCGCAATCCACGCGGTCCCGCAGGGTATCGCGCGCCTGACCTATACGATCGATCCCGACGCCAGCCCGCTCGGCTACGCCAGCCTGAAGCCGCTGACCGACCGCATTGCCGGCCGCTACCCGATGGACGAGCGCGCGACCGTGGTAGCGCTGCCGGCCGGCGCGCCGATGATCGCCGCCAACGCCGCGACCCGCCATGAATTTCCGATCGGCGCCGATCGCGCGTTGCCAGTCGTTCGCATCCTGATCCCGGCGACCTTCCGCGACCAGCCGCCGGGCGGGACGCCACGGCGCTTCAGCTACGGCTGGGAGAATCTCGACGGCGGGCTCGACGGCGTGGCGATCGAGCTGCCGAAGCTCGGCCTGAAACCCGGTGTCGACGGGCTGGTGCCGCTCAACGTGCGGATTCACGATCCGCTCTGGCCGGACCGCGACCTCGCCGACGTGATCGTCAAGGTCAGGCCCGATCGGCCGCAGACGCTGTGGATCGACACGCGCGACCGCATCCTGCCGCCCGGCCGCAGCTTCTCGCTGTCGATTGCAAGCGACGATCCCGCGTTCAGTGCAAAAACGCTCGCGGGCGCCTCGATCTCGCTGGTGTTCAAGCCGCGCGATGCCGCCAAGGCCGAGCACATCGCCGATCGGCTCGAGCAGGCGCGCGACGAATTGTCGTTCCTCGTCGAGGAGCAGCCCAGCACCCGCCTCTATCCGGTCTGGGACCGGTTCGAGCGCGACGTGACCGATGTGCTGAGGATCGATCCCGACAACCGCAAGGCACGGGCGCTGTGGAACGAGAAGAACCCGGAGCAGCCCTATTGGCCGACCGATATCGGCACGCCGCCGGCCGGCGTCCCGGCCTGGGCCTATCGCCAGACGCAGGACCTCGGGCTGTTTCGGAAGTTCGTCGACTGGTGGATCGACCACCGCCAGATTGCCGACGGCGAATTCGGCGGCGGTCTGTCCGACGACACCGATCTCGTCAACCAATGGGTGCCGCTGGCGCTGATGGGCGTCGAGCCCGATCGCCTGCGGCGATCGCAACGCGCCGTGCTCGACGCGACCTTCGCCGACGGCATGTGGGACAATGGCCTCAGCCATATCGAGGCCGATCAGCTCCATAGCTACGAGGAAGGCATCAACACCGTCGCCCAGGCAATGATGCTCTCATGGGGCGATCCGACCGAGATCGAGCGCGCGATGGCGGTGGCGCGGAACTACCCGCGGCTGATCCAGCGCAATCCGGCCGGGCATTGGCACTTCGTCAGCGCCTATTTCAACGGCAGGATGATCGATCGCGACGGCAACCTCGGCCGGCAATATCCCTACAGCTACCTGATTACCCATCCGGGGATGCTGCTGGTCGAGTATAACGGCGCGCCGAAGGTCAAGTCGCTGCTGCTCGAATCACTGAACAGCTGGCTCGCCCATGGCAGGCAGGGCGCGGACGGCAACTGGTCCTACCCGCAGGAAATCCAGTGGAACACCGACCAAGGTTTCGGCAAGGGCGTGGGCAACGCCGTCCACAGCTTCTGGGCGGCGTACAAATGGACAGGCGACGCCAAATATCTGCGCCCGATCGAGCCCGCCGGCCTGGCCGCCGGATCGCTGAGCGACCTGTTCGCCGTCAACGCCGACACGCTGGCGCAGATTCCGGGCGGGCCCGAACTCGCCAAGGCGATCGCCTCGGGCAAGGTGACGACCGGCAGCGCGCATTACGACCAGAATATCGGCACCACCGGCGACGACCGCATCGCCGATTATGTCCGTTGGCAGGAAACCGGCGACAACCATATCCTCGCCAGTCTCTACGCCGACGACGTTCGCCAGGACATGCACCGCATGTACTTCCTGACCGCAGCCGAGGCATGGAGCGACCGCGTCGCCGTGCCCAGCGACCTGCTGCAGCGCGCTCGGATGGGCGGCGTCGCGCATCTCAGGAACCGTTATTATCCGGGCAATCTGGTCAGCTGGCGCTTCGCCGGGCCCGATCTGGCGCAGCAGGTCGGCATCCTGATCCCGCACGGCAATCCCGATCGGTTCCGCGTCGTCGCCTATAATCTCTCCGACCGGCCGATCACGGCATCGATGATCGGCGGCGAGCTCAAGCCGGGATTGTGGCACGTCCGGTCGGGGATCGACGGCAACGGCGACAACCAGGCTGACAACCTCGAAGCGGAGCGCACCGTGCGGCTGGAAAAGGGGCTCGGCACCGATCTCGTCCTCCCGCCGCACCAGACGATCGTCTATGATTTCGACCTCGCCCAGGCCGGCGACGATCCGGCGACGCGCCCCGACATCGGCATCTCCGCCGACGATCTGCATCGTCAGGGCGACACGCTGACCGTGCGGGTCCACAGCCTGGGCGCCAAGCCGACGCCGACCGGCCTGGTGACGATCACCGGCCCCGACGGCAAGCAGCTCGCGCAGGCGCCGTTTGCGGGCCTTCAGGCGCCGATCGACCTCTTGCCCAAGACCGAGGATGTAAGCCTGCCCTTGCCGGCCGGGACGCCACGCGCCGGCCTCACCGTGACACTCACGCTCGACGGCGGCATCAGGGAGGTGACGGCAGCGAACAACCAGGCAAGGACCGGCACCCGATGACGCGATGGAAAGCAACCGCCGGCGCGATCGCCATGCTGGTCCCCGCGCTCGCCCATGCCCAGTCCGTCTCGGTCGAAGCCGCGGGCAATCTTGCCGACGGCCGCGCCGTCCAGGCGTTCGTGCTGACCAGCAAGGCGGGGATGACCGTCCGCATCCTGTCCTACGGCGGCATCATCACCGGCATCCGCGTGCCCGATCGAACGGGGCGAAAGGACAATGTCGTCCTCTCGCTGGCCTCGCTCGCGGAATATGAGCATCGCGCCAATTTCAGCGCGATCATCGGCCGTTATGCCAACCGCATCTCGCACGGCGGCGTCACGATCGACGGCCGTTTCGTCAAGCTCGCCGCCAATGCGCACGGCATCATCTCGCACGGCGGCGCCAATGCGCTCAGCGCCCAGCTCTGGCAGGCCGAGACCTTCACCGCAGGCGGGCGCGCCGGCGTCCACCTCACCGACACCAGCCCGGACGGCGCCAACGGCTTTCCCGGCACGTTGACGACCGAGGTCACCTATTCGGTCGGCGCCGACGATACGCTGCGGATCGATTACCGGGCCAGCAGCGACAAGGACACGGTCATCAACCTGACCAACCACGCCTTCTTCAACCTCGCCGGCGCCGGATCGGGCAGCACCGACAACCAATGGATCCGAATTTTCGCCAGTCGCTTCACCCCGATCGACGACACCCATGTCCCGACCGGCGAGATCGCACCGGTCGCCGGAACGCCGTTCGACCTGCGCCAATGGCAGAGGATCGGCGCGCGTGTGCGGGCCAACGATCCGCAATTGCGCGCGTCGCATGGCTTCGATCATAATTTCGTGCTCGACGGGGGCAACGGCCCCCTGCCCGCCGCAGCGTGCGCCTATGATCCGGGGAGCGGCCGGGCACTCGTCGTGGCGACCACGCAGCCGGGAATCCAGTTCTACACCGCCAACGGCTTCGACGGATCATTGCTCGGCAGCACCGGCAAAACGCTTCGGCAGGGCGATGCTTTCGCGCTCGAGACGCAGCACTTTCCGGACAGCCCCAACCACGCCAATTTCCCGTCAACGCTCCTGCGGGCCGGCACCGTCTTCCGATCACGCACCGAATTCCGCTTCGGCACGATCGCCGCCACGGGCGATCCCGACGGCCCCGGAGCGGCGGCGCTTGACCGCCTCGGCTGTCACGCCCCCTGAAGATTGCACCTGCCGCGTCTCGGCGACGGCGCCATTGACGCACGGGTGAATTCCCGGCACGCCACATTCCGACCATGCCCAAACAGCGCATCGACCAACTCCTCGTCGACCGCGGGCTCGTCGAAAGCCGCACGCGGGCGCAGGCGCTGGTGATGGCCGGGCTGGTGTTCGTCGGCGAGCGCAAGGTCGACAAGGCCGGCCAGCAGGTCGCCGCCGATGCCGCGGTCGAGGTGCGCGGGCGCGATCATCCCTGGGTCTCACGCGGCGGCATCAAGCTGGCGCACGGGCTCGATCATTTCGGCTGGGACGTGGGCGATGCGGTGGCGATCGACGTCGGCTCGTCGACCGGCGGCTTCACCGACGTGCTGCTGTCGCGCGGCGCCGCGCGCGTCTATGCGGTCGACAGCGGTACCAACCAGCTCGCCTGGAAGCTGCGCCAGGACGAGCGCGTCGTCGTCCACGAACGGACCAGCGCGCGCATCCTCACCGCCGATCACATCCCCGAACCGGTCGACCTGATCGTCTGCGACGCAAGCTTCATCGGTCTCGCCAAGGTGCTCGAGGTGCCGCTTCGCTTCGCTAGCCCCAAGGCGCGCGCGCTGGTGCTGGTCAAGCCACAGTTCGAGGCGGGGCGAGACGAGGTCGGGAAGGGTGGCGTGGTGCGTGACCCCGCCGTCCACGCCCGCGTCTCAGCCGAGGCGGCGGCATGGTTCGAGGCGCAAGGCTGGCGCGTCGAGGGGATCACGCCAAGCCCGATCACAGGCCCCGAGGGCAATATCGAGTTCCTGTTGGCGGCGCATCGCGGCTGACAAGGGAAGGGCCGGAAGATCGCTCTCCCGGCCCTTGTCTCCGATCGTGAGCCGGCGCGGGAGTAAATCCCGCGCCGCCGGACGTGGCGTTGCCGCGCCGGCCGGCCGTTCGGGATCCCCGCAAAGTACTACTTTGCGGGGCGCCCCGCTCGCGTGCGCCGGGGGCGCACCGGTGCGTAACCTGCGGTTACGCACCTCGCTCCGACTCAGGCGCCGGCAACCTCGGCCGTGTCGATCTTGATGCCGGGGCCCATCGAGGAGCTGATCGCCACCTTCTTGACGTACTTGCCCTTGGCGCCCGACGGCTTGGCCTTGACCACCGCGTCGACCAGCGCGTCGAAGTTCGCGCGCAGGTCCTCCGCCGCGAAGCTCGCCTTGCCGATGCCCGAGTGGATGATGCCCGCCTTCTCGACGCGATACTCGACCTGGCCGCCCTTGGCCGCCTTGACGGCCGCGGCGACGTCCATCGTCACCGTGCCGAGCTTCGGGTTCGGCATCAGACCCTTGGGACCCAGCACCTTGCCGAGGCGTCCGACGATGCCCATCATGTCGGGCGTCGCGATGCAGCGGTCGAAATCGATCGTGCCGCCCTGGATCGTCTCCATCAGGTCTTCGGCGCCGACCACGTCGGCCCCCGCCGCCTTGGCTTCATCGGCCTTGGCGCCCTTGGCGAACACGCCGACGCGCACCGTCTTGCCGGTGCCCTTGGGCAGCGTCACGACGCCGCGAACCATCTGGTCGGCATGGCGCGGATCGACGCCCAGGTTGAGCGCGATCTCGATCGTCTCGTCGAACTTGGCGGTGGCGTTGTCCTTGGCGAGCTTGATCGCCTCATCGACGCCATAGAGCTTGTCGGCCTCGACGGCCCAGGTCTTCTGCTTCTTGGTCAGCTTGGCCATGATCTCAGCCCTCCACCACTTCGAGGCCCATCGCGCGGGCGGAGCCTTCGATGATGCGGGTCGCCGCTTCGATATCGTTGGC
>Ga0164242_10004102_pt1 | contig 16414 bp, 16 predicted proteins | sample OricomgcompostMG_FD_108783 | JGI IMG/M metagenome (GOLD analysis project Ga0164242, IMG submission 108783) | Miracle-Growth compost microbial communities from Emeryville, California, USA - Original compost - Miracle growth compost (MG) ...
GCGGGATCGGCGTCGAGCTCGGTGAAGGTGACGGCCACCTCGCCGAAGAAGTCGTCGTCCATCACCGCCTTCCCGCCCGGCCCGGCCAGCCCGACCACCGCGACAGGCCCTTCGTGGGTGATGATGAAGCGACGCTCGCTCATGGGTCTCCTCGTGATCTCAGGCGGCTGCCCGGTGGCTTCCGTCAACGTGCCACGAAGGATAGGCGGCTGCCTTCTCGCGCGACTCCGGCCCAAGACGATCCGGGAGTACCGCGGGCTGCTCGACCGGGCCCTCTTCCCGGAATTCGGGGCGACGCCACTGAAGCAGATCACGCGGGAATCGGCGCAGTTGGACGAGTCGCTCCCCAAGACGACACCAGCGGCCAACGCCGCGACGTACCGCTTCCTTCCCTCCGTCATGGGCGCAGCCGAGGACGACGAGCTGATCGACCGCAACCCGGTCCGCATCCAGAAGGCCTCGACCGCTCGCGTTGAAGAATCCCAGCGGCCCTTCCCGTCGACGAGATGGCGACCATCGTCGACAACATGCCGGAGCGGCTGCGCCTCTTCATCGTGCTCGCCGCTTTCGCCGGCATGCGCGAGGGCGAGATCTTCGAGCTCCGCCGCAGCGACATCGAGCCGACCTCGGGCTCGATCTCGGGCACCCGCAAGATCGAGAAAGACTCCGACCCGAAGGCGAATGGCGCCTGCGCCGACTGCGGCCGTGTGATCGGACCGCCGAAGACGGAGATGGGCATCCGCATGGTCCATCTGCCTTCGGCGTTCCTCCCGCTGCTGCGCGCACACCTGCTCGCCCACACCGCGCCCGGCGCGAACGGACTGCTCTTCCCGGGCGAGCGGAAGGACCATATGAGCGCCCGCTACCTGCTGGACCGATACAAGATCGCCCGCGAGGCCGCCGGCCGCCCCGACCTCACCATCCACGGCCTGCGCCACTCGGCCCTCACACTCGCGGGCCAGCACGGAGCCACAGCAGCCGAGCTCCAGGCCCGCGGCGGCCACGCCTCCCAAGCAGCCATGGCGATCTATCAGCACGCCAGCGTCGACCGCGACCGCCAGCTCGCCGAGAGGATCGGTGACACTGTCGCGATGTCCAGGCGATGGGGCCATCTCCTTAACCCGTCGTAGTCGTTGGCCTCAACAGGAGCGTCGGGTCGGTGACTAACCAGGCTCATCGAGCGCGGGAAATGGTTACGGCCCGGTGCCGATTGGCAAACCTGCAGCAAGAGCGAGAGCTACTCGAGCCCCGCCTCCTTGGCAAGCTGGTCGAAAGACGGCATGACGGCGAGAACGGCACGGGCGGCTGCGCGCTGAGCCTCAGCCACAAACTCAGCGTCTGGAGCCTTCGACATGGGACCACTTCTCCTGGCTGTCGTCTCCTGCTCGAGAAGCAACAGAGCGACTCCGACCCCGATCGCGTACTGCTCCTTCGGGCGCTCGACGTTGGTGAGCTCCTTGTTGCGGCCAGCCAGGTACCGCTTGAACGGTGGATATTCCTCATTGAGAACGACGGTCGGGATCTTCGTGTCGCCGAGGGCCGCCAGTTCCGCATACTCGGGTTGCGCATCGGCCAAGACCTGCGCAGGGATCTCTTCCACCTCCCCGACTGTGATCTTGCCCCAACTATCCTGCTGGTTCGGGCTACTCCACTTCAGAGCGACGTTGGTACCTTCGCCTGGGCCGGAGGCACCAGCGCCGCCCTTGGTCGGCTTTCCGGTCCCGCTGCCTGATCCTGGAATCTCGTCCACGAGTTCGAGTTTGGTGGTGTGCTCGAGGCGGGGGCCTACGCCGCCCGCGGCCTTCAACCACCCATCGAGTGCCACCGTGAGCTCGTACGTGCCAACCTCGACGGTGTCAGGCACTGCCACCATCACACGAACCCGCCCCGACCGGCCCTTACCGACCGTGATTTCCTTGCCGGTCTCGATCTCTGGGTGGTCGCACCACACGCTGAGCTCGCCTCGGCCGTCGTAGAACGAGTCGTGAACGTCTACGACATATGTGACGGAGCGTGTCTGCCCGATCGCAGCTTTCACCGTGTCGGGCCCGTCGAGCCGGGTCGGGTCGTTGTGCAGCTCGATCGGCTTCGATGTACCGCCTCCTCCTCCGCCGTGGCCCGCATTCGTCCCAGCGCCGCCACCAGAACCAGTGCCTGAGGCGGCTCCGAATCCCTTCACACTGAGGGCCCGTCCGATGCGTCGTGCGATCTCCAACGTCTGCTGACTCGTCGAGCCCTGCAGACTCTCACGAAGAAGCGAGTTGTTCTCTTGAACCAGCGCGTACCAGTCTCGGATGGTCGCAGCGACCGTCTCCTCCAGGCGGATGGCTGCGTCGCCCCGGACGAGGTCGTTGCGGTCAGCCGTGAACAGGCTGGTCCGAAGGCGAATGGGCAATGAATCGGTCTCGACAACGACCAGGACTCGGTCGTACAGCTTATTGAGGCCGGTCCGGTGACGGAGCTCCGCGGGTGTCCAGTGGTGGTGCACCTGGCCGTTGGACGTAAACATGACGGCGTGGTCGTGAGCAACGAACTTGTCGCGTCCGCCCGCCTCCCGCGGCTTCTCAAACACGGTGTAGCGCATCGGCAGGAGATAGGTGGTGCCTCCATGGGTGAACGGCAGAGTCTCCGCACCCGTCGGGAAGTCGCGAAGCGCATTCTCAAGGCGGTGCTCGAGTCCTCGCAAAGTGGTGTTTCGACCGCGGGCCGTCTCGTTCACGAACCGGATCGGCATGACGGGATTCAGGAGCCGTGTGTTTGCAACGACGTCGAACGACTTCTCGTCGCCCTCACGCTGGCGGTGGAAGCCGTCGACTCGATACGCGATGAGAGCGAGGTGCGTGCCGGGGCCAAAATCCGGGTAAGCCGTCGCCGGAGCAGACCAAGGGAGCGCGACATCGCCCGGCTTGTCCCAAGGCCCCGTGACGAGATAGAAGGCCGTCGTACCCTTTGTGTTCTCACGCCATTGGACGACAGCAACAGAGATCACATCTGCCTCGCCGGGCTCAAGCAGAGCGGGATCCCGGCGCGTGACCAGGACGATCGCCTGCGCATTGCGGTACGTCATCGCACCGCCCATGCCAAAGGCACCCTGCAGATACAACGCGGACTCCTTGTGCGACCCACCAATCCCGAAGATCGTCGTCGGGATGAGCTCAGGCGTGATGCCGCAGCCCTGATCGTCGAACACGGCAGTCAGCACCTTGGTGTGCCTGGCTTTCTTCGTGACCGCGTCGCTCTCGGCCGACTCACGGAAGGTCACCTGGGCCATGGCCGCCTGTTCCGTCGCGGAGCCCTTAAGCAGATCGGCGGCCGCCTCGTGAGGTGTCTTGTAGGGAATCTCGTCCGGCGTACCGAACTTCAAGCGGGCGAGCCGCTCGATCACCGCGTCCTGCATGTTCGTCGGCGGTTCGATCAGTTTGAGGTCGTAGCTTCCTGAGGCGCCCATCAGGCCGTGATTGTTCCACTTGTCGCCGACAGGACGTGCGTGCTCCGCGCCCACCTGCTCCGCGATCAGCTTCTGGACATACGCGGCCTGAGTAGGCGTCGCCGCAGCGAGGGCAGCCGCGATCAGCTCTGTCTGGGTCGTCATGCTGGTTCAGGTCCTCCGGTCGAGGTCGACGATTGAGTGGGGCACGAAAGCGCAGGCAGACATGTCACAGTCCGAGCTTCTCGATCAAGGCGTCGCGAACGGCTCGGCGGCTCTGGAAGCTCATGCGCAGTGTCCGTCGAGTCTCACCCTTCTTGTCCTTCGAATAGGCCAGAACGCCGATATTGATCCAAAGGGGGTTGTCGTACGAGAAGTAGTCGACCTCGCGGTCCTCGCCGTCCACGCTGACACTCACCGAACTTCTGAGACGTGCGAGCAGCTTGAACGGTGCCTTGGACGTGTGCATCGCGTCGGCCAGGGCGATTGCGCCGTGGATGCTGATGGCGGTCCCCGCTACCGAAGCGCCGCGAACCTGCTGCCGCTCAACCTTGCTGAGCCGGCCGAACTCTGGACGCACGGCAACCAGCTCGTCCCAGAAGTCGATGAGGTAGCCAGCGTCCGCCTTCTCGGCTGGCTCGTCCACGGGGTCACCTGACCAAAAGCTCTCAACTGCCTGTGAAAGAGTGTTGAACGCAACGAGCTTGTGACTGTTCGCCGATACCGTGTTGCTCTGCACCTCGACGTTGTCCAGACCGAGGTGGGCGCTGCCGACCATGAGTTGCTTTGCGATCCGCTGGTGCGCGGTTGACTGGTACTGGAACTTAGCCACCGTGTCGTTCACCTTCTCGCCCACCTGGTTGTAGACGTGAAAGAGGCGGTCCTCCTCCTCGGACGTCGCGAACCAGACGCGGACGGCAAACCGCGTGGACAGGTCGAACGTCTGAGCGGGATTGTTCGCTGCAGCAATGATCGCCCGCGTTCGCGTTGCCGAGTCGACCTTCTGGTCGAAGCTCCCAGCAGCGACTACGAGGCGGTGGTTGTCTTCGTCGAGCTCCACGGTCGTTGTCTCGGGGTTGAGGTTGAACGTGAGGTTCCCGATCACCGCCTCGTTTCGAAGCAGGTCCTCGGTCCAGTTCTTCAACCGCTGCGCGGTCTTCCGATACCGCTGCTTGCCGCTCTTGAGCGTCACCACGTCGTGGTCGGGCCGCGCGTTGCCGACAAGAAGCCGGCCCGTCTCAGCGAGCCCGACGATGTCAGCAGCTGTCATCACGAGCTCAGCCGCGATGATGCCGCCATCGTCGACGTAGTTCACGTGGTCGAAGACCATCTTCATGTCTACTCCTAGGTTCGAGGGGTGCAATCAGCGTACGTGCAATACGTGCGGTACGCAAGCCGTACGCAGACGTATCTCCGATTACGCGGCCTTAAAGGCTCATCCGCGTGATTGAGCGACGGTGCGCAGGCTGGACCAGTCGGGCACTGGCTGGGCTGCGGCCGGCGCGCCGCGTCGCTACGGGCTCTTGGTCTTTCTAGGCTGCTACCGTGACTGCAGCGATCTCCGTGTTGGACCTATTTGCGGGCGCTGGTGGTCTCACGGCTGGACTTCACACGGCGTCGGACAGGTTCCGCACCACACGCGCCGTCGAATGGGACACGGCCGCCGCAGCCTCATACGAAGCAACCTACGGCAGCGGCCTCGTGTATGCAGGGGACATCAAGACGTGGCTTGCTGAAGAGGACGTGCCTCCGGCAGATGTCATTGTTGGTGGTCCGCCGTGCCAGGGCTTCTCCAGCCTGGGCAAGAGGGACGTGGAGGACGAGCGAAACTCCCTGTGGATCGAGTACGCCGAGACGATCAGGCGAGCTGAACCGAAGTACTTCGTCGTGGAGAACGTCGCCGAGTTCAAGAGGTCACCCCAGTATGGCTTGTTCCAGCAGGCGACTTCCCCGGGTGGCCTGATCGAGGACTACGCGTTCGAGGCTGCGGTCCTCAATGCAGCCGACTTCGGCGCTCCGCAGGCTCGCAAGCGGACTGTGATCATCGGCTACCACCGCGACCTCGGCTTCCCGGGCATGCCGAAAGCAACCCACTCAGCGACACCAGACCGCGACGGTAAGAGGCCCTATGTCACGGTCGCGCGAGCGTTGCGGAACGTCCCCCGGCTGCCAGACAGGGATCACGTCTTCGGGTCGCGGCGCACAGAGATCGCCGGCGTCTCATATGCAGGTGCCTTCCGAGTCCGCGACCTCCACTGGAGCAGGAACTACACAGACTTGTCGTTGAAGCGGTTTGCCGTGATCCCACCCGGCGGGAACCGGCGGGACCTCGAGCCGTTCCCCGAGCTCATGGCGCCGTGTTGGACGAAGCACAAGTCCGGGTCCGGGGACGTGATGGGGCGCCTTCATTGGGATCGGCCGTCTGTCACCATCCGTACCGAGTTCTTCAAGCCTGAGAAGGGCCGCTACCTCCACCCGGAGGAGAGTCGCGCGATCACCCACTATGAGGCCGCCCTCCTTCAAGGGTTTGGCAAGGACCATCGCTTCGTGGGTTCACGGACTGACATTGCACGTCAGATCGGCAACGCCGTGCCGATCCCGCTAGGCGCGGCCGTCGGGCGCTTGCTGGCATCCGTCATTTGAACCTGTCGTAGTCTCGACTCGGCGGCCGGTTACCTCGCCATGCAGTCGCTGGGACAAGTCTGCGAACATCACGGCTGAGAGTTCGTGCTCCCAGTAGCGGACGACGGTCCATCCCTGGTCAACGAGGATGCGAGTGGTCTCCTCGTCACGCTGCCGGTTCCCAGAGATCTTCTCGCTCCAGAAGTCGCGCCGTGTCTTCGGTTCGGAGTAGTGCTCAGGGCAGCCATGCCAGAAGCAACCGTCGATGAATACGGCGACCCGCGGCCTCGTGAATGCGATGTCGATCGTCCTGCGCGGTGAGCCGGGAACCTTGAAGTTGACGCGGTACCGATATCCGGCCGTGTGCAACGCCTGTCGAAGCGCAAGCTCGGGCAGAGTGTCCTGACGTCGCTGACGCTGCATGCGGCGCCGAACGGCTGGATCGACTTCTCGGTCCATGTCGCGAAATTACCTCCTGCCCGACCTTAAGATCAGCCTCGTGGATGACACCAGGGTCGACGTTGCCTGGTCCGACCCGGCACCTCCTGGCGACGCGCCCCGCAACGTGTTTGTCCACGACGTGCTCCGCTACGCCCAACGCGCCAACCAGAGGGATGTCGAGCTCGACGGCTACATCAACTATCACTGGCTAACCAGTCCTGAGGCCAACGGCCGCCCAAAGGTCATGTTGGAGGCAGGGATCAACGCGCCGTCCGAGGTATCTGCCCAGGATGGCGAGCGTCGGCCGCTGATCGCGATTCGTTCCAGCCCTTGGAAGGCTGGCCACGAAACCAACCCATGGCACGACGAGTTCGACCTTGATCACGGGCATGTTCGGTACTTCGGAGACCACAAGCCGACGACCGTCGGGCTTCCTGGAGCAACGAAGGGAAACCGTCTTCTGCTTGAGGCAGCACGGTTGCATGCCGGCACCACCCGGCACGAGCGGCTCCTCGCGCCGCCCCTACTCTTGTTTCGCTCGACCACCGTGCACCGCGAAGGTCGCGCCGTCGTGAAGGGCCACGTCGAATTCTGCGGAGCCGCGATCATCGAGCGCCTCGAGCACGTGGTGCAGCGCGACCCTGACACCGGCAAGAGCTTCCCCAACATCGCACTCGACTTGGCAGTTGTCGTCGGGCGCGATACCGATGGCATCGACATGCGATGGATCGACGACCGGCGCGACGCGGCGCTCGATGCGGATCTCGCCCTGCGTCATGCACCCGACCTGTGGCTGCGCTGGGTCAAGGAGGGCCGCGTAGCCATCTCTGGTGTCCGCCGTCGCGTGCTGGCGACCGCCGTCAAGACGTCGAAGGACCAGCAACCGATTCCCGGAACCGTCGAGGCCGACGTACTCACGACGCTCTACAACTTCTACGACGGTCGTAAGCACGCCTTCGAACTGCTCGCGTCCCAAGTGGCTGCGGAGGTGCTGCGGGAGTCGGGTGCTCGGTACAAGGAGGGATGGCTTTCGCGGTCCTCGGGCGACGGCGGGGTCGACTTCATCGGGCGTATCGACATGGGTTCTCTGGCAGCCAGCACACCGGTTGTGGTCCTGGGTCAAGCGAAGTGCATCCTGCCATCCTCGGCGGTTTCGCCCGAGCAGGTTGCGCGCGTTGTCGCCCGACTTCGCCGCGGATGGATCGGTGTGTACGTGACTACAGGTTCTTTCTCGAAGCAGGCGCAAATCGAGATCATCGACGACCAGTACCCAGTGGTTCTGGTGTCGGGCGGAACGTTGGCATCTACAGTCCGGCGCATGGCCGAGGCGAACTACGGTGGCGACCTCGACGCGCTTCTCCAGGCAACGATCGATCAATACGCCGATGCGGTCACCCACCGGCGCCCTGAGGAAGTCATCTCCATGTGAAGCGATTTCCGATGTCGCAGATCCGTTCAGTAACCCTGAACATCGGCCAGCTCCCCGACGAGTCCGGCGTCCGCTGGCGCACGATCATCAACCTCGAGGGCGCATCGAGACGCCGCGGATGGCTAACGGTCTACGCGGTTGGGTCGGCGCTTGACGTGCTGCTGGCAGACCTCGTCACGTCCTCTGAGGAGTAGTTGCGGTGGTTGAGTCGACCGGTGACTCGCGCCGCAAATCGATCGGGATTGAACTCACGAACACCGTCGTGCGGCGCATCGCGATGTCTGCCCTGACGGTTGGCCCGGCGGTCGTCCCTCCCGAAGGTCCGCACTTCCACTACGACGCCGCGCCAACCCTATTCGCTCGACGTCGGGGACGTGGTCCGCTGTGGATCGCTTGGGACACCAACCTCCTCATTGACTACTTCAACTACGGGGAGCGGCTATGGAACGGTGAGTCACTGCCTGACGAGCTCGGACGCGTTGGCGAGGAACTCGAAGGTCTTCAGCTGGTGATGAGTCTCTGGGTGATCAGGCACATCCGATTCAGGATTCCCGTGGGGGTGCTCGATGACTCGAAGCGGAAGCCGCTCTCGCCCGAGAGGCGGGCTCGCCGTATGCACGCTTGGACCGAGTTTGAGCTGGCCTTGCAACTCGTCGCGGACGATGAGGATGGCTGGCCGGAGCCCACCAGCCTCGTCTCCGGAGATCTGACTGATCAGTTGGAGCGGGTGCCGGCCGGCAACGACAGGCGCTTGGTCGACGAGGCAATCCGGTCTGGGATGCATGTCTTCCTCACCTGTGACAGAGGGGTCCTCCGCGCGCGCAGCCAAGTTGAGAACCTTGGCCTGATGATCGCAAGTCCGCTTGATCTGCTCGAGGAGCTGGGCGCCGCCGGCGCACTTCACTGCCTGTTCGCACCGGAGTACGCGGTGTGGCCCGTGCCCGACCAACAGCGGGTGTCCCACCTCATCCAGGCGCTCGCGGAGGACTTCGAGTAGCCACGTGTTGTCCGAGCCACCGAAGCCCGTCCTTCCGTTAACGAGGAGCGACGGACTCTGACGAGTCCAAGAGCCCGCACCCGCAAGGCCGCTTCAAGCGTTCAGAACCAAGCGGCACGCATGCTACGAAGGTTCGTAGATCGGTCCGCCCGCAGGGGCGGGTCGAGCGCCGTTTCTGGGGTCTTTGACGAGTAGTGACGGGCGGTGACGAGGTCATCATGCACGGTGGGGTGAAGTTCTACCGCGGCGCGGCCGCCGCTGCCCGGGCATACGTCGAGGCCGACCACTCCCGCGCAGATGACTACTACCTCGCCGAGGGTTCCGGGGTCGCAACCCGCTACGTCGCCACCCCGTCTGCCGAGGGGGAACGTTCCGTCTCCGCAGTTCAGACAGGGGGAACGTTGGACGGCGACACCTACGAGCGCTGGGTCGCCGGATACGACGTCGACACTGGCCGCGCGAAAGGGCTGATCAGCAAGGACGAGCACGCGCTGCGGTTCGTCGAAGTCGTGGTCAACGGTCCGAAGACCTGGTCGATGGCCGCCTCCCTCCATCCCGAGGTCGCGGCGGCGTACGACGCCGCGCAGGAACGCGCCGCGATCGAGATCATCGGCTGGCTGAGCGAGCACTCCACCACTCGGGTCGGACCGCGCGGCCGGCAGGTGCAGGTGCCGGTCGAGCAGATTGAAGCGGCGGTGATCCGGCACTACACGAGCCGCGCCGGCGACCCCCACCGTCATCTCCACCTCCAGATCAACGCCAAGATCTACGCAGTCGGGAAGTGGCGTGCCCTGCATTCGATCGGCACCCGAGACAGGATCGAAGCGATCAATGGGATTGGGAACGCCGCGATCATGTGCGATCCCGAGTTCAGGGCTGCCCTCGCCGCGCACGGCTACACGCTCGACGCCGACGGAGAGGTCGAGCAGCTCACTCAATACGCCGGCCGGTTCAGCCAACGCACCAAGCAGGTCGAGCGCAACGTCGACCGGTACGAGGCCGCGTGGCGTACCGACCACCCCGGCCAGGAACCCGGCCCGACGCTGCGCCGATCCTGGGACCGGAGGGCGTGGGCCGACGCTCGGCCGGACAAGGTCATCCCCGCCGACGGCGCCGAACTGGTCGCGCGGTGGAACGAGAAGCTGCATGATCTCGCTTCCGCGAGCCACTGGCGGGGGTGCGGCTGGAGCCGACGACGATCGGTGCGATCCGCCGCGATGTCGCGGTCGAGCTGATCGTCACCCGGCTCGGGTCGAAACGTTCGGCTTGGAACGCGGCCGACATCCGTGGCGAGGCCGAGAAGCTGGTCGCCTCTCTCAGGGTTGTCACCGAACGCGGCATCCGGGTCGAGCTGGTCGAGGACCTCACCGCCCGCACCATCGACGTGTGTCGACCACTGCTCGACCGAACCGACGTGCCCGAGCACGTCCGCGCACTGACCTCCGAACGTGTCTTGGCGGTCGAGGCCGACCTCAACACCTCCCTCGCCCAGCGTGCAGATCGGCACGTTGTGCCCGACCGCTGGATCAGGTACGCCGAAAGTCTCGACGCGGCACAGCGGCAGGTCATTGCGGCACTCGCGGGTGAGGCGGGCCTGCTGGTGATCGAAGGCGCAGCAGGCACGGGCAAGACCACCGCCCTCTCCGCGGCCCGTGAAGCGCTCGAGGCCCGCGACCGTCGGCTGGTCGTTGTCACGCCCACGCTGAAGGCGGCCCAGGCCGCACAACAGCAGGTCGATGCGGACGCCTTCTCTGCTGCGTGGCTTGTTCATCAGCACGGCTACCGGTGGGACGAGGACGGCCGCTGGACCCACGTCGAGACACCACGGCAGGAGGTCGATCTGCTGGCCCGGCTGATGCCCGGCGACGTCCTCCTCGTCGACGAGACCGGCATGCTCGACCAGGACACCGCCCGCGCCCTTCTCACGATCGCCGATGGCGCCAGTGCGACCGTCGCACTGCTTGGCGACCGACATCAGCTCCCGGCCGTCGGCCGCGGTGGGGTGCTCGACCTAGCCGCCCGCTTGGTACGCCCGGAGGCACATCTTGAGTTGGAGTCGGTGCACCGCTTCACCGATCCCGTCTACGCCGACCTCTCGCTCTTGATGCGCAGTGGTGAACGGTCTGGTGAGGTCTTTGACGCCCTCCTCAACCGCGGCGAGATCGTCATCCATCCCAGCAAGGTCGAACTCGTCGACGCGCTGGCCGACGTCTGCGCGAATGGCGGCGAGCTGGTGATCGCCGACACCCGCGAGCAGGTGACCGCGCTCAACGCCGCGATCCGCGACCGACGCGCAGCCGTTGGTGAACAGGATGGTGAGCGCCGTGGTGAGCCGGTCACCAGTCGTGGTGAGCGGATCGGGCTCGGGGACGGGATCGCGACCCGGCGCAACGACCGCGACCTGCGCATCGCCAACCGCGACACCTGGACCGTCACCGGTATCGGCGACGACGGCAGCCTCCTCGTGGTTGGCCGCGCCGGACAGCGCCAGCTTCCCGCCGACTATGTCGAGGAGCACGTCGAGCTCGCCTACGCCACCACCGTCTACGGCGCCCAGGGCGACACCGTCGACTCCGCCCACCTCGTCGCCGAATCGATCGACGACGCCCGCGAACAATGGGTCGGCGTCTTCAGCCGCGACCGGGCGGACCTCGGCCCCACCCACGCGGCCGAGCTGGCAGCGGACGACATCGACCGCTACGGACCCCAAGCACCTCAGCGGTCCTTTGCGGTCCAGGCGGCGCTCCTCGGCGCCGGCGGCGCGCGCCGACACCCCGAGCCGCCACCCGCGATGGCGCCCTCTCCGGGCCGCGGCCTCGGGCGCTGAGCACGCCAGTTGCGGCACCACGACGTGCGTACACGCCGCGAACTTCTTCGGCCAGCGATGTCCGATCCGCCGTGCGCCCGGTTGCTTGTCCCGACATGACCGGAACACACCCGCCACGGGCCGACGAGCGCGTCCCGGATGTGCTCGGGCGCGACGTGAGCACGAGGGACCACCCCGATGCCTTCTGGGGGTGAAAGCACCTCGTCCGGAAGAAGTTCGGCTCCACCTGTCCGATCCACTCGCCGGTCGGTTGCCTCTTCGGTCATCAGCACACCCACACTCACCAACCAACAGGAAAGGAGGTCGGACGATGACCATCGCTCCGATCCACATCCCCACCGAATGGGACGACAACGACATCGTCCTCTTCGAGGAGTTCTGCTCCTTGATCCGCACGCCCAAGCGAACGGTCAGGTGTTGGCGCGTCGAGAAGCGCGGCCCACGATGGTGGCGCTTCAACGGGACGGGCCGCCTCTACACGACCGTCGCCGAGATCCGGCGCTTCCTGGACAGGAGTTGACCGTCATGGCTGCTCCGCAGAAGTCCGCCTCGGCCAGCCCGTGGATGACCCTCCGGCAGGCCGCCGTCTACGTCGCCACGTCGGTCAAGACGATCCGGCGGCTGATCGCCGCCGGCGACCTGCCAGCGTACCTGTGTGGCAAGCGCGGCCTGCGCGTTCGCCGCGAAGACCTCGACAACCTGATGAGGCCGCTCTGAACGGCGACCACTTCCCCACCATTCTCGTGACAGCGTCACGACAATCCCGTCCGTGGTTGCCGTGGCGCTGTCGCTTTGCACAATCCGTTCGCCAAGATCGGGCTTTTCAATGCCCGCTCTCATCCCCGACGCCAGAGCCGGTCGATCGGCATGACGTGCAAGCGGTCCTCGTAGGTGTAGCTCCGCGCACCGGTGTAGAGCGCGACGCCAGCGACAAAGGCATCGCCAAGGAGATCGCGCAGCTTCCGCAGGCCCGTGAAGTCCTCGCTCCCGACGCGGCTGGCTGCCTTCACCTCGAAAGCGATCACGCCCCCGTCATCCGTCTCGAGGACCAGGTCGACCTCGTGTCCGTCCCTCGTGCGCCAATGGCCGTGCCCGGCGATCTCCTCGGTCCAGCTGATCTCCTTCAGGAGCTCGCCGACGACGAACGTCTCCAGGACGTGCCCTAACTCGGTCATCGCCGCCGGATCCCGGCGCGCCAACTTCTCCGGCGTGAGCCGCAGCAGCCGGGTCGCGACACCGGTGTCGAGCATGTGCACCTTCGGCCGCGCGTTCGTGCGCTTGGTCAACGTGCGGTCCCACGCCGGTACGATCCGGACAAGGAAGACGGCCTCGAGCAACCGGAGATAGTCGCGCACGGTCTTCGCGTCCGTCCCCAGCGCATCTGAGATGCGCGCGACGTTCAGCACCTGCGCGGTCTGACCGGCCGCTCGCTCCAAGATGAGCGGGAGGGTGTGGGCCTGACGCACCTTCGCCAGCTCCTGCACGTCGCGCTCCAGCGTGAGTCGCACGTAGTCGTCGGTCCAGCGCCACCGAGCCCGATCCGTCGGCGTCGCGAGCGCGATCGGGAATCCACCCCGAGCCACCCGGTCGACGTACTCGTCTCGACTTGTCGCTGATGGCTCTCCCTCCGACACGCCACGACGGCCTTCCAGAAGGCACCGAACCAGGTCCGGTCGTGTGCCTTCCAGCTCACTCTCGGCGAGCGGCAGGATCGGCAACCGCTGCAAGCGGCCCGTCAACGCTTGGGCGGCGCGTGGCAACGCCTCGTGCCGCGCCGATCCGGTCAGGATGAACTGGCCGGGCCTGCTGGATGCGTTCAGGCGCGCCTTGATGGCGTCGAGAACCACCGGTGCGTGCTGGTACTCATCGATGAGAACCGGCCCATCGCCCTCGATCATCGTCGTCGGGTCCCGGGTGACCGCGCCACGAGTGTCGAGATCATCCAGATCGAGCAGCCGGCCACCGAGCTGATCAGCGAGTTGCCGCAGCAGCGTCGACTTCCCGACCGCACGCGGCCCCTCGAGCAGCACGACCGGGCTCTCCTGCTGACGCTCGACCACGGTGTCGTAGATGCGCCGCGCAACCAGCCCCTGTGACGTGCTCACACCACGGATCGTACGCGCAAACTCCAGAACTGCCGTGTCCTAAACTCCAGAACTGCCAGGGCCTGAGTTCCAGAACTGCCAGCCTCGATGCCTGGCCTGGCCTCCAGGCATGGAGCTCGTGGGTACCTGGCAGGCCCAACGACCTCCCACAGGTCGTACTTCGCACCCACGTTCACCGCCTCCCGTCACAAACGGATCATCTTCGAGCCGTTTCTGACGCCCTGACTGTCAGCCCATGCCTCGAACGGCCGCTCGCGCGGTGGTCGCGACTGGGAAGTCGACGCCCTTGACGTCGTGCCAGTGCAGGCGGTTCTCGCCGGCGAGGCCGAGCAGGATGTCGAGGGTGGCACTGTGGGCGGACGGCATTGCGTTCAGGTCACGGTTGGTGCGCCACCCGAGAGCGAGCATCAGCTCGCTGATCTCGCCGCGCCACTGCTCGATCGGCGTACCGCTCGCCGCCACCGCCAAGGCCATCCAGCCCGACTGCCGCTCCCAGTCCTTGGTGCCGAGTGGGAGCCGGCCGACGATGTGCCGCCACAGCTTCTGTGGATCCTTACGGCCCTGGATCCCGGCCCGACTCGCCCTCAGGTGGCCGTCGCGGACGTGGACGAGCCCGAGCTCACGGGCCGCATTCCGGATCGCGGCCACCGGTGGTGTCAGGTCCTCACGATTGGCCTTGCCGATCCACCACTTCGTGATGCCGGCCTCGACGGCGATCTGCTCGACGACCGCGGGCGGCAGATAGCCGGCGGCGGTCAGCTTCGCGCCGCTCCCGATTTCCTCGAGGAGAACCCGGTAGGGCTCGGTGATCCTCGCCGCCTCCGCGTCGGGAAGGTCGGTCGGGCCGTGCGACATGGGGCGACCGAGCACCTCGCGCAGGAGCCGGATCCCGTGGCGATCAAGTTGTGCACAGAGTTCGGCCAGGTCATCCACCACCGCGACGGGTTTCGGCCACGGCGACCCTGAGGGCGTCGTTGACTTGGTCCACATCGAACTGATCCGGGTGCCACCCGATGGGCAGCCAGTCGTGCGCGTCCTCCGCGGAGTCGAAGACGTCGGGGAGCTTCAACTCGTCGTAGCCGCTGCGGACCCAGGTCGCGAGTTCCTCGTAGCCCCAGACCCCACCGCAGTCCTCGGGCGGGCAGGCCATACGCCCGTCGACGCAGCGGGCGGTCGCTGGCGGCTCGTCGAGCACCGCCTCGACCTTCAGCACGTGATGCCAGCCGTCGCCGAAGTCGTACTCGTAGAAGAGCCGGTCGCCCTTCGCCGCGAGCACCTGATCGAGCCGCACGTCGTCCTCCAGGACGCCCTCATCGCCCTCGTCGAGATCGAACTGCGTGAGGAAGTACGGCGCCCGCAGGTCGGTGCTCGTCATGAAGCGATGCAGGTGACCGTCGTGCCAGCCCATCGCCGACTGGATCACGTCGTGCACCCGCGGCAGCGTCAGGTCGCCAGGCAGCTCGAGCCGCCGCCAGATCGGAGGCTTCGCGCCCTTGAGGTCGAGACGGATGCGGAACCCGCGGACCCGATCCGGGATCGGCAGGACCGTCGGCTCCTCGTGCTGGTTGAGCTTCTCGAAGATGCTCGTCACCCGACCGTTCATCAAGGCATCGAAAAGGGCCCGCTGCTGCTCCGGGGAGACCTCGGCCATCAGCTGGGCCGCGAGTGCGTTGACGTCCGGTGGGTCGAAGCGGCTGCTCACAACAAGCGGTCAAGCACGCCCGAGAACTCGCTCGCCCCAGCCACACAAGGCTGCGATCCTGACACGCCAGCAATGACCTTGGAAGGACACACGATCAGCACCGTCGCGCCTCGCCGGCGACTGGCACGGCAACACGCGCGGGGCCCGTGCGCGCATCGCCGAGGTCGCTGCCAACGGCGTCGCTCTGATCCTCCACCTCTGGTCGCTCAACTGCGACGGCGTCGCCGGCAACGTCCGCTACCTCGACCTCGCCGCCCTTGACACTCCCACGACATAGACCAGCCCTGCGGGATCTGGCAGCAGTCGTGTCCGGCGCCAGATCCGTGGCCGATCTGGCACCACGGCCTCGATCTGGCACCGCACTGAAACTAGTGAAATGACAGAAACTGCAGGCTGACCTGCGGTTTCTCGTGGTGGAGCCTAGGGGACTCGAACCCCTAACCCCCTGCTTGCAAAGCAGGTGCGCTGCCAATTGCGCCAAGGCCCCGGTGGTGGTGCCGGTGGTGGTGCCGGTGGAAACCAGGAGCGTTCAGCTGGCTGGCGGGACGTCGTCGGTGGCCTGCTGCCACAGCGCCTGCTCGTGGCGGCCCTGGTCCAGCTTCTGCTTGGCGAACACCGCTCCAGCCACGGCGAGTGCCAGCAAGATGAGCTTCTTCATCGTGTTCTCCCTCCTCGGAAGTGCTGATGCGCCAGCCTACCGGGCGGCTCGCGGGGTGGCCGAATCGGTGTCCTGGCCGGGCTGCGCGGCTTCACAAAGCACTTGTGCTCCCTGCTTCGCAGGGAGCACAAGTGTTTGCTGTGGGCCTAACAGGACTTGAACCTGTGACCTCTTCCTTATCAGGGAAGCGCTCTAACCGTCTGAGC
>Ga0164242_10004103_pt1 | contig 16414 bp, 15 predicted proteins | sample OricomgcompostMG_FD_108783 | JGI IMG/M metagenome (GOLD analysis project Ga0164242, IMG submission 108783) | Miracle-Growth compost microbial communities from Emeryville, California, USA - Original compost - Miracle growth compost (MG) ...
CGATCATTCTCAGCCAGGGGGGCAGAGTTGCCGGTCACAAGTCAAGCCTGACTCGGTCCGAGAGGCACGAACGAAATCGTCGCCTCTTTTGCCAAAGCTGTTGATACGGCTGAGTTTTAGTTCCCTGACGTCGTAGTCTGCGCGACGGTGTCGATTCCGGCTGGATTGCCGAGTGCCGGCTGGCCCGCGGCCTGGCCGAATCGGAAAACCGTGGATGGCAACCGAACTCCGAAAGTCGCTCAGACGCAGGACAAGTGAAAGGTTTGGAGTTGCGATGAGATTGGCCCGGACGATCAAGCCCGCCGAAACCGCCGCCAATTCCTCCGGTCCGCTCGCTGATCTCGCCGGCCCTCCGAACCGCCCGGTTGCCCTGTTCGTGTTGGGGCCGCAACGGTCCGGAACGTCGGCGCTCACCCGGGTGCTGTCGCTGTGCGGCGGGACCCTGCCCACCGCGCTGCTGGGCGCCGACGCCAACAACCCGCTCGGCTATTGGGAGCCGCGAGCGGCCATCTCGCTCAACGAGGCGATCCTGCGTCGCCTCGGGACCAACTGGTACGACCCGTCGTTTCGTTTTCTGGATGAGCAGGCAGCCGACGAGTCGGCGAACACGGCCTGTATCAACAAAATCGCGGCCTATCTGTCCACGCTGCCGGCCGCGCCGCTGGTGGTGATCAAGGAACCGCGCATCACCACGCTGTCCGACCTGTGGTTCCAGGCGGCGCGGCGGGCCGGGTTCGATGTCGCGGCGGTGATCGCGGTTCGTCATCCGCAGGAAGTCATCTGCTCGATCGCGAAGTCCTGGCGAGTCTCGCCGGCACTCGCCAGCGCCCTGTGGCTGAAGTGCAACATCCTGGCCGAACGAAACACGCGGGGCATGCCGCGCGTGTTCGTCGACTACGCAAACCTTCTCGACGACTGGCGCCGGGAGACGAAGCGGATCTCCGCCGAGCTGCCGGTCGAGCTGCACACCCAGGACGAGGACGCCATCGAGAAGTTCCTCACCCCCGGCCTGCATCGGCAGCGGCACAGCGGGTCGGTGACAAATCGTTTCGGCGCCGACTGGATTTCCACGGTCTATGCGGCGCTGCGCGACGCCGCGCACGACGAGCCCGTCGACACCGCAACGCTGGACCGCGTTTTCGATTCCTACCGGGCCAGCGAGCGTGATTTCCGCAAGGCGCACGAGGACTTTCACGGCTTGTCCAACAGCATGCTCTTCCGGGTTTTCCGGCCGGCCGTCGCACGGCCGGTGATGGAAATCTTCGCGATGCTCCACCGGAACCGCGGCACCTGGGCCTAGGCGGCGGTTGGCGGAATCGTCTGATGCGGGGAAAGGTCCCCGATATGATCGACCGGACCGCGATACCAGACGCCGGTCGCTGAATTTTCTCGCTACGCCCGAAAGGCAGGCCTCGATTCGTGTCAGCGTCCGTGCTCATCACCGGCGGGGCAGGGTTCATCGGGTCGGCGCTGTCACGTCGTCTCGTCGAGGCCGGATACGACGTCGCCCTGATGGACGTGCTGCATCCGCAGGTGCACGGCGGCGACCGGCCCGTCGAGTTGGCGCCCTCGGTGCGGTTGTTCACCGGGGACGTCACCCACGCGCCCGACTTCGACGCGGTGCTGCGGTTGTTCCGGCCCACCCAGATCGTCCACCTGGCGGCCGAGACGGGCACCGCGCAGTCGCTGTCCGAGGCCACCCGGCACGGCTCGGTGAACGTCGTGGGAACCACTCAGCTGCTGGACGCGCTGAGCCGCTCAGGCCTGGTTCCCGAGCAGCTGGTGCTGGCGTCCTCCCGCGCGGTCTACGGCGAGGGCGCGTGGCAGTCGGGCGCGGAGGTCTTCTATCCGCAACCCCGCAGCCATGCCCAGCTGGTCGCTGGCCGCTGGGACCCGCAAGGACCCGCGGGTGAGCAGGCGGTGCCGCTGCCGAGCCGAGCCGACCGCACCGAGCCCCGGCCCACCAACGTCTACGCGGCGACCAAGCTCGCCCAGGAGCACCTGCTGGCCGCCTGGACCGCCGCGCACGACACCAACCTCAGCGTGCTGCGCCTGCAGAACGTCTACGGCCCCGGCCAGTCGCTGACCAATTCCTACACCGGCATCGTCGCGTTGTTCGCCCGGCTGGCCCGGCAGGGGCAGGCGCTGGAGGTCTACGAAGACGGCCGGATCGTCCGCGATTTCGTCTACATCGACGACGTCGTCGACGCGCTGTTCGCGGCGGTGCAGCGACCGGCCAGCCCGCAGCGCCGGCTGGACGTCGGGTCCGGCCGGGCCACCACCATCCAGGAGCTGGCCAACACGATCGCCGCCATGTGCGAGGCGCCCGAACCAGTGGTCGTCGGAAAATTCCGGGACGGCGACGTGCGAGCGGCGAGTTGCGACATCGAGCCGGCAACCAGCCAGCTCGGCTGGCACCCCAAGTGGACACTCGAGGACGGTCTGCGCGCCCTGCTCGAATGGATCGGCAACCGGCCGTAAGCCGCCGGCGGCTCGGCCGGAAATCCGGCGACTGAGCACAAATCGGGCGATTCCCCGAAATTTTCGCAACCTTCAAATACCGGCAAAAAGACGCATTCGCCCACCGGTAACGCCGCGCGTAAAGCCTCGTGAACAGCGCGGATCCGTCCGAGCCCGTTGTCTTTGAGAACTCGGGCCTATTGATATGGCCCGCAACCGAGTAATTTACTGAATCGTTCGGCGAGGTTTCATACACGGGCTACGACGCGGCAAGAGGTGAAGCGGTGGGCATTGTCGACCGACGGACAATGGTTCCAACGAAGCTTCACCGGGCGCCGGATCGCACCCGCATTCACTGGCTATGGAAAGCGGTGCTGCTCGGCGGCGCGCTCCTGCTGGCCGCCGCCTGTTACTTCTGGCCGGTCCTGGCCGTCGGGATCGGCGCAATCCTGTTGCTGCTGCTCTGCGCGCGCATTCCCGGCAGGGATCGGGACCGCTACATTCCCAATTTGTATGCCCGGGACACCAGAATCTATGACGACCAATATCGCGAATTCATCCGTCGGACCCTCGCGGAATTACGGCGCCGCAGAATTGGCGGCCACACCCTGTTATGGGAAGCATCGCAATTGCCGCAGCCCGGCGCGGAGAATTCCGAGGAGCTTCTGTTAGATCTGGGCGTCTGGATCGGCTGGTCGACCAGGCTGATATTCGATACGTGCCATCGCACGGTGTACGGGTTCGACACCTTTTCCGGACTGGTCGAAGATTGGCGACTCGAGGACCGGATCGTCAAGCGTGGGGCCTTTTCCCTCTCGGAACCGTTCGCGCAGCGCTTCATCCGGGATACCGGCGTGACGATCAACGACGACGGCGTCCCGGCCGCGCTCGGGCGCGACGTGAGATTCATCAAGGGCAGCACCTATGACACGTTGGCGCCGTTCCTGGCGGACCGGCCGGCGGCCCCCATCAGGCTCTTCCACATGGACCTGGACACCTACGAAAGCTGCCTGCACGCGCTGGAGACCTGCAAGGATCACTTCGTCGTCGGATCCATCCTCGTGTTCGACGAATATCTCGTCACCAACGGTGAAATGCGGGCCTTCTACGACTTCCAGAAGCGTTACGAATTGGAATGGCAATACCGGGCCTGGGGCCTCGAGATGATCGAAATGAACGTCGAGATGGTCACCTCACGATGGAAGCGCTGGCTGTATTCCATTGCCGCGATCCCCGGGTATTTGCTCCTTGGGGACGGCCGCTTCCTTTGGGCGTGCTTCCGTGAGCCGTTCTGGAGATTCTGGTTGAACGCCCCCGCCGAGGACATCTTCTTCATACTCGGCGCGGCCGGGTCACGAAAATCGGTGAGCATCGAGATCACCGGCTTGGGCAAACTCGCCGTGCCGCACTAATGGTGCATGCGCGCGTGGCAGGTGTCCGCCCGGCGCCCGGACGGCGAACGGTCGGGGACAGCGGCCCAGGTTACGCGGATTTCCAGCATATGATGGTTGCTACTGCCCGGTAGGGCACGGATGGGGGCAGCCCCGGTGGCTGCGGGGGCAGGTCAAGGAGGCCGGTCAGGCGAGCTTGTAGCGCGAATGCGGAAAACGCATCGACGGCTTCGGCGATCCCGAGGCCATCACCGACACTTCATCTGAACCAGGGGGCAGCCTTGACCGTGACTGATCGTGACATGCGATCTCCATTCCTCGATACCCGTTCCGCCTACCTCGACCTGCTGCGGCGCAACCTCACCCGGTATGGCAGCGACGAGTTGGTGCCGGTGGGCTGGAACTATCTGGGCCGTCCGCTTTTCAGCACCCGCAAACTGATGCTGGTGCGCAAGCGCCCGTTCAATGCGCACGCCCGCGACCTCGGCCTGGATTGGCCGGCCGACGCCTTGACGATGATCGGCATGCAGCGGCTGACCAGTTTGCAGCACTGCGTCGAAACCATCCTCAAAGACGACATTCCCGGCGATCTGGTCGAGTGCGGAGTGTGGCGCGGTGGGGCGTCGATTCTGATGCGTGCCGTGCTGTCGGCCTACGGCGACGAGAAGCGCTGCGTGTGGCTGTGCGATTCGTTCGAGGGCGTGCCGCCGCCGGACACCGCGCATTACCAGGCGGACAAGGGCATCAAGCTGCATCGCGCCGCCGGGATACTGGCCGTACCCGAGGCGCAGGTCCGGGCGAATTTCGAGCGCTACGGTCTGCTCGACGACCGGGTCCGCTTCGTTCCCGGGTGGTTCAAGGACACCCTGCAGGATGCGCCGATCGAACGGATCGCCGTGCTGCGCCTCGACGGCGACCTGTATGAATCGACGATCCAGGCCCTGGACGCGCTCTACCCGCGGCTCTCGGCGGGCGGCATCTGCATCATCGACGACTACCACGCCATCGACGCCTGCCGGCAGGCGGTGACCGACTACCGTTCCGAACACGGCGTGACCGCGCCGATCGAGGAGATCGACGGCACCGGCGTGCTGTGGCGCAAGTCCTGAGGGCAACCTTTATCGGGGCCGCGTCGGCGCAGAACCGTAAACCGGTGCTGTGCGGATTCGTCGATACCTAGAGTGGTCGGTGCATCACCGTCGAGGACGCAACCGAAGGGCTTGGATTCGCGATGAAATGTGTGCTGGCCAGCTACGGGACGCGCGGGGACATCGAGCCATCCGTGGTGGTCGCCCGCGAACTGCAGCGCCGGGGCCACGACATGATCATGGCCGTGCCGCCCGACTCGGTGAGCTTCACCGAGGCGGCCGGGTTGACGGCCGTCCCCTACGGGCTGGACTCGCAGGCCTGGCTCGACGTGTACCGCAACTTCTGGACGTCGTTCTTCCGGGGGTTCTGGAAGATGGGGGAGATGCGCGGCATGTGGCGCGAGATGTGGGATCTCAGCGACCAGTGCTGGGCGCAGATGAACACCACGCTGCTGTCGCTGGCCGACGGAGCCGACCTGCTGTTCGCCGGGCAGAGCTACCAGGAGCCCGCCGCCAACGTCGCCGAGTATTACGACCTTCCGCTGGCCACCCTGCACCACGTGCCGATGCGGCCCAACGGCCAGGTCGTTTCGGTGCTGCCGGCGCCGCTGGCCCGCTCGGCGATGACGGCGTTCGACTGGTTCTGCTGGCGGCTGAACAAGAAGGTCGAGGACGCCCAGCGCCGCGAGCTGGGCCTGCCCAAAGCGACCGGACCGTCGCCGCGGCGGATCGCCGAGCGCGGCTCGCTGGAAATCCAGGCCTACGACGAGGTCTGCTTCCCCGGCCTGGCCGAGGAATGGGCGAAATGGGATGGCCAACGGCCCTTCGTCGGCACGCTGACGATGGAGTTGACCACCGAGGCCGACGACGAGGTGATGTCCTGGATCCGCGGCGGAACGCCGCCGATCTGCTTCGGGTTCGGCAGCATGCCCGTCGAATCGCCGGCCGACACGGTCGACATGATCGGCACGGCCTGCGCCCAGCTGGGCGAGCGCGCGCTGCTGTGCGCCGGCCGCAGTGACTTCAGCGGCGTCCCGGCGCCCGATCACGTCAAGGTGGTGGGCCCGGTGAACTACGCCACCATTTTCCCGGCCTGCCGCGCGGTCGTGCACCACGGCGGCTCGGGCACCACGGCCGCGAGCCTGCGCGCCGGCGTGCCCACCTTGATCCTGTCCATGGACGCCAACCAGACCATCTGGGGCGCACAGCTCAAACGGCTGAAAGTCGGTGCCACACGGCGTTTTTCGGCAACCGACCGCGACTCGCTGGTGCAGGATCTGCGCAAGATCCTGGCCCCGGATTACGCTCGGCGCGCCCGCGAGATCGCCGCCCGGATGACCAAGCCCGCCGACAGCGTCATGAAGGCCGCCGATGTCGTGGAGGACTTCGTCCAATCCCGCAGCCGCACCGGTCGCAGCTAACCTGGCGCATGGCCGCTGCGCTGGGCAAACGGCCAGGATTGCTACCCCGCAGGTGCCCGCACACCCGCCGGTTGACTTCCCGTTTTCCAAGACACCCGATCGATCGTCTGGCACACTGACGTAGGATCAGGCGACGACGCTTGGGTACAGCCACACCGCCCAAGGGTCGTCTTGTTTCTACGGTCGGAGGGAAGGCCGATGAGGTTGGCTCTGTCGCACTCGGCTACTCCGATGCGCCGTGATCTTCCCGCTGGGTGGGGTGTTTCCAAATCCGTTGCGAAACAACTACAACCAATGACTTCGACCGGGCCCCGGGGCCGACGGCGGGCCGCAGATCACCGAGAGGAAACGCCGCCGCCAAAGTTGCCCATGCTGTCGGAGATTGATTAAGGTAATAATCGCGATGAAATTTGCTGTGGCAAGTTATGGGACGCGTGGCGATATCGAGCCTTGCCTCGCCATCGGTCGTGAACTGATGCGCAGAGGGCATTCGGTACGCATGGCCGTCCCGCCCAATCTGGTCGATTTAGCCGAAGCCGCCGGACTGTCCGCGATCGCGTATGGGCCGGATATGCACGACTTTTGGAGCGACGAGTTCATCCGGGACTTCTTCAAAAACTTCCTGCGCGGCCCGGTCACATTGATCCGCGAAGCCTGGGAACCGGTATTGAAGAACTGGCAGGAAATGAGCTCGGCGTTGATGTCGGTGGGCGCCGGAGCTGATTTGCTGTTCACCGGCCAGCTTTACCAGGACCTGGCCATCAATGTCGCCGACTATTACGGCATCCCGATGGCCACGCTGCACTACATTCCGATGCGCCCCAACGGCCAGCTGCTGCCGCGGGTGCCGGGACCGCTGGTCCGCACCGGGATGGCGGTCTACGACTGGATGTGCTGGCGGATGAACAAGAAGGCCGAGGACAGGCAGCGCCGCGAACTCGGCCTACCGACCGCCACGGTGGCCTCACCGCGCCGGATCGCCGAGCGCGGGTCGCTGGAAATCCAGGCCTACGACGAGGTTTGCTTTCCCGGGTTGGCCGAGGAGTGGGCGAAATGGGGCGGGCAGCGGCCGTTCGTGGGCTCGCTGACCATGGAGCTGCCCACCGACTTCGATGACGAGGTGTTGTCCTGGATCGGCCAGGGAACGCCGCCGATCTGCTTCGGCTTCGGCAGCATGCCGGTGGCCGAATCCCCGGCCGACACGGTCGAGATGATCGGCGCGGCATGTGCGGAACTGGGGGAGCGGGCGTTGATCTGCTCGGGCTGGAGTGACTTCAGCAATGTCCCGCACCCAGACCACGTCAAGGTGGTCGGCGTGGTCAACTACACCAAGATCTTCCCGGCCTGCCGCGCGGTCGTGCACCACGGCGGCTCGGGCACCACCGCCGCCGGCCTGCGGGCGGGAATTCCCAGCCTGATCCTGTGGACCGCCGGTGATCAGCCGCTGTGGGGGTCGCACATCAAGCGGCTGAAGGTGGGCACCTCGCGGCGGTTCTCGGCCACCACGCCCGAAACGTTGGTGGCCGACCTGCGGAAGATCCTGGCGCCCGAATACCTCACCCGCGCGCGCGAACTGTCCTCGCGGATGAGCAAGCCCGCCGAGAGCGCGGGCCGGGCGGTCGACCTGTTGGAGGAATTCGCTCGCTCGGGCCGCTGCATTCCGCGGGCCGAAGCGCAGCGAAGTCGCTGAGAACCGTTGACCGATACCGTCCGAAACGCATTGACGGCGTCGAAGGGCGTCTAGGCTCTCTACCGGTAATACAGGCTTGCGGAGTTAGGGGCAGTTTTGGCCGTGACCGATCACGACACGCGGTTTGCATACCTCGACCTGCTCCGGCGTGATCTGACCAGGTATGGCAGCGACGAGTTGGTGCCGGTCGGGTTGTACCGGCTCGGGCGCCCGCTGTTCAGCACCCGCAACTTGATGTTGGTGCGCAAGCGCCCGTTCAACAAGCAGGCCCGCGACCTGGGCCTGGACTGGCCGGCGGACGCGCTGACCATGATCGGCATGAAGCGGCTGACCAGCTTGCAGCACTGTGTGGAAACGGTTCTGGAAGAAGACGTTCCGGGCGATCTGGTCGAGTGCGGCGTGTGGCGTGGCGGGGCGTCGATCTTGATGCGTGCCGTGCTGGCGGCTTACGGCGACGAGAAGCGCTGCGTGTGGCTGTGCGATTCCTTCGCCGGAGTGCCGCCGCCGGACACCGTCAACTACAAGGCGGACAAGGGGATTAGGCTGCACCGCCACGCGCGCATCCTGGGTGTGCCACTGGAGAACGTCAAGGCGAATTTCGAGCGCTACGGGCTGCTCGACGACCAGGTGCGTTTCGTGCCCGGCTGGTTCAAGGACACGCTGAAAGACGCCCCGATCGATCGCATCTCGGTGTTGCGGCTCGACGGCGATCTGTACGAATCCACCATCCAGGCGCTCGACGCGCTGTACCCGCGACTGTCCCCCGGCGGCTTCTGCATCGTCGACGACTACCACGCCATCAAGGCGTGCGCGCAGGCCGTGACGGACTACCGCACCCAGCACGGTGTCACCGCGGAGATCGTAGAGATCGACGGCACCGGCGTGCTGTGGCGCAAGCCCTGAGAGATCGCTGAAACCCTCGGTGTACGAAACGATTTGCCCTCCGGTCGGGGACGGGCGCAAGAGCGTCACGTCGAACCCTTCGCGTATTTTGCGGACCGGATGCACGCCGATGTTATGGTTGCCGCCGTGGCTACAGGGCTGACCCCCGGCACGCGCCTGCGGATGTGGTGGGTGCGCACCGAATACTGGCTGGCGCGCACGCTGCTGCCGGACGTCTACGCCAACGATGCGCTGATCACGTTCAACAACTTTCATGCATTCCTGGACGATCCCGAATTCCAGCGCGCCTACCGGCGCGGCGCCCGCTCGCTGGGCAAGGAGGACTGGTACCAGTGGCCGTGGCGGGTGCACGTGGGGCTATGGGCGGCGGCCAGCGCCAGCCTGCTCGACGGCGACTTCGTCGAGTGCGGCGTCAGTTACGGCTTCTTGAGCAGCGCCATCATGGAGTACCTGGACTGGGACCGGCTGGGCAAGACGTTCTACCTGCTGGACACCTTCGCCGGCATCGACCCGCGGTTCGTCACCGACAACGAACGCGCGGCCGGGGCGCTGGAGATCAGCAAGGGGCATCTGCGCAACGGCATGTATGCCAACGGAGTCGACGGTGTCCGCGCCAATTTCGCGGAATGGAAAAACCACCGCATCATCGTGGGCGCGGTCCCCGAGACCCTCGATCAGGTCGATGCGCCCTCGGTGGCCTACCTGCACATCGACATGAACTGCGCTCCGCCCGAAGTCGCCGCGCTGCGCTTCTTCTGGCCGCGCCTCACTCCCGGCGCCTTCGTGCTGCTCGACGACTATGCGAACCGGGGACGCGACGAACAGCGCCGCGCCATGGACGAGGTCGCCGCCGAATTCGGTGTGAAGATCTGCACATTGCCCACCGGGCAGGGCCTGCTCATCAAGCCGGCCCGCTGAACGACGCGCCGGATACACCAAACAAGCCGTCTCTCAAGGGTTTCACGGTCATGCGCACGGGTAGGCGTGCGCTATGGCTTTGGCAATGATCACCGGCGCGTCGAGCGGAATCGGACTCGAACTCGCGGAACTGTTCGCCCAGCGCGGTTATGACCTGGTGGTGGCCGCCGAAAACGACGGCATCTACCCGGCGTCGGACAGCTTGTCCCGCTGGGGTGTCGACGTGCGGCCGGTACAGGTCGATCTGCGCACTCCCGATGGCGTCGAGAAGCTCTATCGTGAGGCCACCGAGGGTGGTCGCGGGTTGGACGCGGCCGCGCTGAACGCGGGCGTGGGCGGCGGGGGCAGTTTCGTCGAGGGCGAGCTGGCGCACGATCTGTCCATCATCGACCTGAACGTGCGCTCGACCGTACACCTGGCCAAGCTGGTGCTGCGCAACATGACCCGGCGCAACACCGGCAAGGTCCTGTTCACGTCGTCGCTGGCGTCGATGGCGCCCGGGCCGTTCGAGGCGGTGTATCACGCCTCCAAGTCGTTCGTTCAGTCGTTCGCCGCGGCGCTGCGGGACGAATTGCGCGATACCGGAATCACCGTCACCTCGCTGATGCCGGGCACCATCGAGACCAACTTCTTCAGCCGCGCGGGCATGGATCAGACCCGGGCGGGCCAGAAGCCGAAGGACGACCCGGCCGAGGTGGCCAGGCAGGGGTTCGAGGCGATGATGCGGGGCCACCGCAAGGTCGTCGGGGGCTCACTGACCACCAAGACGGTCGGGGTGGCGCTGCGGTTCCTCCCCGACTCGTGGAAAGCGGCTGCCAGCCGGGTGAATTCCACACCGGCGGGCCGGCGGTAATCGCGCTCAGCCCAAGGTTTTCCGGCGGGCGGCTTCTTCTAGGAGATCGGCGGTGGTCTCGATGCTTTCGGCGGGCTTGGTCATCCGGGCGGCCAAGTCGCGCGCCCTGGTCGCATAGTCGGGCGCCAGGATGGTGCGCAGGTCGGCCGCCAGGGTCTCGGACGTGGTGGCCGAAAAACGCCGGGCCGTACCCACTTTCAGGCGTTTGATCTGCGCTGCCCAATAGGGTTGATCGGCCGAGCTCCACAGGGCCAGGGTCGGGATGCCCGCTCGCAGGCTCGCCGCGGTGGTGCCCGAGCCGCCGTGGTGAACGACGGCCCGGCAGGCTGGGAAGACCGACGCGTAGTTCACCGGCCCGACCACCTTGACGTGGTCGAAACGCGGTACTCCGCGCACGTCGGTGCCCCCGAAGCAGATCAGCGCCCGCTCTCCCAGCCGCGCAGAGGCGGCGCCGATCATTTCGACTGTGGCAGTGGGAGATTCGAGCGGAATGCTTCCTGAGCCGAAGCAAATCGGCGGGGTTCCCGCGGCGATCCACGACGCGACGTCGTCGTCGGATTCCGTGGGCAGCTCCATCGTCAGCGCGCCGACGAACGGGCGCCGGTCGCCCCAGTGCGCCCATTCGGCGGCCAGGCCGGGGAAACACACCTCGTCATAGGCCTGGATTTCCAGCCAGCCGCGCTCGGCGATCCGTCGCTGCGAACGTCGCGTCGCCTTGGGCAGCCCGAGTTGGCGGCGCTGCGCGTTGTCGACCTTCTTCGTCGAACGCCAGAACAGCCACTCGATGGCCGTCATCGTCGAGCGCACCAACGGTGACGGCATGTTGGGGACCAGCTGCCCGTTGGCGCGCATCGGGAAGTGGTGCAGCGATGCCAACGGAATGTCGTAGTACTCAGCCACATTGGCGGCGGCCTGTTCGAAGTTCAGGCCGGTGCTCAGCAGGTCCGCCCCCTCGGCCACCGATTTGAGCGTGGCACTCGCCTCGGCCCAGTACTTGATGATCGGATCCCACACCTTGAGGACCAGCCTGATCGGGTTGCGGAAGAAGTCTCGCCACATGTTGCGCAGGAATTCCTCGTCGAGGAACTCCTGCACATTGGGGCCGTAGGGCACCGCCGCCAGCCCGGTCGACTCGACGAAGCCGACGAGCTCGGGGGGGACGGCCAGGCGAACGTCGTGGCCCCGGCGCAGCAGTTCACGGCCCACCGCGGCGGACGGCTCGATATCGCCGCGAGTTCCGTAACTGGCCAGGGCAAATCTCACGACACATCCTGCCTTCCGGGTGGTTCTGCCTGTCGGCGACGCCGGGGCCATTATCGCCGGTTCGCCGCGCCGGCCGTCAGCGGATCGCCATTGTGCTGGTCAGGCTCGCGCGCCGACGCGCGCCGGGCACAGCTAGGGCGCCAATTCGATGAGGCCGAGCCGTTTGGACACCTCGACGGCCCCCACCACGTGCGGCTCGGCGCAGATGTCCTGCCATGCCTTGCCCATCCCGGGGTTGAAGTCGATGTCATCGAACAGCACCCACCCACCCGGCGCCATTCGGGGCTTCAGCAGTTGCCACTGTCGCGCGACGAAGTCGTAGCTGTGGATTCCGTCGACCAACGCCATGTCGATCGGTGCGGGGATGTCGTCAACATGGTCCTCGAAGGCGCCCCGCGTCAGGGTGCAGCGATCGGTGACGGATTTGATGTTCCGTTCGGCGATGTCGGCCCAGGAGGGGTTGATCTCGAACGAATACAGCCAGCCCCGCCGCAGCTCCGACGACAGGTACATCCCGGACACCCCGAACGCCGACCCGAACTCGACGACGATCCCGGGGTCGCGCCAGCGCACCAGGTAGGCGTACAAGTCGCCCTGCCACGAGGCCGCCCGGACCTGTTTGGGTTTCCGGGCCGCGCCGGGCTGACCATACGCTTCGGCCAGGGGCAGGGCGCCGAGCTTGTCGGTTCCCCGTGCCGATGATTCGATCCCCGATTTGCGCGCCGCCGGCGGCAACCGGCGCGGAAGGCCCGCGATGCGCCCGCCGCGTTTGACCCACTTCAGCTCCAATGGCTTTCGCAGCGATATCACGAGGCGAGCCCCAACTCACGGGCCAAATCCGCGTACTCGACCCCCAGCCGCGTTTTCAGCCGCGCGACGGCGGTGCGCTTCCTGGCGCGGATGTTCGACGCGTTTGCGATCGTGTCCAACACCCGGTCGGCGACGGCGCCGCCGCGCACCTGATTGGTGCGAATCAGTGCCGGTTCGTCGTCGATGGCGAGCGCGAAGTCGCGGCATTTTGGTTGGTATTCAAGCGAAACGACGGGTGTATCGGACAGTGATGCCAGGACGCTGGCGTGCAGGCGGGTGACGATGGCGGACGAACAGCGGGCCAGTTCCTGCGCCGCGGCGCCGGGATCGGGCGGAAGCACGATCGGTGCGTGCGGAACGTCTCTCAGCGCGGTCTCGGTCCAGCGTCGGTCTGCCGGATTCATCAGAATGCCGACGAAGCGGTAGCCGTGCGATGCCAGTTGCTTGACGGCGCCGGCGACCTCGTCCGCCAGCCGCTTCGGGTCGTGTCCCCAAAGGTCGTCGCCGAAGCCGAGATTCACACCGATCAGGTCGTCTTCGGCGGTGACGTCGGGCCGGGGGAGTAGCAGCGCCGGATCGCCGGATACCTCGACGTCCAGCCCGATGTCGGCGAGCAGTTCGGCGCTGCGTGGCCCGCGCACCGACACGGTGCGAAATTTGGAAAGTATCGGTGCCCAACGTTTCAGCTCGCCGTTGCCCGACCCGCTGTTGCGGCCCCCGAATACCGGGTCTTCCACGCCGACGCCGATCGCGTAACTTCCGTTGTCTTTGGTGAGCGCCAACCCCCGATTGACCAAGAGCCGCCACTGGCTCCTGCCGACCAGCGTGCCGCCACCCACGAGCTGCCTGCTGCGCCGCAGCGACCGGTTCAAACCCATTGCCGCCGTGGCGGTTGCGTAGATCAGCTGGTGTGGGAGGCGCGGCAGATCGAGAAAGGTGGCGCCACGCAATTGGCTCCGGACCGCGTCATAGATCGCATCGTCGCCAAGGTTGCCCAGCCCATGCCAGCCCAGGTACGCCACGGTCGGCTCGCCGGTGACACCCATTCTCAGGCGCTCAGTGGCTCGTCGATTCGGCGCTCGGCATCGCTGTTCGGTGCAGTGGCATTGCGAGAAAGCTTGCGCCGCAACCGTTTCACCCGTCCGCCGAGCGTCTTGGTGCAGCGGTTGCGCAGCGCCAGCGCGGCGATCCGCGGGTACTTGGCGGTGGTCTGCGTCAGGACTTGCTGGCCCTCGGGGTCCGGGACCTGCTTGGCGATTGCCCCCAGCACCCAGTCGGCGTTTTTGGCCACGATGGATTCGTGCACGGGGTCGCCGGAGACGACGTCGAGCATGGCGTCCAATGTCGCCGCATGCCCGGGACCCTGCATCCGCCAGAAGGTGGCCGGATCGGTGATCGACTTGTACCACATGCCGCGCGGGTGGCGGCGATAGACCGCCATCGTCTCCGGCAGCATGGCGATGGCGCCTTCGGCGGCATGCCGGACGTGCAGGTACCAGTCCAGGGGCATGACATCGGCCGGGATGTCGTCGTAGCGGGGGAGGCGGCGGTACATCACCGAGTTGGTCTGGATGAAGTTGCGCGAGATCAGCGTCTCGAAGCTGAGGTCACCCGCCCGAAAGGGCGGCGGAAACTTGGGCAGGAAGATCTCTTCGAACTTGCGATACAGGGTGTGGACGAGTTTCTCGTCCTCCGCGCACTCGTGGGTCCAGACCACCTGCACCGGGTGGAAACACACCGTGGTGTCGGGATCTTCGTCCAGCTACGCCACTTGTTTGGTCAGTTTCAACGGGTCGACCCAGTAGTCGTCGCCCTCGCACAGCGCGATGTACTCGCCACGCGCGGCGGACAGGGCACCGGTGAGGTTGGCGTTGAGGCCGACGTTTCTCGACCGCAGGATGGGCCGGAAGAGGTTCGGATGGCGGTCGGCGTAGTCCTGGATGATTCGGGGTGTGGCATCGGTCGAGGCATCGTCGGCGACGATGACCTCCATCGGAAAGTCGACCCGCTGGGCGAGGAAGCCGTCCAACGTGTCGCGGACATAGGCCTGCTGGTTGTGGGTGGTTGACACCACGCTGACCTTGGGTGCGTCCGCTGCCCTGGTTGTGGCGGTCATTGCGAGCCTCTCCTCCGCGCGCCGGTTGCCTCCACGCGGTAGAGAAATATCCTGTCATCGACTTGCGAACACTGCATTTCGAGAGAGATACCGTTCCCCCAGAGCGGTTGCGTACCGGACGACCCGGTGGGCGCGCCCACGGCACGGTTACTGACACTTTCGACAATTATAGCGACCGCGGAACCTGAGTTCCCTGTCGGGGCTGGCGGCAAGCGTGATGCTCCCCGAGCCGGCGGGTGCACGGCAAATGGTGCGGGCCGCATATCAGCGTTGATGTCGTCGCCGGCAACCGGCGACGTCTCACGCGGCAAATTTCTCCAGCAAGTTGGCGGTCGTGGCGATGCTCTCGGCAGGCTTGGTCATACGCGCGGCTATCGCCCGGGCGCGAATGGCGTACTCGGGGCTCAGGATCTGACGCAGGTCGGTGACCAACGAATCCTGCGTGGCGCTCGGGAAGTGCCGCGCCAAACCAACTTTCAGTCGTTGGACCTGGTTGGCCCAGATCTTTTGGTCGCTCAGACTCCACAGGCTCAGGGTCGGGACTCCGGCGCGCAGACCTGCCGCCGTGGTACCCGAACCTGGCACCAGAGACAGGGCTAGCCATCAAGAATGAAATCGGTTCTGACGGTACGCGCCTAATTTGGCGTCTTGGCGTGAGTCGGTGGTCAGACTCTGACGTACAGCTCCTCAACATATCCGGTGCGCATCCAGTGTGGGCTTCGGGATACGCACACCATTCCATCGAACTTCAGGTCGCGCACTCGGTGCTGGTTCGCCTCGTGGTTGATTGATAGGAACACGGTTGCGTTCGCTGCGACGTAATCCGCGTAGGCTTGCGCGACTTCCTTGTCCATCTCGGTCAAGCTATCGGCGTTAAGTACGATATCCACCGACCCTACGTCGCTCAGATTTCCGGGATTCAACAATCGCACGGCCCGGTCGTCGTTCCCCTCACCGGGCAACCTCACACGCTCCGGACCGAGGGCTTGCCCAAGAAACGCTGCTTGCGCTGCGGATGTCATAGGGATATCGACGATCGTGTAGGAGCACAATCCCATCTTGGAGGCATAGTAAGCGGTGCGTCCCATTCCAGCGCCGATTTCGAGAATACGGTTCCCCCAAATCCGAGACAAGTTGCAGAGCTGCCACGCTTGGTAGACAGCATGAATGGCACGGTATGCCGCGATCCCGCGTCGCGTTTTCAAGCCTAACTCATCGGGAAAAGGATTTGGGAAATCGACTGTAATCCCGATTTGTTGTTCGATGCCGTCAAGAATTTCGTCGGCATCGGTCGGTGGAAACTCGGCTTTCGGCCCGCATTCAGGATGGTAGAGGCGGAAAGTTCCGATGGACTCGGCCAGCCCGATCAGCTGACGCATGAGGGGTCAAGTCCCGGGAAGTGGTGTAGTGCTGCGTGATCCGGTGGGTTAGGCGGTGAGTGCGGGCATGTCGTTGGCTCCTATGTCGGGGTTGTCGTCGGTGATGGTGGTCAGGCGGCAGC
>Ga0164242_10004104_pt1 | contig 16414 bp, 16 predicted proteins | sample OricomgcompostMG_FD_108783 | JGI IMG/M metagenome (GOLD analysis project Ga0164242, IMG submission 108783) | Miracle-Growth compost microbial communities from Emeryville, California, USA - Original compost - Miracle growth compost (MG) ...
TCGCAGACTGCCCCGACGTCCACAGCTCAGCCGGGCTTCGCTGGAACAGCGGCACGGCGAATCCCCTCGATCACGTCGCGGTCTGACTACGGAAAGTTGTTGTAAAACCGAGAAGCAGCTTCATCATCAGAAGGTCAACAACTTGCGAGATATGCAGGTTGTTGATGTTTACAGCCCCGGTCCCCTACGCCGAGGAAAGCTCGACTGATCAGGTAATGCTGTGAGCGCCATCGGCCATCGGAGCCGTTGTTTTCCACACGCTGGACTGCGACTTGCGACACGCGACACGCGGGTAGCAGCTCTGACCAGCCATTTTCCTTCTTCCATGCCTCGGAGCTTGTACGGATGCACCGTTGAAGCAAGCGGTGCCACACTGCCACGCCCAAAACGCCGACTCAGACGGCCCCTCCCCCGGCGCTGACGACACGACCGATACCAAAGAGAGGTTCATCGTGAGACGCGAGATCGAATACGAATGGCGGATCCGCGAACTGATGGCACGACAACGGAGTCGAATGTGGTCGCACCCGAACACAAGAGTCAGCGGGATTACGACAACCACTGCAATCACCCCCGCCGCACCTGGCCCCTTTGCCATAATGGCGGTCGAAACATGGCTGGACCGGCGGTCCCGGCATCCCGGACTAAAAGTCGACGCTAAAGGATCCGCGCTAAGAGGGTGTGCAACCGACGTCGTTCGGCTGGCGTGAGACCGTCGGTCATCCGCGAAATCGACCCTGCGACAAGCGGATATACATGTTCGACGAGCTCCACACCTGCCGGACTCAGAAACACATCGACGGCGCGGCCGTCGCGTGAATTCGCCGCACGTTCGAGCAGTCCGCGTTTGTTGGCGCGATCGACGAGTCCGGTCATGGTCGACCTCTCCAGTCCGAGGTATTCGGCGAGATCGGTCAGCCGGAGCCGACGATCGCGCAATATCGCAAACACACGTAGTTGCGTTAGGGAGAGGTCGTGCTCCGCGGCCACCCTGTTGAGAACAGCCATCGCTGCGAATGAGGTCTGGATCAACATGTCGACCAACTCATCCTGTTCGCTGTTTCCGCTGGAGTCTGACTTTGAAACGATCACATGAACACCATACTTGACTATATTCGTAATACCAACTAATTTACTACGTGATACCAACTAAACGAAGATTGTGAACACCATGATGAAAGCCGCCGTTGTCTCCTCGTTCGATAGCGCTCCGCGCTACGAGGACTTCCGCTCCCCCACTGCGCCCGATGACAACCACATGGTTGTCGACATGGTCGCCACCGGACTGCACCCCCGTGTGCTGTCCCAGGCAAACGGATCCCACTACACCAGCACAGAAGAGTTGCCGCTGATTCCGGGCATTGACGGAGTCGGACGCGGGCCAGACGGACTGTTGCGCTACTTCATCCTCCCGGACACCACGATGGGATCGATGGCCGAACAGACAGTGATCGATGCTCGTCGCAGCGTCGTTCTGCCCGAGGACAGCGACGCGACCGCTGTCGCAGCGGGAATGAATCCCGCCATGTCCTCTTGGATAGCCCTGCGGTCTCGCGTGCATTTCGAAGGCGGCCAGAACGTGCTCGTCCTCGGAGCAACGGGTAACGCCGGACGCATGGCGGTGCAGGTCGCCCGATTGTTCGGTGCGAACCAGATCGTCGCCGCGGGACGCGACGCCGGCAAACTGGCAGACCTGATTGAGCTCGGCGCAACCGACACCCTGGAACTCGACCAAAACGCTGCGGATGCGCTCGGCGAAGCCTGCACCGATGTCGATGTCGTCATCGATTACCTGTGGGGCGAGCCAACGGCATCCGCGATGCTCGCCGTCGTGACAGGCCGCTCCGACCGCAGCAAGCCGCTCACGTGGATCGAGGTCGGCTCCGTCGCGGGAATCGTGGCTCCGATTCCCTCTGCTGCATTGCGCGCGGCCCGCCTGCAGATTGTCGGCAGCGGTCAGGGCTCCGTCAGCACGGGCGAGATTCTCGGCGAGTTGCCCGATCTCGCTCGCGAGATCACGGCAGGAACGTTCGACATCGACGCGAGACCGGTTCCGCTTTCCGATGTCGAACAGGCGTGGGCAGATGCACCACGCGCGCGCCAACGGATCGTCATCACTCCACAGCCATAGCTGCCGGGCTTCAGTCCGTACCCGAGTCGAACGCTGCGCCCTCCGACGCAGCGTCTGTGGCCCGCTCGAGCGCATCACGCTCGGCATCGACCCCGGAAGGACTACCCATGATCTCATCCGCAGCCCCGGACTCGAGCGCTCCAACGAGTTCGGCAGTTGCGCCCCCGATGAGACCGGCTGCCGCATATTGCTCAAGACGCGCACGCGAGTCGGCGATGTCCAGATTGCGCATGGTGAGCTGACCGATCCGGTCGCCTGGACCGAACGCTGCATCGCCAACGCGTTCCATCGAAAGCTTGTCCGCGTGGTAGCTCAGTGTGCCGCCTGTCGTGTCAAGAATGGTGTAGTCATCTCCGCGACGCAGGCGCAGCCTGACCTCTCCGGTGACGGCGGATCCAACCCAGCGCTGTATCGACTCTCGGAGCATCAACGACTGAGGATCGAGCCACCGGCCTTCATACATGAGACGACCAAGTCGCCGACCTTCCGCGTGATAATTGGCGATCGTGTCCTCGTTGTGAATGGCATTGAGCAGTCGCTCGTACGCGATGTGCAGCAGCGCCATTCCCGGGGCCTCATAGATGCCACGGCTCTTCGCCTCGATGATTCGATTCTCGATCTGGTCAGACACGCCGAGGCCGTGGCGGCCTCCGATGGCGTTGGCCTCGAGGACGAGCGCAACCGCGTCGTCGAATTCGGCACCGTTGATCGCCACGGGTCGGCCGGCATCGAAACGCACCGTGACCTCTTCCGTGGCAATCTCGACGTCATCACGCCAGGCCGCAACGCCCATGATCGGCTCCACGATGTCGAGGCTGGACCCGAGATCCTCCAGGAGCTTCGCCTCATGTGTTGCCCCCCAGATATTCGCATCAGTGCTGTACGCCTTTTCACTGGAATCGCGGTAGGGGAAGCCGCGCGCGACCAGCCATTGGCTCATCTCGGTGCGGCCGCCCAGCTCGCCGACGAACTCCGCATCGAGCCACGGCTTGTATATGCGCAATCGAGGATTCGCCATCAAGCCGTAGCGATAGAACCGCTCGATGTCATTACCCTTGTACGTCGATCCGTCACCCCAGATGTCGACGTCGTCTTCTTTCATGGCGCGCACCAGCATGGTGCCGGTCACCGCCCGGCCCAGCGGCGTGGTGTTGAAGTATGTCTTGCCGCCAGAGCGGATGTGGAACGCTCCGCACTGCAGTGCGACGAGCCCTTCCTCGACAAGCGCGGACTTTGCATCCACTAAACGGGCGATCTCGGCGCCGTATTCTTTCGCGCGCCCCGGCACTGTTTCGATGTCTGGTTCGTCATATTGACCGATGTCCGCCGTATACGCACACGGGATCGCACCTTTCTCGCGCATCCATGCCACTGCACAGGAGGTGTCGAGACCTCCGGAGAACGCGATGCCGACCCGCTCGTCGATGGGGAGTGTGCTCAAGACTTTGGACATACTCCAACCCTATGGTGTGCTGGGCGTGCTCTTCATCCGGACGAGTCGTACGAACGTAACTGACGATTTCTCATAATTTCCCCCCAGTACTGGTGCACTTCCTTGTGTACGCGTATGCGCGGTGTAAGACTCGAATCACGCCGACTCCGTACCGGTCGGCCGCCCGTTGGACACGACACGGTGGTTCATCGATGATCCAGACAGTTGAACAAGACGCTTCATCCGGAGCGCGACGAGGGTCTTCCCCTCGCAGGGCAGTCGTGCTCGCCCTTGCAATCTCACTCGGCGTCTTCGGCATCGCGGCAGCTCCGCTGTCCGCGGCGGCCTCCGAGTGTTCGGCCGGCTCCGCCATGACGTCAGGTGGAACGTGCTCCCCCGCACCCGCGACGACTGACACCGTGCAAGCATCGTCGGATTCGTCGGCTGCCAGTCCGGACGCCACGAGCACAGACGCCACGAGCACAGACCCGACAGGCACAGACACGACGGGCACGACCCCGCCTCCCGCTGACCCGACGGCGGACCCGCCCGCGTCGACTCCGCCTGCAACCGATCCGCCGTCGACTCCCACGCCAACACCAACGCCAACATCGACTCCCACACCAACGCCAACATCGACTCCCACACCAACGCCGACTCCGACCCCGACGCCCAGCACTCCCCCGGCAACGAGCGGTGCGATTCCAAGCCCGTCAGCAACCTCCGCGGACTCGCAGGCACCCGTCGGTGCAGCAACAGGCATTGACGCGGAACTGATCGGCACCGTCGCAACCGCGACGAGCGCACTCAGTGCGGCGCAAGCGCAATTGGACACAGTGACGCGGGAATACAAGGCGGCCGAAGCGAGCTACGACCATGCAAAAGCTCTGGCGAGAGCTGCAGACAAGCGAGCACAAAAAGCTGAAACGGATGCGGCGGCAGCGGCAAGTCAATTGCTGGTCAAGCTCCGCGGAACTCTTGGGCAGACGCCGGGCGGCACATCTGGACAGATCTTGTTCGACTCAGGAGGCGGCGATCTGCTTCAGAAACTGAGTGCGTTGCACCAGCTAGGTCAGCTGAACGCAACACCAGCACAGCTTTCGGCGAGGGCAAATCACGACGCCTCGGCAGCGAAGAGCGCTCGCGCCGCGGCCGATCGCGCACACAAGGCGGTCGACGCGATCCCGATTGACGCAAAGCGTGCAGCAGTGCAAGCGGCTCAGGATGCCGTCGATTCGGCGCAGGCCGCGCTTGATGCTGCGCAGACGGATCTTGAGGCCGCCAGTTCTGCCGCCGCTATCCCGGACTTCTCCGGCCTGCTCAGCGACTCGGCCTGGGTCGACCCGGTTCGTGGACCGATAACGGATGTGTATGGTCCGCGCCCCTCTCAGCCGCTCGGAACGGCGCTCTTCCACCCCGGCGACGATATCGGGGCCGCGTGCACAACCTGGATTGTCGCCGCCTCCAGCGGAACCGTGACAGCAACCGGGCCGTACAGCGGATATGGCAACTGGGTCGTGATCGATCATGGTGACGGGGTCCAGACTGTTTACGGTCACATCATGGACGGCGGAACCGCGGTGAGCGTCGGCGAGCACGTCGAGACGGGACAGCCGATCGCTCAGGTCGGCAGTACCGGCCTATCCACCGGTTGCCATCTGCATCTCGAGGTGCGCGTCAATGGCCAGCAGATCGACCCGCAGCCGTTCTTCGCCGCCCGTGGAATCATCGTCGGCAGCTGAAGGGTCGTCGACGGCAGAAGTGCCATCAGAGACACCGTGACGGAATCAGGGCAAGAACTGTCTGAGGCGTGTTACCGGGAGGTAGTCGCTCCCGTGCTACGCACCCGGTGGCCGCGTCTGCCACACGCTGCAGCCCGGCTCGGAAGCGGATCGGACGTCCTCGGTCTGGACGACGAGGCTTCGCGGAATAAATTAGAAAGCGCGCCAACGTGCGCTCTGCGCCGCCATAGAAACACTGCACGAACTCCAACGCTCGCTCGGGCTGCCGACCGGGGAAGAGATCGTCGAACCGTTCTACGATCGACCGTTCCACGGGGTTGGCACGGCACCCGCAATGGTCGGACAACGCGCGCTTGCTCACATCAGCATCACTTCGTGTCGCGTTCACTCACGCTCTTGAAGCACAGACAGCACGTTCCCGGCTGGGTCTTTGAACCAGGCGATGTAAGGGCCACCGCCGCGGAAGATACCGCGCTCATCCGTGGCAGCGGCCATCTGTGCATATTTCTCGAGCACAACGCCTTTGGCGACCAGAGCATCGACTACCGATTCGATGTCGTCTACCGGAAAGTTCACAACGGTGAACGTCGCCGGCTGGTGGTCGCGCTTCGGGTAAACGAGAACGTCCGCCCCGGATCCGAGATGCAGAGTCAACATCCCGTTCGACTCCGTGACGTCAAGTCCGAGCACGTCGCCGTAGAAAAGCCGCTCCGCCGCTATGTCATCGGCGGAAAAGCCGCTGAACGCCTTCGAGGTTGCTAACATTTTCTTTCTCCATAACTTCCGGTGTTTTCAACTGACACGTCATCGCGATGAATCGGTTTGCCCGAAGCCCGATTCGATCAGGTCGGCGAGAGCGTCGACGGCGTCGCGCGCCTCCCCTGCACCGGCGATGTCAACTTTGGCGCCCTTCAGGAGGCCAAGCGACATGATGCCAAGCAGACTCTTGGCATCCTTGCCATTGACCGTGACCCGGGCGGCGAATGTGCCGGCCAATCTCACGAACTCAGCAGCCGGGCGTGCGTGCAACCCGTCTGCGTTGATGAGCGTGACCGTGCGGACATACGTCGAAGGTGCCGAAGCGCGCGGCGCGACGAGTGACGGCTCATTCTGCGCAGAATCGCATCCCGGCATTGCGGCGGTCGCCGCGGCATCTACAGCGTCCAGATCGCCGCGGATCTCGGCTGCGACGGCCGCCGCGACGGTGCCCTCGACGATGGCTGCGTTCGCGATACGAACGCGTTCCCTCAGTTCGGGCGCCAAAAGTTCCCGTGCGGCCTCAGCGGTCATGATCGCGGATCCGATGTCGCACACGACCAACACGCCTGCGCCGGAGTCCGCATCCGTGATCGCAGCAGTGACTTTGTCGAAACTCGTGCCGATGCCTCCTTCATCGGTTCCGCCTGCGGCTCGGATGTCGACTGACGGTGCCATCTGCGAAGCGAGCTCGACGATTCCGTCTGCGATCAGCACGCTGTGTGAGACGATGACGATCCCGACGCGCTTCATTCGCGTGTCGCGGCATCCGCGGCAGCACGCAGGATGAGCGCACTGGATTCGGCTCCCGGATCGCGATGGCCGATCGCACGCTCACCGAGGTAACTGGCTCGGCCCTTGCGGGCGACCAGCGGCTCCGTAGCGACAGCGCCCGCGTCTGCCCCGTTGGCCGCCGCATCGAGGACTGCGGCTTCGTCTCCTCCGGATGCTGCCGCATCCGCGGCTGCATCCGCCGCACGTGACCAAGCATCGACCATAGTCTTATCCCCGGCCTGTGCCCGACCCCGCTCCACGATGCCGTTACGCGCTCGATCGAGCAATCCGGCGAGATCGGCGGAATCGAGTGTGGGCTTGCCCGCGACCGACTCTGCCGCGCGCAAGAAGGCCGTTCCGTACAGCGGACCGGCCGCACCGCCAACGCTCGAAATCAGCGTAGTCGCGATCACGCGGAGCGCGTCGGAAGGGGACGCACCATCGGGTATCGAGTCGACTTTCGCCGCAACGGCGGCGAAACCGCGGTCGAGATTCTCGCCGTGGTCACCGTCGCCGATCGCACGATCCAGGTCACTCAAGCGTGTGCGCTCATCGGCGACTCTGGCCGCGGCGATCCGCGCCCATGCGATCACCCAGTCAACATCGAGCCCCATCATCGTTCCCTTCACCGCCCCCAGCGAAGTGCAGCGGTCTGCACCGGGGCATCCCACAACCTCGTCAACTCATCATCGAGTTCGAGAACCGTTATCGAAAAGCCCTGCATCTCGAGTGACGTGACGTAGTTGCCCACCAGGTTACGCAGTATTCGAACGCCGCGCGCACGAAAGATCTCAGCAACCCGCCGGAAGACGATGTACAACTCGCCCAACGGGGTTCCGCCCATGCCATTGACGACCACGAGGACCTCCATTCCCGTGCGCAACGTCATGTCTTCGTCAATAGCGCCGACCACGGCGTCGACGAGTTGATCAGCGGGCTCGAGCCGGTGGCGCTCACGACCGGGTTCGCCGTGGATGCCGATGCCGAACTCGATCTCGTCGTCAGCCAGGACAAAGCTTGGTTTGCCCGAGTGCGGCACGGTAGGAGGCGCCAACGCCACGCCCATCGATCGCGCGCCAGACGCAACACGGCGAGCTACGTCCTCCACAGCGTCGATGTGATCGCCGCGCTCCGCAGCGGCTCCGGCGATCTTCTCCACAAGCACAGTTCCCGCCACGCCTCTTCGCCCGGCCGTGAACAGAGAATCTTGCACAGCCACATCGTCAGCCACGACCACCGTGCGCACATCGAGTCCTTCCGCAGCCACAAGTTCGGCCGCCGTCTCAAAGTTCAACACGTCCCCGGTGTAGTTCTTGACGATGTAGAGCACGCCGGCGCCTGCAGACACAGCCAGGGTCGCCGCGACGATCGGATCAGGCGTCGGCGACGTGAACATCTCGCCTGGCACCGCAGCGTCCAACATGCCAAAACCGACGAAGCCCGTGTGCAATGGCTCGTGTCCGCTGCCGCCGCCGCTGAGCACCGCCACTTTGCCTGCCACCGGCGGGCTCGATCGGATCGCATAGCCGAACTCGTCCGAGACGCGGACAATGTCGCCATGCGCTGCCGCGAGGCCCGCGATCGTCTGGGCGACCGTGGCTTTCGGATCATTGATCAGCTTCTTCATCGGCGCTTATCCAATTCGTTGCTCCCCGGCATCGACTGCGAGGTCACCGGGCGGCAGCGACCCACTCGTCCAACTTGGCGCTGGCAGCGCCCGAGTCGATCGCAGCGGCCGCCACCGCCATCATCGAGCGGAAGCGCTCGATGATGCTCGTCTGAACAGCGGCCGGATCGCGCGCGAGTTCGAACGACACGAGCCCGGCCGCGGCATTCAGCAACACGATGTCGCGTACCGGCCCCTCTTCCCCGCCGAGCACTGCGCGAACGACCGATGCGTTGTGCGCCGCGTCGCCGCCAAGCAGGTCGTCGATCTTCGCCCGCTTCAGCCCTAGATCACGCGGATCGATATCGTGCTCGGTGACGAGTCCGCGTGAGACCTCCCACACATGGCTGTGACCTGTCGTTGACAGTTCGTCGAGGCCATCGTCGCCTCGAAACACGAGCGCGGTCGCCCCACGGGTCTGGAAAACACCCACGATCAGAGGCACACGGTCGAGTTGGGCCACCCCGACGGCAGACGCCTCCGGTCTCGCCGGGTTGATCAACGGCCCGAGAAAGTTGAACACGGTGGGTATCCCGAGTTCTTTGCGCGTTGCGGCCGCGTGACCATATCCGGGGTGGAAAGCAGACGCATACGCGAAGGTGATGCCGACCTGCTCGAAGATCCGCGCCACACGCTCGGGAGACAGGGTCAGGTCAAGGCCGAGCGCAGCGAGCACATCGGATGACCCAGAGGAGGAACTCGCGGCGCGATTGCCGTGTTTGATGACCGGGACGCCACTCGCGGCCGCCACAATGGCCGCGGTCGTCGACACGTTCACAGTGCCGAATCGATCTCCCCCGGTTCCCACGATGTCCAGCGCCATCGGATCGATCGGCAGTGCAAGCGCATGGTCGAGGATCGCGTCGCGAAAACCGACGATCTCGTCGACAGTCTCCCCTTTCGACCGAAGCGCGACGAGAAAACCGGCGAGCTGAGACGGTGTCGCCTGACCCTCCATCACCTGCTCCATCGCCCATGCTGCGTCGGAAACGCTCAGATTCTCACGCCGAAGCAACGCGCTGATGATCGTCGGCCAATTCTGTTGTTCCGCCATGGAACGATCCTATCCAGCGGTCACCGATTCCCATTCAGGTCAAGACAAGCGGGCGGAATGAGAAAACCGGCGACCATTTTCGGCCATAATGGAAACCGTGACAAGCACCTCAATTTCTCCATCGGCAAATGCGCCTGCCCTGAACCGGCCCAATGTGGTTGCGGTCGGCACCATCGTGTGGCTGGGCAGCGAGGTGATGTTCTTCGCCGGATTGTTCGCGATCTACTTCACCCTCAGGTCGACGTCACCGCAGCTCTGGGCAGCGGAAACGGCGCACCTGAACGTGCCATATGCACTCACGAACACCCTGGTGCTGGTTGCAAGCTCATTCACCTGCCAATTCGGAGTGTTCGCGGCCGAGCGCCTTCAGCCGCGCGCGACGGGGTGGCGGCCGACGCAGTGGGGCACGGTGGAGTGGTTCTTCCTCAGCTATGCCCTCGGCGCGATCTTCGTCGCCGGCCAGGTCACGGAATACGCGACAATGGTCGGCGAGGGCATCTCACTCGACGCGAATGCCTATGGATCCGCGTTCTACCTGACCACCGGATTCCACGCACTGCACGTTACCGGCGGACTGATCGCGATGCTTTTCGTGATCGGACGGGTGTTCGCGGTCAAGAAATTCGGGCATAAAGAGGCGACGACAGCAATCGTCGTCTCGTACTACTGGCACTTCGTCGACGTCGTCTGGATCGGGCTCTTCCTGGTCATCTACGTTCTCAAATAGGAATCAGGAGCAGACCACTTCACATGCGTGAGAAAACGCCCCGCGCCCCCCGCCGGGCCCCTCGTACTCGTAAATCAGGTCGTCGGCATCCGCTCGCCGCGGTTGCGCTCATCGCGATCGGACTCGGGCTCACCGGCGGAGCGTACGCCGCAATCAACACGTCGACAGCCTCGGCGGAAACGTCGACGGCGACCAAAGCGTCCGTCGATCAGGGCAAAAAGCTGTTCATGGCCAACTGCGCGACGTGCCACGGCATGAACGCCGTTGGGACGAAGAACGGCCCGAGCCTGATCGGCGTCGGATCGGCCGCGGTGGATTTCCAGGTCGGAACCGGTCGCATGCCGTTGGCGATGCAGGGACCGCAGGCCGAACAGAAGCCGCCGCAGTTCACGCAACCGGAAATCGACAGTCTCTCGGCATACGTCGCGTCGCTCGCCCCTGGGCCCTCGATCCCCGCCGCGAAGTATCTCGACGGTAACGGAAATGCAGCGAAAGGCGCCGAGTTGTTCCGCATCAACTGCGCCATGTGTCACAACGTTGCCGGCGCGGGCGGAGCCCTGACCGAGGGCAAGTACGCTCCCCCGCTCGCCGGCGTGACGCCAGCTCACGTTTACGAAGCGATGGTCACGGGCCCGCAGAATATGCCAGTGTTCAACGACCTGAACATCTCTCCGGAGAACAAGCGGAACATCATCACCTACCTCCAGTACATCCAGAAGAACCCGTCGCCCGGCGGTGACGAGCTCGGTTCGCTCGGCCCGGTATCCGAGGGGCTGTTCCTCTGGATCTTCGGTCTCGGCGCGATCGTCGCTTTGACCGTGTGGATTACGGCGAAGTCGAACTGATCGGAACACGGATCGTGACACAGCGCAAGAAGGAGAACAATGGCACAGGACGATAACGGCGGTAAGGAGCTCAGCGCTGCCGACTCGTCGACCGAGGACGATCGGGCGGGCCACCCGGGAACGGCGGTGATCGTTCGCGACGCGCCGGAGAATCCGGGCTTCCCTCCGCACCGTCCGCGCATCACTGACTTGGATCCAAGCAAGGAACGACGCGCGGCTCGAACGGTCTACACGCTGTTCTACCTGTCGATCGTCGGCAGCATCTGGGCCGTCGCCGCGTACATGCTCTTTCCTATCGAATCAGGCAAGATCGCAGACGTACGCCTGAACACCATGTTCATCGGCATCGGCATCTCGCTTGCACTTCTTGCACTCGGCCTCGGTGCCGTTCACTGGGCGAAAGCGCTGATGAGCGAGAAGGAGGGCGTCGACCTCCGCCATCCTCAGGGCGGAAGCGTCGAAACGCAGGCGCGAGCAATCGAGATCTTCGAGGAAGCCAATCAAGAGTCCGGTTTCGGGCGGCGCACGCTGATTCGCAACACACTCATCGGTGCGCTCATCGCTTTCCCGCTTCCCGCCATTGTGCTGTTCCGCGGCTTCGGGCCGCAGAACGAGGATCCGGCCACTCTGCTGACCCACACCATGTGGAAGAAGGGCACGCGCCTGACGCGGGACCCGTCAGGCACGCCGATCAAGGCATCGGATGTCACACTCGGCTCCGTCTTCCACGTCATCCCGGAAGGGTTGCTCGAGAAAGAAGACATGCTCGAGCAGAAGGCGAAGGCCGCTGTGCTTCTGATGCGTCTGAAGCCGGAAGACCTGCACGTCTCGCCGGACCGCAAGACGTGGAACTACGACGGCATCATCGCGTACTCGAAGATCTGCACGCACGTCGGTTGTCCCGTGGCGCTCTACGAACAGCAGACGCACCATCTGCTGTGCCCGTGCCACCAGTCGCAGTTCGACATCACCCACGAGGCTGCAGTCATTTTCGGGCCGGCCAAGCGCCCGCTGCCGCAGCTGCCCATCACGGTGGATTCCGAGGGCTACCTGGTGGCTCGCAGTGACTTCCACGAACCCGTCGGCCCGAGCTTCTGGGAGCGCCATTGAGCACCACAACCGCCGCACCTGCGGAAAAGAAAGGCAGCTTCACCGCTGCTGCTGCCGGCTACCTGGAAGAGCGCACCAGCATCTCCGTGGTGGTCAAGGAGTTCGGTCGCAAGATCTTTCCTGACCACTGGTCGTTCCTGCTCGGTGAGGTCGCGCTGTACAGCTTCATCGTCATCTTGCTCTCCGGTACCTTCCTGACGTTCTTCTTCCAGGCGTCGATGGCCGAGACCGTCTACAACGGCTCATGGGTGCCGTTGAAGGGCATCGAGATGTCCTCGGCGTTGAACTCCACGCTCAACATCTCGTTCGACGTACGCGGCGGCCTTCTGATGCGTCAGATCCACCACTGGGCGGCCCTGCTCTTCGTGGCGTCCATCGGACTGCACATGCTCAGGATCTTCTTCACCGGTTCGTTCCGTAAGCCGCGTGAGTTGAACTGGGTCATCGGTTTCACACTGTTCATCTTGGCAATGGCAGAGGGTTTCACGGGGTATTCACTCCCGGACGACCTGCTTTCAGGTAACGGCTTGCGCATCATCGACGGGATGGTCAAGGGTCTGCCGGTCGTCGGTACGTGGATTTCGTTCCTGCTGTTCGGCGGCGAGTTCCCTGGGACCGCCATCGTCGGGCGTCTCTACACGTTGCACATCTTGTTATTGCCCGCCCTGGTACTCGCCCTGATCGGCCTGCACCTTGTGTTCATCGTGGTTCATAAACACACGCAGTACGCCGGACCTGGGCGCACGCAGAAGAACGTCGTCGGATATCCGATTCTTCCGGTGTACGCAGCGAAGGCCGGTGGATTCTTCTTCATCGTGTTCGGTGTCATCGCTCTCATGGCCTCCTTCTTTACGATCAACCCGGTGTGGGTATACGGCCCATATGATCCATCCCCGGTTTCTGCCGGCACGCAACCGGACTGGTATATCGGCTTCGCCGACGGCGCGCTTCGACTTATGCCGCCCGGCCTGGAGTTCGTGTGGCTGGATCGAACATGGTCATTCAACATCATCATCCCTGTGCTGGTGCTCGCTTTGTTCATCGTTCTTGTCGCGATCTACCCGTTCATCGAGGGATGGGTCACCGGAGACAAGCGCGAACATCACATCACGGATCGTCCGCGAAACAATGCGTCGCGCACCGCGATCGGAGCCGCAGGTGTCACCTTCTATGCGGCACTGTGGGCAGCGGCAAGCTCCGACATCATCGCCGTGCACTTCAAACTGACGATCGAAGGCGTCACGCATGCGATTCAGGCCGCAGCGATCCTCGGGCCGATCATCGCCTACTTCGTCGCGAAGCGGATCTGTATCGCGCTGCAGAAGAAAGACAGATCGATCGCCCTGCACGGGTATGAGTCCGGCCGCATCGTGAAGCTCCCCGGTGGAGAGTTTATTGAAGTCCACGAGCAACTCGACGAGTACGAGCGTTGGCGCCTGGTGAGCTACGAGACGTATAAGCCGGTCATGATCCGCCCGAACAGTCGGGGCAAGATCACTGCAGCGCAGCGTTTGCGCGCGGGAATGTCCCATTGGTTCTACGAGGATCGTCTCGAACCGCCGACGCGTGGTGAGATCGAGGGCGGCCACGACCACCACTGAGGCCCTGACTTCACCGAACAACGCACGGGTCGCGGCACCGATGGCACTTGAGCTTCTAGCCCAGTGGCTTCGGTGCCCGAACTGTTTCGAGCCGCTCTCTCCCACCGCGGATCTGACGATCGGCTGCGCCACTGGGCACCGTTTTGACGTGAACAAGCGCGGCTACGTGACGTTGGTCACCACACGTAACGCCACGAGCGGGGATACGCTCGCGATGCTGAACGATCGCGCCGCACTGCTCGGCAGTGGGGCATACGCACCGATCGTTGACGCGCTGATCGGGCTCCTTCCTGAAATGGAGGCTCCGCGCGTGCTCGATGCCGGCTGCGGGACCGGATACTACCTCGCTCGTATTCTGGAGAAGCGGGCCCGCTCACAGGGACTAGCGCTCGATCGATCTCCCGCTGCGGTGCGCATGGCAACGCGTGCCGGCAGTTCAATTCACGGTCTGGTCGCAGACACCTGGGAACCGCTGCCGATCCGTGACGGCGTGTGCGATGTCATCCTCAACGTCTTCGCACCGCGCAACGCGAGCGAATTCTCGCGCGTCCTGACGGACAGTGGCACCATGCTCGTCGTCGTTCCCCGCCCCGAACATCTCCGAGAGTTGCGAGTAGCCACGGACATGTTGTCCATTCCTGCAGGCAAGCCCGCGCACGTCGCCGAGCAGCTCGCCGGATATTTCACGCAGTCCGGGCATGCCTCCGTCACGTTCACACTGCCGTTGGTCGCCGGCCAGGCCGAATTGCTGCGAGAGATGGGGCCATCCGCTCATCACGAAAAACATGAAGATGCGTCGCCGCCGCGCGCGGTCTCCGTCGCCGTCGACGTCCTGCGCTTCACCCGGCTCTGACCGGCTCGAGCAACGTCTAACGCGCGAAATACCCTCGGTAGTACTCGAAGACCCAACCGACGAGGCAGATGAGTCCGATCGGGATCGCAATGAAGCAGATCCAGAACCCGACTGCAAGCCCTAACGCCATGAGCGCTACGGCCACGCCGAGCATGAAAGGCCACCAACTCCAGGGGCTGAAATGGCCAAGCTCCGGATCTCCGTCGTCGATGTTGCCGTCCACGCGATCTTCTGGCAGTTCCCCGCCCTGCGCCGCGTGGGAGCGAGTGAGGTAGAAGCCAATGAAAGCGCCGAGGACCCCGGTCAGGGTCAGCGCCACCGTACCCACCCATTCGACGTTGCCGTAGTACAGCAGGCCCCAGACGGTGTAGACGATCGCGGAGAGGAAGAAGAAGGCCGTGATGACCCAGAAGAGTATCGAACTCGCCTTCATCTCACTTCACCTTTCCGGTTGCGGCGTCGTATGTCGGCATGTCTGGCGCGTCTTTGGGGCCAGGACCGACTCCGATCGGCACGCCGACTTCCGGGTGGTTGAGGTCGAAGGCCGGTGACTCGCTGCGGATGCGCGGAATTGATGTGAAGTTGTGCCGAGGCGGCGGGCAACTCGTCGCCCACTCCAGAGACCTGCCGTAGCCCCACGGATCGTTCACCGTCACCTTCGGCGCACGGCGAGCCGTCACGTACACATTCAGCAGGAACGGGATCATCGAGATCCCCAGAATGATCGACCCGATGGTGGAGACCTGATTCATCCAGGTGAACCCATCGCTCGGCGAGTACGTGTAATAGCGACGCGGCATCCCGACCACGCCCAGCCAATGCTGGATGAGGAACGTCGTGTGGAAACCAATGAACAGCAACCAGAAGTGCCATTTGCCAAGACGCTCATTCAGCATCTTGCCCGTCCACTTCGGCCACCAGAAATAGAAGCCGCTGAACATTGCGAACACCACCGTGCCGAACACCACATAGTGGAAGTGCGCCACCACGAAATACGTGTCGGAGACGTGGAAGTCCAGCGGAGGCGACGCGAGGATCACGCCGGTGAGCCCACCGAAGGTGAACGTCACCAGAAAGCCGATCGCCCACAGCATCGGGGTCTCGAACGTAATCGAACCGCGCCACATCGTACCGATCCAGTTGAAGATCTTCACACCGGTTGGCACCGCGATCAGCATCGTCATCAGGGAGAAGAACGGCAACAGCACGGCACCGGTGACATACATGTGGTGCGCCCACACGGTCACCGACAGCGCGGCGATCGAGATCGTGGCATACACCAGAGTCTTATAGCCGAACACGGGTTTTCGACTGAAGACAGGGAACACCTCTGAAACGATGCCGAAGAACGGCAGCGCGATGATGTAGACCTCCGGATGCCCGAAGAACCAGAACAGATGCTCCCACAACAGAGCTCCACCATTGGCCGCATCATAAATATGCGCATTGAACACCCTGTCGGCAGCAGCGGCGAAGATCGCAGCGGCCAGAACCGGGAAGGCCATCAACACCAGGATCGAGGTGACCAGCGCGTTCCAGGTGAAGATCGGCATCCGGAACATCGTCATTCCAGGAGCACGCAGGGTGATGATCGTCGTGATGAAGTTCACACCACCAAGAATGGTGCCGAAACCACTGATACCGAGACCCAGCATCCAGAGGTTGCCCCCGAGACCGGGCGAGAACGTTGTACTGGCCAGCGGTTGATACGCGAACCAGCCGA
>Ga0164242_10004105_pt1 | contig 16411 bp, 13 predicted proteins | sample OricomgcompostMG_FD_108783 | JGI IMG/M metagenome (GOLD analysis project Ga0164242, IMG submission 108783) | Miracle-Growth compost microbial communities from Emeryville, California, USA - Original compost - Miracle growth compost (MG) ...
AAGTTCCTGAAGCTGGTGCCGAACCTGAAGAGCATCTCCGCCGATCGCTGCCGTGAGATCGTGGAAAAGTCGACCTTGCATGCCGACCGCCGTTTCGTCAATATTTATCTCAAGAAGGGCGGCGTGTTGGATGGCGTGACCTATGGCTACGCGGCCATGGTAACCTTTCCCTTCCGGCAGGAACTTGAGGGTGCGGAGCCGAAGGTCTTCGGCGTCACGATCTCCAAGAAGGATCAAGCCTCCTTCAAGGCGCTCTTCGACTACATCCTGCCGAACAATGATGAGCTTTCAGCCTACTCGGCCGGCTCTTCCTCGCACACGGCACCGCGGCTGGAGGCGTTGCTCAAGGCGTACTTGAAGGTCGCCAATGTGCTGAACGACATCGTCGATACACACAAGAAGGTCCTGCCGACCTATCAAGACATCCTGATCGATACGCACTGGGAAGAAGAATTGGCCCATCTGCGTGCGTTGGCGGATGTCATCCCGCCCCTGCCGGGCAATATTGGCGAGGCGATCAAAGATCGCAAGACGGATCAGGGGGTGGCCATGAAGCCGGCGGCTAACCGTCTCTTCGGTCAGAAGGACACCAAGAGCCGTCGACCGGAACCGGCCCGTGCATCGGGAACGGTTGCTCACGTTGATGCTCCGGCGCCTTTGAGTGCACCGGTCACCCGTACAGCGGCGCCGGAACCCGAGAAGGTGGATACCTCCAAGCTGACCTTCGTCGAGCGTCAGGCGCTTGCACGGGAGCGCGAGCGGCAACGGACCGAAGCCCTCAATGCCAGCCGTTCCCAAGGCGCCTACCAGTCCACGACGCCTCACAGTGGTTATGGACAGCATCTGTACCACTCGGCCCATTCGGGCGTGCCGGAATGGATGCATCGCGGCGCCACGTCCATGACGGTGGCGGGTGATGTGGACCCTCCCCGGGATCTGCACCAGCGCTACCAGCCCCACGGCCATTCGCAGGGTCAGGCACCACTGGGCTCCTTCGCTGATCGGGTTTCTCGGGGTAACCTCGGCAACACCTATCCGTCCAGCGAGTACCATGGCGGCGGTGGGCGTTTTTCGTTGTAAGGGCATAGCGGCCAGGGAGAGCCTCATGGCTCTCCCTGGCGCGCTTTAACTGCCGTTTGTTTTTTGCGACACGGTCTGGTAGGTTCGACGCAGCTTGGAAAGGTAATCCAAGGACGGGATAATGAGCTGTGTCATCGTCGCCGTGTACTCATGCGGCGCATATAGACCATTGGCTCGAAGGTAGGCAAACTGGTACTGAGCCGGTAGTCCGTAGGCCAACATGAGTCCGCCAAAGTCCCCTTCAAACTTGAAGGCGTCGTGTGGGTCGATGGCGATGATAGTAGCCACGCTCGATGATCGAAGGAGCAGGAGGTGAGATTCCACGGTGAGGAGCCACCCCTCCTCGTAATAAACCGCATCGCCTTGTTCCCGCATGGAGTTCTGCACAGAGAAGGTCATGGAAGGTCCTTCATGAAAAGCCTTGGATGTCAAAGAATCTGCAAAGCCATATTACCCCTTAAGTACCACCACTCAAGGAGTGTTGTTTGAAACGCCTCAACTACTCCCAGTTGAAACCCGAACTCTTAGCCGCGGCCTCGTTGAACTTCTCTGCGCCGGAGGATTCATCAGCGCGTCAGGAGATGCTCGGGAGTCACCTTTCCCAAATGCTCGTGATCGATGGCGCTTCGCTGCGTCGTTGCAGTACCGGCATGGAGCGTCGCTTTGGATCCACCACCTTCAGTGTGAAGTTCCCCTGCAATGGGGAAATCAAAGCGATCGTCGAGAAGTACGCCTACACCGTGGGTCCGGATAGCATCCCGCTCAATCCGCAGACGGTGATCGTCTACGAGAGCATCGAGCGTGGTGAGCTCGAGATGCTGGAGCTCCCGTACAACCACAGCATGCACAATCACTTCGGCTTCAAGTACAAGCTGACCGATGCAGCGGAGAAGCTCTCCGTGGGTCAGCCGATTCCGAAGGATACCATTCTCGCGGATTCACCCAACGTCGATAGTCGCGGCAACTATACCTACGGCACCGAACTCAACACCTGCTTCATGTCGCTTCCGGGTATCATCGAGGATGGCATTATCATTGCCGAATCGGTGATTAAGAAGCTGACAGCCACGGGTTACGAGAAGCGATCAGGTTCCTGGGGACGCAAGCGTTTCCCCTTGAACCTCTACGGCGACAGCGCGCACTACAAGCCCTTCCCGGACATCGGGGATCGCGTGCGAGCTGACGGCCTCCTCTTTGCCTTCCGCGAGTACGATGAACTTCTGGCCGGCATCAACATGGCCGAGGACTGCCTGCGTGAGGTAGATCACTCGTTTGATCGCCGGGTCTTTGCTGTCCCGGGCGCCAAGGCGGTGGACATCACTGTACGACGGGGTAACCAGGGCAACAATGCCCGTACGCCTCAGGGCATGGAAACCCAGGCATCGAAGTATCACCAGCGCCATCGCCAGTTCTACGACACGATTGCCCATGCCGTCCAGGGCTTGCAGCGTCAGCGTCAACACCTGACCGTCGGCTCCAAGTTGCACCGCCTGATGGTAGAAGGGCTTATCTTCAAGAATGACGTCGGCAAGGGTCAAGGCCGACAGATGTACAACCTCGTCGAGCTGGATGAATGGCGGGTGGACATCACCTTCGAGTACAAGATGAAGCCGAACATCGGCTCGAAAGGTACTGATCTGCATGGAGGGAAGGGAGTGGTTTGCTCCATCTGGCCGGATGAGTGGATGCCGGTCGATCAATGGGGTAACCGCGCCGAGTTGGTCATGGACGGCGATTCCACCATGAAGCGCATGAACCCAGGGCGCTTCTACGAGCAATTCTTCAATGCGCATGGGCTGCAGATGCAGCGACGCTTGAAGGAGCTCAAGGCCGCTAAGCCTCGGACCTACGTGGCCGAAGGCTGGGACATGCTGCTGCGGTTCTATGGCCTGGTTTCGGCAGAGATGGTAGAGGTGCTCACCAATCCTCAACAGTACAAAGGGACGCCTCAGCGCCACGTGGATGACGTCATCAAGAATGGCGTCTATTGGTGGTTACCGACCGATCGCAAGATTACCCTCGAGCACGCAGTGCAGAATCTCCGGCGAGAGATTCCACTGGAGCAAAGCCCCGTGACCTATCGAGGGTTGTCTGGAGAGTTCATTACCACGCGCCGCAATGTCATCGTGGCGCCGATCTACTTCATCTTGCTGGAGAAGACCGGCGAGAACGAGGGGAGTGCCGTATCGTCCACCAAGCTGCAGCCATTCGGTATTCCAGCCAAAATCAACAAGCATGACAAGTACTCAACGCCCGCACGACCCATGCCCGTACGCATCTTGGGTGAATCGGAGATTCGCTTGATGGTGGCCGCTTGTGGTAGTCAACCGGTGGCCGAGCTGGTGGAGATGAGCAATTCGCCGCTGCTTCACAAGCATATCGTGACGAACCTCACGCGTGCCAAGAAGCCCTCGCGTATCGAGAACATCGTGAGCGATCCTCGCTTGTTGGGACGCGGCGGTCGAAATCTGGCCTTCGTGCATCACAGCTTGGAGATCTCCGGCGTTCGACTCGAACGCACGCCCTCCAGTACACGAGAGCCTTCCATCTATCTACCGGCTGAAGGAGAACCCCGGCTATGACCTTGAGGTATCTGGCTCGTGACCTCGCGGACATGGCCGTCAACGACCCAGAAACGCTCTGGGCACTTCCCGATGGGATGATTGAAGTCGAGTTCGATCCGGTCAATGGTAAGCCGACGGTCTTGACATCCACGGTGCGGCTAACCATCTTTTCAGCGATGATGTGGCGTTTGTACGTGGAGTATCCGAAGACTCCGGCAAGGATCGAGCATCACATTCGGGACGATCGGTACACCAACAAAACGCACATGACGTTGCTGAACCGCGTGTTGTGGGACTGCTACGATGCCTACGAAGGCGAGGTAGATGTAGAGTACCTCGAGCTTCTGGCGTACGAGTCCTACAATGCATGGTACAATCGCATCGTAGCGACGCCGCGTATCGAAGTGGAGGTCTCCACGATCTCCATCGAGGACCTGATCGATGTCGTGGAAGAACCGCGCATCGCGGCGGCCATCCAACGCATCGATGACATGAATGGCTCACCCATGGCGATCTCTGAGGCCGAACGGGTCGCTGAAGAGGTCTTGAAGGATCGCGACTGCCTGATCGGCAATCCGGTACGAGCCATGATCAATTCCAAGCCTGGCTCTCTCGCGCAGATCAAGCAGTGTCTGATTGCGCGTGGTCCCGTCACGGATCTGGATTCCCGGTACTTCCCCGAAGCCATTCCTTCCTCCTTCCTCTCGGGCATGAATTCCATTCTGGAATCCATGCAGGAATCGCGTACGACGACGAAGGCCTCGGCGTTCAAGGAAAAGCCGATTGAGGATGCCGAGTACTTCAATCGTCGCCTGCAGCTCTTAGCGGCAGTGATTGAAGGCGTGGAGTACATCTGTCAGCATACGGCGGATACTGGCATTAATCTCCTGCCCGGCGATTGCGGCACTCCGCATACGTTGAAGTGGACCGTGCATCCCGATGACCTGAAAGCCATCCAGGGTAAGTACTACTACGATGAGCAGGGGCAGTTGGCGGTGATTCGCCTCAACGATCGCCATCTCATCGGTCGCACGATTCGCATGCGTGCGGTCTCGATGTGTCTGCATGAGAAGCCTCAGAGCGTCTGTGCGGTCTGCTATGGCGATATCGCCACCAGCCTGCCCCGTGATACCAATCTGGGCCAGGTTGCCGCCGTGGACTACGGTGAAGGCGTGACACAGTCCATGCTGGCGATCAAGCACGTGGACGTCTCCTCCGGTGGCAACACTATCGTGCTCTCGCCGTTCGAAGCCGAGTTCCTGGAAGTCATGCCGGAGGGTCGCCAACTCCGCTTCAAGCCCGCGTACAAGAAACGCTTGGTTTCCCTGAGCATCTCGCCGGAAGCGGCGCAGAACTTGACCGAGCTTCAGTTCGAAGAAGACATCACGCGGATCCCTGTGTCGCGCATTACGGAACTGACGGACTTCTTCTTGACATCCAAGGACCGCAATGGCGATCTGGAAACCAATGCGCTCAAGGTGGATATGGGCGGCAAGAGCTCACATTTCAGCCATGCCTTCCTGAAGTACATCAAGACCTACGGGTACACCTTGTCGGATACGGGTCGTTACATCGTGACGCTCGATCAGTTCGATATCCGCGAGCCGCTGTTGGACGTCCCGCACAAGGACGAGAACATCCTGGACTACCTGAACTCGATCATTCAGTTCATCTCCTCCAGTGCCGAGTCCATCAAGCGTGCCTCGGCCGACGGTTCGAAGAAGATGCTGCGTTTCGCACAGACCGTGGAAGAGGCGCTCATGGCCTTCCTGGAGCTGTCCAGTGTGAAGCTCAACGTCAACCTCGTCCATCTCGAGGTCATCATCTATGCGTGTATGGTACGCAGTTTGGAGCAGCGTGATTATCGGCTCCCTCTGCCCGGCAACGCATTGCAGTTTGGTCAGCTGGCGCACCTGATTGGTAGCCGATCCTTGTCCGCAGCCCTGGCGTTCGAAAAGAACTCCGCGCTGCTCCTGGATCCGGCCACCTACATCAACCACTATCGAATCGATCATCCCTTGGATGACCTGGTCGTGCCGCGTAACAGCATGAACCGCTTGTGAGTGTGTGAGTGGTGGGGCACCCCTCCCCTCCTAGGCTGCAATGCCTAGGAGGGGAGGAGCGTGTCCGCTCGTTACTTTTTTGTATCGTTCCGTTCAAGGGAGACACCGTCCGTGTCGTTCAGTCAACCGCCGTTTCAGCTCGACGTGTACAGCCATGGCTTTCGCGTCTCGCGCTTTGACCAGCACATCCGGGATATCTGTGCGGCCTATGCGCGCCGTTTTGCCCAATGGGGCTTAGTACCGGTGGGACGGGGTCGCTTCGAGCGCCAGATTACCAAGGTCTTCGCCGCGGCCACTAAGGCGCGTGATGAATACTTTTTCCACCGGGCATGTTTGGATGAGTTTCTCCAGCATTGCCGATTCAACCAGATCAATACCGATTTAGCGACACGGATCGACCATCCGCTCTATCGCGGTGAGCTCGTGGAGTTCGTCTGGGCCTCTCCCAAGCAGCCGCGCGATTACCAGCTGGCAGCGTGCGAGTTCTTCATGCAGCCAGAGCCTGTCACCAAGGTTCTGACAGCGCAGACAGGGAGTGGCAAGGGCCTTGGATCGCTTTGGTTCGTGAAAGAGTACGGTCAGCGAACCGCGGTCGTGGTCAAGGGCATGTACCTCGACAAGTGGAAAGCTGAGATCATTGAGATGCTAGGTCTCAAGCCCGGTGAGCTTCTGATCGTCCGAGGGTCTAAGGCGCTGAAAGCGCTGATTGACATGTTCGTGCATCGCACGGAAGAGTCCAAGAAGGTCAAGATGGTGCTGATTTCAGCCACCACTTACCGCGGCCTTATGGAAGCCTACTTCGAATATGGTCGATCGCTGTCCACTACGGGCTACGGCTGCACGCCCATGGAGTTCTTCCAGACACTGGGCGTGGGCTTGCGCTTGATCGACGAGGTTCATCAGTTCTTCCATTTCAACTACACGTTGGACTGCGTGACGCATGTGCCCAAGGCCGTGTCCATGTCGGCCACGTTGAAGTCCGGCGATAGCTTCATCGATCGACTTTACAGTCTGATCTTCCCTGAGAATACACGTGCTCCCACACCCGAGTGGGAGCGCTATATCGACTGCTACACGATCGGCTACATCTTCGCCAACCCCACGTTGATCCGTTTTACCAACTTCATGGGTCAATATAGCCAGGCTGAGTTCGAGAAAAGCATCTTGAAGTACCCTCAAGTGCTGTCGAACTACATCAAGATGATCTGTGACCTGAGTCACTCGCAGTTTATCGATGGTCAGAAGCCGGCTCAGAAGCTCGCCATTTTCTGTGGGTTGAAGGATATGGTGGAACGGGTCGTTGCTGCGCTCAAGGTACGCTTCCGTGATCTCAAGGTGGGCCGCTTTGTTGATGTGGATCCCGATGAGGTTCTTCAGACCTCCGACATCATCGTCACGACTATCCAGTCCTGTGGGACGGCGCGTGACATCCCGGGACTGAAAGTCGTGATCAATACGGTCGGCCTGAACAAGATGGATACGAACCAACAGCTCATTGGTCGCCTACGCCAACTGCGTGGGTGGCCGGATGAAACGCCGAAGTTCATTTATCTTTACGACCGTGCGAATGGAAAGCACCGGAAGTACATGGAAGAGCTTCCGAATAAGCTGAAGGGTAAGATACGGCACCTGAATCAGCTGACGTCAACGTGGAAAATCTAACGGGTCCGAGGGAGAGCGATTCCCTCGGACATGGGCCAGGCTTTACTTGAAGGACTTTGCTACATGGCGTTTGAAGAATCGTTGTCTGAGCCCACTGCGACGTTCCCGGCCGGGTGGTATCCGGACCATGCCAAGATCGAACAATGCTGTCAGGAGGCCCAGGCGCGCTTTCCTGGCCCCGTCGCGCCTACGGCGATGGCGATCTACCTGACCATCTGCCTCACGCGCCTGAACGTCAGGGAAGTCGCTCTGGAGCACCTGGGCAAGCTCTACCTGAGTGCCATTGAGTTTGCGGTAGGCTGTTCGCTGAGCGCGCTCTTGAATAGCCAGGCGCGCAACGACTATCTGACGATGCCGATCCTGGCCGAATTCATACATGCCATGGTAACGACGTCGATCGAGATGAACCTCCCGGAGGTCTATGCGATCACGCACGAGTTCTTCCACGCCCTTCAAGAGTGCGAAGACTTAGGCGAGATGGTATCGGTCGTTGAGCCTTTCCACGATGTCATCGCCATGCTGGATGATCTCGAGGTGCTGCCGGACGATGAAGACGTGCGTACGGAGGTCAAGGACTTGTTGTCAGAAGCGGTCCAGGGCTTCATGCGGCCCTATGGTTCGCTTCCGCAGTCTGAGAGCCAGTATGCCACTCCGGAGGTTCAAACGCCCTCTCAGACTGCGTCGGCGCCGACGGTTGCCGCCGCGCCTGACATAGCGTCTGTACCGCTGGAAATGCCTGTGGTCGCGCCACGCATTGAACCGGGTACTGTGACACACTTGGATGGTTCCATTGGCATCGATGCCCATGCCGACCTCGTGCGTCTCTTCACGCCTCAGCGGCCCTTCCTATCCATGCCCGATGCCCAATGGAAGGATACGCTGGATCACGCCGAGGGCACGACCAAGGAGCTCCTGCTACTGTGGAAACGTTTGCGTGGGAGTAAGCTGGATGCCCAGCGACTTCAAGAAGCGCGTCTCATGGATGCTGTCGGTCGGCTTTTGGAGTACCTCTTCAATGCTGAGCAATTAGCGATTCTCGCCAAACGTCTGCCCATGGAGCAGGTGCTTGACAATCTGCTCTCTTTCGTTTCCGGTACCTTGAACCAACCTCCGCATATGTCCATTGCGCAGATGCGCATCTCGCTCGTCTCGGCGGCGGTGATCGCGTTGACAGAGGAGACCAATCTCCTGAAAGAAGCGGAAGTCCTTTGGCGCGAGCTCGGTCTAGATAGTGAGGTGCACCTCCTCACAATGACGCTCAAGGCCCATGCAGAGGCCCTTCAGGAGCGTATTACGAAGGTCGTGCCGCCGAAGCATACCTTCTCTTACCAGTAAGCCATAAAGCCCTCACAGAGCCGCTCTATGGCTCTGTGAGGGCTTTATGCTCTTGATTCAAGGATAGCTATGTCTTTTCCACCGTTCGATCCTGAGCTAGCCAAGCTGAAGCCATTGACGCTGAAGCCACCGCTGCCCGGTAAACTAGCTCCTTCCTTGGAAGTGTGGATGCGTTACAACAGTCTCGATCTCCCTATTGTGAAACTGGAAGAAGTTCCCATGACTAAGGAATCTCCCGTGATTACTGAAAGACCCGGCGAAACCCTTCCGAGCCGCCTTCCCGATGGTTCATTGCCGGATTATGGGAAGGGACCTATTCCGGATTTCACCAACCAGGCCATCCCTCCTATACCGGATAATGCACCTTACATCGGCGACATCGTGCAAGGTTCTACTAGCGTACCACAGCCGCCGACGTATACTGGTGGTGAGGATCCCGGACAGATGGAGTCCCCGAGTCCGGCATCCTCGGAGCGCTTCCAGTACTACGTGCGGATAAGCTTCGAAGTTGGATGCCTAAAGAACATTCCCACCTATGCGTTCCTTGTGACTAACGTTGATCTCAACGATGCAGTCAACGCATCCGTGCGCAATGCGCCCATGGGCGCGGCTCTGCCCTCGGTGCAGCGTTTCATGCGAAGCATTCTGGAGGCCCTGAAGGTCAGTGATCCCACGGGCGCATTGCTTGAATGGGAAGCAGTCGAACACATTCCCGCGCTGGCCGAGGTCTACACATTTCACTACGTCGCTGACTGATTAAAGAGGAGAGTTTCGTGTCTCTAATTTTTAACCGCATGAGCTCGAACGAAGATGCTTCTGTCAACTGTATTGCGACGATGTCCGATGGCGGCTTTCTTGAAGCACGCTATGTCCAACGCAGTCCAGACTACTTCATTGTCTATCTCTCCTCCCATAGCGGCTGCACGCATACGTGTCGCTTCTGTCACTTGACCGCGACAAATCAACGCATGATGTCACCTGCGACCTTGGAGGAATATAGTCTTCAAGCGGAAGAGATCTTCGAGATCTATAATGAACGCACTGACCGAGGTATGTCGCCGGCGCAGCGAGTACACTTCAACTTCATGGCGCGCGGAGAGGCGCTATCTAATCCACATTTCGTAGGTTATAGTCAGGCGCTCTTCGATCACCTACGAGACATGGCCAAAGCCCACGGCATCGAGCGTGTGAAGTTCAATGTCTCCACCATCATGCCGCGCGACTATACGGGAACGGTACTGGATCTTGCATCGATGTTCGCTGATCCTGATAGCGAGATCTATTACTCGCTCTATAGCCTACGGCCTGGTTTCCGCAAGCGCTGGCTTCCGCGCGCTCTCCCCGCACACATAGCGCTTAACAACCTAGCTTGCCTGCAGGAGCGGCTCGATCGTCGCATGACACTGCACTGGGCATTCATTCGTGGGCAGAACGATAGTGATGCTACCGTGGATGAAATCATTGCCGCTGTCAAGCGGCATCGCCTACGTGTCAAGTTCAATCTGGTGCGCTATAACCCGTACGATAGTCGTTATGGAACAGAAGCTGCGGAAGAGGATATTCAGCGGCTTTTCATCAAACTCAGCAACGCCTTCGGTTCTACGGAATCACGCATCGTACCCCGTGTAGGCTATGATGTTAAGGCCTCCTGCGGTTGCTTCATCGAACCTAGTCATGTTTAAAATGAAGGCATACGGCCCCATCCTGTCCATATGGACAGGATGGGGCCGTATGCCTCTGCGAGACCTCTTTCTTTTTTTGCCTTAGCACTGTTCTCGTTCATTCAAGAGCACGGCAAGGGCGTGGGCTTGATTAATGGGTGTTGTGGCGAAGCGATCGGAGAGATAAAGTCTACCATCCAGCGAGGGTGTCTCTTGGTGGAAACGAATGATGCATTTCCTGAGATCGGCAAAGAGATCGATGTGATCGTTGATCCATCGTCGCCAGAGCGCAAGGTAATTATCCCAAAGGACATCCTTGGAAAGCGGTTGCTTAGGCGGCCTGCCCTTACCGAGTCGCCAGTGAGTCCCACCGGGATCCCACCCCTTAACATCACACTGGTAATGGCATTCTAGCGTCCGACCATCGTCCATCATCGCATTGAACGCACTGAAGCGACGATCACCTTGACTGTCAACGTAGTACCCGCCGTACCGCTTCCAATCAAAGATGAGATCCATGGCTCAGTCCTCCAAAGCAACTTCGTCATCGGCTTCTTCGATACCCGAACCGTCCTCATGCCACGCGAAGGCTTCTTCGTCCGAAAGCACTTCGCCAGTAAAGTCGGCCAGGAGTGTCTCGAACGTAGGGGCTTTGAAGACGCGCACGCAGATTTCGGTGGCATTGACGAAACCGCCCGTCAGGTTGATGCCCACTGCGCGGCGCTGATTTTCATCCAGTCCTTCCACTGCAATGATCTCCGCCATGGTGGTTTCTTTCGAGATGTTACATAGCTTCTCGACCGAAGGGTACGTGGCACTGATGTCGAGGTCCGCCACTGCGGCCCAGATGTGGCTGTGGTAGTTGGGAACTTCATCCACGCACTGCAGGCCCGTGTGGTCCAAGAGATGGGATGGCAGGGTGACTATCCAGTGGGACAAATCCACAGTTAGCAGGTCCAGCTCGGTACGCATCTGATCGCTGGTTGTTGCAGCGACACGCCCTATCTGGAAGCATTCGAAGTTAAGATCATCCCACGTACGCCTGGGCTGACTCGGGAAACGATTCCATTCCGAATGTCCCGAATGCATCGCTAACTGCATGCACATGTCCTTCGTCTTCTCATCCAGCTCCTGCATGGAGATGCAATCGAAGTTGTTGTAGATGCAGTACTCGATTTTGTAGTTCTTCTGCATGAAGGCATGCCACTGGAGGCCCGTGACGTGCTCGGCTTCCTTAAACTTCAGCTTACGAATACCCAGGTTGCGCTCGAGTACAGCATCCAGCGAATAGCCGCCATCCTCCATGCCCTTGGCGAAGCGGAGTTTGCGATAGAGACACATCGCATCGATGACCTGAAAACTCGCCGGACACTCTACCGAGTGCCATCGATCGAAGTACGGCAACGGCATGGTCTTACCGGACTGTGTCACCTTCTGCGAAGCGCCTTGATGATAGACAAACTTCTTGAACGCCGGAGGCACCGATGGATCGGAGAAGACTTCCCCTAAGTCGTAGCCGGCGCGCTCCAATGCCTTGATCATCTTCGGAATATCGAAGTCCATGTTCCAGATGGCCAAGATATCCGGACGAAGTCGATGGATCGCTTGGAGCGCCTGGTAGGCCAGTTCACCTTCGTCCTTAACGATCGTTACATGGTAGTCGATGTGGCGCTTTTCCTGATATTCGTTCAGGTAGTACGTAAACGCCTTTCGGAGCTTGGCTTCCGCATCGCGTGCTTCTGCGCCTAAGAACTCTTCAGTCACGAAGAGGTGAACGTAGGCGCCCATGGCCACGGTCGCCGCAATAATGCGCTCATGGCCTTTGACCACGTCCGTCTCAGTATCGAACATGCACACCGAATAGATGGTCTCTTTTGTGCCGCCGGAGTTATACTCCGGCCAGGTGTCCATGTAGTGGCGCTTCAAGAGGACCGGCGTGGTCACGTCAGCGCCGTAGACGTAGGGTGAACGACAGGCCTGCCGCAGAGACACGTAGCGCGTGGGGATCTGCCCTAACGAGCGGAGAATGGCATTAGGAAGGTTGATCTGCGTGGACTCGCACCGCATCAACTTCTTCTCATCTTCCCACTCTTTCTTGTCCTTGTGGGTGCGCCACCCTTCCCGCGTGATCCAATACGGACGTCGGTAGTCGACGAGGTAACGAAGATTGGGCTTGGTCGAACCGTCCTTGAAATGGATGACTTCCTTGATGGTCGCCAGGTCATGTGGCTCGCCATCACGCGCCGTCGAGTAGATGACGTGCTTGCATTCGTAGCCCGCAATATTCGGATCAGGAGATTGAGCCATTAGGGGGTTTCCGTTCGGTACCAGATCTGTTGCGCATACGGATTCTCCCAGCAAGGGTGTTGCAGGAAGCCGTAGAAGAAGTGCTTCGCGAGGTCTTTAGCCCCGCTGATGAGTGCCTCCAGTCTATCCTCGGCGATCAGGTCACCGAAAGCGAAACAAATCGCCGAATGCGATAACCAAGGCTTGTCGATCGCTGTACCTTCGGCGCGCAAGTGACGATGAAGGAGTTCGACGATCTCATTGCATTCATCACAGGTTACCAGCGGCAGAAGGTGATTCACCAGCGCTTCAAGCGCCTGGATTTCGCTGTTAAAGAGGTCGCTTTGAAACGCTTGTTTAGCCGGGTTCACATCCATGGGAGACAGTTCACTTAAGAAGGACGGTACATCATCAGAAGAGGGTCGGGTGCGATTCCTATGACCCCTGTCTTTTCTTCCCTCCCTTTGAGAGGATTCCCTTTATGGACACGGCCTCTCCGATCATTCGATCGGCCATCGAGGCGCTTCGGTATCAGCAGCGACCGCAGCTGTATCAGGCACTGGTGAGTACCTTCAAGGATGCGCTTGAAGGCGATCTCCTGGCCGTACAGCGCGCCGGTGGCGTGATTGAGCATGCTACCAACATGCCGATCACGGTGATGAAGTACCATTCGCCGCGACCGAACGCCTTCATTCAGTTCAGCTCCTTCGACGTCAATCACATCTTGCGTCATCCTGGCCTGCGTTCCTTGGAAGGCGAGAAGGTCTCGATGGGTGCCTTTGCCAAAGCTTTGGAAGAAGAGAAAGCTTCTGTACTGAGCGATGGCAGCGTCAACGGCGTCTTCACGAAGTTTCCTTCCACCATTTCCATTGCCGACTGCATGTTCAACGGCGATTTCACAGCGGAAGAGCTGGCGGCGATCACCCTCCATGAGGTAGGTCACCAGTACAGCTACTTCGACATGATGGGACGGAGCCTTCTGGCTTCCGTGGCCATTGCACAGCTGGAGGAGATGCTGCAGGGTATCGAGAACCTGGAAACACGATCGCACTACATCGAGAGCATCACCAAGGTGCTGACATTGAAGGATCTCCATCCGGATGAATTGGCACGACAGGAAGAAGCCGACAATCTTCGCTACGTGCTGATTCGCGAAGTCATCGCGAAGCTTGTGGTCGAAGGCGGTGATGAACGCGTCTTCAATGGCGAAACGGAGTTCTTGGCGGATAGCTATGCCGTTCGCATGGGTGCAGCATCGCCATTGGTCTCGGGGTATGTCAAAGTTTCCAAGCAGCTAGGTGACGCTGGCTTTCTGAACAAGAAAGCCTTCCTAGCCACCGAAGCGACCAAGGCCATGCTGACACTGCTGGTTGCCGGTGCCGCCGCCACGTTCTTCCCACCAGCCACCTTTGCTATCGGTTCGGTCGTTGCCGCACTCGTGATGTCCGTTTCCGCCCAGGATGTCACCGAACGCAATACGGCGGCCGAACGTCTGGAAGCGATCCATCACGAATTGGTATCGCTCCTGAAGGATCGCTCGCTACCCAAGGAAGCGCAGGCATCTCTACTCAAGGACGCGGAGTACGTCTCTACCTTACGTGAAGAGGTCAAAGACCGCTTTACGATCATGGGCGCGCTGCTCTACACGCTTTCTCCGCTGGCCCGTCGCACCTACAAACAGATCCAGCTCCAGCAGGAACTGTCACGTTTGATCCACAACGACCTTTTCGTCAAGGCTGCGCAATTGAAGCAGCTGTCCAGTGCCTCCACTTCAAGGACTCATCATGGCCCCTAAGCCCACTCAGACGCTCACTCAGGCTTTCGAGGCCATGGGTGTGCCCTACGATGCCCGTGAGGGCCTGACAGCCCTTGCCGTGGCGCAGAATGTCGCCTACAGCCTTCCGCTGCCACAGGAAGCTCAGGGCGATTGCGATGCCTACTACGCCGAGCAGTGCTTGCCGATCGCCCGTGAAGCCATCGGCAACTTCAACGAGTCGAGCGTGCTCGATGTCAACTACGCGCTGCTGGTCACCAAGCTGTATTGGGAGTGCCGCTACAACGTGCTCTTCTGCCCGCAGTCCCCGGAGGCTCTCCAGGCGATCACCTGCATGGTCGAGCAGAAGCTGGGTCAGATCCCCGGCCCGCAGGTCAGTGCTGAATCGCTGCACAGTCTGGATCCGGAAGGCGCTTACGCCGGCCTGCTGCCAACGATGCGTGGTTTCCTGAATCTGCCTCAGGAGGCCTAAGACATGGCGGACATGGAGTTGGTAACCGATGAGGTGGTCACTCCCTCCACCGAAGACATCGACGCTTCCAAGGCTGACCTTGCTTCGCTCCTGGAAACGCTGACCCTGCTCAAGCAGTTCCAGGGCCAGATGAATCCGGAAGAAGGCATCTGCCGAGATGAGGTCAAGGCCTTGATGGACACCTGCCAGGTGGGCCTGGATGAGCGCTATCCGCTGGAGAGCTTCACTCAGATGCGCTCGCCGCAGAACTACCAGGTCGTCACGGAAAGCATCGTGCGCCGTGCCGGCCAGATCGTGGTGGACTTCTTCAAGCGCCTCTTGGAGCTCCTGCGTAAGGGCGTCGCGTGGTTAGTCCGTGCGGTCAAGGCGCTCTTCGCCCGCGAGCAGCACGTCAAGGAAACGGTCGCCAAGACCGAAGCCGTGATGAAGGCCAATGAAGCGGCGGAAACCATCCTGAAGGATACGCCCCCGATCGACATGCAGGCCGAGGTCGAGAAGGGTGGGCTGGTGGCTGCCCATCCGCAAGGCGGCTTCGAGCAGGGTGAGGGGCCGCAGCAGGACGCGGCGAAGATCCGTACCTTGGTCCACACCTTCCAGCAGACGCTGTCGGACTACAATGGCATCTACAACGGCATTGCCTCAGCGCTGCTGTCGGAAAAGGAATTCCTCGGCCAGATCAAGTATCTGGGTCTCAAGCTTCCGGAGCTCCTGTACCATGTCGAGAAGCGCCTGGACGCCGTTGTAGCGGCCTTCCGCGAGATCGACAACAAGACCTCCTTCGTGGGTCACCTGAATGGCCTCAAGGCCATGGCGCTCGATCCCTCCTGGTTCCATGGCAAGGGTGGTGAGATCCCGGAACTGCGTGAAGCGGCCCGGTCGGAATCCTTCGGCCAGTACATGGCGGAGCTGGAAGACCTGGTACGTCGTTTGCAGGCTGAGCGCCCGCATGAAGCGGCCGACTGGCGTGTGGCGGCCAAGGTGATCACCAATCCGGATACGGGCTTTTCCGATCCCTTCGTGCTGCTCCAGAAGCATCTGATCGTGCAGGCGGCTGAGCTCGAAGAGCGCGTCACGCGTTTGAGAGCACCGCTGACCTTGGAATCGGTCTTTGATCGCTACCCGGATGTGCGGGATCTCTACGATGAGGTGATTGGTCAGCTGTCGGATGAGTTCTTCGGCATCCTGCGGTTCTTCGACGTCGCGACCATCGTCACCGAGACGCAGACCAAGCTCGCCATGGCGATTTACAACATCGAAGTGACCGCCTACCAGTTGAACCTAGCACGCGCGGAGCGCACCCAGGATCGGGCCATCATCGGCCAGATCAACGAGATCCAACGCGGCTTGCGTGCGAAGGTCTCGCAGTGGAACAAGCGTATCCCCACCGTGTAATGGCATAGAGCCCCACTGGATGCCTCGGCATCCAGTGGGGCTCTATGCCATAGGCTAGGCTTCGTGACTGAAGCTCAGTCCGAGGTAGATCTTTACGGGCAACGCGCAGTGACGCGGACTGA
>Ga0164242_10004106_pt1 | contig 16410 bp, 10 predicted proteins | sample OricomgcompostMG_FD_108783 | JGI IMG/M metagenome (GOLD analysis project Ga0164242, IMG submission 108783) | Miracle-Growth compost microbial communities from Emeryville, California, USA - Original compost - Miracle growth compost (MG) ...
GGCGCAGGACGGGCCGAGCAGCCGCACCATCGTCGTCACCGGCAAGAGGCAGGCATCGGAGGCGCAGGCCCGGCACTTCGTTCGCCAGGTGGTGGCGACGAATACCGGGCAGCTGGCGCGCTTTCTCGATCCGGTATGCCCGCACATCCTGGGCGTGCCGCCGTCGCTTGCCAGCGAGATGGAAGATCGCATCCGCAGCGACGCGGCCGACGCTCGCGTGCCGCTGGCGCCGGCCGGTTGCAAGCCCAATATGGTCGGGGTGATCGCGAAGAATGCCGACGCCTTCATCGCGTTCATGCGCAAGCATCACGGCTCGTTCTTCGATGATCTTTCGGATGTCGATCTGCACGATGCCTTCAAATCGGGGGCGGTGCACAGCTGGCGGTTGATCGAGACGCGCGACGCGGATGGCGCGCCGGCGTCGGGCGATCCAGCTGTGGCTGAAGCCCACACGCCATCGGGCGATCCGCCCATGGTTGAGACCTATGCGTCGTCGGCCTTTGCCGCGCCAACACAGGCCGCGACGGTCAATGCCGTGGTGGTGCTGGACAAGAAGATCGTGCTCGACAAGACGGTCGCGCAGGTCGCCGACTATATTACGATGCGCGCGCTGGCCGGCGCTCGCCCGCCCAAGGCGGACGGGGCGCTGCCGCCGACGATCCTGTCGCTGTTCGACGCCGGCACAGCGGCGCCCAGGGAAATGACCTCGATGGATGCCGGGCTGCTTGCCGGCCTCTATGCGAGCACGACGACGGTCGATGCGCCGTCGCAGATCTTCGATATCTCGCGGCAGATGGCGCGGGTACGCCGGCCGGCGCGAAAATAGCAGCGGCGTTCGCCGTCAACCCGGACGTGTGCGGCCGGCGCTTTCGGCCTGTTTCAGCAGCCGGGTCAGGCGCTCGACGATGTCGGGATGAGCTTCCCACAGATTGTGGCGCTCGCCCGGATCGACGCTGAGGTCGTAAAGCTGCCCCTTCGGTCCGTTGGGGGCGGGATCGATGCTTTTCGGTTGCGTGAACCCGCCGGATCCCAGACCCAGCTCGAGTTTCCAATTGCCTTCGCGGAAGCTCATCATGCCGTCGTTCGATTCGTCGATGATGGTTTTGCGGATCGGTGCCGTATTGCGCTGCTCGATCGCGGGCAGGAGGTCGAAGCTGTCCTCCGCGGCATCGTCAGGAAGGGGCAGGCCGACCGCTGCAGCGATCGTCGCCATGAAGTCGGCGAGCGATGCCATTTCCTTGGAAACCACGCCCGGGCTCACATGCCCCGGCCATTTGACGATGCAGGGAATGCGGTGACCGGCTTCCCAGACGTCGGCCTTCATGCCTCGCCAGTCAGCATTCGCGCGATGGCCGAACTGGTCGATATTGCGTTCGCTCCAGAAGGCTCCGTTGTCGCTGGCGAAGATGACGAGCGTGTTGTCGGCGATCCCGTTGTCGTCCAACGCGGCGAGTACCTTGCCGATCATCGCATCAGTTTCGCAGACATAATCGCCATAGTCGCCCGCCCGGGATCGGCCCTTGTATTGCGGCAGCGGTAGCCATGGCGTGTGCGGCGAGGGAAGGGCGTAATAGAGGAAGAAGGGGTTCGGTTGCTTGGCCTGGTGGTTGATGATGTCGAGTACCTTGTCGGTGAAGGTCGGCACGACTTTCTGGAAATCGAAGCCGGGCATCATCGGCCCGGCGCGCCAGAATGCCCCGGTGGGGTGATTTCCGCCGCTACCCGGTGTGTGATCGGTCGGCGCGGCGACCGCGTGGTCGTTTTCGAAGTAGAGATAGGGAGGAATGTCGAGCGACGCCGGAATGCCGTAATAATAATCGAAACCGTGGTCGGTCGGGGCAGGGTGGAAAGGCTTGGAGAAATCCACCTGATCCTGGTCTCCCAGTCCAAGATGCCATTTCCCGACGCCGGCGGTATAATAGCCGGCATTCTTCAACATGCCCGCTACCGTCAGCCGGCCGTCCTCGATCAGCGACGGCGAAAATCCGCCGAGCACCCCCTTTTTCAGCCGGCTCCGCCACGGGTAGCGTCCGGTCAGGATCGAATAACGGCTCGGCGTGCACACTGCCGATGCCGAATGCATGTCCACGAAGCGCATACCCTGGCCGGCCAATCGATCGAGATTGGGCGTGGGGATCGCGGAATAGGGGTTGTACACGCCGATATCGCCCCAGCCCATATCGTCGGCGAGGATGAAGACGACATTGGGTTTGCCGGCGCGGCCGGGGCGGGCGAAGGCACCGGAACTCATCGCCAGGGCAGACGCTCCGCCGATCGCCGTCGCCATGAAGTCGCGCCTTCTTACCTGACCCATTCGCCCTCTCCCTATTGCGGCGTTGCTTTTGATGGAGAGCCCGGCGCCCAGGCACATGGCCGCTCCGGGTTTCGTCTATGCCGCCTAACAGCCGATCCGGTCAATAAAATAAAGAAATTGATTTTCTTTTGTACCCCTGGACTCATCGGGCTAACGATGATGTGGTTCCCCCAATGGGGGTTTTGCGTATTTGCGCGCCTCCTCCCACCAGGCGGCTTTCAACGCGTCGAGCTTCTGCGGACATTCTTTCGATAGATCATGGGCTTCACCGAAATCGGCTTGCTCGTTGAACAATTGCCACGGGTCGTCGGAAAAGGGCGTTCCCCGCTGGTGGACTGCGATGGCCTTCCACCAGCCGACCCGGATCGCCCTGCTTCCGCGCAGTTCGAAATATTGGATTGATCGCCCGGCTTGCGCGGTCCCCGAGCTGAAGCTCGCCCGGACCGAGGCGCCGGCGACCGGAATTTGTTTCACGCCATCGATCGAGGTCGCGAAATGCGTCCCGGCTACGTCGAGGAGCGTCGGCGCGATATCGATCGCATCCACCCATTGCGGCCGAACGGCGCCGCGGTCGGTTATGCGATCCGGCCAGGTGACAATCAGCGGATCCCGCGTTCCTCCCGAATAGGGCCAGCCCTTGTACCGGCGCAACGGCGCGTCGCTCGCCATTGCCCAAGGCCGCTGATAGAGCGGCTCGGTGCTCGATCCACCGAGCTCGTCGATATGGGCAAGCCGTTCTGCGAACGGCGTCTTGTCGTTGTAGGGGTAGCGGAATCCGCCGTCCGCGCCTCCCTCGCCGGCCGCGCCGTTGTCCGACAACACGACGATCAGCGTATTGTTGAATGTTCCCGTCGCCTTGAGGTGATCGACGAGGCGCCCGATCTGGGCATCGGCATGTTCGAGAAAGCCGGCATAGGTCGCCATGTATCGGGCGTATAGCCGCTGATGCGCGACATCGAGGCTGGACCAGGCGGCGTCGCCATCTTCGCGGGCATGCATCTTCGTGTCCGGCGGGATGATGCCGATCTGCTTCATACGGCGAAAGCGCGCCGCACGAACGGCGTCCCAGCCCACCGAATAGGTGTCTCGATAATGATCGATGTAGCTCTTCGGCGCCTGGATCGGCGCGTGTCCGGCCCCGAGCGCGAGATACAGGAAGAACGGCTTCCCGCTCCTGGCGTTCTGGTCGACATCGGCGATCGCGTGGTCGGCCAGATCGACCGAAAGGTGGTAGCCCGGCGTGGTCGGTGTCGGGATCGGGTGGTTGTCCTCGACGAGACGCGGGTTGTATTCGTCGGTCCAGCCGCCGAGAAACCCATAGAAGTGACCGAAGCCCTTCTGGAGCGGCCAAGAGGTCTTCTTGCCGCCGGGATCGCCCGCCGGCGCGCCCGGCCCGCCTTCCCAACGTGGCGTCAGATGCCATTTGCCCAGCGCATAAGTCTGATAGCCCGCCGCCGTCAGCGCCTGGGCGAGGGTTTGTGCGTTGTCAGGCAGAACGCCCTTGTATTTCGTGTCGTCGGTGGGGTCGGGCGCCCTGCGATGCGACGCCAGATCGGCCATTTGCACCGTCTGGTTGTTGCGCCCGGTGAGCAAGGAAGCCCTCGTCGCCGAGCAGATGGCCTTGGTGTCGAAGCGATTGTAGCGCAGGCCTCCGCGCGCCAGCGCGTCGATATTAGGAGTATGGATTTCCGATCCATAGGCGCCCAGATCGGAAAATCCGACATCGTCGAGAATGATGAGTAAGATGTTGGGACGCGCGGAAGGAGGCTGCCGGGGCGGTGACGAGGCGCGTCCCAGCGCGCTGGCAGAGAACGACATGCTCGTGGCGGCGAGCGCCAATGCAATCTTCTTCCCGACCGTCATTATATCCTCCGCCAAGCAACCATCTGAATTTACTTGTATCGATAGAGCGTGGACCGTGCGCCACGCCGATGGCAATTCACGCCCGACCAACGCAGTAGCGGCTACCGGAACGCGCCTGCGGCGGGGCAACTCATATTGCGGCGGCCTTGATATTGCTGTCAATTTAAAAAAAGAATTTGTTTATTTATAGTGGCGCGATATAGATATTGAAGATCGACCGGCATCCGGTTCCAGAAAGCGACTCACGGCGGCTTTCCCGACCAGCGAAGTCAGGCGACTGCAAGGAGGGGGAAATGGCGATTTCACACTATCGATTCATCTTGTTGCTGGCGGGTTCGTCGCTCGCCCTGAACGCGAGCGCGGCATGGGCGCGGCAGCCGGCCAGCGCGACGACCGAGGCGTCAGGCGCCAGCGAAGCTGGCGCGCCGCAGCCGGCGAATCCCGAGCTGCCGCAGCAAGCCAGCGATATTGTCGTCACCGGCACGCGCGCGTCGCTGGAGAGCGCCGAGCAGACCAAGCGCTATTCGGACGTGCTCGTCGACGGCATCAGCGCCGACGACATCGGCGCGCTTCCGGACGTGTCGATCGCGGATTCGCTCGTTCGCATCCCCGGCATCACCGCCAACGACACCGAGGCGGGTTTCGATCAGGCGTCGGTCCGCGGCCTCGGCCCTGACCTGACGCAGATCACGTTCAACGGGCGGTTGCTTGCCACGCCCGGCCCCGGCGCTCGCCGCTTTCCGGTCGGCGACTTGCCCACCGAGGGGATCGGTGCGGCCTATGTCCTGAAGACGAGCGCGGCATCGGCGCTCGAAGGCGGATTGTCGGGCACGATCGACCTGCGGTCGATTCATCCGCTCGACACGCGCCGCCAGGGACTGACCCTGGTCGGGCGGGTTCTGCTCGACGATGTGGTCAATGACGTTGGAAAAGCGTACCATTTCAAAAAGCTAGGCTATCGCGCGGAAGCGACCTATGTCGGCCGCCTTGCCGACAATCTGGGCGTGGCGCTCACCTATGCTCATATCTCCCAGACCAATGTCTCGCCCGGCGTCCAGTTCGACGGCTACAAGACGCGCGCCGGTGCGAGCTCGGATCTCGACGGCGATGGGATTCCCGACGCGATCCCCGCCAACGCGGGCATCAATATCGGCGCCAGCACGCAGAACCGCGATTCGGTGCTGGGCACGATGCAATGGGCGCCGACCAACTCGCTCAAAGTCACGCTCGACGGCCTCTACGTAAGGAACCACGGCAACAGCAACGCCACCCGTTTCTTCGGGGCGAACCTGGCCGCCGCCGGGCGCGCCGTGCCGGCGTCCTCGTCGGTCGTCAACGACACGATCGTCGCCCTTCAGGGCGACAATCAGGCCGGCCTGTACCAGATCGTCGAGAACGATACCGGCAACAAGCAGCGGCAGTTCGAATCGGGACTGAACATCGCCTTCGACAACGGCGGGCCGATCAAGTTCAAGGTCGACGGCTATTACACCAGCGCGAGCAGGGACACCCAGACGCGCCAGATCCAGATGCAGAACGTCGCGGCGAACGCGACCGCCCAGAAAATGCCCCTCGGCTACGATTTCCAGGATCCCGATCATGTCAGCCTGGACTTCGCATCGCTCGGCGCCTCCGACTATGCCGTCAGCAACATCAATCTCGGAAGCCAGCACAATTCCGACAGGATCATGGGGCTCGGCGCGGATTTCAGCTATGATGCCGGTGCCCCGTGGCTGAAATCGATCGACTTCGGCTTACGGGTCGACGGCCGCAGGAACATCGTCAGTCCCGACAATCAGACATATGCGCCGACGAACTTCGCCTCGCGGATCGCGCTCGACGACAGCTATCTGTATTCGGACAAGAATCCGTTCGCGCCTTTCGCCTCGAGACTGGGCGGCGACAGCGCGGTGTCGTTTCCGCTCTACAACGTCGAGGCGGTCGCCGCGCTGGCGAGCGATCCGAGGTTCACCCCGAACGACCAGGAAGGCAACGATCTCGCTGGCTATTCCAACATCAGCGAAGTCACCTACGCTTTGTATGCCCAGGCCAATCTGAAGCGGGGGCCGCTATCGGGGAATGTCGGCGTCAGGTGGTTCGTCACCGACGAAACCATTCGCGGATTCCTCGGCGCCAGCGCCGATGCCGTCCTCCCGCAGCGGATCTCGCACAGCTATTCTTTCCTGCTGCCGTCGCTCAACCTGCGATACGAATTCACCCATTCGCTGATCGGCCGCTTCGCGGCGTCCGAAACGATATCGAGGCCGGTGTTCGGCGACATGAAGGTGGGGTCCAATATCGACCTCGACGCCATCGAGGCCCAGGATCCGACGATGGGGGTGACGATCAACCGCGGCAATCCCGACCTGAAGCCCTTCCAGTCCAAGAATCTCGACGCTTCCGTCGAATGGTATCCGGATTCGCATACGTCGTTCGCCGCCCAGGGCTTCTTCAAGGCGGTCAACAATTTCATCACGGCGGGTAACACGACCAGCCAGATCACGCTGCCCGACGGGTCCGTCAGGCAAGTCTTCATAAATTACAGCGTCAACGATCCGAAGGTCCGACACTTCTACGGCTTCGAGCTGATGGGGAGGCGTGATTTCAACTTCCTCCCCGGCTTCCTGAGGAACACCGGCCTGCGCGTGGATTATTCGCACAACTGGACGGACGCCATCGCCACGTCCAATTCGGTCGTCGTGGTGGCCGATCCGAAAAATACGGGAGCCGCGGCGAATAGCGACTCCGCCATCGTGACGCCCAATAATTTCGAGCCGGATATCCTGAACGCTCAATTCTATTATAGCGCGAAGGGCATAGATATGCGCGTCGCCTACAGATATTATTCGAGCTACTTCAGGAGCGCCTTCAATTCCTATCAGTCGCACCCCGGCGGACAACTCGATCTGAGCGGGAGCGTGGCCGTTTTCCGTGGCATCCGGCTTATCGGAACGATCGTCAACCTGACGAAGACGAACAATATCCAGTATTTTCCCGACAAGCGGGAGCTTGGCGGAAGGTCGCAGCTGTTGCGGGCCGTTATCTATAACGGCCGAACGATCACCTTGGGCGTTCGTGCGCATTTCTAGGAGAAATGGAGGAGCTTAACGGTTGCCGGCATCCGGTCGCGGTTTCATGTCGAAATAATGCTTGATGCCGGCTTTATTCTCGAAAATCCGTTCGGCGAAGGGCGACGGCGGGGCAGGAACCCCCGCAATGATCTTGAGCTTTGCGCCGATGACCCGGACGGAGCGGCATCCCGCCGGGAGCACCGACGGCGCCCTGGCGTGTGCTTCCTATTGCCAATGCGTGTGCCTTCTGGTGCGATATGCGTCTTAGCTGGGCCATCGTCTTATGCCTTCCGATGTCGAAATGCAGGCAGAGCGATTTTATCGTGACTATCGGCCGGCGTTGGTCGCTTATTTCATCCGTCGTATCGGATGCCGCACGGAAGCCGAGGATTTGGCCCAGGACGTCTATATCAGGCTGGTTAGCCGAACGGCCGCCGCTCCGCGGGACTGGCATGCCTATATATTCCAGATCGCGGCCAATCTCCTGCGGGATCGGGCACGGCGGGCGGAGGTGCGCGCGCGTTATGTGACTCATGCGCGCCAGGATCCTTCCATCGGCGTCAACAACCTCGATCCGCATCGAGTCGCCGCGGACCGCGAGGCATTGCGGGCGCTTATCGATGCGCTCAGCGAACTGCCCGAGCGCACGCGCCAGATCCTGCTGCTCTTTCGCTACGAGCAGGTCAGCCGGCAAGCAATCGCGGAAAGCTTCGGGATTTCGGTCAGCGCGGTGGAGAAACATGTGTATCGGGCAATGACGTTCCTCGGCAAACGTCTGCGAGAAACGCAATGACCCGGGTGCCGGAGGACGAGGAAAGCGTGACTGGACCCGACGCCGCCGCAGCCTGGTGCATCAGGCTGGAGACCGGCGGCCGGCTGTCGCCCGACGAGGAAGCGGCACTACAGTCGTGGCTTCAATCTGATCACGATGGCGAGGCCGATCTGACGAGCTGCCTCGACGTGTGGGACGCGCTAGGCGACTATTCGGATGTGCCGGAAATGATCGCGTTTCGCGCCGACGCCCTGAATCAAATGCGCCGGGCCAATCGGCACTGGTGGCAGGGACGGATCCATCCGCCGCGCTTCGCTCATGCGGTCGTCGCGTCGGCGATGGCGATCCTTCTCGTGTTGGGAACCTGGTATGTCACCCATAGCGTCCCCGAGAATCTGGCGACGGGCACGGGAGAGCGCCGGGCGGTGATGCTCGCCGACGGGTCACGCGTTTCGCTCGATGCGCGCTCACAGGTGACGGTCGCCTTGTCGGGCGGTCAGCGGCGGCTGGTTCTCGACGAGGGGCGAGCCAAATTCGACGTCTCGCATGATTCTAACCGGCCCTTCACCGTTCAGGTCGGCAAGCACATTGTAGTCGCCACCGGCACGTCGTTTTCCACCGAGCTACTCAACGGAAAGCTTCACGTCATCCTGTACGACGGTCGTGTCGTGATCGTCGATGGCAAGATGCCCGATCCGCGGACGCTCCTGTCGCTTCGTAACGATCCGAAGAACCGGGCGATTGTCTTGAAACCGGGCGACGAATTCGTTGGCGATGCGAACCGGGCTGGCGGCGTCGTGCAGACCAACCCGCCACGGTCGCTTTCCTGGGAGCATGGCGTGCTGGACTTTACGGACGAACCGCTGTCCGATGCCGTTGCGCAGCTCAACCGCTATTCCGACGACGTCATAACCGTTCGGATGGGGAAAGCGGCGGCGATCAGGATCAATGGCGTGTTCGACGCGGGAAAGAGTCGCCCCTTCCTGGAGGCGATATCCGACGTCTATCCAGTGACGATCACGCGGCGGGGCGAGCATCAGTTCGACATCACCATGTGATTTATCGGATCGGTGTGATGTGTGTTTGCAGGACTCGTGCGTCTTCCCCCACGCTTCCGCAACGGTGCGGGCTCAAGGAGGGGAGGAAACATGACACATTTCGCGACGATTTCGCGGCTTTTGGTGGGCGTGAGTGGTGTGTCGATGCTTATGGCATCGCCTGCGCTTGCCCAAGAGCAGGTCTATCGCTTCAATATTCCCGCCCAGCCGCTGGATCGCGCCTTGCGCACGGTCGCGCATCAAGCGCGTACCGATATCCTGTTCGACCGGCAGGACGTCGCGGATCGGCGTAGCGCCCCGCTGAGTGGAAGCTATACGGCGGAAGACGCTTTCAGGCGCGTCATCGGCAGTGCGCCGCTGGCGATTGATCGCGGATCGCAAGGTGCGTTCACGCTCCATAGGTCGAACGTCGCGACGTCGCGTCAGGTATCGGCGCTTCGCCTGCCCGCGCAGTCCGCGTCCCCCTCTGCAGCCGGCGACCCGGTTGCCATGACGCAGCAAGATCAACAGGAGCCGGCCCAGGATATCGTTGTAACCGGCATCCGTGAGAGCCTCGAAAAGGCTGCGGCAATCAAGAAGAATGCCGTTCAGGTGGTCGATTCGGTTGTGGCCGAGGATATCGGGAAGTTCCCCGATCCGACGACGGCGGCCGCGCTCCAGCGCGTGCCGGGCGTTCAGGTCGCGGTCGACCAGTCGAACCAGATCACGGGGGTCAAGATCCGCGGGCTCGGCGACATCCTGAGCACGCTCGACGGTCGCGAGATCTTCACCACGACCGGCCGAACCTTTTCCTTCGCCGACCTGCCAGCGGGCGCGCTGGCGCGTGTCGACGTCGTCAAGTCGATGACTGCCGACCTGATCGAGGGCGGCGTGGCGGGCATCGTCGACTTGCAGCTCCAGAAACCGTTCAATTTCAATAAGCCGGCCGTTTCCGTGACCGCGCGTGGAAACTATGGCCTGTATTCCAAGAAGGCCGATCCCCAGGTGAACGTGTTCGCCACCGACACCTGGCACACCGGCATCGGCGATATCGGCGCCCTGCTCAACGTCGGCTGGTCGCGAACCCATTACAACCATCCCCGCACACGCGAAGGGGTCAGGCGTAGCATGGCGACCGGCCCATTCAATCTCCCGGGGGTGCTGGCGCCGAACGTCTCCGCCAACAATGGCGAGCGGGGCACGTTCGACCGACCCGAAGCCAATGCCACCATCCAGTGGCAGCCGACCGACCGGCTGAAGGTGACGCTCGACGGCCTCTACACCGGCTACCGCGAGCATAGTGGCTCATATCTCTACACGGCCAATTTCTTCAACAACGGAACGACGGTTTCGGACGTCGTCACCGATCCCGACGAATGCATCACCGCGCGGGTGCGGCCGAACGGCCAGACGCCCCAGCAGATTCCCGACCCGAACCCAGACCCGAATCGGAACCCCAACGATCCAGCCCCTGTCATCCTGCAACCATATTCGGTTCAGAATTTGTGCAACCTGAAATCGGCCACGTTCAACAACGTCCTGACGCAGCAGGGCACGACGGCGACCGTCGATCGCAGCAACCTGTATCTCGGCGCGATCGGTTTCCAATACGATTTCGACCACGGCTATCTGAAGGGGGATTTTTCGTATCAGAGATCGGATGACACCAACGAGGCAGTGACGGCGACGCTGGGACGCCGTGTTGCCACCTGGGACTATGAAACCAACACGGGCAATGGCGCGCGAAATACCGTGACACCTGGAGTCGGCGGTACTGACGGCATCCATCTTTCCCAAGGGTTTACGGACAATTATTCCGAGAGCGTCGGCTCGATGCTCGCGGGCCGCGTCGACGGGTCGTTCGATATCGACAGTTCGTTCCTGAAGAAGATGCAGTTCGGCGCGCGCTATTCGTCACGGAAGGCGAATTTCAACAGGGCGCTGGTGAACGTCCCGGTCCCGGCCGATCCCAATGGGAACGACGGCTCGCTGGGAATCCTCGTCTCCGACACCGATCTGCCATCCGATTTCTACGGCCTGATGCCGACGCTCGATCGCCTGAACGATGGCGAGAGGGCGTTGATCCCGAACGCCGCTTTCCTCAATTCGGAAAGCGGTAGGGATACGCTGCGCGGACTCTTCGGCGTGCCGCTCGGTACCCCCGCCTTCGATCCGACGCGCCATTTCGATGCCGCGGAGAAGACATGGGCCTTTTATGCCCAGATGAGCTACGAGATCCCGATTGGCGGACTGACGCTCGACGGCATCGTTGGCGTGCGTCCGACGCGGACGACACGCACGATCCACGGCTTCAGCAAGGTCACCGACACCGACGGCAACACGATCGCCGTTCCGGCGTCGGGAACCAAGACTGATACCAGCATTCTGCCCAACGCCAGTGCGCGGCTCGCCTTCGGCGGCGGCCTGCAGTTGCGTGCGAGCTATTCGGTCGCGATCCGGCGACCCGATTTCAGCGCTTTGAATCCGGGCGTCACCTACACGCTCAACACCAATCCCAACCTTATTCCGGGCGGCTCGGCGGGCAATCCGAACCTGCTGCCGCAACAGTCGACCAATTACGACCTTTCGCTCGAATATTATTTCCGCCACGGCTTTCTCGCAGTCGCTGCGTACAAGCACGATCTCAAAAACCGGGTGATCTCGCAGGCTGATGCCGAAACGATCGACGGAGTCATCTACGCCATCAGCCGACCGCGTAACGTCAGCTCCGCAGCGCTGAAAGGCATCGAGGTCAGCGGCCAGGCCTTCCTGGATTTCCTGCCCGGCGCCTTGTCGGGGCTCGGCGTCATGGGCAATTTCACCCTCGCCGATACCAGGATCAAGGGCGACGACCCGCTGGCGGGTTATGCGCTCCAAGGCGTCTCCAAATACAATTATAACGCCGGCCTGATCTACGAGAAGGGTGGTCTGTCCAGCCGCCTCATCTATACTTACCGCTCGCACTATTACGATGGCGACGAAACGCTGACGCCAGGTGTCCGTGAGATCGTCGACACATCGCGGACGGATGATCCCAACTACATTCCGTCCATGTTGAATTACGTCAAGCCGAGCGGTCGGCTCGACGCCAGCATCAGCTACAATATTACGCCCGCCATCCGGGTCGATTTCGGCGCGACCAATATTCTGCGCAGCCATTACTGGGGATATTACATGCACGGATACATCACCAACCAGTTCCGGTTCGACGACACGACCTATTCGCTGGGCGTGCGCGTGCAGATTTGACGAATTGGGGGCCAGGCCGGCCGGGTCATTCACCCGGCCGGCTTGCGGTTTCATTCGCGTGGTGGGGGGCGCGGACGATCGGACCAGCCGTGTCGCGGCGACCCGATCATCGAAGATGAATGGAGAGATCATGAAGAACCGGCGGCAATTCCTCGGACATTCTGCCCTCGCGGCGCTGGGCATCCAGTCCTCGTCGGCCATGTCCATGCTGCGCCGGCCGGAGTTGCCAGGCAAGCGGCCGAACATCGTCCTGATCCTAGCAGACGACATGGGCTATTCGGACATCGGCTGCTACGGCTCGGAAATCGAGACGCCCAATCTCGACCGGCTGGCGGCGGGCGGGATCCGCTTTGCGCAATTCTACAATTCGCCGCGCTGCTGCCCGTCGCGCGCATCGCTGCTGAGCGGTCTCTATTCGCACCAGGCCGGCATGGGGCTGATGACCGCCGATCACGGCCGTTATCCCTATCCGGCCTATGACGGGGACTTGAGCAAGGGTTGCGTCACCATCGCGGAGGCGCTCCGCGCCGGCGGCTATGCGACGTTCATGACCGGCAAGTGGCACTTGTCGCCCCATCTGCAGACGACCGATCCGAACGTCGATAAGAGCAACTGGCCGCTGCAGCGCGGCTTCGACCGCTATTACGGCGTCATCCCCGGCGCGTCGGACTATTTCGATCCCAATCACCTCGTCCGGGACAATGAGCCGGTCATCGAATCCGATCCCGATTTCTACCTGACCGACGCGATCGCGGACAATGCCGCTAGGTTCATCGAGGAGGCGGACAAGGACAAGCCGTTCTTCCTCTACGCTGCATTCAACGCGCCGCACTGGCCGTTGCAGGCGCCCGAAGAGACCGTCGCCAAATATCGGGAACGCTGCAAGCGCGGCTGGGATCAGATGCGGGAGGATCGCCACGCCAGGCAGATCGAGATGGGTCTGCTCGATGCGAAATGGCCGCTCACCCGGCGCGATCCGCGCGTGCCGGCATGGGAGCGCGCGTCCTACAAGGAATGGGAAGCCGAGCGGATGGCGGTCTACGCCGCGCAGGTCGACCTCCTCGATCAGGGGATCGGCCGCATCGTCGCCAGGCTCAAGGAACTCGGAAAGCTCGACGATACGCTGATCCTGTTCATGGCCGACAACGGCGGCAATTTCGAGGAGTTCGAGCCAGTCAGGAATAAGGATGCCAAACGCCCGATCTTCATGCGTTACAAGACGCGTGACGGTCTGGACGTCGTTCCCGGCAACGTGCCCACGATCATGCCGGGACCGGCGACCACCTTCCAGAGCTACGGCGGGCCTTGGGGCAACGTCAGCAATACCCCGTTCCGGCTCTACAAACATTATGCGCACGAAGGCGGCATCAGCACTCCGCTCGTCGTGCACTGGCCGGCCGGGTTCGGCACGTCGGGCTCGATCTCGCACCAGCTCGGGCACGAAATCGATATCATGGCGACGTGCCTCGCAGTGAGCGGCGCAGCCTATCCCGCCACCAGCAAGGCAGGCAGCCCGCCGCCGCCGCCCGAAGGACGCAGCCTGCTGCCAGCCTTTGCCGGACACGAAATCCCCGATCGCGGCATGTTGTTCTGGGAGCATGAAGGCAATTGCGCCGTGCGCGACGGCAAGTGGAAGCTCGTGTCGCGTTTCCCGGATGGCTGGGAACTGTACGACATGGAGGCCGACCGCACCGAGACCAACGACATCGCCGACGCCCATCCCGACCGCGTGCGGAGCATGGCCGATGCGTACGAGCATTGGGCGAAGCGGGTCGGCGCGCAGCCCTGGCCGATGCCGCAGACGCCGAAGGGCGACCGCTCCGGCGCACTTCCGCTGCCTGATTATCTGAAGGTCGACCGTCCCGGCGGCTCCGCGCTTCCGGCATCAAAGGGCGCTCCCTGAGGCCGAACAAGATGATTTCGAGAGGCAATGATATGAGAATGCGCTCCGGGGCGCTCGCCGCCGCCATGGTTTCAGCCACCGCCTTCTGTGCGACGAACGCCGCCAATCCCATCATCCCCGGCTGGTACGCCGATCCCGAGATTCGCATCTTCGGCAAGCGATACTGGATCTACCCCACCTATTCGGACGATTACGGGGCGCCCGATCGCTCCACCCGGTTCACCGATGCCCAGAAACGCCTGCGCGAGCGCTGGGCGACCCGCCCGGCGACCCTGCCGAAGACCTTCTTCAACGCCTTTTCCTCGCCCGACCTCGTGCATTGGACCAAGCACGAGCACGTGCTCGATGTCCGCGACGTATCCTGGGCGGCCTATGCCGTATGGGCGCCGTCGGTGATCGCCTCGAACGGTCACTATTACATGTTCTTCAGCGCCAACGACATCCAGAAGGACAGCGGCGAGCCCGGCGGCATCGGCGTCGCGCGCAGCAGGTCGCCGGGCGGTCCGTTCGTCGACGCGATCGGCAAGCCGCTGATCGGCGCGTTCCACAACGGCGCGCAGCCGATCGACCCCTTCGCCTTCCGCGACGACGACGGGATCACGTATCTCTATTATGGCGGGCAGGGGCATTGCAACGTCGTCCGGCTGTCGGCCGACCTGACCCGGATCGTCCCTTTCGCCGACGGCTCGATCTTCAAGGAGATAACGCCGGCGCGCTATGTCGAGGGGCCGTTCGTGATCAAGCGGCGCGGCTATTATTACCTGATGTGGTCCGAAGGCAGCTGGACCGATTCGAGCTATAGCGTGGCCTATGCGCGCAGCCGCAGCCCGCTCGGGCCGTTCGAGCGCATCGGCGGCATCCTGCGAAGCGATCCGACGATCGCCAACGGCACCGGGCACCATTCGGTGATCAACATCCCGGGAAGCGATGACTGGTACATCGTCTACCACCGCCGCCCGGTCGGCGACGACGTGCCGACGCATCGCGAACTGGCGATGGAGCGCATGACCTTCAATCCCGACGGTACGATCCGGCCAGTCACGGTATCGAGGAGAGGCGTAGGGCCGCGCCGGCTCAACATGCAGGATTTCTGAGGAACGCGATTCTGCCATTGAAAGCGAGACATGCTCACTACGCCATCCGACATTTGCCACTCGCTGGGCCGAAACCTGACTCATGGGCTGCTCGATCAGCTCGGAAAGGCGATCGTCACCGGGGGCTATGACGGCAAGCCGTTTCCGACCGAGGCGCAACTGTCCGATTCGCACGGCGTCAGTCGTGCGGTGACGCGAGAGGCGGTCAAGATGCTGACCGCCAAGGGGCTGCTGTCGGCGCGGCCGCGGCAAGGCACGATCGTTGAGGCGCAGAGCTCATGGAACCTGTTCGATGCCGACGTCATGCGCTGGTTGCTCGATCGCAAGTTCTCCATCGATCTGTTGCGGCAGTTCAGCGAGCTCAGGATCGCGATCGAGCCCGCCGCGGCCGCGCTGGCGGCGTGTGCCGCCGACGCCGGCGGTCTCGCCGCGATTCGTATCGGCTACGTCCGGATGGAAGCTGCCGAACGCGGAGACGACGATCCGCTGAAGGCGGACATCGCCTTCCATATCGCTGTCCTGGAAGCTTCGGCCAATCCCTTCTTCGCGCAGTTCCGTGACCTGGTGGCAACCGCGCTCAGAACCTCGATCCGCTTCACCAACCGGATCAGGGGCAGGACGGCCGATCTGGCGCAGCATGGTGCCGTCATGAACGCAATCCAGGCTAGCGAGCCGGAACTGGCGCGACGGGCGATGCACGCAATGATCTCCCGTGTCGTCGAGCTCATCCGGGAACATGAATCGCCCGGCTTGTCGGGCATCGGGAAGGGCCGGTAAAATGGACAAGCGCGAATTTCTCGGCAGCGGCATTTTGGTGGCGCTTGCCACCACGGCGGGCTTGCCCGAGGTACACGCGCAGGCGCGCAAACACCGGCCGCATGGCGGGAAGCGTCCGAACCTGCTGATCATCACCGTCGACGACATGGACGCCTCGCTGATGGGCTATATGGGCAACCGGCACGGGCTGACGCCCCATCTCGACAAGCTCGCCGCGCGCAGTCACGTCTTCGCGCATAACCGCGGTGCGGCGCCGATTTGCATGCCCTCGCGCCAGGCGTTCATGAGCGGGCTGGTGCCGCACAGGAACAGCCCCGGCGGCTTCACGCC
>Ga0164242_10004107_pt1 | contig 16407 bp, 13 predicted proteins | sample OricomgcompostMG_FD_108783 | JGI IMG/M metagenome (GOLD analysis project Ga0164242, IMG submission 108783) | Miracle-Growth compost microbial communities from Emeryville, California, USA - Original compost - Miracle growth compost (MG) ...
CCGGGGATCGCGTCGAGCAGCAGCTCCACGAGCGCCAGCAGGAACTCGTAGATGATGAACATGCTGTTGCGGTTCTCGGTGTCTTCGGTGATCGGCAGCGTGATCAGCAGGCCGATGATCGGCACGCACAGCGTGATCGCGATGCCCCAGCCGGCCTCGAGGCGCAGCGGCCCCGCGGCGGGGGTGAGGAAGAGCAGGAAGCCGACGAGCGGCACGAGGGGCGCGAAGATCGCGTTGCCCATGAGCCGCAGCGGCCACGAGCGCAGCGTCGCCTCGAGCACGGCGAGCCCGCGGGGCGGCAGGGTGCGGCGCATGAGCGCGATGGGGCCGCCGAGGGCGATCATCATCGGCGTCAGGAAGATCAGCAGCGCGATGCGGGTCGTGAACGCCCAGCGCAGGTCGTGCGACCACGTGCCGAGGAATCCGAACTGGATCCACGCGTACGAGCCGAGCCCGAGCAGGTAGAAGCACCAGGCGCGCCAGGCCGGCCACCGCGCGCCGCGCCGCGCCGCGGTGACGAGCCCCCACGCGTAGAGCGCAGCCCCGATCACGATCGCAAGCGCGGCGACGGGGTCGAACGAGAAGGTGGTCAGGATGACCGGAATGGGTGGCGTGGTGGTGCTCCTCTCGTGCCGGTACCAGCATGTACCCATGAACTCTCCGCTCGCTGGGCGCACCGCACTGGTCACGGGCGTCTCGCGCCCGAGGGGCATCGGCTACGCGGTCGCGCTGCGGCTCGCGCGCCTCGGCGCGAGCGTCGTCGTGCACCACTTCGCGCCGCACGACGCCGAGCAGCCGTGGGGCGGTGCAGACATCGAGGCGGTGCGGGACGGCATCCGTTCAGCGCTCGGCGACGGCGCGCAGTTCGCCGATTTTCATGCTGATCTGACGGATGCCGCGGCCGCGGCTCCCCTCGTCGAGCACGCGGCCGCCGTCACGGGGCGGCTCGACATCCTCATCTGCAATCACGCCCGCTCGGGCGGCGACGGCTCGATCATGGAGGCCACCGCCGAGAAGCTCGACGGGCACTGGGCGGCCAATGCGCGGTCCACGATGCTGCTGACCCGGCGCTTCGCGGAGCTGTTCGCGTGGGACGGCACCGAAGAGGGCACGGGCCGCGCGATCTGGTTCACCAGCGGGCAGCTGCACGGCCCGATGCGCGGCGAGTTCGCGTATGCCGCGTCGAAGGCGGCGCTCGCCGGGGCGACCCAGAGCGCGGCCGCCGAGCTGATCGGCCGCGGCATCCTGCTCAACACCGTGAACCCCGGCCCGACCAACACCGGCTACCTCGACCCCGAGACCACGGATCGGTCCGAGGCGCTCGACGAGCTGCGGGCGGCGATGCCGCTCGGCCGGTTCGGCGCGCCCGACGACGCGGCGCGGCTGATCGGCTGGCTCGTCGGGCCGGAGGGGCGCTGGGTCGTCGGCGAGGTGCTGTCGAGCGACGGCGGCTTCCGCCTGCGACGGTAGCGCCCGCGCGCTGGTCGACTCGGCGGAGCCGAATGGAGACCGAGGGCTGTGCCTCCATTCGCGGCTTCGCCGCGAGTCGGCCCGCGGGTCGCCGCGCCGCCTGCGACCGGAGCCGCGTCGCCGAGCGGCGTCAGTCCGCGGGCCCGGCGAGGCCCATGGTGCGGGGCGCGAGCTCGGACTGCAGCACGAGCGTCGCGGCGCCGACGGCCGCGGCGTCCTGCATCTGCGGCGAGAGCCGCACCCGGATGCCGTGCTGTGAGCGCGCGAAGAAATCGGCGTTGACCCGCTCGTCGATGATGCGCAGGTAGACCGACCCGGCCGTCGCGAACGCCGGCCCGGCGAGCGTGATCGAGTCGAGGTCGAACAGGTTCGCGAGCGAGGTCACGGCGGTCGCGAGATGGCGGGCGGATGCCTCGAGCAGGCCCGTCGCGAAGGAGTCGCCCCGCGTCGAGGCCTTCGCGATGGCGGTGAACTGCGCGAAGTGGTCGCCGGAGAGCCCGAGGCGCGCGGCCTCGCCGGGGTGTTCGTGGGCGGCGCGCACCACCGCGAGCGGGTCGGCGACGTCCTCCGCGACGAGGGGGCGGCCCGCGGCATCCGTCGCTATCACGATGTGCCCGAGCTCGGCGGTGTTCGAACTCGCGCCACGGAAGACGGTGCCGTCGATGAGCACGCCGGCGCCCACGCCGAGCCCCATGTAGACGGTGGCGTGGGCGCGTGCGCCCTCGGTCGCGCCGCCCCAGAAGTCGCCGAGCGCCGCGGCGGTGGCGTCGTTGTCGAACACGACGGGCAGGCCCGTGGCCCCCGCGATGAGGTCGCGCAAGGGAACCTGCTTCCACGCCTCCATGTGCGAGGGGCCGATGACCATGCCGCGCGAGACGTCGACGGGGCCGGGTGCGACGACGCCGATGCCGACGACGAGCTGCTCGTCGATGCCGAGGCCGAGCAGGATCAGGTGGATCTGCTCGACGACCTCCGCGATCATCGCCGCCGGCTCGCTCGCGCCGACGCCGGGGCCGCGCAGCCGGCCGACCACGGCGCCGCGCAGGTTCACGACGACGTAGGTGATGGATTCCGCGCCGAGCTGCACCCCGACGGCGTAGCGGGCGGACGTGTCGACCTCGAGCAGCACGACCGGCCGGCCGCCGTTCGGCCGCCCCAACCCGGTCTCGTGGATGAGCCCCTCGCTCAGCAGCTGCCGCACGACGTTCGACACGGTGGGCGCCGTCAGGCCGGTCTCGGCGGCGAGGTCGGTGCGGCTGATCGGCCCCAGGGTGCGGATCAGATCGAGGACGAGCCCCTTGCTCGTGCCGGTGGAGAGGGAGACGCGGCCGCGGGCCATGCTGTCGCCCCTTTCCTCGATGCGGGCCGGCGTGAGAGACCCGCGTTACCTCATTGTGACGCTCTCCATCGTCCCACTAACTTGACGCGCTTTATAAAGTCATCTAAAAAAGTCGCAACGCACCGCAGAGTCGAGGTCGACGCTGACCTCGCAGCGCGTGTTGGAAGCACTTCTCCTGCCTCCATCTCCACTGAAGGGTCAACGATGACAACAAAGAAGACGCGGCTGCTCATCGGCGCCGCCGCGGTCGCGGCCAGCGCCGCGATCGCGCTCTCCGGCTGCTCCGGTTCGGGCGGCAAGAACTCGGGCGCCGCCGGCGGCACCAGCACGGTGACGCTGTTCTCGGGCCAGGTCGGCAACTTCACCGAGAACTTCAACCCGCTCAGCCCGACCGGTTCCGGGCTTCAGCCCACGAACGGCGTGATCTACGAGCCGCTGTTCTACTACAACAAGGCGAAGGCCGGGAACCCGGTGCCGCTGCTCGGAACCTCGTTCAAGTGGAACGGCGACGGCACCGAACTGACGGTGAAGGTCCGCCAGGGCGTCAAGTGGTCAGACGGGAAGCCCGAGACGGCTGACGACGTCGTGTACAGCCTCAACCTGGTCTCCAACAACCCGGCACTCAACACCTCCGGTCAGAAGTGGGTCGCCAAGAAGACCGACGACAGCACCGTCGTCATCGACTTCCCCGCCACCGCGTTCACGCTGGAGCCGCAGGTCCTCGGCAACGAGCCGATCGTTCCGGAGAGCATCTGGAAGAGCATCCCGGACCCGACCAAGACGACCAACGTCAAGCCGGTCGGCACCGGCCCCTACATGCTGAAGAGCTTCACCCCGCAGAGCTTCGTGCTCGAGAAGAACCCGAACTACTGGGGCAAGGGCGACCAGGCGCCGAAGGTCGATCAGGTGCGCTACATCTCCCTGTCGAACGCGGATGCCGCGACGTCGGCCCTGCAGTCGGGGCAGGTCGACTACATGGGCTCGTTCCTGCCGACGCTGAAGCAGATCATGGCGCAGCACAAGAACCTGTCGTACTCCAACAGCCCACAGGCGACCACGGCGCTCTTCACCTGCTCGAACCCAGGCCTCGGCTGCACCGGACCGCAGACCGACCCCGCGGTGCGGCAGGCGATGTACTACGCCATGGACCGCACTCAGCTCAACAACCAGGCCGCGGCCGGGTTCAGCACCCCCGCGTCGCCCGCGCTGATCCTGAACACCGTCAACAAGGACCAGATCACCAACCCCGACTACCTGACGGTGCCCCAGTCGGCTGACGTCGCGAAGGCCAAGAGCCTGCTCGAGGCCGACGGCTGGACCCTCGGGTCGAACGGCTACTACGTCAAGGACGGCAAAGAGCTCGACCTCAGCATCAACGTCGTCTCCGGCTGGACAGACTACGACACCATCTGCACGCTGCTTCAGGGCCAGTTCAAGCGGGCCGGCATCAAGCTGTCGGTGAACCAGGTCGCGCAGAACGCCTGGACTCAGGCCGAGGTCTCCGGCAAGTACCAGATGTCGCTCAACTCGATCAACATGGGCCCGTCGTCGAACCCCTACTTCCAGTACAGCCAGTACCTGAGCAGCGCGGCGACGGCGAAGGTCGGCGGCTCGGCGACGACGAACGTCTCGCGCTACTCCAACCCGGCGGTCGACGCCGCGATCAAGACGCTCGCGAGCACGAACGACAAGACCAAGGAGCAAGCCGCGTACAAGACGATCCAGGACGCGATCGTCAAGGACATGCCGTACGTGCCCGTCTACGTCAACTCGGCGCTCGCCGAGTACAACAACTCGCACGCAACCGGGTGGCCGAGCCAGGACAACCAGTACGCCTTCCCGTTGCCGTGGGGCGGCAACTGGGGCGTCGGAATCGTCCTCAAGACGATCCGCCCGGTCGGCAAGTAGCCCACAACGCGAGCGCGCCGCGGTCGGGCGGGTGCCCCGCACCCGCCCGACCCCGCGCACCGGAAGGCAGAGCAAGATGCGGTTCTACCTGCAGAAGATCGGCTTCTACGTCGTCGCGATCTGGGCGGCGATCACGATCAATTTCGTCATTCCCCGGCTCATGCCGGGCAACCCGGTCGACGTGATCATCTCGAAGATGGGCGCCGCCGGGCAGACCGTCACCCCGCAGACTCGGCACGCGATCGAGGTCGCACTCGGCGGTGGCGGCGGCACGTGGTGGCAGCAGTACGGCGACTACATCGTGAACCTGCTGCACGGCGACCTCGGCACCTCGCTGGTCGACTACCCGGAGAAGGTCAGCACCGTCATCGGCCAGGCGCTGCCCTGGACGATCGCGCTCGTCGGCCTCGCCACCGTGATCTCGTTCATCATCGGCGTCGGCCTCGGCATGTTCGCCGGGTGGCGCCGCGGATCGTGGCTCGACAATCTGATCCCGGTCACGACGATGTTCCAGGCGGTGCCCTACTTCTGGCTCGCGCTCATCCTCGTGCTGCTGCTCAGCCGGGTCGTCCAGTGGTTCCCCTACGCGGGCGGCTACGACGTCGCGACGACCGCCCCGGGCTTCTCGCTCCAGTTCATCGGCAGCGCCGTCCACTACGGCTTCCTGCCCGCGCTGACGATCGTGCTCTCGTCGATCGGCGGCTGGATGCTCGGCATGCGCAACATGATGGTCGCGACGCTCTCGGAGGACTACATCGTCACGGCCGAGGCGAAGGGGCTGCGGCCGAGCCGGGTGCGCATGACGTATGCCGCGCGCAACGCCGTGCTGCCGTCGCTGTCGGGCTTCGCCATCTCGCTCGGCTTCGTCGTCGCCGGCTCCATCGTCACCGAGCAGGTGTTCAGCTACCCGGGCGTGGGACAGCTGCTGTTCGCCGCCGTCTCGAACAACGACTACGCGCTCATGCAGGGCGTGTTCCTCGTCATCTCCCTGTCGGTGCTCGCCGCGAACCTCGTGGTCGACGTGCTGTACGGCCTCATCGACCCGCGCACGCGCGCCCGCTGAGACGAAAGGAACGGATTCATGACAACCACCGTCTCCATGGGCGAAGCCGTGCCGGAGGTCGCGCCCACGGCCAAGCGCAGCAGCATCGCCGCGCTGCTGCCGAGCCTGTCGCCGAAGCTCATCGTCGGCCTGTCGATCGGCGCCGCGATCGTGCTGTGGGCGATCATCGGGCCGTTCGTGGTCGGCGACCCGAACGCCATCAGCACGCTCGCCTTCGCGCCGCCCGGCACCCACGGCCACATCCTCGGCACGAGCCAGACCGGCCAGGACGTCTGGTCGCAGATCGCGTGGGGCACGCGCGGCTCGCTCATCATCGGCTTCGCCGTCGGCGTCATGGCGACGGTGCTCTCCGCACTGTTCGGCGTGCTCGGGGCATACATCGGCGGCGCCGTCGACGAGGGCTTCGCGCTCTTCACGAACATCGTGCTCGTCATCCCCGGCCTGCCGCTCGTCATCGTCATCGGCAACTACGTGCCCCAGAGCCAGCGCGGCCTGTTCCTCGTCGCGGTGGTGCTCGCGATCACGAGCTGGGCCGGCTCGGCCCGCGTGCTGCGCGCGGTGACGCTCTCGATCCGGAACAGGGACTATGTCGCGGCGTCCCGGGTGTCCGGCGAGCGCACGTGGCGCATCCTCATCGTCGAGATCCTGCCGAACCTCATCCCCGTGATGGCGAGCCAGTTCGTGTTCGCGATCATCTTCGCGATCCTCGGCGAGGCGGGCCTGTCATTCCTCGGGCTCGGCGCGAGCGGCACCTTCACCCTCGGCACGATCCTGTTCCAGGCGAACCAGGCGCTCGCGCTCACGCAGGGCGCGTGGTGGTGGTTCATCCCGCCGGGGCTCATGATCGCCCTGTTCGGCTGCGCCCTGTCGCTCATCAACTTCTCGATCGACGAGATCATCAACCCGAAGCTGCGCAGCTCGACGCGCTCCCAGCGCAAGAAGTGGGGCCTCACGCCCGCGCAGATCCGGCAGCTGGAACAGGAGAACCTCAAGTGAGCATCGCGAGCGCAGCGCCCGGGGCCGCTCAGGCGCGCCACCTCACCGACCCGGTCGTCACGATCGAGGACTTCAGCGTCAACTACGCCGGCCAGGTGACGACCCACGCGGTGAAGAACGTGAACCTGACGCTCGGCCGCGGCGAGATCCTCGGCCTCGCGGGCGAGTCCGGCTGCGGGAAATCCACCCTCGCCTACGGCATCACGCGCCTCCTGAAGCCGCCCGCGCTCATCACGAGCGGCCATGCCGCCTTCCACTCGCGGGAAGGCTGGTCGGTCGACCTCTCGACGCTGTCGGGGGAGGAGCTGCGGCAGTTCCGCTGGGACAAGATCTCGATGGTGTTCCAGGGCGCGATGAACTCGCTCAACCCGGTCATCTCGATCCAGGCGCAGCTCGAGGACGTGTTCACGACCCACCGCCCCGAGCTGTCGAAGGCCGAGCGCGTGCGGAAGTGCGGCGACCTGCTCGAGCGCGTCGGCGTCGACCGGTCGCGGCTCAAGTCGTACCCGCACGAGCTCTCCGGCGGCATGCGCCAGCGCGTGATGATCGCGATGGCGATGGCGCTCGACCCGCAGGTGATGATCATGGACGAGCCGACGACCGCGCTCGACGTCGTGGTCCAGCGCGAGATCCTCGACGAGATCACCCGGCTGCGCGCCGAGCTCGGCTTCGCCGTCATCTTCATCACCCACGACCTGCCGTTGCTGCTCGAGATCAGCGACCGCATCGCCGTCATGAAGGCGGGCGAGATCGTCGAGCTGAACGACGCCTACGAGCTCTACACGAACCCGAAGAACGAGTACACGAAGCGCCTGCTCGCCTCCTTCCCGTCGCTGACCGGGGACCGCGGCGACTTCATCCGCACCGGCGTCGCCGACGACCGGCTCACGGAGACCGATCAGTCGGCGCCCACCGACCAGGAGATCCCGGCATGAGCACCCTCGAGTTCCGCAATGTCATGAAGGAGTACCGCATCCGCGGCGAGCGGGGCCGCTCCGGGAAGCTGCTCGCCGTCAACGACGTGAGCTTCACGCTCGAATCGGGCAAGACCACCGCGCTGGTCGGGCAGTCGGGCTCCGGCAAGTCGACCATCGCGAAGCTGCTGCTGCAGCTCGAGCGGCCGAGCTCCGGCGAGATCCTGCTGGACGGGCATCCGATCAAGCGTCGCGGCACGGGCCTGCGCGACTACCGCAACCACGTGCAGATGGTCTTCCAGGACCCGTTCGCCTCGCTCAACCCGTACCACTCGATCGCGCATCACCTCGCGCGGCCGCTCAAGATCCACAAGCGGGCGACGAGCAAGGACGAGGTGGATGCCGGCGTGCGGCGCCTGCTCGAGAGGGTGCGCCTCACCCCGGCCGACGAGGTCGCCGCCAAGCACCCGCACGAGCTGTCGGGCGGTCAGCGGCAGCGCGTCGCGATCGCCCGCGCTCTCGCGCCGGAGCCGACGATGCTGATCGCCGACGAGCCGGTGTCGATGCTCGACGTGTCGATCCGCCTCGGGGTGCTGAACCTCCTCGCGCAGCTGCAGCGCGAGGACAACCTCGGCGTGCTCTACATCACCCACGACCTGGCCACGGCCCGGCACTTCAGCGACGAGATCCTCGTGATGTACAAGGGCGAGATCGTCGAGCGGGGGCCCGCAGACGAGGTCATCCTCAATCCGCAGCACGAGTACACCAAGCGACTCGCGGCCGCCGCCCCGAACCCCGAACTGCGCCTCAAGCAGATCGCGGGCGCGAGCGCCTGACCGCCACCACCCGAAAGCGAACCATGAGCTACACCCCTGCCACTTTCACGCCGATCGCCACCGGCTGGACCGTCACGCCGACCTCGGGACCCGTGCCCGACGGCTTCCCCGCAGAGCCGGTCCCCGCCGTCGTGCCCGGTGTCATCCACACCGACCTGCTGCGCGCGGGCCTCATCGCCGACCCCTTCGACGGCGACAACGAAGCGGCCCAGCAGTGGATCGGCGACACCGCGTGGCGCTACGCCACGAGCTTCGAGTGGCACGACGACGGGTCCGCCCGGCACGACCTCGTGGCATACGGCCTCGACACCGTCGCGACCGTGCTGCTCAACGGCGAGGTGGTCGCGCGCACCGAGAACCAGCACCGCTCCTACCGCTGGCCGGTCGCCGCGCTGCTGCGTGACGGCGCCAACGAGCTCGTCGTCGAGTTCGCCGCGCCCGTGCCCGAGTCGGTCGCGCGGGCCGAGCGCTACGGCGCCCTGCCCCGCGTCAACCACCACGAGTTCAACCAGCTGCGCAAGACCGCGTCGCACTTCGGGTGGGACTGGGGCATCGACGTGGCGGGCGTCGGCATCTGGCAGGCGATCGGCATCGACTCGTGGTCGGGCGTGCGCATCGCCGCGGTGCGACCGCTGGTCGCGGTCGAGGCGGACGGCACCGGTGTGCTGACGGCGCACGTCGAGATCGAGCGGGCGGATGCCGCCGCCGGAACCCCGGCGCCGATCGTGGTCGAGCTCGCCGGCTTCGGCGACTGGGCCACCTCGATCGGCGAGGTGCCCGCCGGCGCCCACTCGGTCGCGGTGGAGGCCCGGCTGCCGCAGGTGCGGAAGTGGTGGCCGGTCGGGCACGGCGACCAGCCGCTCTACGACGTGACCGTCGCAAGCGGCGACAACCGCTGGGCGGGCCGGGTCGGCTTCCGCAACGTGCGCGTCGACACGGCGCCGGACAAGGCGGGCCGCCCCTTCACCGTCTACGTCAACGACGAACCGGTGCTCGTGCGCGGCGTCAACTGGATTCCCGATCACGCCTTCCTCACCGAGATCTCCGCCGAGCGCTACCGGCGCCGTCTCGCCGACGCCGTGGAGGCGAACGTCAACCTCATCCGCGTCTGGGGCGGCGGCATCTACGAGGCCGACGCGTTCTACGAGCGGGCCGACGAGCTCGGCCTGCTCGTCTGGCAGGACTTCCTCTTCGCCTGCGCCGCCTACTCCGAGGAGGAGCACCTCGCCGTCGAGGTCGAGGCGGAGGCCCGCGAGCAGATCACGCGCCTGTCGGGGCATCCGTCGCTCATCATCTGGAACGGCAACAACGAGAACATCTGGGGCTACGTCGACTGGGGCTGGCCCGCCGTCCTCGACGGGCGCAGCTGGGGCGAGGGCTACTATCGCGAGCTCTTCCCGCGGCTGCTCGCCGAACTCGACCCGACGCGCTTCTACTCGCCGGCGTCGCCCTACAGCTTCGGCGATTACCTGCACCCGAACGACCCGCGCAACGGCACGATGCACATCTGGGATGTCTGGAACCAGCGCGACTACACGGCCTATCGCGAGTACGCGCCGCGCTTCGTCTCGGAGTTCGGCTTCCAGGGGCCGCCCGCGTGGTCGACGCTCACGCGCGTCGTGCACGATGCGCCGCTCGACCCGTACGGCCACGAGATGCTCGTGCACCAGAAGGCGAACCTCGGCAACAAGAAGCTCGAGCGCGGGGCGCGCGGGCACCTGCCCGAGCCGGCGACGATCGACGACTGGCACTGGGCCACCCAGCTCAACCAGGCGCACGCGCTCGCGTTCGGCATCGCGCACTTCCGCTCGCTCACCCCGCACAACGCCGGCACGATCGTGTGGCAGCTGAACGACAACTGGCCCGTCGTCTCGTGGGCCGCCGTCGACTTCGACGAGCACCGCAAGCCGCTCTGGTACGCGCTGCGTGACGCGTATGCGCCGCGGTTCGCGACGATCCAGCCCCGCTCGTCGGAGCAGGCGGTGGCGGATGCCTTCGAGGGCGTCGCCCCCGCGAAGGACGTGCTCGCGCTGGTGCTGGTGAACGACACCGCCGACGACTGGACCGGTGCGTTCGAGGTCGTGCGGCTCGACTTCGACGGCTCGCGGCGCGCGAGCGCCACCGCCACCCTGACGGTGCCCGCACGCGGGACCGCATCGTGGCAGCTGCCGGCCGACCTCAGTGACGTCCGCGACCCCGCTCGCGAGATCATCGTGGCGCGCGCCGCGGACGAGGCATCCGGCTTCGCCGCGGCCATCTGGAACGCGGCCGAGGTCGTCGGCCAGGCCCTCGAGGCGGACGCGCTCGACGCGCAGGCCGAGCGCACAGAGGGCGGTTACGCTGTCACCGTGACGGCGCGCTCCTACGTGCGCGACGTGTTCCTGCAGGTCGACCGGGTCGACCCCGCGGCGCGCGTCGACCGAGGACTCGTCACGCTCCTTCCGGGGCAGACGGCGCGCTTCGAGATCGACTCGTCGGCGCAGGTCGACCCCGCCGCGTTCACGGCGCCGCACGTGCTGTGCACCGCGAACGGGTTGCTTGCCGCGCACCGCGAATAGCCCCACGATCGGACGGTGAAGATGAACTCGGCCGCACGCGCGGTCGGCCTGGTGCTGCGGCGCTCGCCGCGGCAGCTCGCGGCCGAGCCCTTCTACGGCGAACTGATCGGCGGCCTCGAGGAGGTGCTGTCCCCCCGCGGCCTGCAGGTGCTGATGCAGGTCGTCGACGGGATGCCCCGCGAGCTCGAGAGCTACCGCCGCTGGGCGTCGAACGGCGCCGTGCGCGCCGTGGTGCTCGCCGACCTCGTGCCGGAGGACCCGCGGCCGGGCCTCATCGTGAGCCTCGGGCTGCCGGGCATCATCCTCGGCGAACCCGAGGCGGCCGTGGGGCTGCCGGCCGTGCGCAACGACGGCTACTCGCCCATGCGCGACGCGGTCGCACGGCTCGCCGCGCTTGGGCACCGGCGCATCGCGCGCGTCACGGGCCCGAGCGCGTTCATGCACACCCAGGAGCGCACGCGCGGCTATCTCGACGGGCTCGCCGAGCTCGGCTTCCAGCCGCGACTGGAGGTCGGCGATTACTCGCGCGAGAGCGGGGCGGATGCCACGCGCCGGCTGCTCACGGACGCCGAGCCCCCGACCGCGATCGTGTACGACAACGACGTGATGGCCATCGCCGGTCTCGAGACGGCGCGCGAGCTCGGGGTGGCGGTGCCCGACGCGCTGTCGATCGTCGCGTGGGACGATTCGCAGTTCTGCCGGCTCACCTCGCCGCCCGTGTCGGCGATGAGCCACGACGTGCACGCCCGGGGGGTGCTCGCAGCGCACACGCTGCTCGCCGTGCTGGACGGCGGCTCGCCCGGGGATGTCGTGTCGCAGCCGCCGGTGTTCGTGGCCCGCGGCTCGACGGCTGCGCCGGCGGGGGCGCGCCCGCCGCGGGTCGACGCGGTGTGACGTTCACGACTGCCTGATCACGCTCCAGCCGCCGTCGGCGACGTCGACCTGGAGCCGCGCCGGGATCTGCTCCTTCATCGCCTCGACGTGGCTGATCAGCCCGATCGTGCGGCCCCCGGCGCGCAGCGAGTCGAGGGTGCCCATCGCGATCTCCAGCGTCTCGGAGTCGAGCGAGCCGAAGCCCTCGTCGATGAACAGCGTGTCGAGGGTGATGCCGCCCGCGCGGCCCGTGACCACCTCGGCGAGGCCGAGCGCGAGGGCGAGGCTCGCGAGGAACGTCTCGCCGCCCGAGAGCGACTGCGTCGGCCGGGCCACCCCCGTGTGCTGGTCGAGGATCGCGAGCCCGAGCCCCGACTGCGCTCCCCGAGCGGCGCGCTCGTCGGAGTGCTCGAGGAGGTAGCGGCCGCCGGACATCTGCCGCAGCCGCGCGTTGGCGGCGAGCACGATCTCCTCCAGCTCGGCGGCCAGCACGAAGCTCTCGAGCCGCATCGCCTTCGAGTTCGGCGGCAGCCCGTGCACCGTGTTGGCGAGGCGCTGCACCACCTCGAAGCGGTCCGCGAGCTCGGCGGTCCGCTCGTGCGCCGATCGGGCGCTTGCGTGCAGCGCTTCCGCGGTCGCGAGGTGCGCGGCGAGGGTGGCGCGTGCGCCGAGCGCCGCGTCGCGCTGCTGCGCGGCCGCGTCGAGGGCGAGGGCCGCCTGCTCGAGGTCGACGGGTTCGGCGGGCGCCTCGCGCACCGCGGGTTCCGCGAGTGTCGCGTCGACGGATGCCACGGCCCGGTCGTGCTCGTCACGGCGCGCCGCCGCGGCCCGCACGGCGCGGCTGCTGCGCCGGACCGCCTCGACGCGCTCCGCGACGCTCGGGTGCCCGCCGAGCGCTTCCGCAACGGCCTTCTGCGCCTGCTCGAGTGCGGCCTTCGCCCCGGCGCGCGCACTGTTCGCCGCGTCGCAGGCGGCCCGCAGCCGCTCCAGCTCGGCGTCGTGGCCCGCGAGCCTCGTCGTGAGCTCGTCACGGCGGGCACGCAGCTCGGCCCCACGGCTGGACGCCGCCGTCGCGGCATCCAGCCGCCGCTTCGCCTCGTCTCTCGCGGCCTCGGCCGACTCGATCGTGTGCCCGGCCGCGGCGCCGCGCAGCTCGGCGAGCTTCGCGCGCGCGTCCGCGACCAGCCGCGACCGCCGGGCGGCCTCCGCCTCGGCAGCGGTGAGGGCGGCCTCTGCCGCGGCGAGGTCGTCCTCGGTGACGGGCGCGCCGGTGCGCGCGGCCTTCGCCGGGTGCCGGGTCGAGCCGCACACGGGGCACGGCTCGCCCTCGCGCAGGGCCTCGGCGAGCTCGGCGGCGTGGCCCTCGAGCCGCTGCCGGCGCAAGGCGTCGAGCGCCGCCGACGCCGCCGTGCGCGCCTCGCCGCTTTCGAGTTCGGCGCGCTGCGCCGTCTTGAGGGCCGCCTCGGCGGGGCCCGACGCGGCCAGCGCCGCCAGCAACGGGGGTGATGCCGTCGACCAGCTGCCGGGCGGCGGCCTCGTCGGCGGCGGCGCGATCGGCGGCCTCCAGTTCCGGGCCGACCGCCTCGAGCTCGCTCTTCCAGCCGGCGGCCTGCTGCTTGGCGGCCTCGACCGCGTCATCCGCGGTAGCACACGCGGCGTCGGCGGCGGAGACCGCCCGGGTGAGGGCGGGCAGCTCCTGCTCGGCGCGCAGCGCGGCCGCGAGTGAGCCGTTCAGCTCGGCGAGACCCGACGCCGCCGCGTCGAGCGACTCCGCGCCCCCGAGATGCTCGCGGGCCGCGGCGAGGGCGCCGGCCTCCTCGGCCTCCACCGCGGCGGCGGCCTCGCGCAGCGCGTCGCGCCGGGCCTCCGCCTCGGCCCGACGCTGCTGCGCCCTCCGCAGCTCGGAACGGCGCTCGTGCTCGACGCGGGCCGCCTGCCACGCGGCATCCGCTCGCTCGGCCTCGACCGTCGCCGCCTCAAGCCGCGCCCGCTGTGCGGCGACGCGCCCGGCCATCCACGCGACCGCCGCACCCGGCTCGCCGGGAGCCTCGCCCTCGCCCGGGCGCTCCTCCTCCGCGCCGTCGCCCGGCAGCAGCTCCGCGAGCTGCCGCGCGAGCCGCTCCATCTCGCCGCGCGCGCCGCCGAGTTCGGCCTCGAGCCGCTTGAGGCGCAGCTGCAGCGCGTCGTCGTACTCGGCGAAGCGGCGCGTGCCGAACAGCGTGCGCAGCAGCGCCTGCCGCTCCTCGCTTCTCGCGAGCAGGAACTCCTGGAAGCGGTTCTGCGCGAGCAGGATGACCTGCAGGAACTGCTCCTGCGAGAGCTGCACGATCTCGGCGACCTTCGTGCCGACGGTGCGCAGCTGCGCCTCGAGCCCGACCCAGAGCTCGCCGTCGCGCACCGCGAGCTCGGCCTCCGCCTTCTGCGTGGTGAACCCGTCGCCGCGCGACTTCGGCCGCGGGTATTCGGGCGACCGCCGCAACCGGTAGCGGCGGTCGCCGACCGTGAACTCGAGCTCGACGTAGCTCGGGTCGTCTGGCGCGCAGTGATCGCTGCGCAGCTTCGTCACGGCGCCCGGCTGGCCGTCGTAGCGCGGCACACCGCCGTACAGCGCGAAGCAGATCGCGTCGAGGATCGTGGACTTCCCGGCCCCCGTCTTCCCGCCGATGAGGAAGATGCCGTCGTCGCGGAACGCGTCGAAGTCGACCGTCTGCGCCGTGCGATACGGTCCGAAGCCCGCCATCGTGACGCGATGCACCCTCATCGCGCGGCCTCCGCCGCGGCGCGCTCGGCGACGAGCTCGGCGATCAGGGCCGACTCCGCGTCGCTCGGCCCCTCGCCGCCGCGCACGAAGCGCAGGAACGCGTCGATCAGCTCGGTGTCGGGCCGCCCCCGGCCGATGCGCTCGCGGTAGCCCGCGGCCCCGTCGCCGGCGGCCTCGGCGGGCCGGTGCTCGAGGTTCGCGCAGTGCGGGAACCGCTGCTGCAGCTTCCGCATCGCGTCGATCGGTCGGGTCGCGTCGGTGAGCACGGCGCTCACCCACTCCTCGCGGTGGCGCTCCAGCGCGGCGTCCGTCAGCAGCTCGTCGAGCGTGCCCGTCAGCACGGCCAGCGGGCGCGGCACGGGCAGCGCGACCCACTCGACGGATGCCGGCCCCGACGCCCCCAGCTCGACGAGCCACCCGCCTCGGGGCTTTGCGGCCTCGCTGAAGGAGTAGTGCAGCGGCGCCCCCGAGTACCGCACGTGCGGCGCGAGCGTCGCCCGGCCGTGGATGTGCCCGAGCGCCGCATAGTCGACCCCGTCGAACACCGACAGCGGCACGACGTCGAGGCCGCCCGCCGTGATGTCGCGCTCGGCGTCGCTCGCCGCGGCGCCCCCGCCCGCCGCGAAGCAGTGCGCGAGCACGACCGAGCGGTGATCGGATGCCTCGGCCGCGGCCCGCACGTTGCGCATCGCGAACCGCAGGGCGTCGGCCTGCGTCCGCAGGCTCTCGTCGGGCCACAGGTGCCGGATCAGCGCCGGCTCAAGGAACGGGATGCCGTAGAAGTCGACGGCGACGCCGTCGCGCCCCGCGAGCGTCACCGGCTCGGAGTGCTGCTCGGGGCGGGTCACGATGTGCACGCCGCCGAAGGCCGCGAACTCGGACTGGAAGCCGAGCCGCGCCGGTGAGTCGTGGTTCCCACTCGTGATGACGAGCTCGGCGCCGGCCCGACGGATGCCGCGCAGCACCTTTCCGAGCAGGCCGAACGCGTCGGCCGAGGGCGTCGCCGAGTCGAACACGTCGCCCGCGACGGCCACCACGTCGATCTCGCGCTCGCGCACGGTCTCGGTGAGGGCCTCGAGCACCTCGGCGAGCGCGTCGAGGGTCGAGTGCCCGTGGAAGGTGCGCCCGACGTGCCAGTCCGAGGTGTGCAGAATCCGCATGCCGTTCACGCTATCCGCAGCCCCCGACACGGGCGGATGCCGCAGCGTGCGGCATCCGTGCCCCCCCTCCTCCCATCGCGCCGCTCTCGTGCCGCGCTGGACACCCGCTGTCGCGCCCGCGCTGCCGCGTGTCCATTCCGGCCCGTGCGCGGGGCCTCCGTGCCGCGCTGGACGCGCGGGGTCCCGGCCGCGACCGCGGGTGTCCACCGCGGAACGAAGAACGGGAGGGGACGGGCGGGAGGGGGAAGGAGCGGGAGGGGAGAGGAACGAAGAACGGGAGGAAACCGTCACAGCCGCCCCACATGCGCGCGCCGATAAAGTGACTTCCGAGATGAACGCGTGGCAAGGAATCGTCTGGGCGCTGGCGCCCACAGTGCTGGTCGCCCTCGTGTTCTGGTGGGTGATGGCGGTGATGCTGCGCGCCGACCGCACCGAGCGCAAGGTGTACGCCAAGATTGAGGCTGAGGAGCGCGCCAAGAGAGGGCTGCCCTCCAAGAACTAGCCGAGCGCCGGAGGTGCGATGACCGCA
>Ga0164242_10004108_pt1 | contig 16404 bp, 9 predicted proteins | sample OricomgcompostMG_FD_108783 | JGI IMG/M metagenome (GOLD analysis project Ga0164242, IMG submission 108783) | Miracle-Growth compost microbial communities from Emeryville, California, USA - Original compost - Miracle growth compost (MG) ...
CGGTGCTGGACCAGGGCGGGGTCGAACTGGTGGTCACCACCCCGCGGTTGCGCGACCGGCTCGAGTGGCCCGCGGGAGTACGGCTGATCACCCTGGAGGACGAGGAGGTGCGCGGCGCCCCCGCCGAGGCGCTGCCCCGCCTTCCCGAACCGGCCGACCTCGCCTACGTCATCTTCACCTCTGGCTCCACCGGTACCCCCAAAGGCGTGGTCATCGACCACCGCGGTGCCGCCAACACGGTGCAGGACATCAACCGCCGCTTCTCGGTCGGGCCGGGCGACCGGGTGCTCGCGCTGTCCTCGCTGAGCTTCGACCTGTCGGTGTACGACCTGTTCGGCGTGCTCGCGGCCGGCGGCACCGTGGTCATGCCCGCGCCCGGCGGCGCCCCGGACCCGGAGCACTGGGCCGAACTGGTGGCGCGGCACCACGTCACGATCTGGAACTCGGTGCCCGCGCTCATGCAGGCGGCGGTCGACGCCCGCCCGGTCGACGGCGCCGGAGCGCCCGGGTCGACGGTGCGACTGGTCCTGCTCAGCGGCGACTGGATCCCCGTCGCGCTGCCCGGCGCCGTACGCGCCGCCCACCCGGGTGCCCAGGTGGTCGGCCTGGGCGGCGCGACCGAGGCCTCCATCTGGTCGGTGCACCATCCGATCGGCACCGTGCCGGCGTCCTGGACCCGCATCCCCTACGGCAAACCCCTGGCCAACCAGGACCTGCACATCCTGGACCGTGCGCTGGAGCCCTGCCCTGCATGGGTCAGCGGGGAGATCTGGATAGGCGGCGCGGGGGTGGCCAAAGGCTACTGGGCGGACCCCGAACGGACCGCGGAGCGTTTCGTGGTCCACCCCCGCACCGGGCGGCGGCTCTACCGCACCGGCGATCTCGGCCGCTATCTGCCCGGCGGCGACATCGACTTCCTCGGACGGCAGGACTCCCAGGTCAAGCTGAACGGCTACCGCATCGAACTCGGCGAGATAGAAGCCCAACTGACCCGACTCCCCGGTGTGTCCGAGGCCGTCGTCGGCGTCGACACCAACCCCGCGACCGGTCGCCGGCAACTCGTCGCCCACGTGGTGCCCGCCCGAAAGGCAGCCCAGGACGAGGACCGCGCGGACGACGCGGCAGCACGGGCCGCGGTCGCCGCGGCCCGGACGGAACTGCGCGAGCGGGTCGAGACGTCCGCCGGACAGATCGCCGCCTACCGCACCCTGTGGCACGCGATGGAGGAGCTGTGCCCGCCGATCATGGCGCGTACCCTCGGCTCGCTGGGGTTCTTCCGCACCGACGGCGCCACCGCGACGGCCGAGGAGATCGTTGCCGCGCCGGGTGTCAAGCCCCAGTACACGCGGCTGGTGGGGCACTGGCTGCGGGCCCTGGCCGAGTCGGGCGTGCTGGAGGTGACCGGCGAGGCGAGCCGGTACCGCAGCCCGCGCGCCCTGGACACCGGCGCCCTGGACGAACGGATCCGCGAGGGGCTGGAATCACTCCGGCAGACCGGCGAACAGCCGGACCTCGTGGGCTACTTCACATCCTGCGCAGCAGCGCAGGGAGCGCTGCTGCGCGGCGAGGCCAGTCCGCTGCAACTGCTGCTGCCCGGCGGCGACGTCCGTGTCACCGAGGCGCTGTACGCGGGCAACCCCGTCTCACGGCTGCAGAACCAGGTCACCGCGAGCGCCGTCGCGGCGTTCGCCCGCAACCGGAGCGCGCACGGCCGTACCCGGATCCTGGAGATCGGCGCCGGCACCGGCGCGACCAGCGCCGAGGTCCTCGCCGCGCTGGCCGCGGGCGGCGAAGGCCGGCACCTTCACTACCACTTCACCGACATCTCCAGCTACTTCACCGAGCGCGCCAAGAGCCGCTTCTCCGCCTTCCCCTTCGTGGACTACGGGCTGCTGGACATCGACCGGGAGACCGCCGCGCAGGGCCACGCGGCCGGCAGCGCCGACGTGGTGATCGCGGCCAACGTCCTGCACGACGCCAAGGACCTCGACCGCACCCTGGGACGGCTGCGCGACCTGCTGAGCCCCGGCGGCCTGCTCGTGGCCATCGAGGGCACCGCGACATCCCTGCTCCAACTGGTGACGGTCGGCTTCATCGAGGGGCTGGCCCAGGAACACACCGACGACCGCCAGGCGCTGCTGTCGGTGCCGGAATGGCGGCAGCGGCTGGACCGCGCCGGCTTCACCGCCGTCTCCTCCGTCCCCGAGGGCGAGCCCGCGGTCGACGTCCACGTCCAGCACGTGCTCGTCGCCCAGGCACCCGCGGGCGCAGCGGAGTCCGCCGATCCGGCGGTGCTGCGCTCCGCTCTCGAGGAGACCCTGCCGGACTACATGGTGCCGCGGCACTACCTCGCCGTGGGACAGCTGCCGCTCAGCCCGAACGGCAAGGTCGACCGCTCCGCGCTCCCCACCCCGTGGGAGGAGGCCGCCCCCGGCTCCGTCACCGGCCCGCGCGACGAACTGGAACGCCGGCTGCACGGCATCTGGCGTGACGCGCTGGCACGGGACGACTTCGGCGTGGAGGACAACTTCTTCGAGCTCGGCGGCGACTCCCTGCACGCCGTCGGCATCCTCGGCCGGCTGCGCGACGAACTCGGTCTGGCCACCGAGGCCGACGAGGGACTGGAGATGCTCTTCGACCATCCCACCATCGCGGAACTCGCGGTGCTGGTACGCGAGCGAACGGGAGCGTGAGGCGTGGAGACCTGGGACGACATCGTCGTCGGCGCCGGCTCGGCGGGCGCGGTCATGGCCGAGCGGCTGTCCGCGCTGCCGGGACGGCGAGTCCTGCTGCTGGAGGCCGGCGACCGGGCGCCGCACACGCGACCGCTGGGACGGGCCACCCTCCAGGGCGCCAACTGGGAGCACACCGCCGGCACCGGCGCAGGCGCCGGCCGAAGGACCTTCGCCTACCCGCTCGGCCGGGCGCTGGGCGGGTCATCGGCCGTCAACGGCGCCATCGCCCTGCGCGCGGTGCCCGAGGACTTCGACGCGTGGGCCGCGGCGGGCTGTCCCGAGTGGTCGTGGGAGCGTGTGGCGCCCTGGTACGCCGCGATCGAGTCCGACGCCGACGTCAAAGGCGCCGGGCACGGAACGGACGGGCCCGTTCCGGTCAGCCGCGTGGCGAGGAGCGACTGGGACCCCGTCGCGACGGCGTTCCTCGACGCCTGCCGGGACGCCGGGCTGCCCTGGGCGGACGACCTGAACGCACCGCCCGCCGGCCCCGCCGACTGTGTGGGAGCCGTGCCGAGCAATGCGCGCGGCGGCGTGCGGGTCTCCACCGCCGAGGCCTACCTCGACCCGGCCCGGACGCGCCCGGAACTGACGATCCGCACCGGCGCGCACGCGCACCGGGTACTGGTCCGGGGCGACCGCGCCATCGGAGTGGAGTACGCGCGGAACGGTCGGCCGGCCACGGCTCACGCCGACCGGGTCGTCCTGTGCGCCGGCGGCATCGGCACCCCCCTCCTGCTGAGCCGCTCCGGGCTGGGGCCCGCCGCCCGGCTCACCGCGGCCGGCGTCGAACCGGTGCACGACCTGCCCGGCGTCGGCGCCAACCTGTCCGACCACCCCGTCGTCACCGTGTGGGCAGTCCCGCCGGACGGAGTGAGCCGCCCCGGCGCACCGTGGCACCAGGTCATGGCACGCCTGGCCACCGGCGGGGGCGCTGCCGACATCGGGCTCTTCCTGGCCGCCAACATGACGGAGGTGGCGATCCCCGTGGTGGCTGGCATCCTGCGCGGCCGCCCCGCCGCGGCGGTGTCCGCGATGCTGCTGGCCCCGGACTCGCGCGGTAGCGTCGCTCTGAGGTCCGCCGATCCCGACGCGCCCCCCGTCATCGACCTCGCCCTCGCCGCCGAGACCACCGACCGGGAACGGCTCGTGCTTGCCACCAGGCGGCTGTGGGAACTGCTCCGCAGCGGGCCGCTGGCGCGGGCGATGGGCCGCGTCCTGCTCTGGACGGACCGCATGGTCCAGGACGACGCCATGCTCCGCGCGTCCGTCACCAAGTTCGTCGCCCCGATGTGCCATCCGGCCGGCACAGCCCGGATGGGGCCCTCCCAGGACCCGATGTCCGTGGTCGACCAGCACGGGCGGGTGCACGCGGTGCCGAACCTCCTGGTCTGCGACGCGTCCGTGATGCCGGTCGTCCCGAGCGCGCCGAGCAACCTCACGTGCATCATGCTCGCCACGCGTGTCGCCGCGTGGGCGAGCTGACCGACATGGACGACTGAGCCCCGGAGGCCGTGTTGACCGACAACCAGACTTCGCAGCAGGACGGGGAGACCGACGACGGCTTCCCGCTCACCGACATCCAGTCCGCCTACATGGTCGGCCGCAGCCGCTTGATCGAACTCGGCGGCCGCCAGCAGTACTACCTGGAACTCGAAGCCGTGGACTTCGACCCGCACCGGGCCGAGGAGGCCGTCAACCTGCTCGTTGCCCGGCACGAGCACCTCCGGACCGTCATGGGAGAGGACGGGCTCCAGCGGGTGACGCCCGCCGACCGGACGGCGCGCGTACCGGTCACCGTGCACGACCTCACCGGGCTGGATGCCGCCGGCCGCGAGGAGGCACTGGAGCGCACCAGGCGCCGCATGTGCGACGACGGCCTGGACCCGGCCGGCTGGCCGCTGTTCGAGATCGCCGCCAGCCGCGTACGCACCCACCGGTACCGGGTCCACCTGCGGGCCAGCCTGCTGCTGCTCGACGCCCCGGGCATCCGCACCGTGGTCGGCGAGTGGTGGGAGCTCTACCAACGGCCCTGCGCCGACCTGCCGCCGATCACCACCACCTTCCGCGCATGGCGAACCGCGATGCTGCGGCACGAGGCGGGGGAGGACTTCGACAAGCAGTGGCGTTACTGGGAAGAGCGCCTGGACGACCTTCCGGAGGCGCCCCGGCTTCCGTTGGCCCGCCAGCCGCGGAGTATCGAGGCGGTGCGGTTCCGCGGCCGCACCAGCTACCTGACGGGGGACCAGTGGCGGCAGTTCTGCGAGAACTTCCGCAAGCACCGGGTGCTGCCCACCACCGCCCTGCTCCACGTCTACGCCGAGGCGCTCGGCTCGTGGGCAGCCGGCCCGCGCTTCTGCCTCAACGTCGTGCACCTCAACCACGCCGCCCGCCACGGAGACGGCGAGCAGGTGGTGGGCCAGCGGACGGCCACCCTGCCGCTGGAGGTCGATCTCGCGGCCTCCGGCGGTTTCTGGGAGCGCGCGCAGCGGCTGCAGCGCCAACTGTGGCGAGACATGGCCAACAGCGACGTGACCGCCGTCCGGATCAGCCGGGAACTCGCGGCCCGCCGCGGCTGGACGCAGCGAGCCACGCTGCCGTACGTCTTCACCAGCAACCAGGGGCCCGGCTGGGAGAGCATGGCGGCCTACAGCCGCCCCCGGTTCCGCTTCCTGGAACGCATCCAGCACACCCCGCAAGTGCTCGTCGACAACCAGATCCGCGACATGCCCGACGGGGGTATCGGCTCCAACCTCGACTTCGTCGACGAGGCCTTCCCCGAAGGGCTGCCGGACCTGGTGGTGGAGGCGTACCACGGCATGCTCCAGGCCCTGGCCGCGCCCGGTGGGGCAGACGTCGAGCCCGACCCCGTCCCGGCTCGCCACCGCGCGCTGATCGACGCGGTCAACGACACGTCGGCGCCCGTGCCGCGGGGCCGGCTCGAGGACGGCTTCCTGGAACAGGCCCGGCGGCGACCGCACGCCCCGGCCGTCGTCACATCCGACCGCACCCTGGACTACGCCGAACTCGAGGCCCGGTCCCGGGCGGTGGCACGGTGGCTGATCGATCAGGGCGTGCGCCGCGACGACGTGGTCCCCGTCGTGATGAGCAAGGGCTGGGAGCAGATCGTCGCGGTACTCGGCGTCCTGCGGGCCGGCGCGGCGTACTGTCCGGTCGACGCGGCCGTGCCGGCGCTGCCGATGCGGGACATGCTCGACGAGTGCGGCACCGCCGTGCTGCTCGCCCAGTCCCACAGCTTCCCCGCCCACGCCGCCCACCTGCGGCACGCCAGGCTGGACGTCGACCTGCTGACGGCCGAGGACACCGGTGACCTGCCGGCCGTCGACGCGGACCCGGGCGACCTCGCCTACGTGATCTACACCTCCGGATCGACCGGCAAGGCGAAAGGCGTCATGATCGAGCATCGAGCGGCGCTGAACACCGTCGTCGACATCGATCAGCGGCTCGGACTGCGGCCGGACGACCGGGTGTTCGGCATCTCCTCGATGAGCTTCGACCTGTCGGTGTGGGATGTCTTCGGCACGCTGACAGCCGGCGCTACCCTCGTCGTGCCCGACGCCACGACCCGCCCCGACCCCGTCGGCTGGGCGCAGGCGGCCGCCCGGCACGGGGTGACGGTGTGGAACTCCGTCCCCGCCCTGACCGAGATGCTGGTCGAGATCGCCGAGCAGCGCCCCGACGTCCCGCACCTGGACGTCCGAGCCTTCATGCTCAGCGGCGACTGGATCCCCACCACGCTCCCGGGCCGGATGCGCGCCCTGTGGCCCGATGTGCGGGTGATGGCCATGGGCGGCGCCACCGAGGCGGCGATCTGGTCCAACCTCTACGAGGTCGGCGAGGTCGACCCGCGGTGGGCCAGCATCCCCTACGGACGGCCGCTGGCCAACCAGACCATGCGGGTCCTCGACGACCGCCTCGAGGTCCGCCAGCCGTGGGCGACCGGCCGGATCCACATCGGTGGCGCCGGACTGGCCCGCGGCTACCGGGGCGACCCGGAACGCACGGCCGAGCGGTTCATCCGCCACCCCGCGACCGGCGAGCGCCTGTACTGGACCGGCGACCTGGGCCGGTACTGGCCGGACGGAACCATCGAGTTCCTGGGCCGGGAGGACCGCCAGGTCAAGATCCTCGGGTTCCGCGTCGAGCCCGGGGCCGTGGAGACCGCGGCGCGCAGCCACCCGGACGTCCGGGAATGCGTGGTCTGCGTGGACGACGCCCCCGGCGGGCAGCGCAGGATGCTGCTGCTGGCCACCGCCGAACCGGGGGCCCAGCCCGACCCGCGCGACCTGGCCGCGCACCTGAGGACGATGCTGCCGCACTACATGGTCCCGGCCCGGATACGGGTGGTCGACCAGCTGCCGCTGACGGGCAACGGCAAGGTGGATGTCGCCCGTGCCAGGGCCCTGCTCGCCGAGGCCGACGCCGGCGGCGCCGACAGCGCCGAGGACAGCCCGGTCACCAAGCACCTCCAGGACCTGTGGGCCGAGCTGCTCCAGGTGCCGTCCGTCGAGCCCGGCGGCAACTTCTTCGCGCTCGGGGGCAATTCACTGCTCGCGCTGCGCATGGTCAACAGGGTGCGCGCCGAGTTCGGGGTGGATCTGCCGCTCGGCCAGGTCTTCGAGGCGCCGACACCGCGGGCCTTCGCGGCCTGCGTGGCCGAAGGGGCCGGCGACGTCGGCTGCCGTATCGAGCTCAGCGGCGGCGGTGGCGAGGAGGCGGCGGAGGGCGAACGGGACGGCGAAGAGATCTTCCTCTTCCAGGTGCTGGGCGGCTCGGTCGCGCCCTACCTGGCCTTCGCACGGGGCTGGCCGGGCCCGGCCCACGGTTTCCAGGCGCGAGGGCTCGCCCGCACCGACGCCAAGCTGCCGCCCGACCTGGAGACGATGGCCGCCGACTACCTCGACCAGATCCAGCGCCGGAAACCCCAGGGTCCCTACGTGATCGGCGGCTGGTCGATGGGGGCCTTCCTGGCATGGGAGGTCGCCCGCCAGCTGACGGCACAGGGACACACGTCCTACGTGCTGATGATCGACGCCGACATCCCCGATCTCACCCTGCCGGCGACCGAGGTGGGCCGCCACCTCGCCTTCATGGTCAACCTGACGATGGGCCCGGTGCCACAGGCCGCAGTGGACGCGATCACGGCCTCGCCGCCCGGAGAGATCGTACGGACCGCGCACGCCACCGCGGTGGCGCACGGGCTGCTGCCGGCCGAGGTCGACGAGACCGGCTACGAGCGGCTGATGCGCATCCACGAGAACGACCTTCGGGTGGTCGAGCGGTGGCAGCCCGGACCGATGGACCAGGAGGCGCTGCTCTTCCTGGCCGAGGAGGAGCGCGAGCGACGCGATCCGGGCGCCTACTGGCAAGACCTGGCACCCCGTCTGGAGGTGGTGACCGCTCCCGGCGACCACTTCAGCATCGGCGAGGGCGACCGGCTCGCGGAGATCGCCCGCCGTGCCGCGCGCTGGCTCGAGGAGCGCCGCCGCTCCTCGTGAAGCGGCTCGGCGGCGCCCGCGCCCGGCAGACCAGCAATCAGGGAGAACAGCAGCGGTCCTCGCTGAACCTACGATGCCGGAGAACTCCGGGTCGCCGCGGCCGTCACACCGCTTGACCGCCTGCCCGCGGCGGCGTCCTTGACGTGAGGAGACGGGCCCATGACAACCGACAGCGCCGCACCGGAGACGGTGGCGCAAAACGACCCCGAGGGTGAACAGCTGTACTACCAGCTGATGATGGCGCCCCCCGACGACCCCTTCCCCACCTATCACCGGCTGCGCCGGGCGGCGCCCGCGCTGCTCACCTCCGACGGCAGCCAGCTGGTGCTGTCCCGGCACGCGGACTGCGACGCGGCGCTGCGGCACCGTGCCTTCGGCAAGGCCGACGAGTGGCTTCGGCTGCACGTGAAGGACATCCCCGAGGACGAGCTGCGACCGGTCATGGAACGCATGCAGCGCAGCATGATCCTGACCAACCCGCCGGACCACACCAGGCTGCGCCGGGTGATCGGCTCGGCCTTCAGCGCCCGGCACATCCTCGCCCTCCGGCCGAACATCGAGCGCTGGGTCGACGAGGTGCTCGACGCGATGGCCGACGACCCCGGCGGGGACTTCATGTCGACCGCCGCCATGCCGCTTCCCGTCAACGTGATCGCCGACCTCCTCGGCGTCCCGGAGTCCGACCGGCAGGACATCGCGCCCGCCATCCACGACATGGGGCTGCTCATCGAACCCGCGGCGGGCCCCGAGGAGATCGTGCAGGGAGCACGTGCCGAGAACGCGCTCGCCGACTACTTCAAGGGCTTGCTGGACCACAAGCGGGTGCACCCCGGCGACGACCTGCTCACACGGCTGATCGACTCCCAGTCCGGCGAGGTCCTCGACGAGACCGAGACGCTCGCCACGGCCATCCTGATGTTCGCCGGAGGCAACAAGCCGACCGCGAACATGCTGGGGAACGGCCTCGACGCGATGTTCCGCACCCCCGGCGCGCTGGACCGCATACGGGAGGACCGGTCACTGATCCCCTCGGCCGTCGAGGAGATGCTGCGCATCGACGCGCCCGCGCACGTCGACGTGGCGAGCGTGCTGGAGCCGGTGACCTTCCTGGGCGCGGACCTGGTACCGGGCCAGACGCTCATCGTGCTGCTGGGCTCGGCGAACCGCGACCCGGAGGTGTTCGGCGACCCCGACACCTTCGACGTGGGCCGCAGCGTCAATCCGCACCTCTCCTTCGCCGCCGGTCTGCACTACTGCCTGGGCGGCCCCTTGGCCAAGCTCGAGGGTCAGATCTTCCTCAACCGCCTGCTCGACCGCTTCTCCGGGTACTCGGTCGGCGACGGCAAGCGCAGTCCGGGCCTGGGCCATCACGGCTTCGAGAGCCTGCCGTTCACGCTGCTCGGCTGAGACACAGGACGCCCGCCGGCGCCGAGCCGGCAAAAAGCCCGGGGCCCGGCGGGGGACGTCCCGCCGGGCCCCGGACGATCCGCCGTACCGTCAGGCCGCCCGTTTGCCGAGGAAGCCGCAGCCGGGCTGCGCGGCGGTGGGCGACGTCGTGTACCAGTCGGTGAGCTGCTGGTCCGTGGCCAGGGAACCGCGCTCGATGCCGTGGAACCCGGAGTCCTCCACCCCGGTGGCCATGAAGATGCGCTCCGGGGCGCGACCGAGCATCACGATCGAGTACGTGCCCGCCTGCGCCGTCGTGGCGTAGTTGTTGAGGAACAGGTAGTCCTGGTCGAAGTCCGGGTTGTGCAGCGGCACCCGGATGGACGGCTGGAGGAACGTGGGCGTGCCGTCGGGGGCGATGATCATGACGATCGGCAGGTCGCCGGTGGCCAGGGTGTTCTCCGGCGCCTGGTCCGGTATGCCGTAACCGACGTTGAGTTGGTCGCCGGCCTTCATGGTGAGCTGCAGGGCCCGGTCGGAGCCGAGCTGGGGCAGCACGCCGAAGAAGCCGATCGGGTCGGTGCCGACCGGGATCAGCGGACCGGTCTGCGGAAGGACGTCGCAGCTGTCGAGCAGCACCGGTTCATGAGCCGACGCCGGCACCGCCAGCCCGATGACCGCGGCCGCCGCCATCGCTCCCGTGGCCCATCTCCTCAGGGCCCGGAGCCTCTTGATCGCCATGGCGGTTCTCCATTCCTGTGTGGGTCGGGGTGAGTCGGCGATCATTCTGGCCAGGTCCGCCGCGGCTCCGGGTATCCCAAGTTGCTTCGGTGGACCGCATGCACGGGCAGGGAACGCCGGTTGCGGCGGAGTGGCGCGCGAAGCAACACGGAAGTCGCCGGCCCCGAAGCCGGCCGCCTACCATCGCCGGTAGAAAGCCGGGGGGTCGGCTTTGGGGGCGGAGGCGCTATGAGGAGCACGTCCGACTGGACGCCCGCGTCCATACCCGATCTCGGCGGCCGACTGGCCGTCGTCACCGGCGGCAACAGCGGCATCGGCTACGCCACGTCGCTCGCGCTTGCCGAGCACGGCGCGCGCGTGGTCCTCGCCTGCCGCGACCCCGAGCGCGCCGGGCAGGCCGCGAGGGCACTGCGCGACCGGGTGCCCGCCGCGTCGATCGAGACGGCCACAGTCGATCTGGCGGACCTGCGGTCGGTACGGGAGTTCGCGGCACGGCTGGAGCACCCGAGTATCGACCTTCTCGTCAACAACGCCGGACTGGCCCTGGCGCCCCTGTCCCGTACCGCCGACGGCTTCGAGACCCACTTCGGCGTCAACCACCTGGGCACCTTCGCCCTCACGGGGCTGCTGTTGCCCCGCCTCCTGGCCGCCCCGGCGGCGCGGGTGGTGACCGTCAGCAGCGAGGCCCAGCGCTACGTGTCGCTGGACCTCGACGATCCGCACGGTGAGCGGCGCTACCGGCCGTGGCTGGCCTATCTGCGGTCCAAGAAGGCCAACGTCTACTTCGCGGCGGAACTGCAACGCCGCGCCACGGCCGCGGGGGCGCGGCTGTGCAGCGTGGCCGCCTCACCGGGCCTGACACGCACCAATGTGCTCGGCACACCGCAGAACCGGCCCGTGCTGCGCCGCCTGGTGCGGATTCTCGGCAAGCCGCCCTCGGACGGCGCGGCGCCCGTGCTGTACGCGGCCACCACGCCGCTGCCCCACGGTGGTTACGTCGTGCCGGGCGGGCTGCTGCAGCAGCGGGGGGCACCGACCCGCAGCGACGCCACCAGGGCCGTCCAGGACGCCGCCACCGCCGCGCGGCTGTGGCGCATGTCCGAAGTCCTCACCGGCGTTTGCCCGGACTTCGCGCCCCGGTCGCTCTGAGTCCCGCGGCGCGAGAACGATATTGCGCCACGAGCGCGGCCTGCCTATCTTGTGGAAGAAATCGCTGTTCCGCGGGTGTACAGGCGGGGTCCGGTCTGACCGAATAGGGGGACGAAGAGCGAACTCCCTGCCTTCCGGGCCCGATGCGCCACCACGGCGTGCGCATGGGACAGGGTGGCAGGGGATCAAGAGCACCTATGAGTCTCAATCGGGGGAAGGACGACACTGGTGTGCCGACGGGGGAGCCTGCGGTTGGAATTGCTGGGTCCGGTTCGTCTTTGGCGGAACCACAACGAGGTCTGCGTCGGGCCGCCCAAGCAGCGTGCCGTCCTGGGCGTTCTGGCCGGCCGGCTCGGCGAGGTGGTCAGCGTCGAGCAGCTGGTCGACGCGGTGTGGGGACGCCGGTTGCCGCAGTCGGCGGCGAGCGCGGTGCACACCTACGTCGCCGGGCTGCGCCGCGCGTTGGAGCCCAACCGGTGCCGCCGCGGAACCTCTCGTGTCCTGGCGTCGGTGAGTGGCGGTTACTGCCTGAGGATTCCGGCCGACGCGGTCGACGCGCGGCTGTTCCTCCGGGGTATCGACGCCGCGCGCACGGCGCTGGCCGCCGGCCGGCCGGGCCCGGCCGTCGCCGAGCTGGAGCGGGCGCTGTCGTTGTGGCACGGCGAAGCCTATGCCAATGTGCCCGGGCCGTTCGCGGACATCGAGCGGACACGGCTCGGCGAGACGCGGATGTCGGCGATCGAGGACTGGGCGGACCTGCTGCTCGCCGCGGGACTGCACACCCAGGTCGTGCCGGTACTGGTCGGCCACGTCGGCCGGTACCCGCTGCGGGAACGGCTGCGGTTCATCCTCATGCTGGCCCTCTACCGGTCGGGCCGTCGGGCCGACGCGCTGGCGGTGTACCGGGAGACCCGGGAGGTGCTCAGCGTCGAACTCGGCGTCGAGCCCGGCCCCGCGCTCCAGGAACTCCACGAGCAGATCCTCGACGGCCGCCCCGCGCTCCTGCCGGGCGGCGTGACCGGGAACGTACAGGTGCTGCGGTCGATGGGAGCCACGGACCGGACGGCTCCGGCGGAGGCGGAACCGTCACCGCGCTACAGCCTCGGTGGCCGGCGGTGACGGCCCGCGGACGGATCCGCACCCCGCGGCGGGACGTCGGCACCGCCGCGAGGGAACGGCGCCGTCAGCCCGCGTGCCGCAGGCCGCGCACCAGTGCGACGTCCCGGGTGGGCCGAGTGCCGAGCGGGCGCGGTGTCTCCCGGTCCAGCGTCGCGCACGGGCGCCGGTAGGGGAGCGCCAGCAGCACCGGCGGGCGGAACCACTCCGCCGGCCGGAGGGTCAGGCACAGCTGCTCGAGCCGCTCGGCGCAGGCGGGGTCGCCGTCCTTGAACGCGAGCGGCCCGGTACAGTCCACCAGTTGCGTTGGGCGCGCCCCGTCCGGGAACGGCCGCCCGGTATGGGTCCGCTCCGGGAGTACGGCGGCGTGCAGGTACCAGGTGCCGTTGGGTATCCCGGTCAGGCGGAACGTGCCGGGCGCGTCGCAGAGGGCCGACGCGACCGGGCGTCCCTGCAGGATGGGGCTGTCGAAGAGCCCGACGAAGACCTGGGCCGCTTTGGCGTGCGGCAGCTGCACGGTGCCGGCGACCGTGCCCGGGGCGCCGCCGGCACTCGGCAGGGCGAGCGCGAACGGGTGCGCGTCGCTCCGCCACGTCTGACGGTACTGCGTCGGCGCCAGTCCCACGGAGTCGGTGAAGCGGCGGGTGAAACTGCCGATGCTGTTGTAGCCGACTTCGGCGCAGATGTCGGAGACCTTCAAGGACGTTCCCCGCAGGAGGAACTCCGCCTCGGCCAGTCGGACGGCGCTCAGGAAGCGTCCCGGTGTCACGCCGGTCGTGCGCCGGAAGGAGCGCAGGAAGTGGAACTTGCTGACCATGACCGCCTTGGCGAGCTCGTCCAGAGTCAGTGGCTCCTGGAACTTCTCTCGGATGATCGCAACGGCTCGCTCGATGATGTATTCCATTTCTGGCTCCCAGGTCGTGGGGATTCATCGGAGAAATCGCCAGCCGACGGGCATGAGGCCGGTAGGCCGCGCCCAGAAGGGGAACATCGAGGAGGAAGTCGTGTGCGTGCGCGTCGCCTGAAACTGGAATTGCTCCTTGGTCCTGGCGCTCCCCCGAGTGCCCGTCATACTTCCCGTCTTCGCGACGGATCGAATCCGCGTTCGCGCAGCGATCCTCCCACCCTGCTCGGCGGTCTGTCTGCACGCGGCCGGGAAATCCTGCGCTGAACACTGTCTGTGCAGGTCAGGGCTGTGATTTCGGCTCCATCGGACGTATAGACGTCGTTTGGGCCCCCTAGGAAGAATGGAGTAGCTCCACTGCCGGGAAGGACGGTTCGGGCAGCGGAAAGACACGAAGGCAGCCCCGGGCCGCGAATCCTCGGAAGACCGCGCACGGCGAGCCGCTGCCGGGTTTTCCGGGTCGCCGGCCCCATCGGGTCCGCGATCCGCCACCGCGACACCAAGAGAGGACAAACGCGTGCCATCCATCGTGACCAGCGGCGCCACTCAGCGCTGGATCCGGCGATTCCACCCGGCGCCGGACGCTCCGGTGCGCCTGGTCTGCTTTCCGCATGCGGGTGGCGCGGCCAGCTACTTCTTTCCGCTCTCCCAGGCGCTGCGGGAACACGTCGAGGTCCTCTGCGTGCAGTACCCCGGACGCCACGAGCGCCGCCGCGAGCCGCTGCTCGGCGACATCGGGGCCCTGGCGAACGGTGTGGCCTCGGCCCTCGACGAACTGCGCGGTGAACGCCTGGCGTTCTTCGGCCACAGCATGGGGGCCGTTGTCGCCTACGAGGTGGGCCGACGGCTCGCGGGCCGCGAACCGCTCTCCCCCGTCCGGCTGTTCGCCTCCGGGCGTCGGGCGCCCTCCGCCTACCGTGCCGAGACCGTTCACGGCCACGGTGACGAGGCGCTGCTCGCCGACGTCCGCGAGCTGGAGGGCACCGACGCCGAACTGCTGGCGGACGACGAGCTGCTGCGCATGGCGCTACCGGTGCTGCGCAGCGACTACCGGGCGGTGGAGACCTACCGGTGCCTTCCCGGCCCGCGGTTGAACTGCCCGGTGACGGTCCTCACCGGCGACCAGGACCCCAAGGTCACCGAAGAGGAGGCGTGGGCCTGGAAGTCCCACACCACGGGCGGCTGCGAGGTGCTCACCTACCGCGGCGGCCACTTCTTCCTCGCCGATCGCTGGACGGACATCGCGGGCGTCGTGCGCGAGCGTCTGGCCACGGCCGGCGATCCGACCGGCGTCTGAGGGGAGCGGGCCGCCCTTCCGGCCGGGGACGGACGCAGGAGAAGGTCAGGCGAAGGCCGAGTACGTACCGAGCCGCGGCGGCACCTGCCGGACGCCGGCCCTCGGCGGCATCCCGCAGCCGGACACGCCGGGCAGGTGCCGCCCCGTCTCCACGGTGCCGTCGGAGCGGAGGATCGCCTCGTGCAGGTGCTCCACCCAGGACGACGGTTCGAGGCCGAGCTCCGCGCGTAACGACCGGCGCAGCCGTGCCATCACGCCGAGTGCCCGGCCCCGATGGCCCGAGCGGTACAGGGCGATCATGTACTGAGCCTGCACGTACTCCTGTGCCGGCCGCTGCGCCGCGAGACGGGACAGCTCCTCAAGAAGCTCCTGGTGGCGCCCCAGGCTCAGGTCTGCGTCGATGCGCTGTGCGCGGACGCTCAACCACTCCTCCTCAAGGACGTGCAGGTGGCCGCCGAGTACCGGGCCCACGCTGACGCCGTCCAGCGCGCGGCCCTGCCAGACCCCCAGAGCCCGCGTCAGCAGGTAGGAGGCCGCGCGGTCGTCACGGTGCAGCAGCGCGCTGCCCCGCTGCGCGAGAGCACGGAACCGCGCCAGGTCGAGGGACTCGCCGACGACGGCCAGCGAGTAGCCGTCCCCCCGGGTCTCCAGCACCCGCCGCGCGGCAGGCTGGCTGCCCACGCTGGGCATCGACTTGAGCATGCGCCGCAGGGAGAGCACGTAGGACTGGAGGGTGGCCGCGGCGCTGCTGGGCGGTGAACTTCCCCAGAGCTCCACGACGCACGTCTCGGCCGGCACCACGTCGCCGGCGTTGAGCAGGAGCAGCGCGAGCAGTTGGCGCTGCTTCGGCGCCGTCGGCGTGTGATCGTCGCCGTCGTCGCGGACCGCCAGCGGCCCGAGTACGCGGAATTCCATGCACTGTCACTCCTCAGCCGTACGTGGGACCGACAGGTGGGTGCCCTCCGGCTCCGGCGTCAGGCCGGCCTCCAGGGGCTGTTCGGAGACCGTGGGTGCGCCGTCGCGACGGAAGAGAGCGCTCGGCCACCACATGAAGCGTCCGATGTCCATGGTCAGTGCTGTGACGAGGACGGACCGCACCACGAAGGTGTCGAGCAGCACGCCGATCGCGACCGTCAACCCCAGTTCGGTGATCAGGGTCACCGGGAGCGACGCGAGCGTGGCGAAGGTGCCCGCCAGCACCAGGCCGGCCGACGTGATCACCCCGCCGGTGACGGCCAGCCCGACCCGGGCCGCCCGCCGCGTGCCGTGACGCGCCGACTCCTCCCGGACGCGCGTCATGAGGAAGATGTTGTAGTCCACACCCAGCGCGATGAGGAACACGAAGGTGTACAGCGGATACGTCGGGTCCTCGGCGCCGAAGTGGAACACGTGGCGGTACAGGAAGGCGCTCGCCCCCATCGCCGCGCCGAACGACAGGACCACGGTGGCGATCAGCACCAGGGGAGCCACCAGCGACCGCAGGAGCAGGCTCAGGATCAGCAGGACCACGAGCAACACCAGCGGTGTGATCAGGTCGCGGTCGTGCCGGGAGGCGCGGGA
>Ga0164242_10004109_pt1 | contig 16404 bp, 16 predicted proteins | sample OricomgcompostMG_FD_108783 | JGI IMG/M metagenome (GOLD analysis project Ga0164242, IMG submission 108783) | Miracle-Growth compost microbial communities from Emeryville, California, USA - Original compost - Miracle growth compost (MG) ...
AGCATGCCCTTCGGTTCTGCTGCATGACCGTTGTTCTAGCGCCCACCCTTTGGCTACCGTTCCACGGGCACATTCTCTTGGGCTTCTTTTCAAGCTAGTATCACTGCATTCAAACGATCGCAGAGTCTATTGCACTTTGGCGCTAGGCACTATAATGCGACTTGACGGTTTTGGCGACGCGACCAGATCTGGCAGCCCTAGCATGACCTGGGGCTCTGCGGCATTTCCCATCGCCTCTTCTTCTACCACGGCCGCTCAACCTCCTTTCTGGAGCTAACTTTCTTAATGGAGTCTTTTGTAAAGGTATAACAATAGAAGCCTAGTAGCTTAAGCGGTAGAAGTGGCTGATTAGACAATGATATTGTTATTTTATGTTCTTCCTCTACTTGCATTCATAGTGAATGGATTTATGAGAAGATAATGCTCCTTGCGTCATGTCGGATTTCAGTTCAGTGCAGATAGTATAGGGATTTTCTTGGACTTGCATTATTTTCATTCATAAGGAACAATATTATAATCTCACAAACCTCATTAAATATGTCAATGAAGCAAACGTGACCTCTATCCTTGATAGCAATCAAGTGGACTTGCTTATCCTGCCTACGGCCTTGAATCTGACCTCAGCCTTATCCCTCATTTCCGCATAGTATAGGACAGTTCAAGTCGATTTTCAGACGATCGCGGAGCGTGTTCCGCTCAGGAATGTTAGACAGATATTTCTTGGTCACCGAAAGGTAAAAAGTGCTTCTTTATTTCCTTTCCGAATACTCACACCTCTATCAATCTATAAGACCGTAATAGCCATGACGAGGGAGCGGTGCGCTGTGACGCGGTGTGGACACAAACAGTGCTATAAGTGAGTTAACGGTGATAACAAATGGTCACACTTTTGCAGAAACAGCGAGGAAGATTCTGTTACGTGGACCACTAAGCAGGAAAGCCTCACCTCATCTTTGCCAAATGCGTGTTATGCCATGCATCCCGACGGCAACAGTCTTTGCGCAAGACCTAGGTTTAACGACGGGAACTTTTACAAGAAACGTAGACAATGCTTCCCAGGATGGAAAAACTCACCCTTCGAACTACCCGAAGCCAAATTTTGCCTTAGGAGATGCGGCAAGACGAACATAGGTGAGGTTCTCTTCTGCGACCAGCACCGGTCTCGATGCAGCTCCAAACGGTTCTCGAACAAAATTAGCGATGACAAAGGTCTCTGCGAGGTTCATTCTCGCAGTTACCAAGGCTGTCATAGATATGCAGTACCAGATAACCTCTGCAGAGTCCACTGTCATTGTTGCGTCGAACACTATCGCGGACCACGGGCGGGCAATTTGGATTTTTTTCTAGGGCATGTTTGCAAGATCCGAAGGTGCTCCCCGGTAGCGAAATATGACCGGTTGTGCCTGCGACATATAAGCTGCGATATCGAGGGCTGCGAAAATGGTAAACATAAGGGCAAGCCGTTCTGTCACGAGCATTGCTTCGAGGGATCGGCGTCAAACCCCGCCCTACTGGAGTCGTCGATGTATTCGCCACCTACCCTGTATACTTAATTGCAAGATGCCATAAGTTTGGGGTCGTATCACATTACGGGGGGCGGCAGCGACCCTGTAAGCCCCGTAAGGAACATTGCCCGCCCCATGTCCCCTGTTCTAGACAAATTCCCCTCCTCTAAGATATGTAGATTTTATCCGTCGGGAACACGGATGCCGGAACTTCGTCCACCACGGAGGACCATACTGCCGGGAGCACAGGTGTCTACTGGGCTGATGCTTCGCTATCCGCAAGGCAGCCAGGGGCTCAATGTTCTGTGCTGTCGGATCCCGGACTGCACCCACATCTTGATCGACTTAGGGCGGAGGCTCGATTTTCTGCCGGACTTACAAATGCACGGAGGACGGCTGCGGGAACAAATCCCGGGCGCCCTAAGGCTGTTGCCATGGCCAGGCGTTGCGGCAAGGACGGCTGCGCTCGGAGATGCTCCCCGGGTTGGCGGGACTGTGAAATCCACCACTGCAGAGTCAGGGGCTGTGGCGCGCAGGCGGCGTCAGAGAGAGAGAAGTGGCCTTGTGTCGATCGTCGCGAGGAGGAATGGGATGATAGGAGTAGGGGAGGTGTCGTCATTGGTGAACTTGGAAGCATTTTGATTATAGCTCTGTGGACTGTGGGACGAGGGCGGTTGTTTTCCCTGTGTTGATAATTTACAGGGGTGGTGATAGTTACCCCTTCTCAAAACGGCTAACTTGCACCAAGCTTGGAAGAATAACAAGGAGCATTCTCAGGAGCGATATTATGAAGGCGGCTACTTCATGGCTAACTACTAGACGGCATAGAATTGAATCATGTCAGGATTTCTTACGGTATTAACTTTTGGAGATGGACGAGGGCCAATAACACCACACACTGTAGGTAGAGGAAGCAAGTTGGGTGGTGTTGAGGAGTTACCCAACGATAATTGTCCAGTTCATGCGTAGAGATCATAGGCAGGGAGTAAACGACTTCAAACGTTGAACAGAAAAGGTCCTCCTCCATTGCAACATGGGACCAGGGGTGCACTCAGAGCACCTCCGAGCTCCGCCCATTGTGCGTGCGTAAGAGGTCAGGGGTCCGACGTGGGGGTTTACATAAAATGCGAAGGACTTCGCAAAATGAATAGGAACCTGAAGCTCGTCGCTCCAAGGCTTAAGTGTCACACGCCAAGGTTCGCTTAACTTTGCAATATAAGCCCGGCAACTCCTGTAAAGTATTTGCTCCTGAGTTAGCTATTTTCCCTTTTTTGTGTGCGAACTTCATCGGCAATCACTCAATTCCATTCCGAAATCGGGACATGTTAGCAAGGATGGTGTGGGTATGTGGGGCGGTTGAAGAAAAAGCTTTTATCAGATCATCAGATTAGATCATCAAACCCTTGGCATTTCGCTTGTTTCCCATTTCTCTCGCCTCACGCTACAGTACCCAGTCATATCCCGCGGCCGGTACCTGTGCACGTACGTAAACCACATCCCACTCCTCGCTAACCCGGTCGAGACCACCCTCTCGGAGGCCCACCTCCTAGCTACCCCTGTAACTTACATAGCCGAATATGACGCGCAAAATCTTCCTTGTCCCGAGTCTTTGGGCCATGGAACGAGGGCTTGCCATCTTTTCAATACATTCAATTCAATACATTCAATGAACAAATCGAAATTGCAGGCCCACCGTGTTTTATATATCTAAGTCTATTTGCTGTGGTTGGTAGGCTTCCGACTTACCAGTCTCGAAATTCACCAACCCATAGCCCGGTCACTGCCGCACGGGGACGATGGCCACGGAGACAGCTGTTCCGGTTGCAAACGATGCCTTGATCGGACCCCGAACGCAGAGTTTGTCACTTCTTCATGGCCCAACGGATCCTCCCCTCGTTGATTTGACACTGGGGGAGCTCCTCAACCTCCAATGCCTGCATCATGGCACCCAGGAATGCCTGACCATTCCATGGACTGGCGCCCGATGGACGTACAACGAGCTTAACCACCAGAGCTGCTTGCTGGCACGCGCTCTGCTAGCAATGGGAGTTAGTACGGGAGACCGAGTTGGCATTATGGCGGGCAATTGCGAGCAGTATGCGGCCGTGTTCTTCGCAGCAACGCGGATCGGCGCAATTCTGGTGATTCTGAACAACACCTACACTGCTACTGAAGCACAATATGCTTTGGGATTTTCTGGTAAGAATATTCAGATATGCCCGGGTCAGGATGCTGACCATTGCCGAATCAGAATGCAAGGTTCTCTTCACGACTAAGAAAATTGGGAGACTTGATAACGGGGAGCTACTCTCTCAATTAAAAGCAAAAGCACGGGGCCCAAAGGTAATCATTTTGAGGGGAGCTTCGAAAGGGTTTTCTAGCTTCGAGGAGACATTGTTGGGAGGGTCTAAAGTCAGCTCGGCCGAGCTATGTCGCGCCGAGAACAGGGTCTTGCCTCATCTCGTCTGCAACCTACAGTTCACGAGTGGCACCACTGGGCTTCCCAAGGCGGCCATGCTAACGCATCAGTAAGCTCTGACGCAGTCGAGGAATATGGATTCCAGTTAACAGCATCTTAGCAACATCGTGAACAATGCTCGCTTCATCGGCGATCGCATGAGACTCACGCCTGACGACATCCTCTGCTGTCCTCCACCCCTATTCCACTGCTTCGGACTTGTTCTTGGACTCATGGCGGTTATCACGCACGGCGCCAAAATCGTATACCCGGCAGAGATATTCGACCCAAGGGCCACCCTCAAATCCATCTGCGACGAGCAGTGCACCGCGGTGCACGGCGTACCTGCCATGTTCGATAGCCTACTGGCCCTCCCAGAAGCTAAGAACCTCGAACCCTCCAAGCTGAGTTTGCGGACGGGAATAATTGCGGGGGCACCTGTCCCGCGATATCTGATGGAACAGCTCGTCGCGCGGTTGGGGATGACCGAGTTCACTTCTAGCTACGGACTGACCGAGGCGTCGCCGACCTGCTTTAACGCATTCACCGACGACCCTATCGATACTAGGCTCACTACAGTCGGGACAGTGATGCCTCATGCACATGCGAAGATTGTCGACAGAGATGGGCACATCGTCCCAGTTGGGGTGCGGGGAGAGCTGTGCATGGGCGGGTATCAGCTCCAGGCCGGGTATTGGAACAACTCGGAGAAAACGGCGGAGGTTATGAGGAGAGATGAGTTCGGCACGTTGTGGCTGCACACCGGTGACGAGGCGGTATTTGATGAGAGGGGCTACTGTACGATTACAGGACGGTTCAAGGATATTATCATCAGGGGTAAGTGCTCGAGCTCAAGGCGTCCCACTGCTACCACGATTCGCGAATCTAATCAGGCCGTGATAATTATAGGTGGTGAAAACATATACCCTCTAGAGATTGAAGAGCAATTAATGGCACACCCTGCGCTCGGGCTGGCTGTTGTGGTAGGCTTAAAGGATGCGCACTACGGAGAGGTCGTCGGGGCCTTCCTAGGCGCAGATAACGGGCATCCCCGGCCGACGGACGATGATGTTCGCGATTGGGTGCGGCGCAAGTTGGGCAAACACAAGGCTCCGACACATCTGTTCTGGCTCGGGGTGGATGGCGTGCCGAACCAAGTACCCCTGACTGGAAGTGGGAAGGTTCGCAAGTTCGAGATCGCGCAGCTTGGGAACAAACTTCTCGAGGCTAGGACGGCGTCAAAACTTTGATGCAATCGCAAGAAGATGCCATGTCTGTACTTGATCTAGAATAGAATCTCCGCGTACTAGGAGGGATAGAGAAGAGCAATTTATGCAAGGTCCAACGCCAGGTACAGTACGTTGCCTTGCACCTACTTTAGACGCCATACGCCATACGTGAGTTGGTCGCCGCAACGTGCATCCGAATTGCGTCGATGCAAGGGAAGATGACACAAGCGGGCCCAGGTACCAGAGCCTCGGTCCAACACCGGGATATCTGTAAATAATACAATCCGCGAATGCCGCGAAATCCCGCGTCCTCCGACTTCGGGCGTCTCGAGGTGGAGCGCCCAGGCGCTAAAGTTATCAGATCCGCCCCGGGCGTCCCACTAAAGTTATCAGATCCGGTTTGTCGCGGGGGGACACCCTGCCGCAACCTGCAGTTCATCGACATGATTGGCTAATGGATGCTCGTTGAAACCAGTGAGCAGAAAAACTCACCATCGGTGCTCGGTGGGGGCACCGTTCAGGGGTCGATAGGCAGGTCCAGAATTCTCCAGTAAGAGCCTCGGCTGGTGAGTCTGGAACAAAACGTGCAGCCCCCTCTCTTCCCAGTGGCAGGCGCAAAGCCTCTATTTGGTGCCTGAGTAGCGACTGGGTTGGAAAACCAGAATTTGACCTTTGCCGAAGCAATTGGGAATCCTGCATCTCTGCCGCTAAGTATGGCAACTCGACGGCTTGCAGATTATGCATCCTCCTCGGATCCGGTGTTCAGACTTCCACATCCCTACTTGACAGCTTACTACGCGATCAATGGGGAGAGTCCCGGTACATACCAGCTCAAGTCCCGAGATCAAAGCAGCGCCGGCACTCCGGTCCCGACGGACCTCCAAGGCGACCGGGTTTTCTTCACCGAGCCTGAGGGCCTAAAATCCAGCGATAGACCCGACGAGTCTAACAACACACCGTGGGCAAGAGCCCGTCGGAGTCCTTTAGTCAATATCCACTGGAGCCAGGAGCTCCCTCCTACCTTTGCGCAACTGTGGCTCGCAGTTTACGCCGTATTTACCATCCAACCCAGCCAGGAGTGTTTCCGACTCCGACTATTCGGCTTCGGAGCGGACGCACTGTCTACGCACCTCAAGGCCGTATCGCTAGCAATCGACCACCCGAGGCCCTCGGAGACACAGAAAAGTCTTAATGAGCTTGTCGTCCTCCGAGGTGCTTTCTGGCAAGGGGCAGGCTCCCCATTCGGTGCGCGACCCGTCTGGGTACCGGAGGAGCGCGATGCAGATCAGCCCAGGCCACTATCCTCCTACCCGCTGGCGGCAGTGGATTACACCCTGACCAACGACCCACCCTCGGTCTTGTGTTGGCACCCGAGGCGACCGGTAAAGCCCCGCCCGGGATCAGTGATCTACAGCCGCTACATTCCGCATCTCAAGGAAACATTCTCTATGGTTGCCCTGGACTATCAAAACAAGGAGCATCTCGACCTATTCCACCAATGGCAGAACGACCCCCGAGTTTCCCAAGGCTGGGATCAAACTGGCACGTTGGGCCAACACCGCGAGTATCTGCAACAGACCCACGAAGATCCACACCAGATAGCTATTCTAGCACGATTCGATGAGACCTACTTCGCTTACTTTGAGGTATATTGGGCAAAGGCAAGTCTAGGTCCACGTTTGTTTTATATTTTTCACAAGGGCAAGAACCAGGGGGCTAACTACGAGACACAGGAAGACCGCCTGGGGCCTTACTACACCGCGGGCGACTACGACCGCGGGCGGCACAGCCTAGTCGGCGATGTGCGGTTTCGAGGCCCGCACCGGGTGAGTGCGTGGTGGTCGAGCCTAATGCATTACTTATACCTGGACGACCCCCGGACGACGGACGTGGTTGGCGAGCCAAAGTACACTAACACACCTGTGCTTATGTACGACCTGATGCATGGCTTTGGCGTGGAAAAGTTTGTAGACCTGCCGTTTAAGCGATCGGTCTTCATGCGCTGCTCGCGTGAGCGCTTCTTCCAATTATGTCCGCTTGATGAGAATGAAAAGGTCATGGGTGGGACCCTGCTTGGGTTGGTACCGAAACTGTAATTAGGAGGAGTTTTGGATGGGAAAGATTCGGAATAATAAAACATAAGTGTGTGCAGGTGAGTAGCAAAAAGGACTTGTCTCTTGCCACTCTGGGAGCTGTAACGTACATAAAAGTTTTTTTCCCGGATCTACCTTAGATTGTATTAATGCTGCACAGCTCTAGTACACATTGCTCCTAAATCTTTCTCTTTATTCCACCTTGTTTCCTCCCAGCTGGAGATGGTTCCAGCAAACTGCTTGCATGTTAGCACTGGTGCAAAATTGGGACCAGTCCTCTGGCAATTTACTCACTCGAAAATCCTAAGTCGTCCCCAAAGAATGTCTTCAAGACATCCTCTCCGGTTGTAGTTCCTTCCTCACGCCAGTAAGCCATGGCTTTCTTTCCCACAGCTAGGCCAATCATGGGCGGGATTTCATCAAGTTTTAGGAACTCTGGCGGGTTTCCGAAGAGTTTCTCTCTCATGAGTTGGTGGATATTGTGAGCCGCAAAGTAACCCATGTGCATCGCCGCGCCACATCGCTTGATCCCGGACCATAACACTAGATCGCCGGCCGCAAAGTGATCAGAGGCATTGGGAATATCTCCCTTAAATGCAAGACTGCAAGGCTTGTCAGCATAGCCCATACTGAGTACATCGCTATCCATTCCGAGCTGCATATGGGACGGACCTAGAGTGGATCTTGACGAATCCTCCATCAGCCATGGCCTCTTTTGGCAGGAACGTAGATGAAGGTGAACTCTTCGATATCGCCATAATAACTTGGCTTGCTAGTATCGAATGACCATTTGTGAAGCTCAGCTTCAAACACTTGGACCCGTCATTGGTCGTCACCTCCTCGGTCTTGTCAAGCCGGTGCGACATAAGCACCTTCACATCCGCGTCGTGGATCAACTCAAGTGCCTTATCCTTAGTCTCATCTGGCAATGGCTCAGCGGAGAGCAACTTCTCGCGCGAATGGATAAGTGTGACGCCACAATGCGGATGCACTAGCTTCAGCTCGGCGGCCATCTCGATGCCCACGGCTCCTACGTTTAACCATTGGTATTAGTATTACTAGACTTCGAGGGAGGGTTGATAGAGGCGCGGTAGAAGAGCACGATTTCACGTACCTCCTCCCACTACGGCTATGTCGTGTCGTGCGTTCGTCACGTTTCGGATGTGGTCCCCGGTCTCGAAGAGGTACTGCTTCCGACGAAGCGACTGAGGCACAACCGGCCACACCCTCCTCAGCCCTGTCGCCGCTACGAAGTAATCGTATGGCAGTTCTGTTGTCTCCGTGGTTCCGTGTGGCGCCACCACTACAGTCTTGCTCTCGGGGTCGACGGTACGCATGCTACCCTGAATGACGTGGATATTCGGCGCTTGCAGGGCTATGATCTCGTCGTATTTCACCCAAGCCTTCTCGGAATAGCTCTCCGATGCCAGTGCAAGAGGTGAACCAATTAGGTGATCTGCTTCAAGTTAGAGGGATTCCAAGTCTAGTCTTGCCTCTCTGATTTTGTCCTAGGCATATGGGATTATTGAAACGGCGCGGGTCGAGCTTACAGAAACCATCGCGCTCGTCGACGATGGTGATGTCGATGGAGATATCTGGCACCGGGTTGCTCTCATCTAGCTTGGTCGGTTCCCCACATCGGGGCGCTCGTCCGCCGCAGAGGTCCAGGAGGTTCAGCGCCGCGGATAGACCCGCATAGGAGCCGCCGGCCACGAGGATCCGGAACGGGGGGGTTGCACCAAGGACGACGTCCGCACTGGCAATAGAACCCATCCTTCTCGATTTTGGGTGCAGGCTACACGACAGCAATAGATTGCGACGGTGGAGGGACGGGTGGGTGGGAAGGGCGAAGTTCGGGAAGCGAGATGGTCGGGTGATGGACTTGCTCGGTCTTATTAGGGGCATGCTCTGCATATGCGACGTGTGGCACAGTACATATAAAGCCCTAATCGAAGAGATAATGGGCCCCAAAAAAACGGTGCCTGCTAATGTACCTGTAGGACCGTTGGACTCTGCAATGGCTCAGCCCCCCCGGCATCGGCTCCCAAGTGGAACTTGTTGATTTCGGGCTCATTACCCGATTTCTCCACAGGGTCAAGAGTCGAAGCCATGTCTCGGCGTCGGGCAAGACTGCCAATGAGGAAGTGATGTGCCAGGCTGGCGTGCCCCACAGCTGCATGGTGGATATGCAGAGACATCTTATCAGATCATCTCTTCCTTGGCAGGAAATCCTTCCTTCCTCTTGTTTTCCCGCACCCCCGCTCCAGTTAATGCATTCTTAGCCCGACGAGACCCGAAAACGAGACTTGGCAAACCACGATTTGAGATTGAGACTGCGGAGGCAGTTATGTAAATGAGGGTTTCTGGTTTAATTTGCCTTGAGCACGGACATAACTATCTTCCTTACTCCGGGAATGCAACCCGTAAACGCGGCCGGGTTTATTTGTTGATAGTAACTGGATATGCAAATTGGATTCAAAGAAACTGCCTACCTACCTAGGGAGATATGTGCGTTTCACCTCAACTTTGAAAACATAGTGGTCCCGGTCTCCTTTGTGAACCTTACTCCAGGACTTCTCTTACAGGACCTCGGCTACGTGCAAAAGCCCAGGACCCAACGAAATGAGACAGAAGTATCGTGCATACCTACCTAAGTATGGTTGCGAGATGGGAGCGCCAAGTTTTTATACGACTACACTGCTGATAGCTGTCATGGCCGAGAGTGGTTTGACGTTATGGACAACCCCACAGCTATGCTAGCCCACGGCGTCACACTAACATACGACCCAAATTGGCACTTTCCCTTAGACCTCTTAGCATCTTCCGTCTAGCCCTTGGGCCTACGCGCACATGCAGCCTGTATCTTGCCACGTTAGCAAAGCGGAAGTTGCGCTGTGGGCTCATTCTGTTTTTTTTTGGGGGGGGTTCCGCATGAACCCCCACTTGGAACTGCACGCATGACCCGATCGATGACAAGTGGAGGTTAAAAACGTCTTGTGTCCCGTCTTCGATGGAAGGACGGGTAGTTCTCTTTATCTCATCCTTTTGCTTGAAGGCGCACCGACAGAACACAATGTGGCCCTGGCCCTGGAGGTATTTCGCCCACCTTCTTCGAGAAAGCCCGGCGGAGTGTCGTTGGAGTACGTCACGCTACGAGGAATGGGCCTACAATTGCCCCTACGAATTCCAGGAAGTCAATGAAGCGTCTACTAAGGGCTTGATTAGACGGTAACGCTGTCTCGATCTTATGTTGGTGCGTGAAAGAAGAGCAGTCGATTACTGGGTCCTTCTTTGGGCTGACTGACTATCAGAGGTCATAGAGGAAGCTACAGTTACAATACGATTTAAACCCTTGCCGCTATGACGATGAGGACGGCCTTTGGTGGTGTGTACATTTGACGGGTTGAATCAGTGTCCCCATTTAGCAGTGACGCAAGTCGACTCACCGCTAGGAAGGCACTGTCCGTAGCAGGGATTTACCTCTTTGGTTCGCGGAGAATAACCTGTGGAAAAAAACAATATATAACGTAGGAGGGTACGGACGGACGGTCTGGCAAGATATTCAACGATGGGACCTATATTACGGGTTTTGGCTCCAATTTTCCTCATATTCTCCTTGCGACCCCAATCTGGTAAATTTTAACGAACCGTCTAGTTGTCAAATACGGTTGATGAATATTTTACACGTTCAAGACTCAAGCCTAAGGCCTTTGCACTTACACATTGCCACTCATAGAGTAGAAGCAGCCAATCAACAAGGCTGGACCATTCTAATGTTGCTCTCCAGCCTCGGGCGACGACGACCGCCAAAAAGGATGTGGCCCCTCACTTCACTAGGTAGATATTAGTGACCCTTTGAGAATAACTAACGTGCACCTTCGAAGTAGTTGGAGAATTTAGGAGGACTAGAATGGTTTCCAGCTTCTCCTTTAACTACCTAGATTGTTAGACAAACTCACCTAGGCAACAGAATAGGTAGTTTCTAGGACGTAATATAACGTGGAGCTGCTTTAGCAGAATACTCTTTATCTACGTACTAGCGGTAGTGTATTACACCTGCTTGACTTAGGCTTGTGGTAGTAGGTACCTCGTGCTTTGTATTCTATGTGTAAATCACACAAGCCTAGCTAGCATTCGTTGCATCTTTGCAGGTTCATGGCGAAGGATAGGTGAGCGGCCGATACCCGTGCGGCTGACCACATTAGGACCCACAAACTGCTTCCTCCCAGGAACTGAGCCCCACTAGTGCAATACCCCAGCACGACCACTACCGGCGGCCTCAGAGGATGGAATTATAGGCAGCAACTTTGATCTACAATCAAACAAATGGTCATAAAGTCCACAAGAGTTAAAGAAGAGAGCTTCCAATTTCCACTTGACGCCAATATCCTCCAGGTGCATCTGAGTCGAAAGTTTGCAAGCATGAATTCCCAAGGCACATCTCCCGATACAAATGCTCCGCTGACGGCCACTGTGGCCGCCCAACCAGGTACGGTTAACAGTGAAGACAAGGAACAACGCGAGGACACGAATGATGTTATACAGCTTACAACGCCGGATCTACGCGCTGTATGTGATCGTTGCAACAGTCGAATCTCTGGAACTCGACACAAGTGTCAGGATTGTCCGGACTTTGACTATTGTTCGAAATGTTTTGCAGAATCTCCCCTCATCCACCCTGGCCACTCCTTCGCCAGCATTCCGGGGACAAGACCAGACGAGGCCTCCGAAATCGAAAGCAAGGACGAATGCGGCAGTCCTAGTTCAAACTCCAAGCCAGTTCAGGACTCAGTCTTAGAAACCGCGGCAATTCTCGAAACATGCCAGTCTTGCGCTGCTGTGACGAAGCCACTGCCAGCGTTACACCTTATCATTCGAGCTCACGGAGTCCCGCGAAACCGTCAGATATCTCTCCGGTGGCAGGTCCGCATCTCCAAACTCATCGAGGCGACGCAGAAGGGTTGCGCCTTTTGTTGCTATTGCTTGAATAAATTCTTCGGACCAAGCAATTTTCAATCCTTTTCCTACGAGCCGGACAAGCCCTGGTACTCTGAACCGAGCAAGCATGACAAGGAACGCGCAGATCTCATCGAGCACTGCATGAAGACACTTACTCGGCTGAAGAGTGATATTTTCGAGTTCCACGTCAATCCAATCTGCTCTAGAAAGGGGACGAGCCCACCCGACTTTGACCAACTTGACATTGGTCTGGACAAGGCAACGAATAAAATTCACGACGTGAAAAACCTCCAGGGAGTCTTCAACTCCGCAGGAAATATCCACGTCAAGGTGGATGTCTTTGCAGCAAATGGTTAGTTGGTCTTCCATCAACCATGATCCGGGGCTGACACGACAATAGGTGACTTGGCCGCTGCACATGTGAGCAACAGACCGCCGAATCCTTCGCCTGCATCGCCTGAAGCCATCCTCCAGGTTAAGGACTGGATGAAAGAATGTGATGAGAAACACGGAGAGGCATGCCAGCCCCCAGATCCTTCTCGTTTGCCGTCACGCTTGATAGACGTCTCAGGAGGTGACGAGCTTCGTCTTCACAAGGTTACGGACGGAGAAACGGGACGGTATATTTCGCTGAGTTATTGCTGGGGCGGACCCCAGGATTTCAGCACGAAATCGTCAACATTGTCCGACAGGCTTGCCGGTTTCTCTATCGATGACCTCCCCAAGACGCTGCGAGATGCCGTCCGAGTCACTCAGAACCTCGGTGTCCAGTATCTCTGGATTGACTCGATGTGCATTATCCAGGACAATGAGGAGGACAAAGCCCACCAGGTCTCCCACATGGCCAGCATCTACCGGAACTCCTACCTGACAATTTGTGCGGCCCGTGCCTCCAAGGTAACCGATGGCTTCTTGAAGAGCTGTGCGGACCCAGAGACCGGCTTGTGGAAGGGCCTCATTCCGATGGGTTTTCCGATTCCTAATAAGGATGCCCAGACGGTCGAAGAAGGCCTCGCGATGCCCAGTGAGGGGATGGGCACCCTCTGGCTCATGGACGAGGATAAGGCTTTTCGCAACAGCTTTGGGGACCCGACGGCTAAGCGGGGCTGGTGTCTTCAGGAAAAGATCCTACCCCCTAGGTTGATCTCGTACGGGCGATGGCCGATGTGGAGATGCAACAGAGCAGTCTTGACTGATGGCGGGTTCTATCCCCACGAGGACAAGACGCTTTCGGACGAACGGCAACTTGTTCACAATATTCACAATATACCCAGCAACGGAGCAGACCTCTTCACAACAAATCAGCTGCAGAAATCCTGGCACAACCTCCTCAACGACTACACGAAGCGGGGGTTAGGCCTCGACGACGACAGACTGCCTGCCATTGGTGGAATTGCCACCGAGATAAGTAGGATCACGGGGGTGGGATATGTGGGGGGTCTATGGGAGAACAACCTGCTCCATGACCTTATGTGGTACGCAGACACTCGTGAGTGGATAACCCGACCAGAGACATGGCGGGCTCCGTCCTGGTCATGGGCATCCGTCAACTGTCCCGTCTCATATGGTGACATCACCGACGATGCGGCTCCCCTAGCCAGGGTGCTTGGCTACAGCGTTGTCCAGGCACCCGATAGCTCAGCGTTCGGCAGGGTGGAAGGGGGAACGCTCGAGATAGAAGGGCCGTTCGCCGAACTTGAGAGGCATGACGTCCTCAACCTCTTCGGCTCCCAGGACCTAGCCCCCCCTCCGCCCCGGAGCAATGATGTCTCGGAATGGTACAACCAGATGCTCCAGCACATAGCAAATCAGCCGGAACAGAAGATATCGAAGGAGGAGGTTGAGGCCGCACTTCCAAACAAGGTCTATGGTCTTATCACCTTCACTCGTGATTGGATGCAACAATACGATTCAAGAATGGAGAATCGCTGCTACTTCGGGGTTTTATTGCGCGAAGCTGATGGGGGCAGATATGAGAGAATCGGTGCGTTTTTCAACGAAAACAGCGACTGGTTGGACCAGGAAGTTAGACCATGGCCCAAGAAAAGACTTATCATGGTCTAATTGTGTGGCGGTAAATACTGAGGAGGGGCGGAGGGATAGTGACCTGATCCTAGAATGCAAATATGGAATAACGCCGATTAGGGGAGAACCACTCCCCCCCCCTCCAGGAGTCTAAATCTAATGCTAGTGTTTGTGTGTTTTGTCTAGAATCTGGGAATGTCCAAAACCTTGAAAACTCCAGTCTGTAGAATGTGGTCATCATCAGCCAGGACCTACCAAACGGCAAGTCTGGGCTGTCGTGCTCACTAAAAGGGTGTATTGGTTGAATAGTATGTCTACTCACCCATCCGCCACATTCCCCTTGAACTGTTCACTGATTCGGTGCCAGAGACCTCTACTCAGGTAATATGCAGTACAAGACGTTTACCGCCCAACAACGCGGCTGCCCATTGACCAGAGGACGCACCCATCTGTGACTACTATACCACCGCCCTAACCCCTGAACAACATTGCCGAGAACCAGCTCGCCCTTCTAACACCTCTCATTGAGATCTTTGTTGTCGGAAACTGTACTTCATCGAGCTGCGGGTTTCTTGGGCTCAGGATTGTTGAAACCGGAGGCAATGAGGGAGTGACCTAGCTCTTTTTGGATGTGTTACTTCATCGCGGTATGCCAATGCACATAGCCTCCCATATGACTAATTAAACAGAAGATGTGGACCACGTACAATTAGTTATATTTTTTTTTCAAAGACATCTCCTTGACTTACTAAGGACGGGAGCTTGTCTTACCCGGACGGAGGATCTACTACGTACGGATACACGGTTAGAATTTTGATCGCTTCGCGCTAGGTACAGTGCGCGAGTCCAACCCGCGAGATACGGACTATGGCGAACAGCTATGGTACGATGCACTAGTCACATAATTGACACAAAATTAGGTTCTCCCTTGAGGTCTGTTGATATTCTCCTCCCGATTATAGAGGTTCTTGGTACTAGTTACGGCGACGGTGCATCGCGACAATTACTCCATGCCTAACTCGGTACTTCCCTGCTCTAAGTACCTACCTATTCAACCTTCGTAGTCGAACCGCCGTCGGCGGCACCTTTCGGGACATCCTCGACATGAATCGAGTCCTGCTTAAGGGCCGCAGTCGCCATTGCCTCCGTGCCTGTGCAGACATATGTCTTGAACTTCCTTGCCGGAACCTTGGCCTCAAACATCTCATGAATCTCCTCAAGGGTCCGATCCCGAGTCTCGGGTATGTAGAAGAAGGTGAAGACGAACAGGATCATGTTAGACCCAAACCATATGTAGCTGTCCCGTTGTTAGCGGGCCTGAACTCGCACAGTAGAGCTAATGTGTGACAACTTACCCGTATTTAGCACTCCATCCCAGCTTGGCAGGGTTAATGAAATATGGCGCTGTGAAAACGCCTAACCAGTTCCCCAGGAAATTCATCGCGGTGCCCAAGCCATAGGTATGGGCTCGAAGATGGTTGTTGGGAAATTCACTTCCCATGAGCCAAGCGTAGGGCGCTGTGTGGCCTAGTTTTTCAGCAACGGGCAGCTAAGTCTCAGACGGTCATTGGGTAATATCCTACCATAAGCGACATAGAAGAAGGTGAATAGTGAGATGAAGGCAACCACCACTTTTCCTGCCACTTCCGTTTCTGGCGCTGCGCTCCACGCAACTGCAAAAGCGAGCTGGCAGCAGCCACAAGCGGCAACACCCACCATTACTATGACACGGCGGTCGATGTAGCGAACAAATAACAAGCTGCTAAGTACTCCGATGAGACCCATGCATGTTATCATAGTGGAGTATGAAAATGCTTCCTTGACTCCGGCAACGGTGAGGAAGTACGTTGTGTAAATGTTGAGCCAGGAGGAGCCTTGATATGGATTGTCAACGTCGTGTTCGTCATTGGGTCAAGTAGCATATCACTAACCGTTCGCGCAGTGGAAGCAGATAATAGCAATGGAAAGGAGGGTCCGTCGGCGGTCAGTGCCTTTCCACATTTCAATCCACAGCTGCTTCCCCTTCCCGGCGTTCTCTATTTGCTGGGCGGTAGAGATCCGAATCTCGTTGAACTCGGCCTGGAATTCGCTCTCTTTAATGTTCTTGTTGCGAAGCTTTCGGAGCGAGGCTTTCG
>Ga0164242_10004110_pt1 | contig 16403 bp, 16 predicted proteins | sample OricomgcompostMG_FD_108783 | JGI IMG/M metagenome (GOLD analysis project Ga0164242, IMG submission 108783) | Miracle-Growth compost microbial communities from Emeryville, California, USA - Original compost - Miracle growth compost (MG) ...
GAGACCGAGGCGATCGAAATCCGCAAACGCTGGGGCGTGCTGTTCCAGGGCGGCGCCCTGTTCTCGACGTTGACAGTCGCCGAGAACGTGCAGGTGCCGTTGCGCGAATTCTACCCCAAGCTCGACCAGGCGCTGCTCGACGAGATCGCGGCGTACAAGGTGGTGATGGCCGGCCTGCCCGCCGAGGCTGGCCCTAAGTTCCCCGCCGAGCTTTCCGGCGGCATGAGGAAGCGTGCCGGTCTCGCCCGCGCGCTGGCGCTCGATCCCGAATTGCTGTTTCTCGATGAGCCGACCGCGGGGCTCGACCCGATCAGCGCGGCGGCGTTCGACGAGCTCATCCAGTCGCTCCAGAGGACGATGGGGCTGACCGTCTTCCTCATCACCCACGACCTCGATACGCTCTACGCGATCTGCGATCGGGTCGCGGTGCTCGCCGACCGACGAGTGATCGGCGTCGGCACGATTCCCGAGCTGCTGGCGATGGACCACCCGTGGATCCAGGAATATTTCAACGGCCCGCGCGGCCGTGCAGCAACCGCGACGCTCCAACGTGAGCGCGAGAAGGAAAAGTCAGGGGCAAGCTGATGGAAACCCGGTCGAATCATGTCCTGGTCGGCGCGGTGGTGCTGATCCTGCTCGCGGTGCTGGCGCTGTTCATCGTCTGGCTGGCGCGGCTCGGCTCGAGCGCCAACAAGGAATATGACATCTTCTTCAAGCAGTCGGTCGACGGACTCGCCAAGGGGTCTCAGGTTTCCTATTCGGGCGTGCCGTCGGGCCAGGTGAAGGAAATCCAGCTGTGGAAGCCCGATCCGCAATATGTCCGCGTGCGCGTCAGCATCGCCGCCGATACCCCGATCCTGCAGGGCACGACCGCGGTGATGCAATCGAGCTTCACCGGCACCTCGACCGTCCAGCTTGACGGCGGCGTCAAGGGCGCGCCGCCGATCGGCTGTCCCGACGTCAATCCCGAGCGCGAATGCCCCTATGGCGTCCCCGTGATTCCGACCAAGCAGAGCGGGATCGGCGCGATCCTGAGTTCCGCGCCGCAGCTGCTCGAACGATTGTCGTCGCTGACGGAGCGGCTGACGATCCTGCTCGGCGACAAGAACCAGGCGTCGATCGCCGGCATCCTGGCCAATACCAACCGCCTGACCGATGCCTTCGCCGATCGCGCGCCGGAGATCGCCTCGACGCTGGCGCAAACACGCATCGCCATCCAGCAGGCCGGTGACGCTGCCCAGAAGATCGGCAACCTTGCCGATACCACCAATGGCGTGCTGAGCGACGACGTAAAGCCCGCGGTCGCCAACCTCAATGATGCGATCCAGTCGGCCAAGCAGGCGACCGATACGCTGAATGCGACGATGCAGGATGCGCGGCCGGGACTGCAGGCGTTCTCGAAGCAGACCATCCCCGACGTCAACGAGCTGATCCGCAACCTGCGCGATACCTCGCAATCGCTGTCGCAGATCACCCAGAAGGTCAACCAGAGCGGGGCAGGCTCGATCATCAGCCAGCCCAAGCTGCCCGACTACAAGGGCAAGAAATGAGGCGTGACATCATGAAGACACCCCTGCTGCTCGCGCTGCTGCCGCTGGCCGCGTCGCTGTCCGGCTGCATCAGCTTCGCCGCCAAGCCGCCCCCCTCGCTGCTGACGCTGAAGACCGCGGCGCAGGTGCCCGTAGGCCGCACGCAAACGGGGACGCCGCAGCATTCGATCACCGTCAACGTGCCTGCGGTGCCCGATTCGCTCGCGGTGACTCGGGTGCCGGTGCAGGCGACCGACACGTCGATCGCTTATGTGAAGGACGCGCAATGGGCCGAGCCGCCGGCCAAGTTGTTCGCGCGGCTGGTCGCCGATACGATCACCGCCAAGACCAATTGGGTGGTGCTCGGCACCGATCAGACGCGAGTCGATCCGGGCTCGCAGCTATCGGGCGAATTGCGCCATTTCGGTATCGATGCGGCGACGCACGAGGCAGTGGTGACCTATGACGCCGCGCTGCTCCGCGACGGCGCCACCGATGTCGAAAAGCGCCGCTTCGAAGCGCGCGTGCCGGTGGGCTCGATCACCGCGGGCCCGGTCGGCGAGGCGATCAACCAGGCCGCGAACCAGGTCGCTGGAGAGGTGGCCGACTGGCTCGGGCAATAGGCGCCGTCAGGAGCCGGGAGTCTGCCGCGTTTCGAGCGGAATATCGCAGACATTCGCGCCGCCCAGCGATACCGTGGGCGGCTTCGGGTTCTCCTTCGCCGCGACCATCGCCGCGAAGCGTGGATTGTCCGCGGCGCGATACTCGAAATGCGGGCGCGTCGCCGCCGGCATATCGCTCGCCAGCCGCACCGAGATGATCGGTGTCCGCTCCGCTTCGGTGGCGTAGAAGCCCATCTCGGCATCGCTGCGCGGCAATGCCGACAGATAGGCCATCCCCGAGATGATCCGCCCGACGATCGTGTAATTGCGATCGAGCCGCCGCGCCGACTGGCCGATCGGGGTGAACAGCTCCGATCCGGCACCGGTATCAGGCAAGGAATCGCGTGCAACGCCGACGGTGCCATAGCAATGCGCCAGCCACGCCGCCTGTCCGTTAGTGGCGATCGGCCAGCCGTCCCCGGTGATGCCGGAGGCGGTCGAATAGGCATCGGCCCGGCTCATCCGCACCGCGGGCGTGAAGGCGGTAATATCGAACTCCGCCGCCGGCCGCGCGGCGACGCCGGCCGGCATCGGCTTCTTGCCCGACGCATCGCCCCATTGTGCGACCCAATTCTCCTGCACGCGATAGACGCTCGTGCCGTCCCACCAATGCGCCTGCGCCAACGCCTCGACATTGGCGACATGCTGCGGCGCGTAGCTCGGCGCCAGGCGAATGACGACCTGCCGGTCGCCGGCGAGCGTCATCACCAGCAGCTGATCGTCAGGGATCGGCCGCCAATCGCCGGCGATCGGATCGGTGGGAGAGGGGGCGGCGGCCTGCGCGGCGAGGAGCAGGGCGAAGAGTGAAGCGAACATGGCGGCGGAGTCTTGCACGCCCCGAGCGCCGTGCGCAATCGCAACGCTTGCCGATCGAGCGTACAGCCGCTAGTCGCCGCGGTTCCAGGAGATGCGGAGCGGTGGCCGAGTGGTCGAAGGCGCTCGCCTGGAAAGTGAGTATACGGCAAAACCGTATCGAGGGTTCGAATCCCTCCCGCTCCGCCACAAATTCAATATTACGACGCTATTTCAATATGATGTTGTATGATAGCCGATACGGCCCCACCAATCACCCCACAATAGATTCGCGCTGCCTCTCTTGGGCTGCGCCGGCTTCCCGGGTTATGCACGGCCCCTACGGTGGGGAGACGAATGAAATTCTGTCCAGATTGCGCGGAGCAGGTTCAGGATGCGGCCAATATTTGCCGATACTGCGGTCATAAATTTAGTCCGGCCGCTGCCGGGATCGAACTTCATGAAGAATGTGCTGACAATATGTCCGATCTTTTTCTTGATTTAAAGATTTCCTCTTAGATACTTGTGCCATGACGACCATTGCTCTTGCTCAGCGCTTTCCCCGTGGCGTGGGCAGGCACTTTTCCCCGCACGAGTTGTGTCTCTGCGTATCGCAGCTACGCATACCTTCGTGCCGCGGCGAGGATCGCAACCACCAGCGTGGCACTGATCGTCGCCAGGCCGAACCAGTCGAGGATGGCGAGGCCGAGAGGGCGTTGCAACAGCGCCGTCAGCATCGACAGGCAGAGCAATGCCACGCCGCCGATCCGCGCTAGATTTCGCCGGCGACCGCGATCGCGCAGGCGCAGCGGCCGGGGCGTCGCGTGCATCGCGTTCGCGAGGACGGCGAAACCGAGGAACTGCAGCAGCATCGTCATGCGCGGCTCCGTCGTGTCGCGCGCCGAGCGGCGGCGAGGAATGCCAAGCCGACGACCATCATCGTGACATCGCCATCGGCAAGCACCGGCGTAGCAGCGCCGCGAACGGTGATGTCGGCAAGCGGCAGCGCCGCCCAGGCCCCGCCGGCGGCCGCCAGCAGGATCGGCCAGCCCAGCCGCGGCTTGAGCGCGAAGGCGACAAGCAGCGTAGCCGCCCACGTCCAGTAGAGGCTCGCGACCTCGGCCGCGGCGCGATCGGCGCCACCCAGCGGCAGCAGGCGGTTGGCCCAGAAATAGGCGGCAAACGCGATCGGTGCGCCGGCGATCATGCCGATGTTGAGCCGCTCGACCAGACGATTGCCGAGCGCCAGCGGTGCGCGCTCGCGGCGCTTGACGGTCCACAGGATTAGGCCGGTTGCGATCCCCGCCGTCAGCATCAGTCCGCTGACGAAATAGAGCCAGCGGAGCAGCGGGTCGGCGAAGCGCGCCATGTGGAGGCCGTAAGCGACGTCATAGGTCTTCACCACCGGCCGCGCTTCGCGATAGTCGGCGAGAACGCGGCCGGTGGTGCCGTCGAAGCTGATCGCCTCGGGGCTGGTGGCGATGCCGGCGTCGTCGGCCTGATAGACCAGCACCAGCGACGCGGCGTCCTTCGGATTGAGTACCGATACCAGCCCGACGTTGCCGCCGAAGCGCCGCTCAGCCTCTGCAATCATCGGCGCGATCGGCGCCAGCGTACCGGGACGGCCGGCGGGCGCGCGGCTGATCGCGCCGGGGATCAGATCCTGGAACATCGCCGCGCTGTCATTGCCGTAGCGGGCCTGAACGCCCCACGGCATCGCCAGCGAGAACAAGGTGATCAGCCCGGTGAAGGTGATCATGATGTGGAAGGGCAGCGCGAACACGCCGAGCGCGTTGTGCGCGTCTAACCAGGCGCGCTGGCCGCGGCCGGGCCGGAAGGTGAAGAAGTCGCGGAAGATGCGGCGGTGCGCGATCACCCCGGTGATCAGCGCGAGCAGCATCATCGCCGCGGCGAGACAGGCGAGCAGTCGCCCCCATGGGTAGGGCAGTTGCAGCTCGAAATGGAGCCGATAGAAGAACTCGCCGCCGCGCGTCTGGCGGAGCGCGGGCAGGCCGGTTGCAGGATCGAGCGCGCGCAGCGTGTAGGTGAGGCCGTGAAACCATACCGCCTCGACCGTGTTGGTGCGCGGACCCGGTGCATAGAGGAACCAGGCCGGGGCATCCGCGTGCTGCTGCAGCCAGCTGACTGCCGCGGCGACCGCCTGCGGCGCCGGTGCCCGGTCGCGCGTCTCCGGTCGCATCCACTCGCCGATCTCGGGCCGGAACACCGCCAGGCTGCCCGCGAGACACATCACGTAGAGTACCCAGCCGAGCAACAGCCCCGCCCAGCCATGCAGCCACGCCATCGTCTGGCGGACACCTTCGCGCACCTTCACGCCGGCGGCCCCGCGAGCCAAGCCGCCAGCGCCAGCAGCATCGCGGCGATCAGGATGCCCGTCCAGGCACGCACCATGCTCCGCGCGAGGAACGCCCAGATTACGACGCCGGGGATGACGAGGAAGGCGACCATCGTGCCGGACAGCACCGCCTCGACGCGGGGCAGGGGCAGCAGCCGTGCTGACGCCGAGGCGAAGAGCGCCGCGATCGTATAGCCGCCGAGCGCCGCCGCGGCCGCACGCCCGGCGACATTGGCGCGATAGCGCCGGCCGCGGCGCGCAGCGCTCACCAGTGCACGCCGATCGTCGCCTGCACGGTGCGGCGGTTGCCGTACCAGCACCAGCCATAGTTGGCGAAGCAGCTGGTCAGATACTTCTTGTCGAACAGGTTGGTGACGTTGACGCCGACGTCGACCCCCGCCAGCCGCGCGCTGAGCGCGCCGAGATCGTAGCGGATCAGCGCGTCGAACACGGTATAAGCCGGGGTGCGCAGCGGCCCTGCGGCCACGCTCTGATCGAGATAATAATCGGCATAGGTGCTGTCGACATGGCGCACCGCGCCGCCGATCTCCAGTCCTGCTGCCGGCCCCGACCTGGGCGCCCATTCGACGTTGGCCGATACGCCGCCGCGGCCGACGGTATCAAGCGGATGGCCGACGTTGAGCGGATTGACGTCCTTCAGCACCTTCACGTTCTGCCGGCTGAACGCCACCCGCGCATTGAAATTGTGCGGCAGCGGCACGGTCGCCTCGATCTCGACGCCCTGCGAGCGCGCCTTGCCGACCTGATAAGAAAGGAAGGTCACCGGATCGGAGACGACGATGTCGGTCTGGTCGATCCGGAACCAGGCGGCGGTCAGCAGGATTTGCGTACCCGGCGGTTGGTATTTGGCGCCCGCCTCGATCTGCTTGCCGAGCGTCGGCTTGGGAAGGCTGCCGTCCTCGAGCAGCGTCGCGTTGGGCTCGAACGAGGTCGAATAGCTGACGTAGGGCGCCAGGCCGAACGCCGTCTTGTACAGCGCGCCGGCCCGCCAGGTGAACTTGCGGTCGCGGCTGGCGGAGCCGTCCGAGGCCGTCCGCACCCAATCCTGTCGGCCGCTCAAGGTGACGCGCAGGTTGCCGACGGCGATCTGGTCTTGTGCATAGATGCCCTGCTGGCGCTGGCGGGTATGCTGGTCGGCGATCCCGAAATTGTCGGGCACGTCATACGGGGTCTGCGGCGTCGGCATGCTACCATAGACCGGATCGAACACGTCGATTGGGGTCCCCGAGCCGAACGCTGACAGCTCGGCCGAATGCGCGACCTGGCGGTCAACGCCGAACAGCAGGCTGTGGTGGAGCGGGCCGGTATCGACATGACCGGTGAGCTGGGTGTCGTAGGCCCAGTCGTTCAACTGCTCGCGCGTGGCGTAGGAGGCGCGCTGGAACAGCGTGTCGCTGCCGGCGACCGGCGCCCCGCTGGTATAGACGATGCCCAGCGCGCTGTGGACATATTGGTAACGGCCCGACGAGCGCAGTGCCCAGCCATGCCCGAAATCGTGCGTGAAGATATAGGTGAGGCCGAACTGCTCGCGACGAAAGAAGTCGCCCGGCTCGCCGCCGTAGAACTTGGTCGAGATGCGTCCGGCGGGATCGGGCAGCAACGTGCCGAGCGTCGGCCATACGCCATAATTGCCGTTGAGCGGATCGTGCGAATAGGCGGCGAGCACGGTGAAGGTGGTGCTGCTGCCCGCGCCGGCCGTACCGGCCGCCGAGACCGTCTCACGCCGGCGCTTGCCGAATTGCTGCTGCTGGTCGGCGCCGTTGACGCTGCCGTAGACGCGCCACAGTTCGCCGTCGCCGAGCCGACCGCCGACATCGGCGTCGACCCGGTAGAGATCGTAAGTGCCGTAAGTGCCCGAAACCGCGCCGTAAGACGCGCGATCGAGCGGCAGCTTGCTCGATTCGGCGACCAGGCCGCCGGGACTCGACTGGCCGTAGAGCGCCGAATCGGGGCCCTTGACCACTTCGATCCGGTCGAGCCGCGACACGTCGACCTGCATCGCGGCATAGCCGCTCGCGCTGCTGAATTGCTTGAGCCCGTCGAGATAGACCGGCGCATCGAAGCCGCGCAACTTGAACTGGTCGTACACCTCGGCGGCCGAGCCGCGTGTCTCGGGCGTCACCCCGGCGACCAGGCGCAGCGTCTGGTTGAGATTCTGTAGTCCCAAATCGGCGATCGTCGAGGAATCGATGACGCTGACCGACTGCGGCGTCTCGATCAACGGCGTATCGGTTTTGGTGCCCCCGCTCGCCTGCGTTGTCGGCCGCTGGCCGGTAACGACGATGTCGTTCGCTTGCGCCGCGGCGGCGGCCCCATCGGCAGCCGGCGGCTCGCTGGCCAGTGCGATGCCCGGTATCAGGCAGGCGGCGCTGGCGAGCACGGCGAGGCGGTGACGACGGTGAATCATGGCGGCTCCCTTGTTTGCAGAGCCGCGCTGCTAACGAGAATGAGAACGATTCGCAATACGTGCAATTTTAAGTCGCGCGATTAGCAGGATTTGCCTCCGGGTCGCGTCGACGCAGTTCGCCCAGCGCCACAGGCGAACTCCGAAGCGACAAGCGCCGCTTGTCTTGCGGCCATAACTCGGCTGCGGCTCCGCGTTAATGTGGCCAGACTCTGGCTTTACAGCCGCTTGGCCATTCGGATCAGCGGCACGCGGACGCCCTCGATCGATGCGGACAGGAGTGTTTCAATCGAGGCATAGCCGCATGCGCGATAGAGAGGCTCACCGGCCAAGGTAGCCATCAGTTCCGCGCGCCGGAAGCCGTGCGCAAAAGCCGCGTTTTCGCACAGGTTCAATATCAGGCGTCCGATACCGTTCCGCACATGATCCGGGTTGGTGTACATCGCACGGATACGCGCGGCGTCTGTCTCGGGATCGAGCACTTCCGGCGCGCGCGCGACAACACTGCCGTCGCCACCATAGAGTGTCGCACGATAACTCCAGCCACCGCAGCCTGCGATGGTTTCGCCATCGAGCACGAGAAAATAAGTGCCATCCCGAATGAGTTGCGTGTCGAGTCCCATCACCGAGTGGCTCGCTCGAATTTCTTCCGGTGAAAGGAAGTTCGACTGAAGATGCTCGATCGAGCGGTGCATTAAAGCGCGCAGCGCGTTTAGATCGTCGAGGCGTGCAACTCGGTGGGTGAAGTTAAATGTCATTTGAGATGGTCCTTTTGGACATTTTGGCACCCAAGTTAAAGAGGGCACGGATGGTTCATCCCGCTAGCCAGCACGCCAAATAACGAGCTTTTTCTGGTCCGAGAGATCGAAAAACCAGAAAATAGCCAAATCTGTCTCCGCAATTACCTCCATCGGCATCCAAAATGGCGCGACAAATATATCCTTTCCACCGAGCGTCATCTGCTCACCGCCTATCGTCAACGGCCCAGCGACGACGCCAAGATAGCAGACCTGTGGTTCCACGAGGCCGCCGTAAGGCGGGCGTCACGTTGGCGTCCGTGTCGGGGCCCTTGATCAACCAGGATGAAAGGCCCCCCAACCAGGCTAAACAAGCGACAGCTTTCAGGGGCGCCGGCAATGAGGCTGAACGGCGATAATTAAGGCGCAACGCGACCGACCAGGTTACCCCGATTTCATAATCGATCTGGTTTTTGACGCAGCGGCCTGACTACCCGGCGGCACCTCCAACTTAGGAAAGGGGGGCCGCCGGGTATTCCCTATGCCGCCGCGCCGCCGTCGATGTTGAGCGTGGTGCCGGTGATGTAGCTCGCGTCGGGTCCGGCGAGAAAGGCTACCGCGCCCGAAATTTCCTCGACCGTGCCGTAACGGCCGAGCGGGATGAAGCTCCTCATCTGTTGCGCGAACTCGCCATCGGCGGGGTTAAGGTCGGTGTCGATCGGCCCCGGCTGCACCGTGTTGACCAAGATGTTTCGGGCGGCGAGATCCTTCGCCCAGCCGCGTGCGAGTGCGGCCACCGCTGCTTTGGTTGCGCTGTACGTCGAGGTCGATGGGAAGGCGAGTTCGCCCGACACGCTGCCGATCAGGATGATGCGGCCGCCGTCACTCAGGTACGGGAGCGCGGCGCGGGTGCCGACGTGGAGACCCTTCACGTTAACGCCGAACTGATGGTCGAACAGTTCGTCGGTGTCCTGCTCAATCGGTGAGAACTCGGCGACTCCGGCATTATGGACCAGCACGTCGATACCGCCCAGCGCCGCTACGGCCTGCTCAACGCCCGCGCGCTGCGAGGCGGGGGCGGCAGCGTCGGCCTGGAACGCGAACGCGGTGCCGCCGGCGCCTTCGATCGCGGCGACGGTTGCGTCGGCGGCAGCCTTGTTGCCGGCATAGGTGATCGCGACGGTCGCGCCGTCGGCCGCCAACCGCTTGGCGATTGCCGCGCCGATGCCGCGCGATCCGCCGGTGACGAGCGCCTTCTTGCCCTGAAGTGACATGGAAATTCTCCGAAATGTTGCCCGCGATCACGACCTCGTGCGCTGTCAGCTGCAATGTTATCTGGTCGTTCGGTTCGACAGTTCAATAATGTCGAACTATGGAATCTGCGAAGCTTTCCTATATCTGTCCCATGCCCCGCTTCACCCACCCCCGGCTGGAAGACGTACCGCTCGACCTGGCGCTGCACGCGCTGGCCGATCCCAACCGGCTGGGCATGGTTGCGCGGTTGGCGGCGACCGAGCGGCTGACCTGCGCCGGCGCCGCGCCGTGCGATTCGATTCCCAAGAGCACACTGTCCAACCATCTCAAGCTGCTGCGCGCGGCCGGACTGATCGAGACGACGCAGGCAGGGCGCGAGATGATCAACACACTGCGGCGCGCCGAATTTGATAGGCGCTTTCCTGGTTTGCTCGACGCCGTTCTCGCCAATAATCCTGCCTGACGCCCGGGATCACCGCGGACGTCTGAAGGCCCCGGCCGGCCATCGCCGAGGGTGCGTGGCCGGCCATTCCAGTTGGGCAAGACATAGCCGTGCCGCCGAGCCCATTGTTCGGCCATCGCCGAGCGCTCTTGGCATGGCGGTCGAATTGATGGCGCGTTTGGCCCCTGGTGCCGCCGTTAAGACATCGACCTGGTATCGGAATGGCCGGGTGAACGACGGCTTTTGGAATTGCGCATGAATCTTGGGCGGAAGGATACGAGTCTCAACTCGCGGGAACAGAGTCGCCTGAGCAATTCCGTCGATTCGATCTTGCTGATAGATCGCAACTATATAGGTCGGAAATCCATGAGCGGCGGAAAATACGAAGTAGGGCAACCAGCGGTAATCCGGAGCCGGATGACCATCTATGCGGGATCATCAGCGGCGGTGGAGGTACCATTGGCCAGGCAGTTAGTCAGTGCATGCGCCAAATTGCGCTCGCTCCTGCCGGCGAGGCCGATTGGGCGCATCGCCGTCGTGTGGCTGCTGGTTGCCCTGTCGACTGTTGCCTCCATCGCCGGCGAGCGACCAGTAGCAATGCGGGCGCAGGGCGTGATCTACACTGGCGGCGAGATCAATGGTGATCATGTTTCCGGCCAGATGCAGACCTTCTACGAACTGCCGGCCGGCCCGCCGAAGCCTCATCATTATCCAATCGTCTTCATTCATGGCAGCAGGCTGACGGGATCCGGCTTTTTCGGCACCCCCGATGGGCGAGAGGGCTGGGCGACGTGGTTCCTTTCGCGGGGCTGGCCGGTATATGTCGTCGATCAACCCGGCAAGGGCCGTTCGGGCTATTTCCCGAATGCCTACGGCGTGCACGGACATGACCCGAGCCGACGTCAGGTCGCCGAGCGCTTCACCGCTCCCGAAAAGATCGATCCCAATGCTTGGCCGACAGCGCACCTCCACACGCAATGGCCGGGTTCGGGCCTGCCGGGTGATCCCATTTTTGAGCAATTCTTCGCTTCCGAAGTCGCAAACATGCCCGACGTCAGGATGCAATATGCGTTGACGCTGCGCGCCGTCACCCAATTGCTCCAGCGGATCGGTCCGGCCGTTATCGTGACGCACTCACAGGCCGGGCCGCTCAGCTGGATGATCGCTCAAGCCAATCCGAAGCTCGTCAAGGCAATCATAGCCGTAGAGCCGACCGGCAACGCCAACCGCGCCGGCAAAGCTCCGGCGGTGCGGTGCGGCATAACCATCGATTGCCTCGATTTTACTCCGGCTCTGCCTTCGGCGCAGGCGCTCGACCTGGTACGCCGTCGGATGCCCCGATCCATGGGCGTCGATTGCTGGCTGCAGAGATCATCGCGCTACCGCCTGCCCTGGCTCAACGGTATCCCGATCCTGATCGCCACGGGTGAGGCGTCGTATCATGCGGGCCAGGACTATTGTACCTCCGCCTTCCTGACCCAGGCCGGCGTGGCCAACGATTACATTTATCTTCCAGATGTTGGAATTCGCGGCAACGGCCACATGCAAATGATCGAAAAGAACAACCTGACAATTGCCGCCTATTACGAACGCTGGTTGCTCGATCGATTTTCAAATCATTGATTCGTGGCTTTGGTGCATGGATTGCTCGGCTTGATGTCGCGCGATCGACATCGGCCGCGCCGTCACGGAAGTTCACCCCGATTCAGAAGCATGGGAAACTCCCTTTGCGCTTCCCTTAAATGGGCGCGGGCGCTGAGCCGCCTCCCGCCTCGCCTTTGCGCTGTCGGCCGGTATCGCGATGCCGGTGCTTGTGCATCGTCTCCATGAGCCGCACGACGCCGTGCCGGGCTGGACATGGGACCCGTGGATCGTCGGCCCGATCGTTCTTTCGGCGGTGCTGTTCGCCATCGGCTGGTGGCGGCTGTCGAGGCGGTCCGGCCGGCGGCGTGCGTGGCGTCGGCGGGCGGCATCATTCGCCGGCGGATTGCTGACGCTCGTCGTCGCACTCGCCTGCCGCTGCATGAGGCAGGCGAGCGCTCCTTCGCGTTGCACATGACCGAGCACGAGCTGATCATGCTTCTCGCCGCGCCGCGGCTGATGCTCGCCGAGCCGCTGGTCGTGCTGCTCTGGGCCTTTCCCGCGGCTGCCCGGCGCGACCGCGATGCGCGGGACATCGCGGCTTATCTCTATACCAACCGCTGAAAAGCCCAGCGGAACGCCGTCATCGATGATCGCCGAACATATGCGTCGCGTGGGTCACCGCGCCGCCCGCGCGGATCGCCGCGGCGACGATCGCGGCTTCGGTGAGCTCGGCGTCGGTGGCGCCGGCGGCGCGCGCCTCCTTGGTATGTATCTCGATGCAATAGGGGCATTGCGTGGTGAGTGCGACCGCGACGGCGATCAGCTGCTTCTGCCGCTCCGTCAGCGCGCCATCGGCGAACGCTGCCTTGTCGAACGCCCAGAACGCCTTCATCGCCTCGGGCGCATTGGCGTCGAGCGTCTTCAGGCGCGAGAGATTCTTCATGTCGAACATTGTCGTTCCTCCTTGCAAGATGCTGATGGTCGGCGTTCGGCGCGGCGGAGACAATCGTTACATTTGCCGATCGGCCAGGGCAGCGATGACGCCGACGCTATCGCGGCCGCGCGCGGCGCACGCTCGATCTCGGCGTCTCGATCGACATCAACCGCAGCTTCTCGATCCAGGCGACGGTGGACAACGTCACCAACACGCTGGCGCTGACCGAAGGCAACGTCCGCACGGTGGGATCGGCCAATACCAACGGCTATTTCCTCGGCCGGCCGATCTTCGGGCGCCACGCGACGATCACCGCCGCGGTCAAATTCTGATACCTCTCCCCCTATCGGCCGGGGCTCCCTCCCGTCCCGGCCGATTCTTTTGCTCAACGCGGGGAAGCCCATGATGATCTCTTTTGCCAAGGCTTGGCCGTTTGCGCTCGCCGCATTCGCCATGCCCAATGCGCCGGCCGTCGCGCAGCAGGCGCAGGCCGACGCCGCCGCGCGCGTGCTGCAGGTCTCGGCCGACGCAAGCACGCCCGAGGATGTGTTCGGGCCGCTCTACCGGGCGGTCGAGCTCGCCCATGTCTTTCCCGACAACAAGACCTTCGCCGACATGGTGCCGCGCGAGGCGCCCGAGGCGATCCTCGCCGCCTATCGCGCGGAAAAGCCGGTTGGCCGCGAGGCGTTGGCGGCATTCGTTGCGCGCCACTTCGTCGCGCAGGACGCGCCGCCGCCCCAGCATCTCAACCTGCGTGCGCATATCCGCGCGCTGTGGCGGGTGCTCGCCCGCGCGCCGCTGGCGGTGACGCCGGGCTCATCGGCGATCCAACTGCCGGCGGCCTATGTCGTTCCCGGCGGGCGGTTTCAGGAGATTTACTACTGGGACACCTATTTCACGATGCTGGGGCTGAAGGTCGACGGCCAGCAGCCGCTGATCGAATCGATGCTCGACGATTTCACCTCGCTGATTGAGCGCTACGGCCATATCCCCAACGGCACGCGGACCTATTATCTGTCGCGCTCGCAGCCGCCGTTCTACGCGCTGATGCTCGACCTTTCGACCAGCCGCGATCCTGCGCTGGCGAAACGCCGGCTCGCCGCGCTCAGGGCCGAGTACGATTACTGGATGGCCGGCAGCACCTGCCTCGGGGCCGGCGGCGCCTGCCAGCACGTCGTGCGGATGCCCGACGGCAGCCTGCTCAACCGCTATTGGGACGCCCGCGACACGCCGCGCGACGAATCCTACGCCGCTGACGTTGCCACCGACAAGGCCGCCGCGCCGCGCCCGGCGGCCGAGGTCAACCGCGATCTTCGCGCCGGCGCCGAGAGCGGCTGGGATTACGGCTCGCGCTTCCTGCGTAACGGCAAGACGCTGACGACGATCGACACCACCGACATCGTGCCGCCCGATCTCAACAGTCTGATGTGGGCGATGGAGCGGGCGATCGCGCGTCGGTGCGCCGCCATCGGCGACACGGCTTGCGAGCGGGACTTCACTGCCCGCGCCCGGCGACGCGCCGCGGCGATTTCCAAATACCTATGGGTGCCGCGGGAGGGCCGTTTCGCCGATTGGGACCGCACCACCCGCGCGCCGACTCCGGTCCTGTCGACCGCGACGCTCTATCCGCTGTTCGTCGGGCTCGCGACACCTCGGCAGGCGATGGCGGTGGCGAAGACGACTCGCGCCAGGCTGCTCGCGCCGGGCGGCGTGCGCACCACGCTCAACCGCACCGGTCAGCAATGGGATTCGCCCAACGGCTGGGCGCCGCTGCAATGGGTCGCCGTTGCCGGACTCGACCGCTACGGCGCGCACGATCTGGCGAAGACGATCGCGCAGCGCTGGGTGGCGACGGTCGACACGGTCTATCGCCGCACCGGCAAGGTGATCGAGAAATACGATATCGAGCAGCCCGGTGTCGGCGGCGGCGGCGAATATGCGGTGCAGGACGGCTTCGGCTGGACCAACGGCGTCGTCAGCGCGATGATGGCGCGTTACGGGATCGATACCGATGAAGCAGGGAGGGGAGGGGCGTCTCCGTCTCCCTCTCAACGGTGAAGGGGAGTAAGCGTCACCCCGGCGAAAGCTGGGGGTCGCCCCAGCGGCATGAGGTCCCAGCTTTCGCTGGGGTAACGTTCAATGCTCAAGGTTGCCGCCGATCGCCGCCGCGTCGCACGGCAAGCCATGTGTGTTGGCCCAGGCGACGCGCTGCAGCCGGACGGCGTCGCTCGGCGAGATGCCGAGTTCGTCCGCTGCCTGCTCGTGCGCGCCGAGCGTGCGCGGATCCTTGCCGGTCACGTCGATGAACACCGTCAGCGCTTCGAGATAATAGCCGAAGGTGCTGGCGTGGTAATGGTCGTAGGCCCACAGATCGACCTTGCCGAAGTCGATGCCGTCATAGGGATCGGGATCGGCGACGCCTGCTTCAATCGCGCAGTTGAACGCCTGACCGACCTGATTGACCTTGTCGATCAGCGGCGTGGCCGCGGCCGCCTTGTCGTAGTCGCGCCTCAGCTCGAGCGCCATCGCGGTGATCGGCTGGCCGTGCCAATGGCCGTCTGCCGGATACGTCTGGTCGGGGCGTGACCAGGTTGCGGTCAGGCTGATCTCCACCTTGGGATTGCGCGCCGCGAACAGCCGCGCAAAACGGCCTGCATAGTCGATCAGATTGGTTGCGTCGCCGGGATGCGCGCGGTTCAGCACGCTCAGGTCCTGCAGCACGACATGGTCCCAGGCGCGATCGACCACGGTCTTCTTGTTGTCCCAATGCCATTTGAGCGTCTTGCCGCCCGAGGTCTCCAGGCTGACGGCGTAGTTCAGCCCGGCTTCTTGCGTGAACAGCTTGAACAGCGCCGGCACGCCGCCGACGCCACCGTGGTTAAGATCGGTCACGGTATCGGCGCGATATTTCCACACCGGCGAATGCGCGCCGTAGGTGAAGCTGTTGCCGATGAACAGGATGGTCTGGGCGGGGCCGCCGTCCTGAGCCGCGGCCGGCGCGGCGGCGAGGAATGCCGCGCCGGCCGACAGCAGGGCGATGATGCGCTTGGTCACTTGGGTCTCCCGACAACTCACAGCGAAAAGCCGAACGAGGCGTACAGATAGCGGCCATAGGGCTGATACAGCGCTCCGACATAGCCGTCTGCGGTAATTCGCGGCTGCTCGTTGGTGATGTTGCGCGCGCCGACCCGGAACCGCGTGCCCCTGAGCGCGCCATGGTCGAAACGATACTGAACATAGAGATTGGCGGTGAATTGGCCGTCAATGCGATAGGGCTCGCCGTCGTCGGACAGGAAGCCGTGATCGTAGATCACACCGGTATACTTCCCGAGCGCGCCGATCTGAAGGCCGTCGAGGCTCCAGGTCAGCGAGGTCGAAAATTTCCACTTCGGGCGACCGCCGTTGGCGAGCAGGTTCTCCGAATTGGTCAGCGGCGTCGCCGCGTTAATGTCACCGGCGTGACGTGCGGCATAAAGTTGCTCGACTGCGGCGCCATTGCTGCGCGAGAATTCGAACAGGCGCGCGGCATTGGCGTGGAAGTCGAAATTGCCGATCGCGGTGTGGCGCAGCGAATAGATGAAGGCGAGGTCGAGCCCGCGCACCGTCTGCGGCAACAGGTTGACGAACTGGTCGTTGATCGTCAGCACCTCGCCGACCGGCGCGATCCCGGTGCCGGCGAAGAACGCGA
>Ga0164242_10004111_pt1 | contig 16402 bp, 16 predicted proteins | sample OricomgcompostMG_FD_108783 | JGI IMG/M metagenome (GOLD analysis project Ga0164242, IMG submission 108783) | Miracle-Growth compost microbial communities from Emeryville, California, USA - Original compost - Miracle growth compost (MG) ...
GCCGCGATCGACGAGAGCCCGGTGCGGGCCTTCGACGCCGGTCTCGCGGCCGCGATGATCAGTGAGGTGGACACCGCCAAGAAGGACGGCGACACCCTGGGCGGTGTGGTGGAGGTGTTGGCCTACGGCCTGCCGCCGGGGCTCGGCAGTCACGTGCACTGGGACCGTCGGTTGGATTCCCGGCTGGCCGGCGCGTTGATGGGGATCCAGGCGATCAAGGGTGTCGCGGTCGGCGACGGTTTCGAGAGCGCCGCGCGCCGCGGCAGCGCCGCGCACGACGAGATCGAGCGGGACGCCGCGGGACGGTTGCGCCGGCGCACCGGCCGGGCGGGCGGTGTCGAAGGTGGTATGAGCACCGGCGAAGTGCTGCGCGTCCGGGCGGCCATGAAGCCGATCAGCACGGTGCCGCGCGCGCTCGACACCGTCGACGTGGCGACCGGGGAGAAGGCGGTCGCCATCAACCAACGTTCCGACGTGTGCGCGGTGCCGGCTGCCGGCGTGGTCGCGGAGGCGATGGTGGCGCTGACCTTGGCCGACGCCGCGCTGGAGAAGTTCGGCGGTGACCACCTCGTCGAGACCCGGCGCAATCTCGAGGGCTATCTGACCGCCCTCGCGGTGCGATGACCCCGCGAGTCGTGCTCGTCGGGCCACCGGGAGCGGGCAAGACCACCGTCGGTCGGCTGCTGGCTGAGCGGTTCGACGTCGGTTTCGTCGACACCGACGAGGTCATCGCGGCGCAGGCCGGCAAGCCGGTCGCGGAGATCTTCTACGACGACGGCGAGGAGCATTTTCGCGCCTTGGAGCGGGCCTGCGTCGCGGCCCAACTCGATGCGCACGACGGGGTTCTGGCGCTGGGCGGTGGGGCCGTGCTCGACGCCGGCACCCGCGCGAAGCTGCGTGCCGGGCACGTCGTGGTGCTGCTCACGGTCGAGCTGAGCGATGCCGCCGCGCGCGTCGGGCTCGCCCGGGAACGTCCCGTGCTCGCGCTCAACCCTCGCGCCCACCTCAAGTACCTGTTGGCCGAGCGAGCCCCGTTCTACAACGAGGTGGCGGTGCACACCGTGCCTACCGATGGCCGGGAGCCGCAGGACGTGGCCGCTGATGTCGCTGCCCTGTTGGAGGCCTCCTCGTGAGTGAGGCGCTCACCCGGATTCCGGTCACCGCCGCCGGTAGCCCGGCGTACGACGTGGTGATCGGTCCCGGTGCGACCGACTGCCTGCCGGAGCTGCTCGGGGACTGCACCCGGGTCCTGGTACTGCACGCCGGGCCGGTGGCCACCCCGGCCCGGGCCGCCGCGGCGATGTTGCAGGAGCGCGGCGTCCAGGTCGTGCTGCGGCCATTGCCGGACGGGGAGGATGCCAAGACGCTAGCGACGGCCGCAGCGGCCTGGGATGCGCTCGGGGAGATGGCCGCGACCCGCGACGACGGCGTCGTCGGGATCGGCGGCGGCGCGGCGACCGACCTCGCCGGGTTCGTCGCAGCGACCTGGCTGCGCGGCGTCCGGGTCGTGCACGTACCGACGACCGTGGCCGGCATGGTCGACGCCGCGGTCGGCGGGAAGACCGGCATCAACACCGCCGCCGGCAAGAACCTGGTCGGCGCCTTCCACCAACCGGCCGGCGTGCTGTGCGACCCGGCGGTCCTGGGCACGCTTGCGCCGTCGGAGTACACAGCCGGCCTGGCCGAGGTGGTCAAGGGCGGGTTCATCGCCGACCCGCAGATCCTCACCTTGCTCGAACGGGACCCGCAGGGGCGTCTCGACTTCCGTGAACTCGCCGAGCGCAAGATCCGGATCAAGGCGGAGGTCGTTTCGGCCGACGCGCGCGAGTCCGGCCGACGCGAGATCCTCAACTACGGGCACACCCTCGGCCACGCGATCGAGCGGCATCAGCACTACCGGTGGCGGCACGGCGATGCGGTCAGCGTCGGACTCGTCTTCGCGGCCGAGCTGGGCCGGCTCAGCGGCCGGCTTGACGGGGCGACCGCGGACCGGCATCGCAGCCTGCTGACCGCGATGGGGCTGCCCACCGGCTACGACCCCGCGGCCTGGCCGGAACTGCTCGAGGCGATGCGGATCGACAAGAAGGCGCGCGGCAACCGGTTGCGCTTCGTCGTGCTGGACGGGCTCGGCCGACCGGGGACGCTGGAGGATCCGGATCCGGCGCTACTCGCCGACGCGTACGCCGCGACGTGCGCGGGACAAGGGGGACCGCGATGAAGTTCTGGGTGCTCAACGGACCGAACCTCGGCCAGCTCGGTCACCGCGAGCCGGAGGTGTACGGCGCCCTCAGTCACGATGGCCTGGGTGCCGAGATCGCTTCGGTGGCAACCGATCTCGGGGTGGAGGTCGAGGTCCGGCAGACGGACGACGAGGCCACCATGCTGGGCTGGCTGCACGAGGCCTCCGGCGGCTGTGACGGCGTGGTGCTCAATCCGGCCGCCTGGACCCACACCTCGGTCGCCGTCCGCGATGCCGCGGCCACGCTGGCGGTGCCGTTCGTCGAGGTGCATCTGTCGAACCCGCTGGCGCGAGAGGAGTTCCGGCATACCTCGTACACGGCCGGGCTGGCCCGCGGGATCATCGCCGGCTTCGGTGCGTCCTCGTACACGCTGGCCCTGCGCGCGCTGCGCGATCTGCTCCCGCACTGACGCAGCGCGGAGGGAGGCAGCATCGTTGCCGCCGGTAGACTGCCCGCCGTGGCTACGACGAACGATCTGAAGAACGGCATGACCCTCGACCTGGAAGGCCAACTCTGGAACGTGGTCGAGTTCCAGCATGTCAAGCCCGGCAAGGGCGGGGCGTTCGTACGCACCACGCTCAAGAACGTCACCAGCGGCAAGGTCGTCGACAAGACCTTCAACGCCGGCACGAAGGTGGACGTCGCGACGGTCGACCGCCGCGAGATGAGCTACCTCTACCGCGACGGTGACGACTACGTCTTCATGGACGCGGAGACCTACGACCAGATGCCGATCCCGGCCGCAGTCGTCGGTACGGTCGCCGACTACCTGCTGGAGAACGCGACCGCGACGGTGGCAGTACACGACGGCAGCCCGCTGTACGTGGAACTACCGGCCAGCGTCGAACTCGTGATTTCGCAGACCGATCCCGGCCTGCAAGGGGATCGCTCCACCGGCGGCACCAAGCCGGCAACCCTGGAGACCGGTGCCACCGTGCAGGTCCCGCTCTTCCTGTCCACCGGCGAGAAGGTCAAGGTCGATACTCGCGACGGCCGGTACCTCGGCCGCGTGAACAGCTGATCCGGCGTACGTAACCGACTCCTGGTGACCGCCCGCCGTAAGGCCCGTAAGCGGGCTCTGGACATCCTGTTCGAGGCTGAGCAGCGCGGACTCGAACCGCTGCTGCTGCTGGCTGACCGGCGCGCCGCGCCGGAGGCCGCCCTCACCCAGTACAGCGCGGAGCTGGTCGAGGGGGTGGCCGCGCACCGCAGCGAGATCGACGCCCTCCTGATAGCGCAGCTGTCCCCGGGATGGACACTCGCGCGACTGCCGGCGGTGGACCGCGCACTACTGCGGATCGCGGTGTACGAGCTACGCTTCGGCACCGGGGTGCCTACCGCGGTGGCGGTATCGGAGGCCGTCGGCCTCGCCGCCGCGCTGTCCACCGACGAATCGCCCGGCTACGTCAACGGCGTGCTCGCCGCGATTGCGGCGGCCCCCGGCCCCGCGCCGGCCGAGCATTCGTCGACCTAGACGCCGTCCAGCGCGGGCTCGGAGGGGGGCGGGGTGGCCTCCGTCGCGACGCGCACCTGGTTCCCGCCGCGTTGTTTCGCGGCGTACATCGCCGCGTCGGCGTCGTGGAACCACTGGTCCAGGGTGCTCTCCAGACCCTGCGCGGGGGTCCGGTCCAGTTCTCGCGGTCCGATGACCGCGATGCCGATACTCGTCGTCACCGTGATCTCGTAGTCCGCCTCGTGCACGGCGCGACGCAGCCGCTCCGCCAGCAATGCGACGTCGCTGCGAGCTACCGCGTCCAGGATCACGAACTCCTCACCGCCGGTGCGTGCCAGCACCGCGCCCCGACGCAACGCAGCTTCCAGCCGGTGCGCCACCTCGGCGAGCACCTGGTCGCCGCGCCGGTGCCCGTAGTTGTCGTTGATCGTCTTGAAGGCGTCCAGGTCGAGCACCATGACCACGAGTGCGTTCGAGCTTTCGCGGGCGCGATCGACCACGGCGATCGCCGCGTCCTCCAGCCCGCGCCGGTTGAGCAGGCCGGTGAGGGGGTCATAGGTCGCCAGGCTCTGGGAATGCTCGAGATTCGCCCGCAGCGCATCCCGGTGCGGCTGTGCCATCAGCGGGATCGCGACCACGACGCAGGCCATCGCAAGCATGAGCGCGATGCACACTCCGATGTCGGCGCCGTCGCTGGCGCAGGCCCACGCACCGAAGCCGGCCACCGTCCCGGCGGCCCAGATCGAGTGCAGCGCATGCGTGACCCGGCCGTGGGTGAAGGTCACGTACGCGCCGACCACCGCGAACCACACACAACCGGCGAGCCGCAGCGGTCCGTTCTGATAGGTCGCCAGCACCGCGGTGATCCCGAGGTCGGCGGACACCACGATGCCGTACGACACCCGTCGGCACGGCCACGCGACCAGCAGGAACATCACCCCCACGACCGCGGCCCAACCGGCCGCGACGTACCCGACCGCGGATTCCCAGCCAGACGGTGACCCTGCTGGTGACTGCTGCAGGGCCAGGCCCGCGCCCGCGAGTGCGAATGCGAGGAGCGCAACGTGCACTCGACGCTGGCTGGTCAGCCCGTTGGCCTCGGCGAACGTGCGGTGCCACTCGAACTCGTCGTCCGGATCGACCCACCAGCGGGTCAGCCGGCTCAAGCGCGCACCGTGTCCCCGCATGCAACGATCATGACGTGCTGCCTGTCGAACTGGTAAGGCGGAGGTTCCGGAATGACCGGGCTCAGTCCCCGACGACCGCTCGCGCGTCGGCCGCCAGCACGCCCCAGTCGATCAGTCGCTCCGTGAGCCGACCCGGTGCGTCGTCATAGATGACGGCGAGCGAGCGCAGGTCTTCCTGCCGGATCGACAGCACCCGGCCGTTGTAGTCGCCGCGCTGGCTCTGGATCGTGGAGGTGTACCGGACCAGGGGCGCGGCGCGTTCCGCCGGCACCGCAGCCAGCCGCTCAAGGTCGATCACGATGCGCGGCGCTGCGTCCCTGCCGCCGGACGTGCTGGGCGCGGTGTCCGGTAGCAGTTCGCCGATCGGCACTCCGTAGAACTCCGCGAGTTCGGCGAGTCGCTGGACGGTGACTGCGCGGTCGCCCCGCTCGTACGAACCGACGACGACGGCCTTCCAGCGACCGCGCGACTTCTCCTCCACGCCGTGCAAGGACAGCCCCTGTTGGGCGCGGATCGCCCGCAGCCGCGCACCGAGCGCCTTGGCATAGTCGGACACGTACGCTCCTCGGGTCGGCGACATCGCGTTCACGAAATCGGAAGGCCCGGCGCCGGTCTCACCCCTTGCTCGACCGCAGCGGAGGTGGACCCGATCGAACTCGGAGCCCACCGGTGGTGACCGAAATCCCCTGCGGTGTCGTCGCATCGCCGTTGTGAGTAAAGGATCGCCGCCGCGCCGGCAATCCATCACGGAGCGTAACGCTATTGACCTGACAGGGCCCGGTCAAGCATCTACGGGCTTTGCCCGTCACTGTCCGTAATCAAGATGGCTTCCCCCTCCGTTCTGTTACCGTTGCTGCAGCATCCGCTCGTCTTCCAGCTCCTTTAACGACCCGTCCGGTGAGGCGGGGAAGGAGGTGCAGGCTGCTGTGTGCCCGCGCACAGACCCGCCCGCGTCCCGTCCGGTGGACGGCGACCCCGCTGCGGCCCGGGTCGTGCTCGACGAGGCGGGCGTCCACCGAGTGCTCTCGCGGCTCGCGCACGAGCTGCTGGAGAAGACCGACGGCGCCCGTAACGTGGTGCTGCTCGGGATTCCGACCCGAGGTGTCACCTTGGCTCGCCGGATCGCGGCGTTGTGCGAGCAGTTCGAAGGCATCCAGGTTCCGCTCGGCCAGCTCGACGTGACGATGTACCGCGACGACATCGCGCTGCGCGGCCCGCGTCCGCTCGTGGCCACCGACCCGACGCCTGGCGGTATCGACGACCGGCTCGTCGTGCTGGTGGACGACGTGCTGTTCTCCGGCCGCACCGCGCGCGCCGCCCTCGATGCGTTGAACGACATCGGGCGCCCGGCCGCGGTCCAGCTCGCGGTGCTGGTGGACCGCGGGCACCGCGAACTGCCGATCCGGGCCGACTATGTCGGCAAGAACATCCCGACCTCGCTGCGTGAAGCGGTGCACGTTCAGCTCGACGAGCACGACGGCCGGACGGCGGTCCTGCTCGGGCCCGCGGACCTGGACCGACAGCCTGGTAGCGATCCGGCCCCGGGTCCCGAGAGGCGGCGAGCATGAAACACCTGCTGTCTGCGGGCGACCTGAGCCGGGACGAGGCCTTGCTGGTCTTGGACACCGCCGAGGAACTCTCCCGGGTCACCGACCGGGCGGTGAAGAAGCTCCCCACCTTGCGCGGACGCACCGTCGTCAACCTGTTCTACGAGGACTCGACCCGGACTCGGATCTCGTTCGAGCTGGCGGCCAAGCGGTTGTCCGCGGATGTCATCAACTTCTCGGCCAAGGGTTCGAGCGTGTCCAAGGGCGAGTCGCTGAAGGACACCGCGCTGACGCTGCAGGCGATGGGCGCCGACGCGGTGGTATGCCGGCACCAGTCCTCCGGTGCCCCGCACACGCTCGCGCGTTGGTTGACCGGCGCCGTTGTCAACGCAGGTGACGGCACCCACGAGCATCCGACCCAGGCGCTGCTGGACGCGTACACGATGCGGGCGAGCGCCGGGCGGATCGAGGGGCTGCGGGTACTGATCGTCGGGGACATCCTGCACAGCCGGGTCGCGCGTTCGAACGTTTCGCTGCTGGCAACGCTGGGTGCCCAGGTCACCCTGGTCGCGCCGCCGACCCTGGTGCCGGTGGGGGTGGACGCGTGGCCGGCGGAGGTCTGCTACGACCTCGACGGCGTGCTACCGAAGGCCGACGTGGTGATGATGCTGCGCGTCCAGCACGAGCGGATGACCGACGCCTACTTCCCGAGCGCTCGCGAGTACGCGCGGCGGTACGGGCTGGACGCGGCCCGGATGGGGACGCTGAGTGACGGCGCCATCGTGATGCATCCCGGGCCGATCAACCGGGGGATGGAAATCGCCGCGGAGGTGGCGGACAGTGTCCGGTCCACGATCGTGGATCAGGTAGCGAACGGAGTGAGCGTGCGGATGGCGGTGCTGTACCTGCTACTGGCTGGTGCCCAGGTGACGGACCAGTGACAGCGGGCTGGCTGGTCCGCGGCGCATCGATCCTGGGCGAGCGGCCGGCCGACCTGCGGCTGGAAGGTGGGGTTATCGCCGAGATCGGCGCACCGGGCAGCCTGGACGCGACGGGAGCGCAGCTGGTGTCCGCGGACGGCCTGGTGGCTCTGCCGGGCCTGGTCGACCTGCACACCCACCTGCGGGAGCCCGGCCGGGAGGATGCCGAGACGGTGCAGACCGGGACGGCTGCAGCGGCGCTCGGCGGTTACACCGCTGTGCATGCCATGGCGAACACCGAGCCGGTGGCGGACACCGCCGGGGTGGTGGAGCAGGTCTGGCATCTGGGCCGGGAGGCCGGGCACTGTGACGTCGCGCCGGTCGGCGCGGTCACCGTCGGGTTGGCCGGCCGGCAGCTCGCCGAGCTCGGCGCGATGGCCGATTCGGCCGCGGGCGTGCGGGTCTTCTCCGACGACGGCGTCTGCGTCTCCGACGCCGTCTTGATGCGCCGGGCGTTGGAGTACGTGAAGGCGTTCGACGGGGTGATCGCGCAGCATGCCCAGGAACCACGCCTCACCGAAGGCGCCCAGATGCACGAGGGGGTGGTCTCCGCACGCCTCGGTCTCACCGGCTGGCCGGCGGTCGCCGAGGAGGCGATCATCGCCCGGGATTGCCTGCTGGCCGGGCACGTCGGCTCTCGACTGCACATCTGCCATGTATCCACCGCAGGCAGCGTCGAGCTGATCCGCTGGGCGAAGGGACGCGGAATCCGGGTCACCGCCGAGGTCACCCCGCACCATCTCTTCCTCACCGACGAGCGGGCGCAGAGCTACGACCCGGTGTTCAAGGTGAACCCGCCGCTGCGCACGGCGGCGGATGTCGCGGCGGTACGTGAAGGCTTGGCCGACGGGACGATCGACGCCGTCGCCACCGACCACGCACCGCACCCGGTGGAAGCGAAGGAGACCGAGTGGAGTTGCGCGGCGTTCGGCATGCTGGGCCTGGAGACTGCGCTCAGTGTGGTGCGCGCCGCGGGCATACTCGACTGGGCCCAGATCGCGGATCGCATGTCCTACACGCCGGCGCGGATCGGTCGGCTGGCCGGTCACGGCCGGCCACTGGCCGTGGGCGAGCCGGCCCACCTGTGCCTGGTCGATCCGCAGGCGCGGTGGACCGTGGACGGCCACGCGCTGGCATCCAAGTCGTGCAATACCCCGTTCCAGGGGCTCGAATTGCCCACCAAGGTGGTGGCGACCTTCCTGCGGGGCCGGCCCACCGTGCTCGACGGAAAGCTGGCTTCGTGAATCTCGTGAACACCGCGCCCACGCCCGCACTGCTCGTACTGGAGGACGGCCGGACCTTCCGCGGCGAGTCGTTCGGTGCTACCGGTGAAACGTTCGGCGAGGCGGTGTTCGCCACCGGCATGACCGGGTACCAGGAGACGCTGACGGACCCGAGCTACCACCGCCAGGTAGTGGCGATGACCGCCCCGCAGATCGGGAACACCGGCGTCAACGCCGAGGACGACGAGTCGGCGCGGATCTGGGTCGCGGGCTACGTGGTCCGGGATCCGTCGCCGGCCCCGTCGTCCTGGCGGTCGACCGGCACCCTCGAAGACGCGCTACGGGCGCAGCAGGTCGTCGGGATCAGTGGGATCGACACCCGTGCGCTGACCCGCCACCTGCGCGAACGCGGCGCGATGCGGGTCGGCATATCCAGCGCGGACAGCGACCCGGATGCGCTGCTTCAGCGCGTGCTTGCCAGCCCGGGCATGGAGGGCGCGGACCTGTGTGGCGAGGTCACCACCCCCGAGCCGTACGTGGTCCCGGCAGTGGGGGAGAGGCGGTTCACCGTGGCTGCAGTCGACCTCGGTATCAAGCGGATGACGCCGGTGCGGATGGCGGAGCGCGGCATCGAGGTGCACGTTCTGCCGGCCTCGGCCACGGCCGCCGACCTGCTCGCGGTCGACCCGGACGGAGTGTTCTTCTCCAACGGTCCGGGCGATCCGGCGACCGCGGACGGTCCGGTGGCTGCGGTGCGCGGTGTGCTGGACGCGGGAATCCCGATATTCGGGATCTGCTTCGGCAACCAGATCCTCGGCCGGGCACTCGGACTGTCCACTTACAAGCTCCGGTTCGGCCACCGCGGCGTGAACCAGCCGGTACAGGATCTCGCGACCGGAAAGGTGGAGATCACCGCGCACAACCACGGCTTCGCGCTCGAGGTACCCCGGGAAGGGGCGGACGGGTTCACCGGCCCGTATGGCAAGGTCCGAATCAGCCACCTCAACCTCAACGACGACGTGGTCGAAGGTGTTGTGGCACAGGAGGTTCCGGCGTTCAGCGTGCAATACCACCCAGAGGCGGCCGGCGGTCCGCATGACGCCGCCTATCTCTTCGACCGGTTCACCGACCTGATGGCCAACCGCGCCCCGGTGGGTGCCTGATGCCGCGGCGCACCGACCTGTCCAGCGTGCTGGTGATCGGCTCCGGGCCGATCGTGATCGGGCAGGCGTGCGAATTCGACTATTCCGGGACGCAGGCCTGCCGAGTCCTGCGCGCGGAGGGCCTGCGGGTCAGCCTGGTGAACTCCAACCCGGCGACGATCATGACCGACCCGGAGTTCGCGGACGCGACCTACATCGAGCCGATCACACCGGAGGTGGTGGAGCGGGTGATCGCCCGGGAGCGGCCGGATGCGCTGCTCGCCACGCTCGGCGGTCAGACCGCCTTGAACACCGCGATCGCGCTGCACGATCGGGGGGTGCTCGAGAAGTACGGCGTCGAGTTGGTCGGCGCCGACGTCGACGCGATCCAGGCGGGGGAGAACCGGGAGCGGTTCAAGCAGATCGTTGCCTCGGTCGGTGCGGAGTCGGCGCGCAGCGCGATCTGTCACGGCATGGACGAATGTCTCGCTGCCGCAGCAGATCTCGGCTATCCGGTCGTGGTACGGCCGAGCTTCACCATGGGCGGTGCCGGCAGTGGCATCGCGCACGACGAGGACGGTCTGCGCCGGATTGCCGGCGCCGGGCTAGCGGCGAGCCCGACCGCCGAGGTGTTGCTCGAGGAGAGCATCCTCGGCTGGAAGGAATACGAGCTCGAGCTGATGCGCGACCACCACGACAACGTCGTCGTGGTCTGCTCCATCGAGAACGTCGACCCGATGGGCGTGCATACCGGCGACTCCATCACGGTCGCGCCGGCGATGACACTGACCGACCGCGAGTACCAGCAACTGCGCGACGTCGGGATCGCGGTGCTGCGTGCGGTCGGGGTCGACACCGGTGGGTGCAACATCCAGTTCGCGGTAAACCCCGACGACGGCCGGCTGATCGTGATCGAAATGAACCCGCGGGTGTCGCGATCGAGCGCACTGGCGTCGAAGGCCACCGGTTTTCCGATCGCGAAGATCGCGGCCAAGTTGGCGATCGGTTACACGCTGGACGAGATCACCAACGACATCACCGGGACCACCCCGGCCGCGTTCGAACCGGCGCTCGACTACGTGGTGGTCAAGGCGCCGCGATTCGCCTTCGAGAAGTTCCCCGGAGCGGACCCGGAACTGACCACCACGATGAAGTCTGTCGGCGAAGCGATGGCGATCGGCCGCTCGTTCCCGGAGGCGTTGGGCAAGGCACTGCGTTCGCTGGAGCAAGCGCCGGGTGGGTTCCGCTTCGACGACGTCCCGGGTGACGTCGAAGACCTGGTGGCGCGGTGCCGCACCCCGCACGACGGGAGGATTCTCACCGTCTTCGCCGCACTCCGCGCCGGCGCGAGTGTGGACGAGGTCTATGCGGCGAGCAGGATCGACCGCTGGTTCCTCGACCAGCTGGTGCTGATCCGGGACGTGGCTGCCGCCACCACGCTCGAGCCGATGGCGTTACGCCGGGCCAAGCGCACCGGACTGTCGGACGCCCAGATCGCCGCGGTAACCGGCGTCACCGAGGCCCAGGTGAGGGCGGCCCGGCACGAGCACGGGATCCGGCCGGTGTTCAAGACCGTCGACACCTGTGCCGCCGAGTTCGAGGCGCGCACCCCTTACTACTACTCGTGCTACGACGAGGAGACCGAGGTCGTAACGGGTGACCGGTCCAAGGTGCTCATCCTGGGCAGCGGTCCGAACCGCATCGGTCAGGGCATCGAGTTCGACTACGCCTGCGTGCACGCGAGCTTCGCGCTGCACGACGCCGGCTTCGAGACGGTGATGGTCAACTGCAACCCGGAGACGGTCTCCACCGACTACGACACCTCCGACCGGCTCTATTTCGAGCCGCTGACGGTCGAGGACGTGCTTGAGGTGGTGCACGCGGAAGCGCAGACCGGCACCGTGGTCGGCGTCATCGTCCAGCTCGGCGGGCAGACCCCGTTGCGCATCGCGCAGGCACTCGCCGACGCCGGCGTGCCGATCGTGGGCACTTCGCCGCAGGCGATCCACCTGGCGGAGGAGCGGGGCGCGTTCGGCCAGGTACTGGAAGCGGCCGACCTGCCGTCGCCGAAGCACGGCATGGCCACCTCGTTCCCGGACGCGCGCGCGATCGCGGCCGACATCGGCTATCCGGTACTGGTCCGGCCGTCGTATGTGCTCGGCGGGCGTGGCATGGAGATCGTCTACGGCGACGAGATGCTCCGTACCTACATCGAGCGCGCGACCGAGATCAGCCCGGCGCACCCGGTGCTGGTGGACCGGTTCCTGGACGACGCGGTCGAGATCGACGTCGACGCCCTCTACGACGGCACCGAGCTCTATCTCGGCGGGGTGATGGAACACATCGAGGAGGCCGGCATCCATTCCGGCGACTCGGCCTGCGCGTTGCCGCCGATCACGCTCGGTCGCGGCGACCTGGCCCGAATCCGGGTCAGCACCGAGGCGATCGCCGCCGGCGTCGGGGTGCGCGGTCTACTCAACGTGCAGTACGCGCTGGCCGGCGACGTGCTGTACGTGCTGGAGGCGAATCCGCGTGCCAGTCGGACCGTGCCGTTCGTGTCCAAGGCGACCGCCGTGCCGCTGGCGAAGGCGGCCGCGAGGGTGATGCTCGGCAGCTCCATTGCCGACTTGCGGGTCGAGGGCCTGCTCCCGCGCTCGGGCGACGGTGCCGATCTGCCCCTGGACAGCCACATCGCCGTGAAGGAAGCGGTGCTGCCGTTCAAGCGCTTCCGCACCCCGGACGGGGCGCACGTAGACAGCGTGCTCGGGCCGGAGATGAAGTCGACCGGCGAGGTGATGGGCATCGACGCCACCTTCGGCACCGCGTTCGCCAAGAGCCAGTCCGCGGCGTACGGCGACCTGCCGACCAGCGGGCGGGTCTTCGTCTCGGTGGCGAACAAGGACAAGCGGGCCATGGTGTTCCCGGTGAAGCGTCTCGCCGACCTGGGCTTCGAGGTCCTCGCGACCGAGGGGACCGCCGAGGTGCTGGCGCGCAACGGGGTACGAGCGACGGTGGTGCGCAAATTCAGCGAGGGTGCCGGGAACGTGGTGGACGAGATCCACGCCGGCCGGGTGGACCTGGTGGTGAACACGCCGTTCGGTTCCGGCAGCGCGGGTGCCGGCGCCCGGCTGGATGGCTACGAGATCCGTACCGCTGCCGTCACGATGGGCGTCCCCTGCATCACTACGGTGCAGGGCGCCGCGGCGTGCGTGCAGGGCATCGAGGCGCTGGCCCGCGGCGAGGCAGGGGTGCGCCCGCTGCAGGAGTGGCATGCCCGCCTGGCCGAGGTGCGTCGCGGTGCGTCAGGATCAACGCCATGAAGCCGGTACAGGTGCAGGGAGAGGTCCTGTCCATCCGCCGGGTCGGCGCGTACTTCGAGATGACCGCGGTCGCGCCCGGCCTGGCGTCGGCCCGGCCGGGCCAGTTCGTCGCGGTTGCGGTCGGTGGGCCGGAGACGTCGATGCTGCTGCGGCGGGCGTTCGCGATCTTCCGAACGTCCGACCGCGGGGTATACGGCGGCACTGTCACGTTCGTGTTCGCGGTGCACGGCAAGGGAACCGCATGGCTGGCGCGGCGTCGGCCGCACGACCCGGTCGACCTGGTCGGCCCACTGGGTCGGCCCTTCACCCTGCCGCGGGACCCGTGCAACGTGCTGATCGTGGGCGGCGGATACGGGAGCGCACCGCTGCTACCGCTGGCGGAGTTGCTGAGAGCCCGCGGCTGCCGGGTGGACGCGGCGCTGGGCGCGGCGACGGCGGACCGTCTGTTCGGCGCGTTGGAAGCGAAGCGGATGAGCACGGCCATGGTGCTGGCTACCGAGGACGGCAGCGCCGGCGAACGCGGGCTGGTCACCGAGTTCGTGCCGGCGCTGATCGACCGGGGTGCCAGCGACGCGATCTACGCCTGCGGACCGATGGGCATGCTCGCGGCTGTGACCCAGATCGCGATGGACGACGGGCTGCCGATCCAGGTCGCGGTGGAGGAGTCGATGGCCTGCGGGATCGGGGTCTGCATGACCTGCGTCCTGCCGGTGGTCGGGGACGACGGGACTACCCGGATGGTGCGGTCCTGCGTAGATGGCCCCGTCTTCCGCGGTGACCGGGTGCGCTTCGAGGCCGTCGGGACGGTGCCGCCGGGCACCCTAGGTGCGCCGGTGGAGGCCGCCTCATGAGTGAGAGCGTGACCATCGCTTACGCGGCGTCCGAGCACGACGTACCCGACGTCGACATGACGACCACCCTCGCCGGCATCGAATTCCCGAACCCGATCTTCACGGCCAGCGGTTGCAGCGCGGCGGGCCGCGAGCTGGAAGCATTCTTCGAGCCGGCGGAACTCGGCGGGATCGTCACCAAGTCGATCATGCTCGCGCCGCGCAGCGGCCGGCCGACGCCGCGGATGGCCGAAACACCGAGCGGCATGCTCAACTCGATCGGCCTGCAGGGTCCCGGCATCGACGCGTTCCTGCAGCGCGACCTGCCCTGGTTGGCCGAACACGACGCGCGAGCCGTCGTCTCCATCGCGGGAAGCAGCGTGGAGGAATACGCGAAGCTGGCCGGCAAATTGCGTGGGCAGGCCGGTATCGCGCTGATCGAGGTCAACATTTCCTGTCCGAATGTGGAAGACAGGGGTCAGGTGTTCGCCTGCGATCCGGCGCGGGCCGCGGAGGTGGTGGCCGCAGTGCGGCGCAACACCTCGCTCCCGGTCTTCGCCAAGCTCTCCCCGGACGTGACGTCGATCGTCGATGTCGCCCGGGCGTGTGTGGATGCCGGCGCACACGGGCTGTCGATGATCAACACGCTGCTCGGCATGGTCATCGATCCGCAGACGCTACGCCCCGCTCTCGCCGGTGTCACCGGCGGCCTGTCCGGCCCGGCGATTCGCCCGGTCGCGCTGCGGTGCGTCTACCAAGTGCACGAGGCATTACCGGAGGTGCCGATCCTGGGTATGGGCGGGGTCCGCAGCGGCGCGGACGCACTGCAGTTTCTCGCTGCCGGCGCGACCGCGGTGAGCATCGGGACCGTCGTATTCGGGGATCCGTCCGCCCCGGTCCGGGTACTGCGCGAGCTGCAGGAAGCGCTGGCGGAGCGGGGCTTCGCTGCAGTGTCCGACGTGATCGGGATCGCGCACCGGTCACCGGATCCGGGGCTGCGCGAGGGCGCCGATCCGGTGGGCGACACGCTGCCGGAGGAGGAGACCGCCGCACCGCGGCAGCCCACCGCCTTCGAGGAGGACGACCTGTGACCGGCTACCCCGCCGTCCTCTCCGCTGCGGGCCTCGCCTGCGGCTCGTGTCCTCGCTTTGAGGCCGGCTCGTGACCGGCACCCACCGGGCTCCCATCGCAGTTGCGCTCGACGCACCCGACGTGGACACCGCGGCTCGCTGGGCGCAGGCGGTGAGTCCGTACGTGGAAGTCCTCAAGGTCGGACTCGAACTGTTCTGCCGACAGGGCCCGGAAGTGGTGGACGTCGTACGGGGCGGAAGCAAGATCGGCCTGTTTCTGGACCTGAAGCTGCACGACATCCCGAATACCGTGGCCGGTGCGGCACGATCGGTTGCGCGGCTCAAGCCCCGGTACGTGACCGTGCATGCCAGCGGCGGCTCGGACATGGTCCGAGCCGCCGTGGAGGCCGCACCGGACGTCCGGATCGCCGCGGTCACGGTGCTCACCTCGCTGAGCGAGGAGCACCTCGACCAGATCGGGATCATCGGACCGTCCCGGGACGCGGTCCGCCGGCTGGCGCTGCTCGCTGTCGAGGCGGGCGCCCGTGCCGTGGTCTGCTCGCCGCACGAGGTTGCGGCGGTACGGGCCGAGGTCGGTCCGGGGATCGACCTCATCACGCCTGGGGTCCGGCCAGCAGGCACCGATGTCCAGGACCAGGCCCGGGTCGCGACGCCCCAGCAGGCGCTCGCGCAGGGGGCCAGCCTGGTGGTCCTCGGCCGGCCGATCACCGGAGCCGCGGACCCGGGCGCGGCTGCCGCCGCGATCGCGGCGTCGATCAGCGGGTGAGCAGCACGGCGCCTACCAGCAACGCACGTTGGCGGCAGGCGCTGGTTTCGGGCGCTATTGGTCGCTAGGTTCGCAGTCCGGATGTACGGGTGTCGCCATGAGGCGACCGGGACGGGGAGAGGAGACCTGTGGCGCTCCCGACACTGACCCCCGAACAGCGCGCCGCCGCCCTGCAACGAGCCACCGAGGCGCGCCGCACCCGTGCCGCAGTCCGTGACGAGCTTCGCCGCGCCGGCGTGCGGGTGCCCCAGGTGCTCAGCGACGTGCTGGCTCGCGCCGAGCACGACGACGCGGTCGGAAAGATGCGCGTCGCCGCGCTGCTGGACGCAGTCCCCGGGATCGGCAAGATCCGGGCCGCGGCCTTGATGGAACGCTTGAACATCAGTGCGAGCCGACGCGTCCGGGGTCTCGGTACACACCAGCGCGCGGCGCTGGTCGACGCCTTCGCCGACGAATCGGTCGCGGCCGCGGCCAGCCGCCCCGTTGGCTGAGCCGGCGGGACCCCCGGGGAAGCTGTTCGTCGTCGCCGGGCCGTCCGGGGTCGGCAAGGGCAGTGTCGTCGCCCGGGCACGGCAGCTGCTGCCGCAGCTGTGGGTGTCGGTGTCCTGGGCGACTCGCGCGCC